>JAEEGJ010006550.1_pt1 | contig 34724 bp, 26 predicted proteins | sample 8958761 | NCBI WGS metagenome assembly JAEEGJ01 (sample SAMN16246546, study PRJNA631951) | gut metagenome | biome: gut microbiome; feature: rumen; material: RS-attached | host: Bos | place: Iran: Karaj | collected 2018-10
CAAAATGCTGTATCTGGCTATGAAAGACATAACTAAAAAGTGGACTGGTCGCCGACAGGACTGGAGCCGCATCTACGCTCAGTTGGTAATCTACTACGGCGACAGGATACCCGAATAACATTTTCATCTTGACAATCAAATAATCATGTGCTAATATGCAGATAAGACCGACTGCTTTCACAATCGGTCTCATCATATACTCTTTTATTGCACTATTTTGCGTTTACACAGAATCTGGGATTGACTCATTCCACCCATCAATATCATTATCGACAAAAACACGCAGATATGACCGTCAGGCTATATCTGCGTGTTTAATTATTTTAGTCATTAATGAAATCATCAAGTATAACACTGACGATCAGTTTTTATTTTCTCTGAGCGCAAGGAACCTCTCCATAAGGGACATAATATCATATTTACACATTTCCGGCATAAGTTCCATCAGCTCTTTCTGAGTTACCATGCACGGATTGCGTCGTAGTTTGTCACTGCGCTCACCGCATCTCCAGCCTATCGAAGCCATATACAAGCACCAACGGCGATGTTCTAATGAAGCTATCTCATAGGCAAAACGGTCGCTTTTGAGACGTTCGAGAAGTTCTGTTTCTGAACAGTTCATATGCCACGCTTTGCCGTCAAACTGCATCAGAAGTCCATTTTTACCAATGAGGAAGTCCAGTTTACTGTTCAAATCTTCACCATATTCAGATGCAAGCTCAGGGATTATCATATCCTTGACTTCATCGTGATAGGCCGCAGCCTTGCTTGATGAACGTCTGAACAAGCGAATACTGTTCCATTCCTTCTCCGTATCTGCTTCAGCATTATCAATAGTTCCGGTATCGTTTTCGGAAAGAATCGAAATATTATTGTAGAAGTGATTATAACTTTTTGCTCGCTGGTCGATGGTTCGGTTGATTATCATATCAAGGTTTATTACACAGCTTCTGTCGTCGATTATGTCTACATCATCAAGGGTATCCTTGTCATTGGAGATATAGCCGGCAAGACGGCGATCAGCGTCCATTCGTATAAGAACCGGAACATCGTTTTCGTCATTAGCAAAGATATCATTAAGATGCATTGCACAGTCTACGGTAAGGTCTATATCATCAAAGGTTATAACAGAGTAGGTATAATGCAGTTCAGCATTTCGCTTTGATACAGCCGAATAGAAGTCCCGGTGCCTAGCATCTGAGCCGAAAAAGTTAACAACAAGTCTGCCGTCAGCAACAGTTTCTTTAAGAGTCATAGAGTTATCGGTGAAATCAAAAGTTTCATCACTGAACTGCTTTGTAAACTGCTTCATCTTGTTTTTGATATTTGTATCAAAAACATCAATGATGATGTCGTTCTGCTCGTGTACAACTCCCAGGTTTATCGCCTGCAAGATCGCCTGCTGTCCGAGGTGACCAAGACCTGCTACAAGAAGGTGAAGGTGCTGCTGTTTCAAAGGCACTTTCTTTTTGCTGTAATACTTGTGCAGAGGAACTTCGCTAAACATTTTATGTATCTGCATTTCGGGCAGACTTATGATCTCAAGGTCATAAAATGCGTCAGTGTCTCCTGCACGGTTATAATAATTTGATATAAGACGGTTTATCCCCTCTTCCTCACACCGGCAGGAGATCTTTGCACCGCTTCTGAGTTTTATACGTTTATCACTGTCGGATTCATTAAGTCTGAACAGCTGGAGCAATGAAAAATTGCGTATCGATGAATCTTCAAACAAAATGATATTTGACGCTCTGTCAACACACATTTTTTCCATCACATCACTAATACCATTTTCATTTGTGTTGAGAACATCTGATATATGAACTGTTACCCCTTCTTTGTTGAGCTGATATACATCAGAATGATCAAGAGGCACGGCACTTATAATATGTATACAGATGCTCTTTCTGTTTGTTGATGTATTATTGTGTATAAGAGCCTTAACATCATCGTTGTAGCCAAAAATCAGGATATGATCGCGCTTTTTGCTCCTTCGGAAACCGACCATGAAGCTAAAGATACGCTCAAGGAATTTATACAGAAAAGATACCGTACAGTAGGGCGCTGTAAACACCGCAATACAATAAGCATAACCAACCGTCATATTAAGCGGACTCGGATCTTTGTTTATGAACGCCACAACGTCCTTTATAGATATGGTAGCTTTAAATCCGAAAGCATTAATGGCATTTTGAAGCACAAGAAGTATTTTGAAAAACAAGTCATAGCTTTTATAGTATATTATACCCTGTAAAGCGGCTATGACGAAAGATGAAACTGCAAGGCTCAGCAGAAATCTGTGTGTCTTTTGCCTTTTCATCTGCTGCCCTCCGGGACCTCACCAAGTTTATCAAGATAACTGCTCGCTGTTTCAACAAGCTGCTGAACAGTATATATCGGAAAATATCCCAAACGTCCGTAATAACTGTTATATGTAAATACAATTTCCTTTTCGGATGGTGCAAAAGCAAGATCTCCCACAGCATAGCGTATCTTGAATTCATTCCTGTCAATATACCAGGCTGTTTTGCCGCCCCATACTGCATAGAAATAATTGCTGTCTGCTGACTGACATACTGTTAAACCATCTGTGAAACCATTGACTGAATTGCCAACTGTATTGTCTATTTTTGAAACTGAGCCGCTGAGGTCAATCATATTGCCGGTTGCTCCATTCATATCAGCCTCATATAGCTTCATGTCACGACTGAGGAGAATAAATCTATCGTTTCCGATACCGGCTGCTGAGACTATCTCAGTCCTGATCGCGTCAAGTTTGAGTTCTGTTATGAGCTTGCCTGTCTCAGCATCAAACATAAGGACTGTCATGTTGTTAAGCAGAACTCCAGCTGTTTTTTCATTTATACAGAAAACTTGCAGTACCTGATAATTGCCTGACGGATCAAAGGTGTAGTCAGCAGAAATGTATTTTCCGTTATCAAAATCACAGAATTCAAGGTTCTTATTCTGAGCTTCAATTGTGAAAACAGCAGCTTTATTGCCTACAGCGCAGTGCTTATTTTGATCTATTATCTTACTTTTTTCAAATTCAACAGACTGGATACTGCCGTCCGCAGTGAGCTTTTTCAGTACACAGTCAGAACTGTCCTCAAAGAAGTAAACACTGTTGTCCATTATGCCGTATTGGTCTGAGATAGCGCCAGCTTCATTGATTTCAGTGAGCTTTCCTGTCTCGATGTCAACGAAATTTAGCTTAATTTCAGAATTTGAATTGCTGACTCCTGCTACAAGTTTGTCGTTTGTCAGGAATCTTGCCCACTCAAGCAATTTACTTTCAAGGTCTTCGACTTTTGTGAAAGAGCCGTTGGTGGTATCGCAAATGAACAGGGTTTCGTCATCTGAGTTGAGCTTGCCGAATGAAGCAAGGAGCTTACTTCCGTCACTGCTCGCAGCGAAAAATCCCTTGCAGTAGCCGTCTTCCTCAGGAGCTATCGCTGTATAGCCTTCCGTCTTTTCAGTAAACTGTATGTAAGCCGTATTGGAATATTCAGCCGCTGTAACGTAACGTCCTCTGCTATAGCTGCAAAGTGAAAATGGCTGACCGAATTTCTGTATGCGGATAGCAACTCGCTGAGGCTTGTCTCCAAAGAAAGCCTTTAGATTTACAGCATATTCTTTGCCGTTCTTTACTGTGAAAGTGAATAAGCCTGCCTTACTGAAAGAAACACTATTGATTTTCTCATCAAGAGTAACTGTGTCCAGCACCTTGCCGTCGCTGTATCCGATAATGCTGTAATGTGTTTCATCAACGACTGCAAGAACATCATCACTGCTTCCAAGCGCTTCAGCATCGTACAGGAAGACTTTTCCGGATTTGTTGAAGTTTGACTGGATATCGGCATTCCATACAGGCTCGCCGGTCTCTTTATCAAAACGAACTACTGTAGTTAAAGAACGTGTCATTGAATTTGTGCTGATTATAGCAACAGGTTCGTCGTTAAAGAAAGAAATAGACGGATTACTAATGCTGCCTTGGCTATCAGCTGGAACAGAGTAGCTCCATTTCTTTTCAAGCTCATTGCCATTGACTTCATAGGCAATAATGGTATTAGTATCAGTTTCAGCAAGTTCGGTATTGAAGCAGTAGAGAATATTACCTCTAAATGCCTTTATATCCACCCAGGAATCAAATGTCATGCTGCCGCCGCCAAGTGATGAAACGTCAATGGTATTTTTAATACTACCGTCAGTCGTGTCTATTATCTCAAGCATTATTCTGTACTTGGCAGCTGAAGTTTCCTCAGAGTATATCCTGAGGAGATTTTCGCCGTCATATATGAGCTTCTTAAAACCTGCATTAGCGGATGGGAGTTCTTTCTTCCATACTATCTCCCCGTCTGCTCCGTTGAGTCTCCAAACAGTTCCAACGGAATTGTTCACGAATACATCTCCGCCGGTACCTGGTTCGCTGTCAGTTACCAAATGAGCATGACTTTCTGTTATATAATCGAATATAGTACTTGTTTCGCGCAGGTATACATTTCCTACCTGAGTTATCATTGTTCCTGTTTTGTCAGTATCAGGTTCAATAATAGCAGACAGCTCGTTTTTACCCGAATCTAACTTAACTGCAAATTCATCGTCTTCAGGTGTTATCTTCTTAATAAGCGAGCCGTCCACAGCATTCCAGAAGTAAATACCTGAAGAATCTTGGGATACTATTCCCTTTCCGCTGCCCATATATGAAAGCTTTTCTATTGCATAGTCGTGCTTCAGAGCATAACGCGGAACGATATTCTCAGGATTGAAGAGTCCGAGCTCCTTTGAAAGAACATACTGTGCTTCAGGGATAGCCGGCTTGTCCTCGCCTTTTGCAGGAAGTGCCTCTACAGCTTTTTGCACAGCAGAGATAAGGCTGTTATTCTGATAGAGAACCTCTGATTCAGCGGCAAGGTGTTCAGCATTTTCAACGACAAGCTTACTGTACTGTTTCTCGATCTCGTCATACTGTTCCTCTATCTTATCGAATTGCTCCTCAATCTGATCGTTTTTATCTTCAATCTCGCTGTTTTTCTTCTTAATAGTCACGGCAGAAGCAGCACTAATTACGGTAATAACGCTCAGAACTGCAAAAGCTGAGGCAATTATCCTCATTCTGCGCTGCGCTTCACGTTTCTTCTCACGCTGGTAGAGATCGTTGAAGTCACATCCGAGGAGCGGTGCGGCAATACGGAGATATTCAGTATTGAGCTTCTTCATCGAATCCTTGAGATTATCCGCTTTTATATTGGCAGCAAGTGGTTCAACTTCCACTTTTACTGTAGTTTCATTGCCGTTCTCGTCAACAGATTTCATATCTGCGAAACGAAGAAGTTCCGGAAAAGCCTTGTCCGGTTCTCCGTCCACAAGAAGCGTTATGATATTATCATTTGTATTCCCGTGAAGTTCACGGAAATGCATAAGTTCCTGCATACACCACTTCGACTCATTATATGAAGGCGAACAGATTATTATGAGAAATTCTGAGTCTTCAATAGCATTTCTTATGTCTTCGCTGAGATCGCTGCTCGACTGAAGTTCAGAAACATCACGGAAGATTCGCCAGTTCTCCTTTTTTTCAGTAAACTGCTTTGGCGGTTTGTAGCTTTCAAGCAACTTCTGAAGCTTTTCAGCAGCCTGCATATCAGGTTCCTTATGCCTATAGCTTATAAACGCTTTGTATTTATATTCTTTCATTGATTCCACCTCTAAACATCATACTGTTTTAATTATACTCCCATAGGCGATTAATGTCAATATAAATACGGAATACCAAGTTATTACTTTTTATCAGACTGCTCAATACAAAATAGTCCGCCTCTCTGAGTTTTACATCTCAAAGTGGCGGACTGGTGGAATTCTGTTTCAAGTGCAGAATCATTATATTTCTCAAGTTATACCGCTTTACCGAGGCGACTTTCAATCTCGGTGTTATATTTATGCTCTGTACGGAAATGCTTGGGTGTAGTCCCCATGACTGACTGAAACGCCTTGGCAAATTTACTCGCATTCCAGTAGCCGACTTCCTCTGCGATATCTATTATCTTCTTATCAGTCTGCATAAGCAGCTCCGCAGCTTTGAACATTTTACGTCTCTTTGCATATGCATATATACCACTGCCGTATATTCGCTTGAATTCATTTTTCAGCGTCGTCTGATTTATCCTGAACATTCCGGATAACTGTTCTATTGTGTAATGCTCGGATACATTCTCGCAGATAAGATCTCCTGCCTGCAACACCTTAAAACTTTTTTTCTGATGCTGTTCATTCTCACTCAGAAGCATGAAAAGTTCAAGTATCTTAAGCCTGATGAATGACATCAACGATCTGTCTGCACCTGCGAGAATAGCTTCAACCATATCATGGTATCGCTCATCAGGGATATACACACTCGGCTTATTCTCGTTAACGTAAAGTACATTGGATAACCCGAATAAATCCGTAAATGTATCATTATTACAGTGCGAACCCACTATCAAAAACAATCCACGAAAATCAGAAGAACAGCAAGCCTGGTATTCCTTATCGGAGCTGCGATTGAAAGCAAGGATTATCTCCTCGGTAAGGTAATAATATCTGTTTTCAATGTGATATTCGCAGACTCCGCTCGCACAGCAGCATATTACCAACTCGTCCTTGCCGGCAGTTATAGGAGAATCACTGCATACAAGTTTTATGTCAGGAAATAATTGAAATTCGTTGATCATGTCAGTTTTTCGCCTTCTCTAAAGCGTTTCGTGCTGCTTCCATTATTCCCTTGGAGCTGTATGTTGCACCTGAACAAGCGTCAACATCAGCACTCATACTCTTCTGTATCTGCGGGATAACTTTCTGCATTGCATCGCTGAAATAATCGGGATCATCATCGTCAGCATAAGCTGAGAATCCTGTGATATAGTCATTTTCTATAGTTATCGTTACGTGAACTGTTCCGGCATAGCCTTCACCTGTACCCTCAAATGTTCCATTCTTGAACTGGTATGAAGGCTTCTCTTCAGCAGTAGTCTCCTGTACGGGCGGCTTAGTAACTGGCTCTACAGATTTTGTTGTTTTTTCATCTGTGGCATTCTTTGTAGGCGCTTCGACAGCGCTTGTCTCATCAGGAGTTTTATCTTCTATATTTTCAGATGTTGTATCAGGATGTATTTCCTCTTCATTCTCAGTATCTGTCGTTACAGTTGTCGTTGTCTGCTGTGAGTCAGTTGAAGATGTATCACTTGCCGCTATTGTAGTTTCTGATGAAACGTTAGTTGAAGTGCCGGATGAAGATGTTTCAGCAGACAACACAGTTGTTACGTCACTTACAATAGTGGAAGACGTCGGAGCTTCAAACACAAATGTTGCCGGAGTCTCCTTGCTGGCTTTTATCACTTCATTATGATTGGTATTGCGTGAAATGAAGGCTAACAGACAGATCGGAACGATAATTCCACAGGCACATACAACATTGGGGGCAGTTTTTACTGACGGTTTCTGTTTTATAATAAACAGTTTTCTGAGACGCATTGACGCATATCCTACAAATACAGCGGTATAAACAAGTACGTTCAGGAAAAAGCCTTCCTTTCCGTTCTGAGCCTTAGGCACAAATATGACCATAAGGTGAATGTAGATCAGTCCATAGAATACATAAGCAGTTCGCTGCAAATTTTTCCATGTTTTTGCATCCATACGTCTGCGGACAGCCTTGAAGGACATAACAGTCAGCGGTACCATTATAAGTACCATCATAACAGCTGATATTCCTACGATTACGAAATCACGGTATGCAGAGCCGGTGCCCATTCTGTCACGGGCAATATCGGAAATATATTGCATACCGAATGTTACAACATGTGAAAGAGTCAGTATCGCCGCCGTTATAGACAGCTCTCCGCGTATTGGCATAAGCTTTTTGATAGCGTATGATCCATTCGGCAGAGCGCCTGCCCACATTACGATAACCCAGAAACCTGTACCGAGAGCTCCGCGTGTCAGGATAGCGAGAACATAATCTTTGAATATGGTGTTTGATATTGCAATGCCGGACTGTTTTACTATGATCGAAACAACGGTCATCACAGCAGCAGCAACATAAAAAACGGCAGGGTGCTTTTTCAGCGGTTTATCAAGAAGAAAAGCAACCACTGCCGCTATGAAAAGTGAGATGAGAAATAGCATATAAATTACCTCTTTACAGTATTTGACCTCCGCAGCTAAGAAGCCGCAGAGGTCATTTATATAGGAGAAAGGAAAAAATCAGATTTTCTTCTTGCGAAGAGCAAATGCAGTCATACCTGCAATTGCAAGTACAGATGCCGGAACTGCTGCTCCAGCTGCACCTGTTCTTGGGCTGTCAGCATTGGTGTTTGCAGCAGCGCCAGCTGTTGTTGTTGATGATGAAGTTGTTGTTGTATCAGCAGAAGCTGTTGTTTCTGCTGCGGAAGTGGTTTCCTCTTCAGCAAGATCAGCTTCTGTTGCTTCTTCAGTGTTTTCATCGGATACAGTTTCCTCAGAAGCAGGCTCTGTTGTTTCAGGTTCTTCGTCCGGCTTTATCTCGAAGCTGTATGGCGAAGTATAGCCTGTTGCAGTAACTGTAATGCTGTAAACGCCACTGCCGTCGAATACCTTGGCTTCTCTTGAAGACGCCTCGAAGTCAATAGTACCGTCCTCACCGAATACCTTAACAGCGCCTCTTCCGGCTGCACTGTATTTTGTTCCGTTAACTTCAAAACTTGAGATGTGGCTGATAAAATTTGCTGCGTCTTCGTCTGTGAAACCGTCAGCCGTTGTGAGCTTGCCATCTTCATATTTAACTGGGATGTCCTCAGTCGAAAGTGTAAAGCTGCTGCTAAGAGAAGCATATTTTTCACCGCTGTCCTTAACTGAAACAGTATAGCTGCCCGGCTTTGCATTGGTGTAGTTTATCTGCGTATCACTTGCTGTGAAGCCTTCACCGACGTTAATATCTTTCTTGTAGTCATCAGGGAAACCTGTGAGTGAAAGAGCAGTATTGCCTGTGCCGGCAGAACCGTCCTCAGCCTTGACTTCACCTTTGAATTTAATAGGAAGATACTGCTCACCGATATTTACTGTTGTATAGCCGTCAAGTGTAATGAATGTAACAGATGTAACTGTTTTCCCCATAGAACTCTCATAGTCCTCATAGCTGAGCTCGTTGCCGTGACCTTCCTTGGTGGTGATACCTGTTGACCAGGAGATCTGACCGCCGCGCCAGATGTTTTCAAGATGACGGAGAGCGTATTTCTCACCAGCGCTTGTATTAACGATAACGCCATAAATGTCGCAGTTCTCTGGGTAACCTTTTACGTTGAGCTGATAGTCACCGTATCTTGTTGAAGTTGAAACATCAGCGGAACCGTCAGCTGTCTTTGCACCGTCTGTGTCAACGAGCTTCGATACCGTAAGAGTATCACCGGAGAGTGATACCTCTTTATATGCTGTCGGCTTGGAATCAAGCGAATTGAAGCCGTATTTCTCAGTCAGTTTGTCAACATCGGAAGCGTCAACTTCAACAGGGAATGTAACGCCCAAGATAGTGCCTGCGTCATCATTATATGTACCTGCAACGATACCGCCGCTTTTCCATGAGCCGTCCTCGTTAAGAGTTCCTGTTGCGTTGTTCTTCCACTTACTTGCTGTAGCGGATGATACAGCGTCAACTTCATAAGCACCGCCTATCTCTGCCGAGTAGAAATCAGAGTAAGGGATGTTCATGGTGCCGTATACCTTGTCAGCAGCCGATACGTTTGCCGACACAGCAGCGGATGAAATAGCAGCCATACAAGCAGCTGCGCTTACGAAAGATGCGAATTTCTTCATTAGTTCCTCCTTACGCAAGCTTTGAAGCAAGCTCTTTCAGCTTTGCAAGATCATCATCAGAGGGAGCTTCGTTTACAATGAATCCCTCGTCGCCGATGAGCTCAGCGCCGGCAGCCTTTGTACGATCGTACCAGTTGCGCATCCACTCGCCGTCGCCCCATCCGTAGGAGCCGAAAAGAAGAACTTTCTTGCCGCTGAGCGAACCTTCAATGCCTGTGAAGAAAGGATCGAATTCTTCCTCTTCAAGCACCTCTGCTCCCATTGCCGGGCAACCAAATGCGAATGCATCATAGTCAGCTGCGTTGCCGCTGAATTCTGATACTGTGAAAAGATCTGCGTTTGCACCCTCAGCAGCAGCTTTGGCCATAGTTTCTGTATTGCCTGTGCCGCTCCAGTAGATTACTGCTGTTTTCATATATTTTCCTCCTTGGAAATAGCCTGAATCAAGTCCAGACCTGTTTTTAATCTATCGAACAGGATATTCCTGCAACGATCATAAATTTCAAATGTCTGCCGTGCTTTTTCTGCATTTTCATAGACTTTCCAGTAACCGCACAGCAGACAGTTCTTACCGCTGTTGCTGATAAAGCCTTTGATGTCACCGATGGGATATCCGAGAAAGGCACCTATCTCATGTGGAAAGCTGCCGCAGCTCATCCGTCCGGTAAGGACATCTAACATTTCGTCTGTTGTCTTGCACTCTGCGTAGCCGTACTCACCTAGGAACTCGTGAACCTGAGGTGAACCAAGCCATGCGGTAAGCATTTTCTCATTGTATATATATACAAGAGTTCGTTTCCGGCATTTGCACAGCTGAACAGCTCGAAAGCCTTTGTGATATGTCTTTTCGCTGAAGTCACGAAGATATTCTGTTATTGTTTGCTCATTTCTGTCAATTGAAATAAGATTGGCGCATTTCACTCCGAGCAGAGTCGGAGCACTATGAAATGCTATATCAGAATCGAATTCGCGGCGTTCAAGTTCGGACATGTTTTCTCACCTTTATATCAGACAGGAGCTGCTTCAGTGCACTTACACTTGAGCTGTGAACGTGCTCCACAGGAGTACCGTTTTTCTCTGAACTTTTCTTCACTGCACCGAGCATTTTATGTGAGCAAGTTCCAGTGAAAACGACCATAAGGTCCGGGGTACCCAGCTTGTTCTCGAAGTCAGCCGGCATTTGTGTGAAAACTTTGGATTTGAAATTGAATGATTTGCAGATATCCTGATAGCGTGTTGCCATACGGTCATTTCCGCCTACGATAACTATACTCATATATTCCTCCTTTTGATATTAGTATATGCTAACAGATATTTTAATATATAGGGCGATGAAGCCATCGCCCCATTGTTTTACTTATAGCACCTTCCGTGCATCGCACAGTTCTGGCAGCCATGCGAGCAGCCGCCTTTGCCTGATTTTTTATCCCTTATCATCGAATATACAGCAGCTCCGACAACAAGCAATAATATCAGGAATACTATAACAGTACCCATAATTACCTCCCGGCTTACGCCTTAGAGTGTGCCTTGCTGATCTTAACGTCCCTGTTAAGCTTTGTAGCTTCCTTGTAAGGTCTTACAAGCAGATATATGAACAATACGAGGAAGGCAAGAGCAAAGAGAAGTCCGATAATGTGAACATTTCCTGTGAACAGGCAGCCAAGCTGATAAATTATAAGTGATACTGCGTAAGCAAAGCCGCACTGATATGCGATTGCAAACATAGTCCACTTAGGACTGTTCATCTCACGCTTGATCGCACCGATAGCTGCAAAACAAGGTGCACAAAGCAGATTGAATGCAAGGAATGAATAACCTGCCAGCTTTGTCATGCCCTCGAAATCGAGTACGCCGAATACTCCGACAACCTCTTCCTTAGCAACAAGTCCCATTACAGTTGCAACTGTTGCAGCTGCATCATCGAATCCAAGAGGAGCGAACAGCCACTTAACAGCATCACCTATGTGACCGAGGATAGAGTCTTCCAATTCAAGGTCAGCATACCAGCCGAATGAACCGTCTGACCAGCCGAGTGTTGATGTTGCCCAGATAACGATAGAAGAAAGAAGAATGATAGTACCAGCCTTCTTGATGAATGACCAGCCGCGCTCCCACATTGAACGAAGTACATTTTTTACTGTAGGAAGATGATATGCAGGAAGCTCCATTACGAAAGGTGCAGGATCTCCGGCAAACATCTTAGTCTTCTTGAGCATGATACCTGATACTACGATAGCAGCCATGCCAAGGAAGTAAGCACTTGGTCCTACCCACCATGCGCCTCCGAAGAGAGCAACTGCGATCATTGAGATGATAGGCAGCTTAGCACCGCAGGGAATGAATGTAGTAGTCATAATAGTCATTCGTCTGTCGCGCTCATTCTCGATAGTACGGCTTGCCATAATACCGGGAACGCCGCAGCCTGTACCGATAAGTATCGGGATAAAGGACTTTCCCGAGAGACCAAAGCGTCGGAAGATACGGTCCATGATGAAAGCAACTCTTGCCATATATCCACAAGCTTCAAGGAATGCAAGGAAGATGAAAAGCACCAACATCTGCGGAACAAATCCCAGTACCGCGCCTACACCACCGATAACACCGTCAACAATAAGACTCTTGAGCCATTCTGCACAACCTGCATTATCAAGAGCATCCTCAGCTGCACCAGGGATACTCTTTACATACCCCTTATAGTCAGCCATATCAGGAGCTGTAAACTCGCCCTCTTCGTCAAGAGCTTCACCGAGAGCAGCGTCAATATCGTAAATAGCTTCGGGATTAAGAGGAGTTTCCTCATCCTCATCATACTCAGCATATTCAGCCTTCTTGTAGAACTCATCTTTATAGAAGCCATACTGCTCCTCAAAATCATCAAACTCACCGGATTCAAAGGCTTCCTTTATGTCCTCTGCGCCGTGGATATCTTCATCCTCGCAGGCAGCGTCGATAACAGCCGCTACTTCGTCAGTAAAGACGTACTTATCAGCCCACTCTTCCTTATCATCGTTATAGTCCTTATTACCGGAAACTGAAACGATAAATCCGTCGCCGAAGAGATTATCATTTACCCAATCGGTCATCTTTGTACCGATAGTCGAGATAGAAACGTAGTAAACGATGATCATAATGAGTGCGAAAATCGGAAGACCGAGGAAACGGTTAGTAACAACTCTGTCAATCTTATCAGAAGTATTCAGCTTTCCGGCGCTTTTCTTCTTGTAGCATGACTTGATAACACTTGCTATGTAGATGTATCTTTCATTTGTGATAATAGACTCAGCGTCGTCGTCAAGCTCTTTCTCAGCAGCACATATGTCTTCTTCGATGTGAGCCTTAACCTTTTCGGAAAGGTTCAGTTTCTCCATTACCTTGTCATCGCGCTCGAATACTTTCAGAGCGTACCAACGCTGCTGCTCCTCAGGCATATCGTGTACGACAGCTTCTTCGATGTGTGCAATAGCGTGTTCAACAGGTCCCGAAAAAGTGTGCATAGGAACTGTCTTGGAGCTCTTAGCGGCCTTGATAGCAGCCTCAGCAGCTTCCTGAACGCCCGTGCCCTTAAGAGCAGATATCTCGACTACCATACATCCGAGCTGTTTCGAAAGCTCAGTAATATTGATCTTGTCACCGTTCTTTTTTACGACATCCATCATATTTACGGCGATAACTACCGGAATGCCAAGCTCAGTAAGCTGAGTTGTAAGGTAAAGGTTACGCTCAAGGTTAGTACCGTCGATGATATTCAGAATAGCATCAGGGCGCTCACCAATGAGGTAATTTCTTGCAACGACCTCCTCAAGTGTATACGGTGAAAGCGAGTATATTCCCGGAAGGTCAGTGATGATAACATCGCTGTGCTTTTTCAGCTTTCCTTCCTTTTTCTCTACTGTAACGCCAGGCCAGTTTCCGACAAACTGATTTGAACCGGTCAGTGCGTTAAACAGTGTGGTTTTGCCGCAATTCGGGTTTCCCGCAAGGGCAATGCGTATATCCATTGTATATTCTTCCTTCCTGATTTTAAGATAGCTTAAACTAACATATATATTTAAAAAATGAGGTCAGACCTCATTCGCTGATCTCGACCATTTCTGCATCAGCCTTGCGTATTGAAAGTTCATATCCGCGCACGGTGATCTCAATAGGATCGCCAAGCGGAGCTACCTTACGAACAGTTACTTCAGTCCCCTTTGTTATACCCATATCCATAATACGGCGTCTGACAGCACCTTCGCCATGAACCTTGACTATCCTGACAGTTTTGCCGATAGCCGTTTCTCTCAATGTCTTCATCTTCTCCACCTCATACCATAATTTTTCTTGCAAGCTCTTCGCTTATTGCAACTCTTGATTCCTTGACCTTAACGATAACATTATCGCCAAGTCTTGATATCAGACTGACTTCTCCGCCAACGTGAAATCCGAGATCCTCCAGATGTTTCTTTACCTCTGGATTACCTCCTATCTTGCGGATCACAAGATCTTTTTCCTGTTCAGCCATAGTGAGCGGCATCATTACAACACTTCCGTTTCTGTAAAATTGCATATGTTAGTGCTTTATAACATAGATATGATATCACTGCCAAATGGATTTGTCAATCGGGTTCATCAAAGTTTGTATACGATAACAAAATATTAGCACATACAAACATTTTTATTGTATCTATTTTAGGAAACATTTCGTGTCAAAGTGCCGTAATCAGATTTTATATGTAAACTTGAGCTAATAGAATTATAGTATAAAAATGTGCTTAAATCAGGCATTTTCGTATTATTAATTAACTCTTTGTGTTACCAGCGGAATACAGCAAGACGGTTATTGATATTCTTTCCGACTATCGCAAAGAGCTTTCCGCGGATGGAATACTTCTTCATTTCCTGATTATAGCTTGTTTCAGATATAAACTTCATGCGCGGTTCCAGTTCAAGATACTCCCTGCCTGATTTTGTACCCCAGCCAAAAGTTGCATTAGTATGTTTTACAGCATCATGGTGACTGCCATGCTTTTCAAGGAACGGCGAGTGGAGTTCCGCAAGCAAATAGCCGTGTTCAAAGCTGTCGCACAGCATATTAAGGCATGTCTTTACCTGTTCTTTAGAGAAATACTCCAGTACACCCTCCATTACGATAATGTTCATTTTAGCTTTCGGAATCTGCTTCGTCCACGCACCATCCAAAGCACTTCCGTCCAGCATTATGCACCGTTCACGGTCTGAGTACACCTTTTTTCTTACCGCTATCTGATCAGGCAGGTCAACGTCGAACCAACGTATCCTGCCGTTATCGACCTGTGAGAACTTGTCATCAAATCCACAGCCAAGATTAACGCAGACTGCATCGGGATACTTGTTTATCAGCGATTTCAACTGTTTCCGAAACATTAATGTTCTTGCCACAACGCCTTCATGCGACATAAAAGGATCATACTTGCTCACATCAACACCAAGCGTGTCAATTATCTCCTTAGCTTTCATATCCTTGATCCTTGCGTTGGGGCGAGCTGTTTCGCTCGCCTTTATTGCAAGTGGAATAAGAGCAGTTTCCTGAATATCACCAAATTTTAGTTCCATGACCATACTCCTTTCAGTATTTTATATCTCACCTGTTTCAAATTCATCGCCGGTTTCAGCAGCTTCTGAAATACTCTCAGCTATATTGCCAGGTGTCTGTAAAGTAAATATTTCTGGCAGAGTTATCTCTGCGCCAGTTGCTTCCTTGACAGCGTTAGCAAGACTGATTGCCGAAAGCGAATCACCGCCTAAACTAAAGAACTCGTCCGTAACTCCTACACCGCTGAGCTTCAGTACCTTTTCAAAGCACTCAACTATTTTTGCCTCGGTCTCATTCTGTGGCAGCTTATGAGTTTTTTCAGCACTTCCGATTGCAGCGGACGCAATTTCAGATAGCTTTTTTCTGTTTATCTTGCCATTTGATGTACACGGCAGTCCATTCAGAACGGTTATCCCCTGCGGCAGCATATATGCAGGCAGAGTAGCTTTGGCATCTGCCATAAGCTCTGACGTATCAGGCACCGCCAGCTTATTCCTGCGTTTCAAAGCAAAGATACAAGTCTCAACCGCTGTCATAAGCTCATCGCTGATAAGAGGAGTGATTCTGAAACGCTTATTCAGCTTGTCCTCCCATTCATCAGCGCACAACAGAGGAAGTTCTCTGTCTCGCAGTTCTCTGAATCCTTCTTCGTACAGTCCGGCAACACTCAGTACAATACTACTGTTGCGGTTCTGTTCTATCATAAGCACGATACCGTCCTGTTTCAGCAGGTCGTCTGTATTTTTAAGTGCCGTTTCGACATCAACTGCTCTATGTATGGTATTGTCAGAGATAACTACATCGTATGCAAACATACAGTCGGCCGCTGTTTCTTCGTTGATATCAAAATGCCTGTATCCGACCTTGATGTTTTGGAGCTTTTCGACCTCGCTGTTGTAATAATACAAGCTGCTGTCAAGGTAATCGAGAATACAGTTCTTACCTGCGAGATGTTTATCTAAATACCGTAGAAGTCCGCCCTGACGAGCTGCAAGAACTGCTACCCTTAATGTATCAGATTTGCTTTCTAATCGCTTTTTCAGCACCTCGCCAATGACGCTGTACTTGAAACTGTTCAGTGGCACAATATCAGAAAGGAATGCAACAGAGAGCTCGTTATCAGGCTCAGCAAGGAGATCAACAGCCTTCTTTGAGCCGTACATAACTTCCTTTATCTGAGTCTTATATCTGATGAGCATACTGTATATGTCTCCGTCATCCTCAGACGTTTTTCCGTTGTATGCATCGGCAATATCAGAGAGTATGCCATAATACTTCCGGTAGTTCTCAGTAACCTTGTACTCGTTGATATCACCGCTGCTCAGCAGTTCCTTTATGAATCTGTCAGCCTGGCCGTCAATTGATGCGTAGAAGCTCTTCAGAGCTTCCTCGGCTTCTCCAGTATTACTGAGATCAGCAAAGAACGAATCTGAACCAAGTAGGAGCTTTTCTGTTTCTGCTGCGGACAAAGTTTCATCAATACTGTTCTCGGTTTCACCTGTAATCTTAGGCGTAACAAAAGCGTATATCTTCTCGTTGCCTGCCAGTACACAAACAGCATCTTCAACGGAAGAGTTCTCCTTCAGAACCTGATCTATCTCGGATAACTCTATTCTGTATCCGTTGACCTTAACCTGATGATCCTTTCTGCCAAGAAATTCTATGCAGCCGTTCTCTCTGAATCTTCCAAGATCACCTGTTATGTATGCCGCTACGCCATTGTCATCAAAAAATGCTCCGGCAGTTTTCTCAGCATCGTTCAGATAGCCGTCTGCTACTCCTGCACCTTCTATGACGAGTTCGCCCTTAACATACATCGGGCAGTTTCTTCCTCTTTGGTCAACCACTCTGAACAACTGTCCTGTCAGCGGATAACCGTACGGGATACTATTCCAATCCTTCTGAAGCGGCAAAGTTACATCGTAGAAATTCGACCAAATAGAGGCTTCCGTTGCACCGCCGAGTGAAACGAGTTTCGCATCTGTAAATGCAGAATTGAACTTTTCGGGAAGATCAAGTGGTATCCAGTCTCCTGACAAAAGCGCAAGCCTAATCTTATTTTCACCTATCGCTTCATTACTCTCATTCCACATAAGGAGCATACTCATTATAGCAGGAACGGTATTCCATACAGTCACGCCGTATTTTTCAATAAGCTTTTTCCAACTTGCAGGGTCACGTTTCATATCCTCTGTTATCGTAACAACAGCACCGCCGACTGAAAGCATACCAAATATATCATACACCGACAGGTCAAAATCAAGTGCTGATATGGCGATAGTCCTGTCGTTCTCACCGATATTATATCTTGCGTTTACATCATATATCGTGTTATAGGCGCTTTTGTGCTTTATAACAACGCCTTTTGGCTCGCCTGTGGAACCTGACGTAAAGATAACATAAGCAGTATTATCGGATTCAGCCTTTGAAGCGCTTATTGGAACGGAACTATCAATATCCTCAATGAAAAACAGCTTTACTCCCTCCGGATAATCAACTGTTTCTGAAAGAGTTCTGCTGGTTACTACAAATTTAATATTGCCCCTTTTGTAAATATACTGAGCCCTTTTTAGTGGCTGATGTGTTCCAACCGGCACATAGCCTGCACCTGATATCAGGATGCCAAGAGCTTCTGCTATCTGAGCCGGACCTTTATCAAGGGTAACAGCTACAAGGTCTCCGGGCGCAACGCCGTTCTTTTCGAGCAAACCTGCCAGCTTCATCGCTTTATCCCTTAGCTCCGCATAGGTAAATTCTTCACCGTTTCCGCCGTCTATGATTGCTGTATTACCAGGGGTTAACTCAGCAATATGCAGGAAATCCTCAATAAGAGTCTTAGGCTGGATATCCTGATTAGCATAATTGAGATAAGGTATATCATTGATTTTCTGTTCAAGCTCAGTGAAGAATATCTCCTTATCCCATACGCTCTCATCACTGCCAAGCTGTTGAATATAACTTCTGAGGCAGCCAAACATTTCATCAAGCATTCCGTCAGGAAAAAGTTCATCTACGCTGTCCCACTTAATGAACAAGCCGCCGTTTTTCATATCAAAAATTTGAAAATCTATCCATACCTGTGGCGTCTGAGATATCATAAAATCAAGGCCACCGAAAGTTTCGGCTATTTTTTCACTAACTACAGGCTGTCCGACATTATATGCAAACACAACATTGGACGATCTGCCGCGCTTCGACATATCTCTGAGAACATTGACACCTGAATAATTTGAGTGCTTTATCCTCTCATGGAAATGCTTCTGATTATCGGCAGCAGTCTCAATGAATGATTTCCTTTCAGTAAGATCAACATCAAAAATTAGTGTATTTGAAAAGTCGGCAATTACATCTTCCATCCACGGCTCATAGGTATTTCTGTTGAACAGGGGCATATTGATATTGAATTTTCCACTCTCACTCCACCTGTCAAGAACAGCTGAATAAACTGTCAGGAGCACCATCGCCGGAGTTATTGAAACAGACGAAGCCTTTTTTATGCTATGCCATATTTCAGGAGATATTTCACACGAACGTGTGTTAAATCTGACTTTTTCAATATCCTCGCCACGCTTTTTCAGCGGTATCTGAGGATTATCAGGTATATTCTCCAGCTGACTCAGCCAGTATTCCTTATCCTCAGCCTTATCGTTCATCGAATTATTTTTAAGATACTCTTTGAATGAGAATTCAGCAGTCTCCTTTGATAATTCTTCGCCGTTGTACAACTTGCATAGATCATCCATTATTTTCTGAAAGCTAATGACATCAGCAACGACCAGGGAAACATCATATATCAACTTCTGAGAGCCGTCAGCGAACTTAACAAGTGCAATATCAAAGGTTTGGGCATTTTCTATATCAAGCTTTCTGTGTGATATACTATCGCGCAGTTTAATGAATTCTGCTTCGTCACTGACCTCATATACGGCCAGTTCCCTCGGCACAAAATCCTTTATCTCCTGTTGTCTACCCTCAGGCAGGAATTTTGTATGTAGCATAGGATGATGCAGCTGCAGCTTCTTATACGCTTCATTGAGCTTATTCTCATCGATTGTTTTTCCGCTGAATTCCTGATAGGCATGGCAGTCAACGCCGCCTAATTTCAGGCCGTCACGTCTGCCAATAAAGTAGGCAAACTGAACAGGTGTAAGTTCATACGGCTCATATCGGTCTGTTGCAGCTTGCTTAGCTGCCTTTCTTTCCTTTCTTAGCTTATTGATCTGTTTATGCCAGCTTTCGATGTACGGATCCTCAATAAGATCAGCAAATTTTACACGGCTTCCTTTTTTTCTGTATTCATTGACTATCCTCATTATATCAAGCGACTCTATTCCCTGCTTTATCAGGTTTTCATTTGCGTCTATCGTCTCACCGGACGGCAGGAGTGCCTGAACTGAAGATATTATTTCCTCTGTACTAAACCTGTTCTCTTCCATTTTTCACCTCATAGTTAATAAACCTGTCTGAATTAAAAGTAACTTTATTATATCGAGTCTTTTATATGATCTGCTATGTACTTTCTTACTTCTTCTGTGCTCTCATTGTAAGCAAAAAAGTGTCCGCCTCTGAATTTCATTAAGCTGAAAGTGTTATTTGTATAATCCTGCCATCTTTTCATTGTTTCAATATCAGCCGATATGTCGGTATCACCGCACATTGCATATACAGGACAGCTTACATTATTCCCGTCATAAAGATAATTCTCAGATAACTTATAATCAGAATAGATCACCGGCAAATAAAAATCCATGAATGTCTTGTCATCAAGAAGTTCTTTCGGCGTGTCTCCCAGTCTGATAAGCTCATCTCGCAGGCTATCCATTCCCATAGTCGTCCTGTACGGTGAAGTATCTTCATCAGCAGGTGCCTGTCTTCCGGCAACAAATAAACCTTCAACACGTTTGCAGTATTTCTTTTCTAAAATCTCCGCGAGACTGAAAGCCATAACTGCTCCCATACTATGTCCATATACAAAAACCTTGTCTGCTCCTGCATCGGCTAATACCTGTTCAGCGGTTTCGTTTATCAGCTCCTGAAAATCGGTACGACATTTTTCACTCATTCGTTTGCGCCTGCCAGGTATCTCAACAGGAATCACTTCTATGCTTTCATCAAGATTTATCCAGTCTTTGAATATCAAGGAGCTTCCGCCGGCATGATTGAAGCAATACAGCTTGCAGCGACGCTCACCGTTCTCATTTTTATACGGGAACCACACATTTGGCATCATTCAAAAGCTCCTTTATATATTCTGATGTAGCCTTAACTGTTGAATAATTCAGCATTTGTGTCAGTATACCGTCAAAAGGTACTTTATCGCCAAATGCCTTATTGATCTCAGTTGCCGCAGTTATCATCACAACGGAGTCAGCTCCTATGTCATAGAGGTCCTCGTCTGCGTCTATGTCAGCAACATCAAGTACCTTTTCCCATACTGCACTTACCGTTTTCAGTACCTCATCAGCAGAACTCGACTTTTCAGCCGTTCTGTCATTTTCTTTTATGCTGCTGAGAAGCTCAGTAATTATCTGCGCTGACTGCTTGCGGTCTATTTTGCCATTAACTGATAACGGCAGCTTATCTGTGAAGAATATCTTTTTAGGATACATATACTTAGGTATCAGCCTGCTTAAATCATTCAGGATTCTTTCTTCTGTCAGTCCGTCTTCATTTCCGACGACGAGTGAGGATATCGTTTTTTCCTTTGCTCTGCTTTCAACAGCAACAACTACGCACTCTCTGACCTGATCAAGGTTTCTCAGCGCATTTTCTATTTCGCCAAGCTCTATCCTGTAACCGTGGACCTTAACCTGATTGTCCATTCTTCCGAGAAATTCAATATTTCCATCGCTGAAGTATCTGCCGTAATCGCCGGTCTTATAAATACGCTCGCCGTTTTTGTATGTCACAAAGCTCTTTTCTGTGATATCAGGAGCATTGAAATACTCTTTAGCAAGTCCCTTTCCGGAAATATACAGTTCTCCCTTTACACCTATCGGGCACTCATCCATTTTTTCATCAAGTATCATAAAGCCCTGGTTTGCAAGAGGCTTTCCGTATGGTATGCTCTGCCACCAGTCTTCTTTCTTGCTGTACTCATAGAATATCGACCATATCGAAGCTTCCGTTGCTCCGCCGAGACTGATAAACCTTGTATCAGGCGCATAAGGCTTGAGGTCATCAAAAAGGTCTATGTCTATCCAGTCACCCGAAAGCATTACCAGACGCGGGAATTTACGTCCCTTAAGCTCATTTGAGCTGATGTAATTATAGTACATCTTCATAAATGCCGGAACACTGTTCCAAACGGTTATATTCTCATTTTCGACAAGCTCAGCCCAGTGTGAGGGATCGATATATCTTTCAGTTTCAGGATATACTATCTTTCCGCCAACTGAAAGAAGTCCGAATATATCATATACAGAAAGATCGAACCACAGATTTGAAAGAGCCAGAGCTGTATCATCTTCTATGACATTAAAACGTCTGTTTATGTCCTCTATCGTATTGACTGCGCCTTCATGTGTTATAACAACTCCCTTAGGCTTTCCTGTCGATCCAGATGTGTGGATAATATAGGCTTCATCGCTAAGTTTATTCACGCATTTCAAAGAAGAAATGCTGCCATTTTCTATCTCATCTATATTGATTCTCGTTACATCAGCTGGAAGTGGCTCATTGTAAGAACTAAGCGTTATAACTTTATTGATGCCGCAGTTTGTTATGATCTCATCGCGGCGCTCCACAACGCCCGATGCGTCTATCGGAACATATACGCCTCCGACCGAAAGAATTCCGATAACAGCAAATACCTGCCAGTATGATTTCGGCAGTATTATTGCTATTTTTTCATTAACAGCCGCACCAAGCCCGCTGAGTTTCTCTGCAACACCCGCACTGTATTCTCCAAGTTCCTGATATGTTACAGTCACATTTCCCTGTCTGACAGCAATTCGTTCAGGACTATCTTTAATTCGTTCAATTATCTCGCTGTGAATTAGATGTGTAGGTAGTTCGGCTTTCGTAGCATTTGCAGCATCAATAGTTTTTCTGTCTGAAGAAGGGATGCCTACTAAATCTGTCTGCTCCCAGAGTTTCGGATTTTCTGCCAGTCTGTTCAGCAGTTCTTCAAACATACCAAACATCTTTTCAACTGAATTCTCAGGGAAGATACCCTGCCTAACGTCCCAGTTGACACTCAGTCCGAAATCGCCGTCCATCGCCTGACAGTCAATGAATACCTGAGGTGTACTGCTGATGCAGCCATCTGTCATCCTGCCCTTTAACGAAGACTTAATCTGTCCGATAGACGACGTGAATACATACGGGAACAGCGCCATATCCGAATTTCTGGATTTAGCATACTCTCTTACTACCTTTACTCCTGAGAAAAGCCTGTGACCGATATCAGAGAACAATTCGTTTCCAACAGCGAGACATTTCTCACAGAAAGGCTTCTTCTCACGCATATCGACTTTCAGGATATCCGTAGTTGTAAAATCACCTATTATCTCGTTTATCTTTTCATCAGCATTCATTCTGTTGAGCAGTGTCAGATTCAGAGAGAAATCCGAATTCTCCGACCACTTTTCAAGCACAGATGAATAAGCCGTTATAAGTGCAACTGTCGGAGTTACTCCGTATTTCTGCGCAGCATCTTTAAATCTGAGATACCTATCGATATCCATATCATATCTGAACCTTTTGAAACAAGGTTCTGCTGAGGCGGAATCGCTCAGTATATCTATTCCAGGCGCAGGCGGAAGACTCTTTACCTTCTCCAGCCAATATAGTCTGTCCTTCTCGTAAGCGATACTCTCCGTGTATTTTTCATAGGCTGACATATATTTATGAAATGTGAGTTCTACCGGAGATTCCTGTACATTATCTGGTTCAAAATATCTTGTTTCAAACTCATTGAGAAGCATCATAACGCTTGTCCAGTCAGCAACTATGAATTCAATAGTCAGCTGCATATATGAGCGGTCCTTCAGTCTGACAACTGATACCGCAAACGGATATCCGTCAGTCAGATCAAACTGCCTTCCTGCTGCTTTTTCTCTTAGCTCTGTAAGTCGTCTTTCAAGCTCTTCATCGTTAAAACTTCTGTAATCATAAAAATCTACCTTGAACTCTTCTTTTTCCCTTATGACCTGATAACCATCAAGAGTAAAAGATGCACGGAGCATCTCATGACGCTCTATGAGTTTCCGCCATATTTGTTCACACCTGACTGGATCCATTTCTTCATATTCAAATTCAAGCAGTATCTGACACGATACCGAGCCGTATTTTATGTTGTTTCTTCCAAGGATATAAGCTGCCTGTATATCTGTCAAAGGGAATTTCTCATACGGTGATACTTCTGTATCTTTCAATAGATCCTGCATTGTAAGCCTATCTCTTTCAAGGTATTTCAGAACCTCAGGCTTGTTGTTCTTCAGGAATGCCTTGTCTTCGTCGCTCAGGCTGCCTTTTGCAGCCTTGAAAACGATCTTTCCGTCATTTGCTTCCAGCGTTATCCCCTTGTTTTCTATCTCAGCCAATCTCTTAGCTACAATATTTCCCATTATTCTCTCCTCACGATAGTATATACTAACTTTAGGGTTATAGTTATTTTCAGTTATAATAGTTTTATATCATTCGTTTTCGATCATCTTTTTAAGTTCAACTTTATTGACCTTATTCATATTGGTAAGCGGGAATTCTGTCATCATTCTGACCTCATCAGGCATCTTATAGCTGCCAAGTCCCTCAGAACTCAGAAAATCTATAAGTTCCTTATATTTGAGTTCAGCTGCACCTTCCTTATAAATTATGCAGGCGCATATCTTCTGACCGAGCATGTCATCGTCTATGCCGACAACGGCTGCGTCAATGATACGTTCATTCTTGCATAGAAGCTCCTCCACCTCTGACGGCATTATCTTCTCACCGGCACGGTTTATCTGCTCCTTGACTCTTCCTGCAAGACGATAGCGATTCTCCTTGTCTCTCATAGCCTTGTCGCCTGTAAGATAGAAGCCTTCCTCGTTAAAGCTGGTTTTGTTTGCTTCGGGAGCTTCAAAGTAACCGTCAATAGTAAAAGGTCCGCGGCATATTACTTCACCGTACTCACCCTCGGGCACATCATTGCCATTTTCGTCAACTATCCTTATTTCGGTTGCATCATCAATAGGTCTGCCCTGACACGATTTGATAACATCGTCTGTATCGTCAACTTCTGTAATGAACATAAGTCCCTCAGTTGTACCGTAAACCTGATTCAGTTTGCACGGATACTTTGCCATTATCTCATCAGCCTGTGCATCCTGGAGCATAGCTCCGCCGACCTGAAGAAGTCTCAGTGAAGAGAGATCATAATAATCGTCGTTTTCAAACAGGCTGATACACATAAGAGCCATTGTCGGCACAAGCGCTGTGACTGTAACGCCGTATTCGGTTATAAGGTCAAGTATTTCATCAGGACTCGAATTCTTGCACAGAACGACCGTACCTCCGGCTCTGAGAGTTCCGAGTATGCCGGGGCAGCACAGCGGGAAATTATGCTCGCCGGAAAGAGCTACAAGATACACATCATCCTCAGTCATACGGCATCTTTCAGCGCACTTAACCATATTGTAAATGTAGTCTGTATGTGTACGCGGTATCAGCTTGGGAATACCGGTGGAACCGCCGCTGAGAAGAAGATGTGCGTTACTGTATCCGTCAACTTCCGGCAGTTCGCCCTCCTCACTCTTTATATCAGAGAGTTTAACATCTCCGCCATCGCCGTCAACAATCACATATTTAAGGGAGTCAAATTCGCTCTGCATCTTCTTAGCAAGAGCTACAAAATCATACCCCTGGAACTTCTCCGGTACTATATAGGCAACAGCACCTGTTAAGCTGATCATTGAGCGAACTTCCTTTTCGCGGTGTGCGTAAAGCGCAAGTATTGGAATAACTCCTATCTTATACAGAGCAAAGAGAGTTACAGGATATGCCATAACATTAGGCATCTGCAATACTACCTTATCGCCTGTTTTCAAGCCAAGCTGAAGGAATCCTCTTGCTGCTTTGTCTGTCTCTGCATCGAATTCACTGTATGTGAGCTCTCCGGACTCGGCAATAAATGCGGTCTTGTCCGGATATTTACCTGCCCATCGGCGAAGCTGTTCGCCGATGCCTATTCTTTCCCAATCCTTTAAGTGCTCATATTTTTCTAAATACTTCTTGTACATTTTCTAAGTCCTTTCATATTATGATATTATTCACGATTGTCTTTGAGACTTTCTGTCATTTCGATCTTGTCAACCTTTCTGCCAAGCAGTACAAGCGACACGATGTAGCTAAGGAACACAAGCACGAAGTATTTAACACATGTTACAACGCTAACCTTTGCTGCAACATAGGCGTTGAACGCAGCCGCATTCGCCTGGAAGTACAACTCAACAAATATGTAGCCTGCAACAAGTCCGAGAACCGCTGCTATCGGTATAACAAAATGGTATATGTTTATCATCAGTCGGTTTATCTCTTTGTTTCTGTATCCAAGCACCTTGAACATCGAAATGGACGCCTTGCTTTCAGATATGAGCATATTTATCATTATGTAAATTACGAATACACATATTATCACGCCGAATGGCACCATTACAAATATCTCCTGCTTCATCATTTTGTAGACCTCGTCTATCTGATCGCGCAGTGAAGATTTAGTAATAACCTGACTCGTTTGATTTCCAGGATAATGCATATCTTCTTCAGATACAAGGAGATTATAGCTGCCCTCAGGAAGTCCGGTTATCTCATATACGTTCTCGGGAGACGTGTATATAGCGTTCTGAGCATTGTTGTCTATGATACCGTCTATCTTTATCGTTGTTTCTTCAAGTGTTGCAACATTCTTTATGCTAAGTTTGTCACCCTTTGAAACTCCGTATATTACAGAACCCATTTTTGTGATGTAGTATCCGCCACCTTCAATATCCGCTTTTCCACCGCTGACGAGCTCGTAATTCATGAGATCATTTTCTTTCATTCCCATAAGAGCTGTAGCTTTACCGTCTTTGCCGCTCTCAAATATCGAATAGACTATCTTTGCACCGCCCTCAGGCTCATCAGTTCTGAGTTCGCTGAAATAGTACTGATACTCCATGTCACCAATCTGATCGACTGACTCATTTACAAAGACTTTGAGCGAATCTACAACGCCGTATGTATACAGAAAAATAAGACTTCCGAAGCATATTCCGACAACGATGAGAAGTGTTCTCACAGGCTTGCCGAAAACAGAACGCAGTCTGTACTTAGTTGTAAGGCTGAGCTTTGACTTCTCCATTCTGAACTTGTTTTTTCTGTCCTTATCATCAACACCCGTTATCATTGAAATAGTTTTCTTACGTAGAGAAAGAATTGCCGTGAAGAACACAGATGCTGTGAAAAGTATGAGCGGAACAACAAAAGATATTATAACGCCCATCGGTTCAAGGCCGTATTTTACCGGGAGCGGTTCGAGCTTTATGAAGCACATCGGTATGAGAATATTCTGCATGGGTACACTCAGGATAACACCAATTATGCTTCCGGCAATCGATACAATTATTCCGAGGACACTGTAATGTGCTGCCAGCTGGAATTTATTGTATCCAAGGGCTGAAAGTATTCCTATGAACTTCTGCTCAGACTTGATCTTCCTTTCAAGTACAACAGCTATGATTATCATTATGAGGAAGAACACTATCGGTACAATTACATCGCGTATGTCCTTAGTCATTGTGAGCATACTGTCAGCAGAGCTTATACGGTTGTTATTCTCCTTACTTGTATAGGAAGCAACCATAGCTCTTTCATTCAGTTCTTTTCTGAAATCTTCAATATTACTCTTGCTTTCATTATTGTATCTTACGCTGTAATAATCCATTTCATCTTCCGCATGAGTACCGAGCACTTTCTTATACTCATCAGCTGTAAGCATAGCTATAGCAAAGCTGTCCGGAGTTGAAAAGCTGCCGCTTATGTCTTTGTAGATACTAATATAATCCGGTCTGTCAAAAGAACCTGTAACCTTGTATGATTTGCCGTTGAAAACATACTCGTCACCGTTTGAAAGGTCGTTTTCCTGCATATACGACCTACAAAGGAGGAGCTCGTCATCATTTGTGATGTCATCTCCGTAGGTAACGCGATACTTGTTTATCTTTTCTGATGGACGGAATAGTCTTATAGTATCCGTATTGCCGTCGCTGTCTTTGTTCTCAATATCGATATACGACTGCTGTTCAAGCGACAGGTCATACTTTTCTTCAAAATAACTTATGTCCTCATCGCTGAGAGGCTTATAGACATTGAACTGAGCATCTTCGCTGAAACACTCTTTCCTGAAATCCTTGATATAGGAATTCATACCTTCAAACCCGCACGACATAGTCAAATACACCATTATGCAAACGGTAGTAAGTATAATTATGCTCACGTAAAATGAAAGGTTACTTTTTATATTTCTGCTGTATCTTTTCTTTAAAACCATTGTCTGTCACCTTCTCAGAATACGATATCTTTCGGACTTACACGTTCTTTGTTTTCAGTTACAGATTTGATATTACCGTCCTGTACTCTTATAACAACATCCGTCATCTTTGAAATGGCTTCGTTATGTGTTACGATGATAATTGTAGTGCCGTACTTTGCGTGGATCTTTTCAAGGAATTCCAGTACCATTCTTGACGACTTGGAGTCAAGCGCACCTGTAAGCTCATCACAGAGGAGTATCTTAGGATTCTTTACCAGTGCTCTTGCGATAGCTACTCTCTGCTGCTGTCCGCCGGAGAGTTCTCTTGGAAATCTCCCGGCATAATCCTTGATACCAAGTGACTCAAGCATTTCATCAATATCAAAAGGATCATCGGAAATGTCCTTTACAGACTGAACATTTTCCCTGACTGTCAGATCAGGGATAAGATTGTAGAACTGAAATACAAATCCAACTGACTTTCGTCTGTAATCGCACATCTGCTTTTTTGACAGTTTTGTCAGCTCTGTCCCGTCAACCGTGATAGTTCCGGAATCTATATCATCAAGTCCTCCGAGCATATTCAGAAGCGTACTCTTACCGGAGCCTGAAGGTCCGAGTATCGTGTATATCTTGCCCTTTTCAAGCGAAAGATCTATACCATCCATTGCATTGACCTGTGCTTCGCCTTTGCCGTATGATTTCTTAGCATTTTTGATCTCAATAAACATAAATTATTCCTCGCATTTATACTAATTATATTTTTAAGACTGCCGCCCACGCAAAGCTGCATACAGCTTTACAGCATAGCTTCAAAAGAAGAGCTTACCGGCACTTCTTTGATTTCAAAACGGCAGTTTTCACTGAGATATTCCTTTATTTCTGTGGTGAGTTCTCTGTCAGCAAGACGATACCCCATATGAACGCCCTTGTCAACATCCAAACTCAGAACTTTATCCGCTATAAGCCCCGCCGATACAGAACATAGCTTATCCATATCACTGAATGAAAGAACAAACTGCACACATTTGTCCACTCCGTCTTTAGTTCCGATGATTTCTCCAAGCATAACCGAATATAGTTCCTTGCCCGAAGCCTCTCTTTTACTGCGCTCAGCAGCTGTCAGAGCACTCATCTTTTCCTTATCTCCCGAAGTCACTATACCGATAAGCCTAATGAAGAACATAAACTGTGAGATATTCTCATATGCGTTCAGCCACTTCAGACTGCTGATGCCCGTCTTTTCGGCAAAATCAATCATTTCATCCGAAAGGTAAGGTTTAAGGAAAACTTCCTTGCCCAGCACCGGAAGTTTAAAGCGTCTTCGCGGATCTATCACCATTTTTCTGATTTCTCCATTATAGTAATACGAATCCACATATCCAGATTTTTCCGATGACATAATTATGTCTGTCAACGCTCTGTCAGAGCAAAGCTCAGTACAGCCCTGAAACAGGACCGCTCTCTCAGCCTTGTCAAAATGCTCCTCAATAATGAACTTGGGTATCATCGCCGACAAACCCGGGATATAACCACATGATGTGATATATGTTCCGCTCTCAGGAAGCTCGTCCGAAGCTACGCAGTCCGTGAGGTCGAGATAGATACAGTCGTTCTCTCCGGCTGTCACTGCTATGTTATTTGAATACTCATAAGCCGGAGCAATGCAATTAATCAGCATATCACATTCAGCTGCGAGTTCCGTAAGCTTTTCTGTATCACTTACATCGAATACCTTCTGCGTATAATTCTCATTGTCTGAAAAAACTTCTGTCTGATGCCTTTGTACTCCGTATACCGTATAACCTTTACCGAGTAGGTATTCAGCTATACCTCTGCCTATATTTCCACTGCATCCAATTATTCCAACTGTCATCAGAGTCACCGTCAATTCACAAGAGTATCTATCGTATCTTTTTCAAAGAAATCAGCTATCTCTATCTTGCGTCCTGTCTTTTCCTCAAACATGAGAATGACCTTGTTCGCAATAAAAGAGTTTCCTCCGAGATCAAAAAAGGATTCATCCATGCCCGGAAGTTCATCAAGTCCCAATGTTTCCTTCCATATCTCCTGCATTATTTTTTTATCTTCCATTTTAATACTTCCTTTCAAAATAGTTTATTTTACACTCTCGTCAACTGCTTTGCAGTATTCTCCGAACGTCATGTCTTCGCCGGATAATACCCTATTTGCAATTATGAAAGCATTTTTCATTCTTTCAAGCACTTCGCCGCTCATGAGGTCATTGTCAAGACCTGCCATAAGCGCAAGTTCGTTGCCGGACTCATACGCATCAAGTGACAGTGAAGCCCAGTGGAAAGGCTTTACAAATTCGTCTATATTGTCGTAAGGTCTTGCAACAGCCTTTCCGAACTTGATATCCTTGGAATCGTCACCGAAGTTCTGATAGGAAAGAATAAACTCCGTGCCGTTTCTGAAAAGGTCATACAGAGCAAGATCTTTCTTACTCTCTGCAAGATATCTCTGCTTGCAGCGGACCGCCATTTCTTTCATAGAGTCATTGGACTCAAAGATATTCCTGTCAATGTATCCTGTCAGAAACTCGCCTATCGACGACATATTCTTCAGCTTACGAACTCCTACTGCAACACCTATGAGTGAATCCTTAGCTTTATATGTAGCTGTGATAGCTGCATGGAACATAAACAGCGTGCAGTGGAAAAGGCTCATCTTGTTTGAACGTGCAAATTTTCTGAGTTCTGAGATATCAAGCGTAACAAGCTCTCTGTAACGGCTCTCATTGGTACCGTACTTTGAATAATCAACCGGCGGCTTATAGTCCTTTATAGATTCAGCAAACTCTGCTCTGAGCTTTTTGTATTCAGGTTCCTCTTCAAGCTTATACTGCTCCTTTACGTAATCAAGGAAGCTCGACATAGGTGGAAGCGGAATACCGTTATATCTCAGAACGATACGTGTAAGTGCATTAGTAACACTAAGACCATCAGCAAGCAAATGACTCATTCCGAACCAAAGACCGTGTTCAGTCTCACTGTATTTGTAAAGAATGCAGTTCCACTTTACCTTGCCATCAGGAAGATATTCTATCTTCCTTGTCGCTTCATAGAAGTCATTCTTTATAAACTCTTCTTTTTCTTCCTTAGTCGCACCGACAGCGTCTCTTACATCAAGCGTATATGTATAGCTGTCAAGAGGCTTCATATACAACTTCTTTGTATTTTCGTCACGCTCAAATACGATTTTCATAGCGTCACTTTCTTTGACAAGCTTCTGAACTGCTTTTTCAAGCTTTGCGTAGTTAAGTTCACCTTTGATAAAAATACCGCAGGGAGAAATTATTGAAGTATCCTCTCCCCTTGTCATAGACATCGTAACTTCCTGCAAACCGAAAAGTCTGTATCTGTTATCCATCATATTCCTCCTAAATTATCTTTTATATACTCATTGAGTTTTGCAAGCACGAACTCTTTATTTCCGTGCTCATTGAAATAATAATGACCACCGTGTACTTGTTCGTAGAATACGTTTTCCGAAGTATAATTGTTCCAGTCTGCTACGCCTTCTTCTGTTATGAACTCATCTTCTGTTCCTGTCAGGCAGTAGAAATTGCAGCCAAGTTTCACGGGCTCAGATTTGTCAATATTCTCGAACATTTTCAAATCACCGCGGAATACTGGCATATAATATCTGATAAAGTTCTGATCTCCGGCAAAATCAGGAGAAACAGTTCCCTGTTCTATCATACGTTCTGCCAGTATCTCATCAGAAACTTCATTTCCGTTATCATCATAGAGAGCCTTGTAACAGTCATACGATCTCGGCGAATTCATACTTGAAGTAATAAATGCAGCCGGTGTTTTGCCGAATTTCTTATAAACGCATTTAGCAGCTTCATAGGCTATTATAGCGCCTGTACATTGACCGAAGAGCACGAACGGCTTTTCAAAGAGCTCGTGTGCATCCTCAACGAATTCTTCTATCATATCACTAACAGTAGAAGGAATAGGTTCGTTTTTTCTTATCTCTCTTCCAGGATACAGCACCGGACATACATTGACATCTGCATCAAAAGATTTTTTCCACGGTGCAAAGAAGCTCGGACTTCCTCCCGCATAAACGAACATTAGAAGATTTACTTTTGCGTCTTCTCTATTCGTACTGTGAACTACCCATTTTTTCTCCAACTCACACATCTCCTTTGAGGCAAGATTAGGACTTTGGGTTAGTAGGAACTAACCTAAAAGTAATAATAAAACCCTATTTTATCAGGCAGATAACGTATTTATAACAATGATAATACCATACGTATCAATAGGATACACACTGTAATAAATAAGTTATCATATGCTAACCGTATAACATTATAACCCCAAAAACTACTGTTGTCAATAGAAAATCCACACTTTTTTTGCCATAATTTCCGGTGTTGAAAGATGTTTGTCGCATTTTTATACAATTCAGAATAGTTGTAAAAACAAATTTGTTAGATTATACAAACATATTTATTCACGATTGACACGCCCCGTTAATAGTGTTATAATTCTATCCGTTAGGTTTCTCTAACTTCTGGCGTTACAATATCGTACACTATCAAAAAAATTGTATAAGGAGTTGTATCATTATGGAAACAATCGAAAAGCAGTGTGTTATCAGTGAATTTCCTGAGATAGTAGCATTCAAAGAATACTACGATACCACTGTTACCAACAAGACAACATACTTCAAAGTAAACGAGGGCATCGCAAGAGGAAGAGTCGTTATCAAGGGCGAGGAGAAAGTAAACTACTCCACCTATAACTATCTCGGACTTACAGCTGATCCCAGAGTCATCGAATTCACAAAAGATGCTATCGAAAAACACGGCACATCAGTTTCCGGAAGCAGAATACTTACCGGTGAGATCGAGCTTCACAGAATGCTCGAAAGACAAATTGCCGACTTTCTCGGTGTAGATGATTCTGTCGTATTCGTAGGAGGTCACTGCACAAACGTCAACCTCATCGGCAATATCGTAGATGATAAGGACCTCGTTATACACGATGCATATGCTCATAACAGCATAGTTCAAGGGGCTATTCTCTCCCACGCAAAGAGAATGCACTTTAATCACAACGATATGGCAGACCTTGAAAAGAAGCTTAAGCGTCTGAGAGATAAATACCGCCGTGTTCTGATCGTTGCAGAGGGTATCTATTCTATGGACGGCGACATATGTAACCTCCCCGAGCTTATCCGCATAAAGAAGCAGTATCAAGCTATCCTTATGGTCGATGAAGCCCATTCTTTCGGTACTATCGGCGATCACGGCCGCGGTGTAACAAGCCACTTTGGAGTTGATCCGAAAGATGTAGATATTCTCATGGGAACTCTCAGCAAATCTGCTGCAAGCTGCGGCGGATACATTGCAGGAAACAAGGACTTTATCTGGTATCTCCGCCGTAATTCTCCCGGATTTGTATTCAGCTGCGGTCTCTCACCTGCCAATACAGCTGCGGCTTATAAGGCGATAGAGATATTCAGCAACGATTCTTCCAAGATAGATAAACTACACGAAAACGCAGCTTACTTCCTGAAGTCAGTCTCTGAACTCGGATACAACACAGGACTCAGCGAAGGAACTTCTATCGTCCCTGTCATCATTGGCAACTCTCAGAAGACTGTTTATATCTCAAACGAGCTCTACAAGCGCGGTATTAATGCTCTGCCGATCATCTACCCGGCAGTAAAAGAAGATGAGGCAAGAATCAGATTCTTTATGTCGGCAGACCATACCCGTGAAGACCTCGATAAAACTATCAACGCTCTTCGCGAACTGAGGTAACTCATCATGACAAAAACAGCGATTGTAACCGGCGGCAGCAGCGGTATCGGAAGAGCTGTTGCTCTTAGACTCAGCGAAAATGGCTACAAAGTGTATGAGTTTTCACGAAAAGGCAAGAGCAGCAACGGTATCACGCATTGTACTGTTGATGTCACAGACGAAGAACTCGTTCAGAAAAACGTAAAAGAAATATTTGACCGTGAACAAAGAATAGACCTTGTAATCAACAGCGCCGGCTTTGGAATATCAGGCGGCTGTGAGTTCACAAGCGAGGCAGATGCGCGTCGTCAGGTTGAAGTCAATCTCTTCGGTACAGCAAACGTTGATAAGGCAGTTCTGCCTTATATGAGAAAACAAAGCTATGGCAAAATCATCAATATCAGTAGCGTTGCAGCTGTTATGCCTCTCCCCTTTCAGGTGTGGTATTCAGCAAGCAAGGCTGGTATAAATTCCTATACACTTGGTCTTGCAAATGAAGTCAAACCTTATGGTATTGAGGTTTGTGCTGTTATGTTCGGTGACCTATGCACAGGTTTCACTTCAGCAAGGAACAGTTTTGTAAACGGAGACGCTGAATACGGAGGAAGAATTAGCCGTTCACTCGCCAAAGCCGAAAAAGATGAGCAGAGCGGGCAAACTCCTGATAAAGCGGCAAAGTACATAATGCATATTCTCAGAAAGAAAAAACTGCCTTTGCTCTGTACCATGGGACTTGGTTACAAAGGTGCTGTTCTGTTAGATAGAATACTAACCTCACGATTAAAGAATTTCCTTCTTTATAAGCTGTACGCTGAATAATACTGCTCTTCGGCTGATTTCTTAACATAATTGAATCCTCATAAAAAGAGCCCGATATATCGTAATGCCATTAAGCTAAGAAAACGCAAAATAGTCACAGGAATCAGAAATGATCCTGCGACTATTTTTATGAATAAAATGTAAATTTCTGTGAAAAGGTATTGACAAGAAGCCGAAAATGTGCGGCGAAGCCAATCAGATATACACATCTGATTGGAGGAATTTATTGTGCAGAATTATTGTAATATCGT
>JAEEGJ010006551.1_pt1 | contig 34713 bp, 29 predicted proteins | sample 8958761 | NCBI WGS metagenome assembly JAEEGJ01 (sample SAMN16246546, study PRJNA631951) | gut metagenome | biome: gut microbiome; feature: rumen; material: RS-attached | host: Bos | place: Iran: Karaj | collected 2018-10
AGATGCCCTTCGCCACCTGACGGCTGACGAGCGACTGGGCATCGTCGAGGTCGACGGCATAGCACGCTACCCGCACATCGGGCGAGGCATCGCACATACGGATGAACTGACGCGACTGCTGCGAATGAGACCGGTCGACGACCACCACAGGCACCTCATGGACCGTCTCGTTGTTGTAGATCCACGAGTAGAGCAAAGGATAGACGAGGGGCACCACGATGCAGAAGATCAGCACACCCTCATCGCGGAGCGCCTGCTTCAGTTCGTAGCGCCACACGTAGGCAGCGTCGTCGAGCCACTTGAGTATATTATGGAATATAGACATACGTTAGCATTGCGTTTTTAGTCTTACTGATGACGAACCACGGCAGCAGCGTGAAGCCGATGAGCGCCACGAAGTGGAACCACGCATCGATCAGTGGGAAGCCGTTGAACACCGTGATCTGATACAGCATGTAATAGTGGCGCAGCGGGAAGAGCCACGTCAGTGCCTGCAGCGGTGCATCCATGCCCATGGCTGGGAAGGCAGAGCCAGCCATCGAGAAGCTGAGCACGCCCCAGCGGGAACAGATACTCATCGACATGCGCAGCGACGGCATCAGTCCGAAGATGAACACGCCGAAGCCGATGCTTCCAAACACCTCGAGCAGCGCCAGCAGTACGATCGTCCACACACCGCCCTCGTGAGGGAAGTGGAGCACGTTATAGATATAGAACTCGTAGAAGAAGATCAGTACGAGGAACACCACTGCCTGCGGCAGGAACTTGCCCAGTATTGCCACGACGATGTTGCCGTCGGCCTTGGCTAACAATTCCTTGCCTCGCTGCATCTTCAGTTCCATGCCAAGCGAATAGGCTGAGATAAGGAACACAAAGAGCATCATCACGCCCGGCACGAACACGGTGGAGAGGTACATATTGTAGTTGCCCCAGGGGTTAGCCACCTGATGAAGGTCGATGCGGATGGGCGAGAGCAGCGTCTGTATCTGCTGGTTGGTAAGTCCCTTGGCACGCATCTTAGCCATTCCAACTGCCGCAGAGCCGAGAGTGGTAACGGTCTTAAGGTCCTTCATCACCATAGAGCCACCCGTCAGCGACACATTATTATAATAATAGGCGATCTTCGGACGCCGCGCTGAGAGGAGCTTGTCGGTCGTTCCCTTGGGGAAATAGACGAAGCCGAAGATCTCGTTCTCGTGCATGGCATGACGCGCCTCAGCGACACTCGGATAATGGGCTACCACCCTGGAGTTCTGCATGCCGTCGAGCTTGCGCACCAGCGCGCGCGTGGTAGAGGTATTGTCGAGGTCAACAACGCCCACCGGCATATCCTGAGGCAGTCCCTCGTCCATCAGCGACGTGAAGAACAGCAGCGAGAGGATCGGAAAGACCAGCATGCAGAAACCGTAAATGCGATTCTTCAGAAGAATCTTGCATTCACGTTGCGCAATCAGCCATATTTGACTCAGATACCTCATTTGATAATCAGCGACATGCCTGGACGCAGACCATCGAGCTTCTCTACGGGACGGGCTTTCACCTCGAAGGTCTTCAGGTCATACTGCCCATTGGCCTTCGTGGCCTTCCAGACGGCATACGAGCCTTGATCCTTCAGGTAATAGACCTTCATCTTGATGTCCTTATTGAATGCAGGTACGAAAGCTGTGAACTCAGCGCCGACCTTCATATCGTTCAACTGGTCTTCGCGGACATTAAACGTGCCCCACATATCATCCATGACGGCAATCGACATGATGGGAGAGCCTGTGCCCACAAGTTCGCCAACCTTCGGATAGACATCGGCTACCTCGCCCTCCTTCTGTGCGATCTGCACCGTCTCGTGGATATAGGAGTTGACTTCCTGCACAGCGCCCCTGGCACGACCCACCTGTGCGGCAGCGGCCAGTTTGTCCTCCATACGGGCACCATTGACGGCCATGTCGTACTGGCTCTGGGCGGCTTTCATCTGCGCCTCCATCGCACGGTAGTTGGCATAAACCTCATCACGTTTCTGGGCAGAGACGACACCGGCATCGAAAAGGCGCTGGATGCGGTTGTACGACTTCTCGGCAATCTCGAAGCCCGCCTTTGCCTGTTGTAACACGGAGAAGGCCCCCTGGATCTGTTCCTTACGGGCACCGTTCTGCGCCTTCAGTTCGATGGCGGCAGCGGCATTCTCAGCGCTGCGAGCCTGTTCCATCTTGGCACGCACCTCAGGCGCATCGAGGATAGCGACGGTATCGCCGGCCTTCACATAGTCGCCCTCTTTGACACGGAGCTCGACAATTCGGCCAGGCACCTTGCTCGACACACGATATTCGGACACTTCCACCTGACCTTGTATAACATTGGGGTCACGGTCAAGGGCAAAGAAACCGATCAGAGCCACGATAATAATCACTGCGACAAATCCTGCAATGGCAAGCAGAATATTGTTATGTTGACTTTTTGCTGACATATCTATAAACTATAAACTGTAAACTATTCTAACTATTCCAATACACCAAGCGACTTCTGAAGATCGACCTGTGAGAGTTTTACGTCGACCTCAGCATCGATTTTCTGCGACTGTGCCTGAAGCCAGGCTGTCTGAGCCTCCATCACGGTAGTGAGCGTGATAACGCCCTCCTTGTAACCGAGATTGGCGGTACGCAGATTTTCGTCGGCACGGGCGATATTTGCCTGAGCCATGGTGAGTTTCTTATTGGCCTCATTCACACGGAACGTATTCTGGTTCACCTGCAGTTCGATCAGTTCGCGAGCCTCGGCAAGTTCCAGGTTGGCAATGGTCGTAGCGCCCTTGGAGGCACGGACCTTATACATCACGTCACCCCAATTCCAAATAGGTACACGCACGAGCACGCCCACATTCCAGAAGCCACCGAACTTACGCTGGAAACCGTTGAGCACATTCGGATTGGTCACGACATAGCCGCCCGTCAGAGCGACCATCGGCAGATTACCGGCCTTCAGCACATTCGTCAGCTGACGGGAGAGCTGGACGCCATTCTCGAGCATTTTCAACTCCGGACGGTTGCCGACAGCCGTCTCCACATCCAGTTTCGGCGACAGTTCCACGACAGCAATGGTCTCCTTATCCTCGTCGGCCAGGGTAATATCCTCGGTGATAGGCAGGCCGATGTTCTGGCAAAGCAGCATCTTCGAGAGCACCAGGCCGTCATTCACCTTTTGCAATGTCATCTCTGCCTCGTTGAGCTTCACGTCGACAGAAAGGCCGTCGCTCCTGGTGGCCACACCCTCGTCGATCATCATGTGTACATCGGCATTCAACTTCTTCAGGAGGTCGAGGTAGCCCTCAGCCAACTTCTGTTTGTGCTTCAGCGAGACCACCTGCCAGTAGGCTTTGTCAGTAGCGTAGATGGTGGACTGTCTGCGTGCATCGGCAGAATGCTGCTGCATTTCCTCATTGATGTCTGCCATCTTGTTCAGCGCAATCAGACTTCCACCCAAATAGACGGGCTGTACCACCATCACCGTTCCAGCAAAGAGGTTGCGCGTGTCGGTATCGAGCGCATCGACCAGATTCTCACCCAAGCCATTCAGCTTAGCCGCCATGTTCTGCAAGCCTTGTCCGGTCATCTGGTGAAGTGCATCGAAATTCACGCCCATTGCACCCAGCACTGCTGCGATATGCTGCATGGGCTCCGAACCGGCAATGGTACTAAGACCTGTCTGAAGGTCGCCAGCCGTTTTGGTTCCAAGGTTGCTCAATGTCGACTTCTGGTCGTCGCTGAGCAGATCCACCGGCCGGCTAGTGAACTGATAGGTTCCCAAAGCACTCACATGAGGCAGGTATTTTGTCCGTGCTGACTTTCTGACGTTCATCGCCACCTCCTGCTTCACCTTCGATATGCCGACCTGCTTGTTGTTGCGCAACGCCATGGCCCGACAACTGTCAAGTGTCAGCAATCGCTGGGCGTTGACAGGCATTACGGTTCCCGCAAGCAATAATAATCCAACAAATCTATTCATCTATAAAATAAACTAAAAACTATTCAAAATTGAACGTTCTTGATCCGATCATATTGCCATCCGCGAAGATTGAGACGCGGTATTGACCGCCTTCGAGCATTTGCGAGACATTCCAGAAGGTAGCAACGCTTACCTCCTCGCCCGTATACTCGATGGTTTTCTTCATGGAATACTCAAGGTTGCGGTTCTCATAGGCAAAAGATCCCCCGCCGCTAAGCGTGTTGCCACCAGGATTCTGGATGCGCACATAGACAGTGCGGTTGCCATTCGAGGCGGTCACGTTTTTCGTGATAGTGAAGTTCACCTGCATCTTCTTGGTGTCCTTCAATTTCTTAGTCGGTTTGTCGCGTTTGTTCAGGAGCGACAGACTGATATTCGTCGCATCGAGCTGGGCAGCGATGGCCACTTTCTCAGAGAGCGAGGCCTTCTCATTACTCAGACCTGCAATCTGGGAGTTTCTTTCCTGAAGAACCGCATTCACACGGCTATTCTCCTGTTTCAGGCTCTCATTCAAGCGGTTCAGCGAATCCACCTGGATGATATAGCTGCGGAGCACTTCACGCACCGTGGCGAGCTCTTTCTTCAGACGGGTAATCTCGCGTGCATCATCAGCCTTTACCTTCTTCAATTCTTCAAGAAGTTTCTGAGTCTTCATCTGCTCCTGCGTCAGCTGCTCCACGATCGAGTCGTTATTGATTTGCGTCTTCATCTCACTATACTGCAAGGCGAAACGCTCATACTCGTTTTCCATCTCCTGCTTGTCGAGCTCAGCCAGTTCCTGCATGTCGCGATTCACCTGTTTCTGCTCTTCCAGGCTCTTAAAAAGATAAGCCAAGCCTCCAATCAAGGCCAGAATCACAACGACCAGCGGAATCAATACTTTCTTTTTCATGTTAAGAAATTACCAACGAACACTTTGTCCCGATGCCGATTGCCGCCACCAAGACAAAGGAAAATGGTATTACGGAAATAATCTTATTTAAATTCGAAGAGACTTGTGAATCCGGTAATCGTAAACACGTCCTTCAGTTCAGCGCTCATTCCCATGATACTAACTTTGCTTCCCTTCGGCTTAGCAGCTTTCAAAACACCAAGGAAGAGGCGCAGACCACTCGAAGAGATAAATTCAAGCTTCGAGCAATCGAAAACAATGTCCTTACCTTCACAATCATAAAGAGGTTGCAACTCCTTTTCTGTCACCGCAGCGGCTGCAGTATCCAGACGTCCTTCCAATACGGCAACTATGTTGCCGTCCTGCTGTTGAATTGTAGTTTTCATCATTTTTTTATAAGCTTTTCTTCAATTTTTTCTGCAAAGTTAGGAAAAATACGTCATGTTTACCTATACTTCAAAAACAATTATTGTTTTTTAACTTACATTTAAGAACTACTTTCGATTTATTTCGTATCTTTGCAACCAATTTAAACAAAGATGACAGACATCATACTTTCCAGTTTCCTTAGCTTATTCGCTTTGTTTGGCAAGGAGGAAAAGGTCGATGAAACTCGGGCAAGGCATTTGCTCGAGGATTATCTGCGTCACCATTTCGGAATCCGGAAAATCAACACCTATCTAGGCCTTTATTCCGACATGCGGGGTGTCTACGAGATGCGTGACGATCTGGACACAGAGTCCATCGTAGCTTCTATTTGCGACAATCTGCATGGTAAGATCCGCGCTACGGAAGAAGCGATGCTGCTGTTGCGTATCATGGAGTTCTGTGGTATCAAGGACACCAAGATCCATCCTATCTTCCGCACCATGGCCGAAAAGTTCAATGTGCCAGAGCAGTTGTTCAACGACTTCATCGACTTTGTCAGCAACAAACCCTCTGAACATGTATTGCTGCTTCAGCCCGAAGGTTTCGACGGACAGCTTAAGACCCTGTTTCTCCCCACAACAGGCACGTTGATCTTCACCTACATTGGCGACGATAAGGTATTGCTCAACGATGTTCCCGTTCTCTCTGGTGCCTATCAGGTATGGCTTCAGAGCAGCGTACTGAAGGGTAAGAACGGCTATCCCGTCTATTACTCCACCATTCTTGCCGAATATAACAAGAAGAACGGCAAGAGCGAGGACAATAGTCAGCAGGTGGCATTCTGCGGCAGGGACATCAATTTCCGTTTCCCCAACAGCGACAATGGTATGCACAACCTGAACTTCACCCTGCACAGCGGCGAGTTGCTGGCCATTATGGGCGGTTCAGGCACAGGTAAGACCACCCTGCTCTCTATCCTCAACGGCAGTCTGATTCCTCAGGAAGGACACATCACCATCAACGGCCACGATATCTCTGAGCAGAAGGCCAAGGATCTGATTGGTTTCGTGCCTCAGGACGACTTGTTGATAGAGGAACTGACCGTGTATCAGAACCTCTACTATACGGCAAAGTTGTGCTTCGCCAGTCTATCTGAGGAGGAGATCGATCGTCGTGTCATGAAGATTCTCAAGGATCTCGGCCTTGATGCCACCAAGGATCTCAAGGTGGGTTCGGCCATCAACAAATACATCTCCGGCGGTCAGCGCAAACGACTGAACATCGCCCTGGAGCTGATCCGCGAACCAGCCGTGTTGTTCCTCGACGAGCCCACGTCAGGCCTGTCATCGGCAGATACGGAGAAGGTCATCAACCTATTGAAGGAGCAGACCTACAAGGGCAAACTGGTGGTGGTGAATATCCATCAGCCATCCAGCGATGTCTACAAGCTCTTCGACCGTTTGTGGCTGTTGGACAAAGGCGGCTATCCTGTCTACGACGGCAATCCCATCGATGCCATCACTTATTTCAAGAGCGCAGCCAACTATGCCGATGCAGAGACGAGCGCTTGTCCCACCTGCGGCAATGTGAATCCGGAGATCGTTCTGAATATCATCGACGAAAAGGCCATCAACAATACAGGTGAGACATCTGATAACCGTAAGATGACGCCTCAGGAGTGGCATGAACTCTATCTGAAGCATCAGCCGGCGTTTGCACAGCCAGATGTCAATGATGTGCCGGCCTCCGACCTGAAGAAGCCAGGCAAACTCAGTCAGTTTGCGATCTTCCTGCGTCGTAACTTCAAGACGAAGATCACCAACATCCAATATCTCTGTATCGCACTTCTCGAGGCGCCCATCCTCGCCGTGATCTGTGCCCTGCTCACCCGTTACGCACCACCCGAGGGTTATACCGTCATGGACAACAAGAACCTGGTGAGCTATTTCTTCATGGCAGTCATTGTGGCTACCTTTATTGGCATGAGCGGCAGTGCGGAGGAAATCATCAAGGACCGTGCCCTACTGAAGCGCGAAAAGTTCCTGCAGCTATCCTATGGCAGTTATATTTGGTCGAAGATTATCTTCATGGCAGGTGTGTCGCTGATACAGACCTTCTTGTTCATCCTGATAGGCAACTCCATCATGGGAGTGGGACTATTTGGCGTCTGGTGGCTCATTCTCTTTGCCACCGCCTTCCTTGCCAACCTCACAGGTCTGCTTCTGTCACAATGTCTCAGTTCAATCGTATCCATCTATATCAGCATCCCTATCCTGCTGATTCCACAGATCCTGCTCTGCGGACTGGTCGTTAGCTTCTCAGACCTGACACCTAAAAGCACCACGGGCAATGTGCCGCTGATTGGCGACCTGATTCCCTCTCGCTGGAGCTACGAGGCTCTGGCTGTGACGTCGTTCACAGACAATACGTATGAGAAGCCTTTCTTCGCCCTCGACAAGGCACGTCAGGAGAACCAATTCTACAACCTTGGCTTCCTCTACGAACTGCAATCGCAACTCCAAACAATGAACGACGAGAAGGAACGCGGCAAGGAGGTCAATCCGATGCACCTCAACGTCATCAACACCAATCTGCCTGTGCTCACTGAGTTCTGTGGCATGGAGCCTTATGTTGGCGACAGTTCCTACCAGTCGTTATACAACTATATGAAGGAGGCAGAGAAAATACTGGCCAAACGAGGCAACGACTATACGATGAAGAAAGATGGCATGATTGCCGCCATCATTAAGGAACAAGGCAAGGATGCCTTCTTGGACGTGAAGAGAAACAACTTCAATATCAAGTTGGAGGAGTTCGTGACAGGTGCAGACCAACTACGGATGGTAGACATCGTCGACGACTATCTGGTCCCCCGCAGCGGCATCATTTATCTGACGCCACACAACAAATTAGGACGTGCTCCGTTTTATAGTAGTGAGAAGATACTTGGCAGTTGGCATGTCAAGACCCTATGGTTCAATCTGGGTGTCATACTCCTGATGAGTGTGATTGCCATTATCTTGCTGCTGACAGACTGTCCTGGGAAATATATGAGAAAAGAACAATGATTATTATACAATTTTATTAATAACAAACAAAACAAAAAAAACAAAATGAAGAAAATTACATTTTTCGCTGTAGTAATTGCAGCAATGGCTTTCACCGCTTGTGGAGGAAACAAGAGTGCACAACCCGCAGAAGAGACCGATTCTATCAAGGTTTTTGAGCAGGAGCAAGTTGAGGCAAAGATCAAGATGGAGCTCGACAGCCTCGCTGCTGAAGTAGGCAGACTGAAGAACCTCCCCATCGTTCAGTCTGGCGAGAATGGTGTTCAGCTGACCGCTGAGGAAAAGAAGGTTAAGCCCGACTATCTGTTGACTCCCTCTGTTTCTGAGGATGCCACCACCCTGGCTGAGAAGTATCGTATCCTGAGCGCTCTGAGCGTTGACAAGAGCATCGCAAAACTGTATGAGATGCCCACAGAGGACTATGAGGCTGCCATCACCAAGCTGGCTGCTGACATCAACGATCCTTCGTTCAAGGTTCTTGACGACACATCTACCATATATGAGACTGGTCAGAAACTTTACGATGCTATGAACGAGAACGGCCGTATCAACTACTTCTGGCAGATCGTGGCTTCTTCTCTCGTTGAGGAGATTTACGTCATTTCTCAGAACACAGACAAGTTCATCACCGCTTTCGACGATGATTCTGCTGCCAACGTTACCTTCCGTATCGTTCTGCTGTCTGACGCCGTATCTCGTCTGGCCAACTACGATCCCGAGTTCGAGCCTGTTGCCAACGCTGTTGAGGCACTGTCTCCACTGAATGCAATTTCTGTAGACCAGCTGAAGGCTCAATTGGAAGAGGCTAAGGAGAAAATATCCGAGGCTCGTGCCGAACTGCTGAAGTAATTCAGATTATTCAAGACATAAAAAATCCCTCACCAAGTGAGGGATTTTTTTATATCATTGCAGATTCTTGCGAAGTGTTAGGACGTTCTGCCCATCCACATATTTATATTCTACAATATCCATGAAATGCTTCACAAGAAAGATGCCAAGGCCACCGATCTGGCGCTCCTCCGCTGAAAGGGTAGTATCTGCATCCTCCACTTCCGTAGGATTGAAAGGGGTGCCGTCGTCGCTGATTACAAACTCCACATAACCTTCACGCACTCTAGCCTCGATGCGCACTTCACCCTTGACACCAGAGGGATAGGCATAGTTCATCACATTGACCACAGCCTCCTCAATGGCGAGATTCATCTTCATGGTCGTACCCATATCGATACCTGCGACCTCGCAAATATCTTCAACGAAGGCGGCCAAGCGGGGCACCTCCTGCACATCATTAGGCAATGTGAGATTCTTTGTATCCATCTTCTTTACAAGCAATCATCATCTGATTCCGCTGCAAAGATACAAAAAAGAATAGAACCGCCCAAGAATTTTTGCATTTTGTTTGGAAGTTCTATTCTTTTTTCATATATTTGCAAAATCAAAGATGACTACAGCCTATGCGAAAGGACAACTTTCTTTATCGAATTTACGATCTCTACGCCGACGGTTTCAGGCACATGCGCCTGGGCAAGACACTATGGGCCATCATCCTTATCAAACTGTTCATCATCTTTGTGATCCTGAAAATCTTTTTCTTCCCCAATTTCCTGAAACAGCATGCCGAAGGCAATGAATCATCATTCGTAGCCAGCGAACTCGTCGAGCGTGCCTCTCCCTAAAATCAGATGATCACAATTACTCAGATTACTCAAATTAAAACCAATAATTTATGCTACAACATCTCTTTCTAAACATTGATGCCGGCACCATTGATTGGTCACGAGCGCAATTTGCCCTCACGGCAATCTACCACTGGCTTTTCGTGCCTCTGACCCTCGGACTGGCAGTCATCATGGGTTTTGCCGAAACCAAGTACTATCGCACTAAAGATGAATTCTGGAAGACCACAGCAAAGTTCTGGCAGAAGCTCTTTGGTATCAATTTCGCAATGGGGGTCGCTACGGGTATCATTCTCGAATTCGAGTTTGGCACTAACTGGAGTAACTATTCCTGGTTCGTGGGCGATATCTTTGGTGCTCCACTGGCCGTCGAGGGCATCGTCGCCTTTTTCATGGAGTCGACCTTCGTTGCCGTCATGTTTTTCGGCTGGAAGAAAGTTTCACCAGGTTTCCACCTCGCTTCTACTTGGCTTACAGGCTTAGGTGCCACTATATCTGCCTGGTGGATTCTCGTAGCTAATGCATGGATGCAGTATCCCGTAGGTTGCGAGTTCAACCCCGATACCATGCGCAACGAGATGGTATCCTTTGCTGAGGTGGCCCTTTCGCCCTTTGCCATTGATAAGTTCTGTCACACTGTCATTTCCTCGTGGATCATCGGCGCCATCTTCTGCGTAGCTGTCTGTTGTTGGTATCTCATGAAAAACCGCGATACGAAACTCGCCACAGAGAGCATGAAGATTGGGGTGTGGGTAGGCCTCGTAGCTGCCCTGCTCGCTGGCGCCACAGGTCATAAGTCAGCCCAAAGCGTAGGCAAGGTACAGCCCATGAAACTTGCTGCCATGGAGGCACTTTACAATGGCGGAACAGACGTTGGCCTCACAGCCATCGCATGGGTGAATCCCTTCTGCCAGCCTGACTACGCCAACGAGGAGTCTGCCCCGCTGAAGCTGGAGATGCCCTACGCCCTCTCGTTCATGGCCACCAACGACATTCATGGCTACGTGCCTGGCATCAACGACATCCTCAATGGCTACACCAAGCCCGACGGCACTAAGGAACCTTCCGTCGATGAGAAGATCGCACGCGGCAAAAAAGCCATCGAAGCCCTGGCTGCCTATCGACAGGCGAAATACAATTCCAGCGACGACGGTTCGACTGCCGCTTACCAACTGGGGATATTGAAGGAAAATATGAAGTATTTCGGCTATGGCTATATCAAGGACAAGAACGATATCGTGCCCTATATTCCCATCAACTTCTGGGCCTTCCGAATAATGGTGGGCTTGGGCTGCGTGTTCATTCTCTATTTCCTCGTATTGCTGCTGCTCATCTACGACATACCATTCCTGTCGGTCTTCACTCGTCGTTTGCTGGCCTCCATCGGGCTATTGCCTGAGACCTTGGCCGATGCGCCAAAACGACTCACAGGTCTGCCTTCATGGCATTACTGGATTGCCATCGCCCTCGTACCTTTGGCTTACATCGCCTCTGAGTGCGGCTGGCTCGTGGCCGAGTTCGGACGACAGCCGTGGACCATTCAAGATATGCTGCCTACATGGGCTGCCGTCTCTGACCTCAATGCTGGCAGTGTCGCCCTCACGTTCATCCTCTTCCTCATCCTTTTTACCACAATGCTCGCCGTTGAGATCAACATCCTGTTAAAACAGATTGCCAAAGGACCCGATATCTCAGAATAACATGTTATTATGTCTAAAAAATAAGATCTTATGTCATACGAATTTTTACAGCATTACTGGTGTTTCGTAGTATCACTATTAGGTGCGATATTAGTTTTTCTGTTGTTTGTACAGGGTGCCAACTCCGTGGCCAGCAGTCTGGGTTGGACAGAAGAGGGTAAACGGCTTGTCTACAACTCCACAGGCCGTAAGTGGGAATTCACCTTTACCACACTCGTTACCTTCGGAGGCGCCTTCTTTGCCTCCTTCCCCCTCTTCTATTCTACTAGCTTTGGCGGCGCCTACTGGTTGTGGATGCTCATCCTCTTCACCTTCGTACTCCAGGCCGTCAGCTATGAGTTTCAGAACAAGATTGGAAATTTCCTCGGTCCCAAGACCTTTCAATTCTTCCTGACGTTGAACGGCATTGTAGGTCCGTTGCTTCTAGGAGGGGCTGTCGCCACCTTCTTCGAGGGTTCAAACTTCATCATCGAGAAAAATAATCTTGTCGACATACAAGCTCTCACACCCATCATCTCCCGTTGGGCCAATGCCTCTCATGGCCTCGATGCCCTACTCAATCCCTGGGTACTCGTCTTCGGCTTCGCCGTTGTCTTCCTAGCCCGTGTGCTAGGCATTCTCTACGTTATGAACAATATCAACGACGAGGATATCCGCTCTCGCGGCAGTGTTCGCTTGATTGGCGCTGCCGTGCCCTTCGTGATCCTCTTCGTAGCCTATCTCGTTCACCTGCTACTGAAAGAGGGTTTTGCCTACGATCCAGCTACAGGCATCATCTTTATGGAGCCTTTCAAGTACCTGAACAACTTCATCTCAATGTGGTATCTCCTTATTATATTATTAATAGGTGTAGTGCTCGTACTCTTCGGCATCGGCAAGACCATCGTTTCGAAGGATTACATAGGTGGTATATGGCCGGCGGGTATCGGCACTGTGCTCACCGTACTCGCCCTGCTACTCTGCTCCGCATGGAACAATACGGCCTACTATCCCTCAACTGCTGACCTCCAGTCTTCGTTGACGCTCCAAAACTCCTGCTCCAGCGAGTTCACCCTCACTACGATGTTCTATGTCTCGCTACTTGTACCCTTCGTACTAGCCTACATCGTCTATGCTTGGCACGTCATCGATGCCAAGAAACTGGATAAGGACGATATCAAGAACGATCACGCCTATTAAAGTCACATAATCAGAAACCGCCGAACGGGAAGGGCGCTCCTCCGCCAGGGAAGGGTGCCCTTCCACTGTTTCCGCTTCCACTTCCAAACGGAGATGATCCTCCACTACCAAAGGGGTTAGGACCACCACCAAATGGGAAACCATTACCAAACTGCATCTGGATCTCTTTGAGTTCTTGGATGCGAGGTTCCCAATCGCTATCAAAACGGTCGATGTTCTTATCGAGGAAAGCCAAACGGTCGGCAAACCATTGCTTCAGAATGGTGATCTCCTCCTCATAGCTGCTCACACGATAGGCAGTAAACATGGCAAGAGGATCGAAATTGAAGTTTCGCCCTGCAAACATTCCAAAACCACCGCCAAAGCCGCCACCGCCAAAGCCGCCGAAGCCACCACCAAAGCCACCCATCGGGGGCTGAGTCCCGTTCATCGGCTGATGACTATGCATATGCTGTTGTCCGCCCATCGGAGACTGCGCTCTGTTTGACTGTTGCTGATTCTTGTCTACCAGCAGTTCCGGATAGGTCTGGAAATGATGGTCTTTAGCTTTCTGCAATAGTTTAGCCTGTTTATCTATGATAGCATAGAGATTTTTGGTACTGAGCACATTCTTACGGAGTTCCTGATAGCGCACCTTGACGGCTTTTCTAAAGGCTGGATCTTGTAACAGGCGCTGCCAGAAAGCAGGCGTGGGCTGGGTGTTACAACCTTCAAAACACCAATCCTCAAATTGATTGGAACTACAGAAACTGTTGTTACCATATGCGAGGTTATAGTCCCACACAGGACCGGCATGAATTTTACCGCCCGTACCGTCTTCATGCATCTTCTCTTTGTAAAAATAAGCACTTCGCTTATAACCATCAGCATTCAGACTCAGTTCGGTATGGATGAAATAGTCCACGAATGAGGGTACATCGATATAGCGTGCATAACCTTTCTGAGGATCGGCAAAGTCAGCCCCTTGAATGACGGCCTCCATCGTGTCAACATAATTTTGGATATACGCCATCTGCTCTGGCTGGAGATTCTTTTTCTTAGGATAGATACACGACCATGTGATCTGGCTAGTCATAATACCCGGTCCCACGCCAGGCACTTTCGATGCAAAGGTAGCATCATCGTCATTGTAAGTATCAATACGGAGGATATAACCACCAGTAACGTCGCGACCTTTCACGTCCGACTTCTTCAGTTTGCTGACATCCACACGTTCTTCTCCACGCTTTATGGCTTCGCAGAGGATGTAGATGCCACGATAGTCGCCATTGAAGACCACTTCCACCATCTGGGTACGCGGTCCCCAGTGTCCCATCTCGCGCCACAGTTGGAAAGCCAGCGGGTCGCGCACCATCGACACATCATTATAAGGCGCCAACAGCACCCAGTCGCTATGGGCAGGCATACCCAATAGCGATACATCCTGCTCCTTACCATTTTCGTCACGAGTCTCAAAAGTGTACTTCTTCTGATTAAAACTGAGCGAGCTATTTCCACGCAGTTTGATGCCGATGGCACCATTGTAGCCCTCCATCTCCATGTGGGCCGTCACTTTTTTCTGGGCATTCAGTTCTGTTTCAGCCTGGATCGTGATAAGAGGCAGACCTGACGTCTGAGCATTCGCCTGACAACCCGTCATCATAAGCATAGCCGCCATTAGGCAGCAAGATTTCCATAAAATCATAACTATACGTTTCATATCTGTTTCTTGGGGCGCAAAGATACAAATAAGCGAGCAAATAAACAAATCTTTTTAAGTTTTTTGAATATCGTGCCATCCAATATTTGTTTTTTTTATTACCTTTGCAGCCAAATTAAACAGATACAAAATGTATTTTACTGGCATTATCATCGCCATCATGACCTTTCTAACGATTGGCATCTGGCATCCAATTGTTATCAAGACGGAATATTACTGGGGCACAAGGCCTTGGGTGGTCTATCTGTTAATAGGCATCGCTTGCTGCATTGCTGCACTATTTATCGAGAACATCTACCTCTCGTCATTCCTCGGCGTATTCGGCGCTTCAGCTCTCTGGGGAATCGGCGAACTGTTCGCACAGAAGAGACGGGTAGAGAAAGGCTGGTTCCCAAAGAATCCCAAACGAACGTACACGAATTAACCATCAAAAGCTTACAAGGTTGAACAGACTATTATATCATTTGATAGCCTTTCTAGTGGTGGCAGTGTGGGGCGTAACATTCGTTTTCACCAAACTGCTACTTATCGCCGGACTGACGGCAGCACAAATCTTTGTGCTGCGTTTCGTCATAGCCTATCTGTTGCTTTTAGCCTACACGCTTACCTTCAAGCATTTCCGCCTGTTCACCTCGTCGTGGCAGGACGAGTTACTAATGGTGGCATTGGGCGTGACGGGCGGCTCGCTCTATTTCCTCACCGAGAACAGCGCGATGATCTACACCACGACCACGAACACCTCACTCATTGTCTGCCTTTGTCCGCTATTTGCAGCACTGCTCATCGCCCTATTCTTTCGTTCCCAGCGCCTGCATGGCATTCAGATTGTGGGCACGGTGATGGCAGCCATTGGCGTCATTATAGTAGTGCTCAACGGCCGCTTCGTGCTCCACCTTTCACCCTTGGGCGACACCCTTGCTTTCGGAGCCTGTCTCTGCTGGGCATTCTATTCGTTGCTCATGATTCCTGCCAGTATGCACTACGACACGGTGTTCATCACCCGTAAAGTGTTCTTCTACGGTCTGTTGTCGATGATTCCCTATTTTGTAATCTTCCCCGACCTACCTTCGCTCAGCGTGGTGCTGAGACCAGACGTTTTGGCCAACTTGCTATTCTTGGGCTGTGTCGCCTCCATGCTCTGTTTCCTGGCGTGGAACTGGGTCATCAAGAAACTGGGCGCCACCATCGTCACCAACTATGTCTATTTCAACCCCGTCACCACAGTGATCTTCGCTTGGCTCATCCTCTCAGAACGCATTACGGTTTATTTCCTCATCGGCACCTTGCTCATCCTCGTAGGCATGTACCTCTGCAACAAAGTCAGTCCTTCAAAGAGTAAGTGATGGTTGTCACCACGCGTAGCTTCTTGATATACGGCGTGTTCTGATCACGGTCGTCAATCTCGAACTGCCCTTGACCAGCAGTCTGGATCTCACCAAGGTGCGCGTTGCTAGCCTCAGCAAATTGTTCAGCCGTCTTCTGAGCATTCTTAATCGCCTCAGCCATCATCTCAGGCTTCATTTGCTGGAACGAGGCATATTCATAATCCGCATTGCTGGTCTCGATGGCCACCCCCTGTTTCAGCAACTCCGCCTGTCGAAAGATAGCCTTTTTCACTTCCTCCACTTTCTTAGTAGCCACAGTGATGGTTGTTGAAACGATATAACGGAAATTCTTGTTATTGTCGCCCCACTCACGAGCCTCAAGGTCGCTGATGGATGGCGGATTAACCGTAATTTCCTTTTCTTCGAGTCCGTTCTGTTTCAGAAACTGCTTGATCTTGGTTGTCTGCAGGTTGATACTTTCATAGAGCATAGGCAAGTCATTGCCCGTCACTTTCGTGCTGATGCTCCATGTCACCTTGTCGGCAGGCACCTCGCGCTCTGCCAGTCCCTTCACCGTCACCTTGCGGTCCTTGTTGGCAAAGTCATTGATACCAGCCTTCACGAACCACCCTAAACAAATAATACCTACTGCAATGAGCGCAGCTGCAATCAAACGATTTTCTTTCATATCCAATTAGTTTTATCTCATTAAACATTAAATTACTATTTACGGATGAGGGCAATGTACTCATCATAGGAGATATAGCGGCCACCCATGCTACGGAGGTGAGGCGTTTCGAACTGACAGTCAATCATGAGTCCTCCACGACTCCCGAACAGACGGGCCAGAAAGATGAGGGCCAACTTCGAAGCACTAGGCACTAATGAGAACATGCTCTCGCCGAAGAAACACCTACCGAAGTTGACGCCGTAGAGACCACCCACCAAGCGAATACCATCTGCCTGTTTTTCCCAGACTTCAACACTGGACGCAAAACCCTGATGATGGAGTTCAGTATAGGCCTTTATAATGTCAGGGCCAAGCCAGGCGCCATCCTCAGTATTGCGGTTCTGGGCCGTAGCACATCCGCGTATAACACCATCGAAATCTTTGTTGATGGTGAGTCGGTACTGGTTTTTGTTGATCAGTTGACGCATGGAATGACTGATGTGAATTTCTTGGGGGAAGATCACAAACCGTTGCAATGGGCAGTACCAAAGGGGTTCCTCGCGATTGCGGAACGAGAACCATGGGAAGAAGCCGTAGGAATAGGCCAGCAGCAGACGGTCGACGGAAAGATCGCCCCCCACAGCCACCAAACCATCATCCTCACCATAGTGGGGATCAGGGAACCAGAGTTTATCGTCTAATCGTACAATCATATCTTTAAAGCTCTCATCGCGTTAAGGACAGCAAGGACAGTAACACCCACATCGGCAAAGACAGCGAGCCACAGGGTGGCGAAACCAAAGGAGGCGAGGATGAGTACCGCCACTTTGACACCAATGGCAAACCACACATTCTGACGGGCGATGGCAAGGGTGCGTCGGGCAATACGGATGGCAAGGGCAATCTTCGATGGTTTGTCATCCATAAGTACGACATCAGCGGCCTCAATGGCAGCATCAGAGCCAAGACCGCCCATCGCAATGCCCACATCGGCACGTGCCAGCACAGGGGCATCGTTGATGCCATCGCCCACAAAAGCGAAATTCGTCAGTTTTTCAACCTGAGCCACTTTGTCGGCAGGGAGGAGCTCGGCGTGGTATTCTGAGAGCCCTAAGGCCTGGGCCACATGGTTTGCCACCTCCTTGCGGTCGCCAGTAAGCATGACGGTCTTCTTCACCCCTAACGTCTGAAGAGCGGCAATGGCCTCAGCACTGTCGGACTTGATCTGGTCGTTGATGACAATATGGCCGGCGTACTGACCGTCGATGGCAACATGGATAATGGTACCTACGTGATGACAATCATGCCATTTTGCCCCCACAGCATCCATCATCTTCGTATTACCGACATTGACCATCGAACATTGGCCATTGAACATTTTTACCCTCGCACGGATGCCATGACCAGCTATCTCCTCAACATCACTCACCAGACAACCATCCGTAGCCTCATCAGGGAAGGCATCGCGCAGAGCCGCTCCAATAGGATGCGTGGAGAAGTGCTCAACATGAGCTGCGAGATGGAGCAACTGATGTTCATCACAAGTGTCCGGATGAACAGCCTCAACAGCAAACTGACCATGCGTTAGCGTACCCGTCTTATCGAAGACAACAGTATCCACCTTCGCCAACACATCCATAAAATTGGCACCCTTGATGAGAATACCTTTGCGCGAGGCGCCGCCTATGCCCCCAAAAAACGTAAGGGGCACGCTGATGACGAGGGCACAGGGACAAGAAACCACTAAGAACATCAGGGCGCGATATAACCACGTGGCGAAACTGCCACCAAAAAGTGTGGGGATGATAGCCAAGGCGAGGGCCAGAAAAACCACTATAGGCGTATAGATGCGGGCAAAGCGGGTGATGAAGGTCTCGCTCTGCGACTTGCGCTCGCCAGCATTCTCCACCAGACTGATAATCTTCGAGACTGTGCTTTCGCCAAAGGCTTTTGTGGTACGCACGCGAAGGACACCAGAAAGGTTGACGCAACCCGAGATGACCTCATCGTCTACGTTCACATCGCGAGGCAACGATTCACCTGTCAAGGCTACGGTATTCAAGGCCGACGAACCCTCAATGACTACACCATCCAAAGGCACCTTCTCACCTGGTCTGATCACAATAACGGAACCCACAGCCACCTCGTCGGGAGTAACATCCTCAACTCCTTCTCTCCTTCCCTCCTTCTCTCCTTCCAGATGTGCTACATCCGGTCGGATATCCATCAAATGCGCAATGCTCTCGCGGCTCTTACCCTCAGCATACCCCTCAAAGAGTTCGCCCACTTGGAAGAAAAGCATCACGAAGACGGCCTCGGGGAACTCCGTCTCTGCCCCAGGCAGGAATCCGATGCACAAAGCGCCGATGGTAGCAATCGACATGAGGAAATGCTCGTTGAAGGCATCGCCCTCCATAATGCCCTCCCAGGCCTCACCTAATGTCTCATGCCCTATTATTAAATAAGGTATAAGATAAACCAGCAGCAACTGCCAAGTCGAGAGGCTGAGATTCTTCTCCACCAATACAGCACCTATCAACAACACAACTGTGATGCCGATAAGCCATAGCTGTTTCTTCAAATCATGTTCCTCGTGATGATGTTCGTGCTTGTGAGAGCAACTCTCGCAATGATGTTCATGAGAATGTGCCATATCTTTGTTTCTTATTTCTTTTCGGCTGCAAAGGTACGGCACATTCCATGCAACTTGGTTGCAAACATCTATTTATTCCTACTTGACGGCAGATTCCGTCCTTATTGTCTTCTTACCGTTCTGTATGATGATGCCTCGATCGTTATCATTGGCAACATTCCCGTTCAGACGATAGGCCGGCTGGGATTCGGCAGCCCGGATATTCACACTTCGAACGGCAGAAGGAGCCTCACCGGACTTATAGGCTTCGCGCTGCAACACCTGCGTCATGCAATGCGCAGCGCCATAACCAGCAATAAGGCTTTCCAATGGAATCCACTCCACGTTGACGCCTGCATCACGGAACCGCTGTTGCAGCGCGTCAGATTGTCCACCAACGGCCATGATGTGTCGTGGGCCTATAGTGAGGAAGTTATTAGCATAGTGCATCTCGTCGTCGTAGTCGATAGGAATAATCTGGAAGCCACGTCCACGTATGTACTCCACGAAGGGTTGATCGCGTTTCCAAAGCGTATATTCCTTGGTGCCCGGTTTTCTGGCCCAGATGTCGCAGGTATTGAATTCCGGATCGGCAGGGCGCGCATTCAGACGGCTGCTCACCATCGTACAGAGATCCTTGTCTATGATATTGAAATGTGTGTCCAAGTGCATCTGCATCTGCCAGAACTTATGGTCACGGACCACCACAATCGTATCATGACCGAAAGCATCTGCCTCCAGCATCTGTCGAATACCCTCATCGTTAGTTCGCATGCCACAGCCAATAAGCGATATGTTGCCAGCAGGAATGTAGTCGCCGCCCTCCAATCGTCCCTCGCCTGTGATGCGCATGACGGGTTTCAATCCGAGGTGCTCATAGCAGAGATTGATGATTTCCGTCTCAGGCGCCCGCTGTTTGCTGTTCATGTTACAGATGATATGTCCACGGGGGGTCGTGATACTCTGATCGCGTGTGAAATAAAGGTTCATCAGCGGGTTCTGTATATATTGCGCCTCATAGCCCGTGTTGTTGTCCGTTTTTGAGAGTTTCACCGTGGGTTGCAGCAATATACAGCGTATCATGTCGTTACGGCTCATCTTCCGTAGCACCTCCTGCCTATAGGCTTCCGTCTTCTCAGCGTCCTCATCGGGTATGCTGCTGATGTCGTAAACCAGCACCTTTTCCGCGAGTGCCCTCAAACTGTCCACACCCACCTCTTTCAAGATGTCAAATACCTTGTGTACGCGTATACCGTTTGCTTCCAGCATTCTCATATAGCCCCGATGCTCCTCAGCAGCTTTATCCACATCAAAGTAATCCTCAAACAGTCCTGCTGAGGGGTGAATAACGCCATTGAAAAGTTCCTGCCCGGGTGTATACATCAGGATATCGCCCGCCTTCGACCACTCAGCCTGCGGGTAAACCATTTCTGTCGTCTCCTGCGCCTGCACGCCCATGCAGCACAACGCCATCATAGAGACAAACCACATTCTCATTTCTTTCATTTTACACTACGTTTATATTCTTCGCAAATTTTGTCCAAAGTTACACATTATTACTGAAATCACCAAATTCAGACTAACAAAATGGGGGCAGAGGCGATGATATCGACGGCACCAGCCACTGCCTGCAACTTGGTTACAAACATCTTAATACTGCCAATTAAATATTGACGTTCTTACTTTCTAACAATTTTGCCTTGATATATTCCTGGATATCCAAGGCTGAGATATCATAAACAGGCAGAAGTTCCTCGAAGCCTTTCTCTTTTACAAACAATTTGCCATTAGTCAACATCGAGAGCAAACTACGAGAACGTAACTTATGTTCAGAATGTTCCAAAGCTGCATTTATCATCTTATTGATATCGCCACCTTCTTTCAAAATAGAATAGATATCATAATAGTCCCTAAACTTCGATCGGCGAAGCATTGCTTCCATTTTCATCGCTCCAATACTCTCCATATCAGCTAAATACAAGTTGTTAAGATATGGAATTCTAATCATTGAAGAGATGGCCTTACGAGGAGGAGCATAAAAAGACAGATTGACATCCTCAAAATTGAACGATACAAAATTGAAACCTCCTACTTCATATTTCTTAACCTCGCCAACACTCTCAAGTTCTTTCTTGATATCAGGCCAGTTCACATCACATTTATCATTCTTTTTCTTCTGCCATATCATAAAGTCCAAGTCCTCACTTTGTCGTTTTTCTATCTGTAACGACAAAGCCGTTCCCCCAACAAGCGTAAAGGGCTTGATACATTCTAAACGGGAAATCGCATCAAAGACCTTTCCCGTATGTGGAGCTAAAGATTTTGAATGTTCCATGCTATGCAGCAATAATTCGATTGATATGACGAGTTTCCAAACTTTTCACATAGGCTTCAGGTCGCTTAGCACCAAAGTAATACCAAGCATAGAGGATATTGTACTGGCGAAACATTTCTCCTTGAGGGGCTACTCGATCCAACCAGACACGTTTCACTTTCTTATAGCCAAAAAGAGGAAAGAGCCGATTTATGTCATCAATATCAAGATATAGTAAGACATGTTCAATCAGAGCCTCATCGGAGATATCAACCATCTTCGAAACATCGTAAGACCAGAAGCAATTCTCTTCTTTCAACTTACGAAACAAATACGCTCTTACATCTTCAATCATATCTTCGCTGCAAAGATAGACAAAAAAAACGAAATCGCAAAAATATCGACAGGAATTCTTATGTTTGAATCCTAATGATACCACAAACTTGGCCTTGGCATAACCCAATTGTAAATAACTTGTTTCAGATAATCCTGATACCAAGGACATAGAAATGGGGAATGGATTTGATGATGTCTGACGAGAGGTCGGGATTAATGACTTTTTCGCCGCAGAAACGGCTAACGCCAGTTTCTTGTTCATACCAATAGGAACCGAACAAGACGAGCGGGATGAGTTTTCCCGTCTCAACAGGAGCAATAAGTTCGAAGGGACGCGACTCGTATCTGTAAGCCTGTTTCGTAGGCATCTCCGGAGCAAAGACTGGTTGGAGTTTAAGCGTAGCATTAAAGCCACCACCACCGACGGATTGAAAGGAATAGACATAGGTGGAATCATTGCTTGACGGGGCAAAACCAATGACAAGTTTCTCTCCAAGCGGAAAGGAAAAACTAAAGCCAATATAATCTCTCGCCTCTTTTCCTCTCACATATTCCATGATGACAGGCTCATATTGTTTGCCCTTGAAGTCCTTCATATCAAAACTGTAGGCCATATAGCCCTTGGCATTCAGCAATTGCAGGTAATCGTCTAACGTCGGCTCGTTCGTTCTAATCTCTTGTGCTTGCCCCGTCAAAGCGACAAGGGCAAGCAATGTGGTGATGATGGCTTTATTCATGTTTATTCTGCTTTCTTTGCCTCGACAAATCTAATGCCTTTAGGATTAACGACTTTCGTAAGAACATCTTGTGAAGAAATGGGGTTACCGTCGACCAGAATTATTACGCCCTTACCATTGACGGTGATATTGCCGTCCTTGTCCATCTCGGCACCTGGTAAATGTTTGATAAGTTCCTTGATAGTGATGCTTTCAATCGGACGGACTGATGTAGTGGTGATGCTTTCATTCGGACGAACTGATCGCTCAGATTGTCCGGAATTATCAATTGTCCTCACATCTAGTGCATCATCTGGCTCGGCTTTAGGGGCTTCTTTGCTACCTAGGCGGAAAGAAACAGGAAATGAATATTTTACGCGAACGGCTTCACCATTTTGCTTGCCAGGTATAAAATTCGGCATAGCACTGACCAAACGGAGAGCTTCCTCATCAAGGGAAGAGTACGTCGGCTTAGTAACTTTTGCATTGCTGATACTACCGTCTTTCTCCACAATGAAACTGACGATGACACGTCCCTGAGCGCCAGCCTCTTTTGCATCTTCAGGATAACGGATATTGCTGCTTAGATATTGCATCATTGCCGGCATACCGCCAGGGAATTGAGGCATCTCATCCACCTTGTCGAAGACATCAGGCTGGCTGATCAGTTCATTGTCTATTTCCTTCTGATGTTTGACAGTGGTAATAATCAGCGCTCCATGCTTGGCTTTTTCGCCGTATGACCTGATGGCAGCCTTTTCTCTCATCGTAGCCACTCTGGCGACAGCATCTCTAGGAAGAGCTCGCACTTGGTCTATTGTGGCAATCTTATCGTCAAGGATAAGCAGCGGTTCTTCTCCTTCCTGTTTGGTATTGAGGATCAAAACAGCCGCATTCGGCTCTTTCTCTTGCTGCTCAGAAATCACAATCTTGTCTTTGTCAATAGATTTGGGTTCTATTATCTCGACAACTTCGACTGCCTGGTTATTGCCAGTCTTGATTGTGGCACTTTTCTTGCCTTTCTTTACGGGCACCTGCTTCTGAGGCTCGTCGTTCTTATAGACCACATCGGTGACAGTCTCTGCATTGAGGGCGAGGGTGACGCCCACGATAGGTAGCAGGGCCAACAACTTCAGGGAGTTGCGGCGTGGGGATTTATTAACTAACATCATATTAATTCTCTTTTTGATGGTGCTGTTGTTGATGCCGTTGGCGAGGATACAGGCCTTTGTACCCATCGCCTTCCGCATCAGTAATTGGATGTATTGGCTCACGTCTGAACCTGACGAGAGGACGGATGCATCGGCTTCATACTCATGGACGGTTCGCAGGTCGCGACGCAGGAGCCATACCACAGGATTGAACCATTGCAGGGCCGTAAGCACTTCGACGAAGACGATATCCCAACTGTGATGCAGTCGGATGTGTCCCCGTTCGTGGGCAAGTATCGAAGGGTTGCACTCCTCGTAGTCAATCCGGCTTAACACGATGGTGTGCATCCATGAGAAAGGTGCGACGGGCAGGTCGACAACTGCCATTGTCACGCCATCCTCCAACGAATGTTGCTCACTATCCTTAATCATTCGGCGCAATTGCCGATAACTTTTCGCGATATAAAGCAATCGGCAGAGAAGGCCGATGGTGAAAATAGCAAAGATGACGGATGGTTGGAAGAGTTTCTCCGCAAAGTCCATCCTGTTTGTCTCTAAGGATTGAATATTTGATTCTTCCGAAGATACTGATCCCAATTCTGTGATGACAAGTTCGGGATGATCCACTACCCGTATCGGTGCAACCTCTATCGTCTTATGGAGCGTGATGACGCACAGAGGCAAGACCAGCGAGAGCAGGATGGACGACAGCAACACGATACGGTTCAGCCGATGCATCGTCTCACGCTCCATCAACAGCCGATAGCAGAAATAAAACACGGCTATCAATACTGCAACCTTCAAATCATAAATCAGAAACTCTGCCATTACTTACGGTGCTTTAGGATTTCCATAATCTCACTGACCTCTTCATCGCTTAACTGCTCGTCCTTGGCAAAGAAAGAAACGAGCGATGCAAACGAGCCGCCAAAGAATGTGTTCTGCACCTCTTTCATATAGGCACGCGTGTATTCCTCTTTGCTGATGGTGGTGCTGAACAACTGAGCCTTGCCATGTTTCTCCGAACTGACAAACCCCTTATCCTTTAATATCTTGAGGAACGTCAGAAGGGTGGTCAGAGCTGGCTTCGGCTCTGGGAACTTCCCCATAATTTCCGACGAATAGCCCTTACTCTCTGGTAACGACCAGAGTATATTCATCACTTGTGTCTCAGCTTTAGTCAATTGCTTTTTCTCTTCCATATTCTAAACTTTTAGAGTTTCTGGCGGCAAATATACTCTAAACTTTTAGAACTTCCAAATATTATTCTCTAAATCTTTAGAATATTAACAAGAATTAAGAAGTTTATCTGATTTTACTGCCTACAAAGATACAAGCGCACAAATCGTAAAGCGTTAAACGATTAAGTATGTCCAATGGGGCCATTTTTACGAGGCCTTCTAACACTTTTTCCTTGGCCTTCCAAAAAGTGTTACAAGGCCTCGCAGCAAATTTTCCTTAGTGTGGAATAAATAGAACTATAACTGCTGATTTAGAAGCACTTAACAGGTAATTCAGAAAGGCTGAACTGAAAAAACAAAAAAGCTTCGCTAAGATTTGAAAAAATTCTTCGCTAGCTTTTCAAAAATTCTTCGCTGACTTTTCAAAAATTCTTCGCTGGCTTTTCAAAAATTCTTCGCTGACTTTTTAATGCGAGCAAAGATTTATGAAAATGGTTGTTAAGACAATAAGTCATGGTAGTTAAACAATATTGAAAAACTGCTTATGAAAAAACTCCAATGTCGAAGCAACAGAGCCGATTAGATTCCAATGATTCACGGAATCTGTCAAGTGAGTCCATAATTTATCTCGGAGAAAAAGAAATCAGTCCGAAAGTATTGAAAAATACTCCGGACACAAAGGAGACAGGAACATTGCACAACAGTCCTGCCCCCTTCTATATGTGTTTCTGCTCTCAAAGCATATTTTGAGACTTGAAAGAAACGCTCACCATGGTAAGGCATTTTACGAGCTTACCCTTTTTATTTGCAGGTTTCCAGCGGGGCATGGAACTGACGACACGCAGGGCTTCATCATTAAGTTCTTTATTAATTCCCTGATGCAGACGCGCACCACTGACGGATCCGTCTTCATTGATAACAACCCAGACTATCACACGACCCATGGCACCTTTACCCTTCATTGCATCGGGTAATTGAATGTGCTCAGCTATCCATTTTTCTTTATCACCAGGAAACACAGGTTCCTCCTCTCGCGAGAGTTGATTGATATGGTATATAGGATGACCAGGTTTGTAAAGCAAGAAAGAACGTCCTTGTACTTGATTACCACTCATATGGTCAATTTTCTGAGTCTGGCTCTCCAGACCCTTGTATGACACTTTGACGGTCGCACCGAGTGGCACTTTCATTTCGCACCAGCCTTCATTGTTGGTCAACGCTTTCTGGTCAGTTCCCTCAATTGTCACCTCAGCGCCCTTGAGTTGTCTGCCTGTTGCGGCATCCTCCACACGGAAGAACATCCAGGCTTTGGTCTTCTCTTTGTATTCCTCAGGCCATTGGGCGACTTTGTCACGTTGGAATCCTGATACATAATTCGTATAGAGTTCTATGCGACGAGGCTGTTCACCCTGAATGAATTTCAATTCCTTAATACTGCTCAATGGCACGTAAGGAACATCATCCTTGCTGATTTTTTTGCCGTCAAGTGTGAAAACACAATCGTCAACCGGCAAAGGAGTGTACACGTTCCAATTGCCGTCTTCCTCAACGACACCTCTTTCTGCGAGTTTTCCATTTACAATCCATGAATAAAAGGCTCCCGCTGGTGCTTTCACAGCAAGACAATCCTTTCCATCCTTCACTTTGAGGATAATGGCAGACTCTTCCTTGACCTGATAGTCTGTTTTTGTTTCACACGAAGCATAGAGCGATATTGCGATTATGGGAAGCAGATAAGCATAGCGAAGCCACTGCCTATGATTTGATTTTGGTTTCATTATCATTGTTACGCGTTTTTTGAGGGCACTGTTAGAGATACCGTTGGCCAGAGAGTACCCGCTCTGACCAGCAGCCTTACGGATTAAAAGCTGTAGATACTGAATGTCATTGAATCCGTGAGAGAGAACCTGCTGGTCGGCCTCATACTCGTGGATCGTGCGCAGGTCGGCACGGAGCATCCACATCGCGGGATTAAACCATTGCAGGGCAGTGAGCAGTTCCACCAGGAGCACATCGGCAGAGTGATGCAGCCGGAGGTGTCCCAGTTCATGTGTCAGAAGGGCATTAGTACCCTTCTCATAGTCATTGTGATTCATAAATACCGTGTTCCACCAACTGAAAGGCGTGCTGACCTTCTCGCAAACAGCCATCAGATAGCCATCGGGTAAAGGATGTACTTTGCTTTCAGCTCTCATTCTGTGCAGTCGCCATAGTGACAACAGCATCTTCGACAGCACCACCACGACACCTATTATATATATAATGGTTAGTGGCAGCAGCCAATTAAATGGACGTTCTGTTTCAGTGTTTGCCACTATTGGGGCTGACTCTATGGGCATAGCCGTCTCGTCTGTCGGCAACGGGAGCGTATCTGCCACAGGGGGCATCACTTCCACCGTCTGGTGAATGGTGATTACGCAGAGCGGCAATACAAACGAGGCGAGAGCAGTAGAGAGTAGCACGATACGGTTGAGCCTATGCCAAGTCTCATTGGCAACCAGCAATCGCCAGAAGATATAGAAGACGGCTATCAGCACAGCCACTTTCAGTTCATAGGTGAGAAACAGGGACATCATTGTTTCGATTCTTTGTATGCTTCAACTTGGGAAATCAACTCACGCAGTTCATCAACGGAGAGTTTCTCTTCCTTCAGGAAAGTTGACACCAGCCCCTTGTAGGAGTCCTCTATGTAATCATCCACCAGTCGGAAGATGTTTCTCTTCGCATAGTCCTGTTCCGTTATCAGGGCATGGTATTGATAGGTAGAGCCATACTGCTTATGGCCAATATACCCCTCATGCTCCAGACGGCGGACGATGGTGGATAGCGTGTTGAAATGTGGACGAGGCTCCTCATAGTGTTCGAGCAGTTCCCTGACGAACATAGGACCATGTTGCCAGAACAGCGCCATCACTTCCCGTTCTTTATTCGTTAGTTTCTTCATTTCGTTTCTGTTTTTTTGTTTAACATCAATGACGTTTTCAGTATCTGGCGACAAAGATAACTAAAAAAATAGAAGCACGCAACTATTTTTTGTAGTTATGTTTTTCTGTTAAACTCTTTAAATAGTTGTTCACCCACCTTAACACCGGTATTTCGGAATTAAACAAGGCCGCGTAGCAAATTTTCCATAGGGACGTAAAAACTGGTAAAATACTAAACGCCCTCTGGCATGACACCAGAAGGCGTTTGGTATAATAAAGGGAGTTGTAATTACTTATTATAGCACTCGAAAATAGTATCGACGGTCTGCTTGGGAAGCTTCTTCGTCAAGAGGCTGACTATCCAAACCACGGGGAAGCCGCCTACCATAGCGATGGCACCGCAGTTGATGGGGTTGATGGGGTTGCCAGCAAGCATGTTGATAACCGTGAGGCCTACGCCCCAGATGAAACAAGCCCAGACAGAAGTTGTGGTGACACCACGCCAGTAGAGACCCAACATAAACGGTGCCAGGAAGGCACCAGCCAATGCACCCCAAGAGATACCCATGAGCTGAGCAATGAACGTTGGCGGATTCAAGGCGATGAGCAACGAGATAACGATGAAGAACATGATCAACACACGCATCACCACCACCTTACGACGCTCAATCTTCTCGGCCACAATATCGTCGATGGTACCATCCTCCACCTCACCAGGCAACGACTTCTTGTCGCGATAGATGAGATCGAGCGTCATCGTCGAAGAAGAAGTGAGCACCAGCGAGGCCAGCGTCGACATTGAAGCTGAAAGCACCAACAACACAACAAGGGCGATGAGCACATCAGGCAAGGTAACGAGCATGGCAGGCACGATGGAGTCGAAGGCTATCTTGCCAGTTGCTTCGTTAATGACGGGTTCATAGAGACGGCCGAAACCACCCAGGAAATAACAGCCACCAGCTACGATGAAGGCGAAGATAGTAGAGATGACGGTACCGCGCTTGATGGCACTTTCGTCAGTAATCGAATAGAACTTACCCACCATCTGGGGCAGTCCCATCGTACCCAACGACGTCAGAATGACCACACCCAACAGTCCCCACGGATCAGGCCCGAACCACGAGGCAAAGCCTCCATTCACATTAGGATCGGCATCAGAGGGAATCATAGCGAGTTTGTCGATAGCCGCCGTCAGACCACCCTGGGCATTCAGCACGGCAAGGATGACGGCCACGATACCAAAGAGCATGATGATACCCTGAATGAAGTCGTTCATAGCCGTTGCCTTGTAGCCTCCGATGATGACATAGACAGCCGTGAGGATGGACATGATGATAACACAATACTCATAGGGGATATCAAAACCCATCTCAAAGAGGCGTGAGATACCGCTATAGACACCTGCAGTATAAGGAATCAGGAATACGAAAGCGATGACGGAAGCCACCACACGCAGACCCTGATCGCTGAAACGGGTGCCGAAGAAATCGGGCATCGTACGGCTCTCGATATGCTGTGTCATCAACTTCGTGCGACGACCTAAGATAATCCATGCCAAAAGCGAACCGATGATGGCATTGCCGATACCGATCCAGGCACTCGACATACCATAACGCCATCCGAACTGTCCGGCATAGCCCACGAAGACCACTGCCGAGAAATAGGAAGTACCAAAGGCGAAGGCCGTGAGCCAGGGACCTACGGCGCGACCACCTAATACAAAACCATCAACACTTCTGGCCTGCTTGCGTGAATAGACACCCACGCCCACCATCACAATCAGGAAAATTATCGTCAATAAAACCTTTATAATCATAACTATTCACTTTTCACTGTTCACTATTCACTATTCACTAAAATGCAACTTGAACTTGTGCCTGAAGCCAGTTGTAATCCTTGCTGCTGATATTCTCTCCACAGAGACAACGGGTGTACTGCAACTGCACACGGCACTTCTTATAGAACCAGTATTGCAGGCCGACGGTCAGATTGGTCTGATCCCAGCCATCAACTGATGTGTTGCGGTCGAAAGTCTCGCCAGAGGCCACGATGTCGAGGGCACCAGCCACAGGGATACTAGTGGTGACATAACCACCACGGGAACCGACCTCGCCGTCCTCACCGCCGAGCCACTCTGCACGGATGCTAGCAGGACGAGCTTCCTTGTACTGACCTGGTGAATAGGGTTGTGTCTTGTATTCCGCACCCACACTGTAGCGGTTGCGCTTATAGTTGTCGCCAACCTGAATAGCCGGATTCCATGCAGCCTTACCCACAGCATTACCTGTGCCGAGATAGCCGGAACCCACGATACGAAGACCGTCGAAGGGCTTCACTTCGAGTTTGGCGATAAAGTCTTTCTGATTGTTATTGTCCTTGCGGTTAATACCCTGTCCGCTCATCAGAGCGAGGTCATAGTGCAGGAAACCATTGAACAGGTCGCCGTAAACATTAACACCCATGTCACGGCCATAGTTCACGCCATTCAGCGGATCGGGGCCTTCGCCAGCCAGATAGAGCACGGCCTGCGAATAGACATCGATGAGTTCGAGTTGTGTTGGTGACATCGGATTCTCCATCGTGTAGGAGTGCTTGAACTGTCCGATACGGACGGTCAAGGACTTGTCGTTGGAAATTCTGTAATCGGTGTAATACTCCTGAACCACGCTGGAGAAATCGTGCATAAACATAAACGACCAGCGGTCAGTGATGCGGGCCTTGGCCCAAAGCAGTGTGCGTTTAAGGTTGTAACTGTTGGTTTTGTGATCATTGAGGTCCTGGTAACTCCAGCCTCCTTGTGCATAACCGTTAAGTGTGATACGACTTGTGAAATCTTTCATCCAGTCTGTTTCAGAACTCTTTTGTTGCCCCATAGCTGCAACACTACTGAACACTGCCAGTGCCACTGCCAGCGTTCGCCACATAAAACTTTGTTTTCTCATTTTGTCATTTGTTTGAATTAAAATGTTAAGTATTTATGCGTCTGCAAAATTACAACATTTCTTTCAAACAAACGACAAAAAGATAGAAAAACTTTAAAATAAGTTACAATTCGTCAACAGCGCGCCCAGAAATCAGATATTCGGTGTATCCCAAACCTTGGTCTTGGCGCACTTCACGCCCTGCTTCTGTCTGTCAATCTTCAGTTCGAAATCACCCTCTTCGAGTGTCCACTTGCCATCGGCATTGACAAATGCGAGGTTCTTGGCAGGGAGTTGGAAGGTGACGGTCTTCTGCTCACCGGGCTGCAACTCGATCTTCGTGAAGTCACGCAGGCGCTTGTTGTCAGGCACGATCGAGGCCACAAGGTCGCTGCTATAGAGCAGCACAGCCTCCTTACCAGCACGACTACCTGTGTTCTTCACATCGACACTCACCGTCAGAATATCGTCAGCAGTGAAGGATGCCTTGTCGACCTTCAGGTTGGAATATTCGAAGGTGGTATAGCTCAGGCCATAGCCGAAGGGCCATTGCAGACTGACTTTCGCATCGTAGTTATAGGCACCCGACATCGTACCCACCTCTTCGCTGACCTTATAATCATAGGTATTAAGAGAATTGATCTCACGCGGATAGGTGTAAGGCAGCTTCGCAGAGAAGTTGACATCGCCAGCCAGAAGATTGGCTAGCGCATCGCCACCATAGTTGCCGGGAATCAGGATATCCACCACAGCCTTGGCCAAAGGTTCAATATCAGCAATCAGACGCGGACGACCCTCGTTGAGCACAAGGATGATAGGCTTGCCGGTCTTGGCCAGTTCCTTCACGAGGTTACGCTGGTTTTCAGAGAGCCAGAGGTCTGTGAGGTTACCGGGTGTCTCTGTGTAAGAGTTCTCACCAATGCAGGCGATGATAACATCGGCATTGGCAGCAGCAGTGACGGCCTTGTCGATTTCAGGTTTGTTCTCATCGTAGTAGGCACCATTCTCGTTATAGGTCACGCCCTGTTCCAGGATAATATTCTGCTTACCATACTTATTACAAAGGGCCTCGTAGATGGTGTTGTATTTCTCAGAGAGGTCTTCAGCCTTCGAACCCTGCCAGGTGTAGCTCCAGCCACCATGCAGACAACGCATCTGATTAGCGTTGGGACCTGTCAGAAGAATCTTCTTTCCCTTTGCCAGAGGCAGGATGCCCTCATTCTTCAACAGCACTTCGCTCTCCTGAGCAGCCTGCAGAGACTTCTGTGCAAATTCATCGCTTCCGAACTTCTCGTAGCCCTTACCGCCAGTATTGGGTTTCTCAAAGAGTCCCAGACGATATTTGGCACGGAGGATGCGACGCACGGCATCGTCGATACGCGACATCTTCACCTTGCCCTCATTCACCAGTTCCTTCAACAGAATGCAGAACTCCACACTATAGGGATCCATCGACATGTCGATACCGGCATTGATAGCGATGCGGATGGCATCTTTCTTATCCTTGGCCACCTTTTCGCGAGAGAAGAGGTTGTTGATATCGGCCCAGTCTGTCACCAGGAATCCATCCCACTGCAAGTCTTCCTTCAGCCACTTGGTCAGATATTCGTAGCTGGCATGAACAGGAACGCCATTGACCGAGGCCGAGTTGACCATCATCGTCAGCGTACCTGCGAGTGCGGCCTGCTTGAAAGGCTCAAAGTATTTCTCACGGATCATCTGAGGCGAGAGATAGGCTGGCGTGCGGTCCTTACCAGTCCAAGGAGCGCCGTATGCAAAATAGTGTTTGGTGCTGGTACCTACGTGATACTGGTCGATATGGTTAGGATCATCGCCCTGATAACCCTTGATCTCAGCCACCACCATCTTCGAGTTCAAGATGGCATCCTCGCCAAAACTCTCATAGACACGGGGCCAGCGCGGATCGCGGCTCAGGTCTACCACAGGATTATACACCCAAGGACAGTTGGAGGCACGACTCTCGTAGGCTGTAATCTCTGCACCCGAGAAAGCCAGGTCGGTATTAAATGAAGCACCGATATTGATAGGCTGCGGGAAGAGAATTCCGCCAGCCGTGTAGGTCACACCATGGTTATGGTCGAGACCGTAAATATCAGGAATACCCAGATACTTCATCGACTTTTCCTGAATCAAGCCGATCCACTTCTGCCACTGATCCACACTTGGAGCACGGGTGCCAGGCGCATTCAGAATCGAACCCACCTTCCACTTCGAGATGAGGGTGTCGAGCATCGTCTCATTGAGTTTCCAGACGCGTTTGGTGTCGCCCTGGTAAATGTCAACGGGAAAATTACCCAACTGATCGATGATCTGCTGGTCAGTCATCTTCAGCATTTTGTCTACCTCTTCTTTCGATCTGCCATATTGTTGCAGCACACTACGTACTTTCTCACGATCTACCTTAGCATTCTCGACCGTCATCTTGCCCATCACGTCGAGATTCAGTTCAAGCATCTGGCCGATCTTCTCATCGAGCGTCATTTTTGCAAGTGTTTTCTCTACTTTCGCCTCTAAGGCTGCATCACTGGGGATAGCCGGTTTTACCTGAGCCATCACCTTCGTTGCGGCACAAGCCATGACCATCGTAATCAAAACTTTTTTCATTGTCAAATTTATTGTTAGTTATCATCTAGGGCGCAAAGATACGAATAAGCGGACAAAAAACCAAATAAAAACCAACTTTTTGAAATAATATATCCTCTTTTTAAGAAATTCTGCGTATCTTTGCATCCGATGAACGAAGTGATTACTAAAACCAAGCCAAATATGAAAAGAACTATTTTATCTGCCATCGGCCTGCTGCTCGTAGCAGGGAGTCTGTTGAACGTCAATCCAGTCCATGCCAGTGAGACAATTATGGTCGTGAAAGGCGATCTGACAGTCATGCCCGTTGCCAAAAACGCCGTCAGGATACGGTATGTCCCCAAGAACAATAAATATCATGGGGCCCAATTACCAGATTGGCTGTATGTGAAGCATGACAGGGTGAAGAACTGTGAACTCAAAGTGGATATCGATGACAGAACCAATCAGGTGAAGATCAAAGACAAGCAAGGCAAGGTGGTTTTCACTGCCACCGGCCATGGATTGCTGGAATTTAATTCGAATACATCGGAATTGCAAGCCAAACTTGAATTCGACTCACCCAAAGACGAATACCTCTATGGCCTCGGACAATTCCAGGACGGCTATAGCAATGTGCGCGGACTCTCTCGCAGACTCACGCAGGTGAACACACAGATTTCCATTCCCATGCTCATCTCAAGCAAAGGCTATGGCATCTTGTGGAACAACTACGGCTTGACGGAATTTAACCCCTGCCGCAACAGTCTTCCACTCATCAAACGGGAAGGTGCAGGTGCTAGTGAGACGGTGAACGTCACCACGACAGAAGGTGGCAGACGTGAGGTTCGACAACGTCATATCTTCGAGGCTGAGATGGTTGTTCCTGAGACCGGTGATTACAGGCTGCTGCTGGATGTATGCCAAAAGATGGCCCGCAGGCATAACTTGGTCATCGATGGCAAAACCGTCATCGAAATGCAGAACACCTGGCTCCCTCCCACTGCCTCGACAATTGTCCATTTAGAAAAAGGACGTCACAAAGTATCAGCAGAACTGAACAGAGGCGATAATCCTATTGTCTATTTCGATAAGGTAGACGACGTGACCACTTTCCGCTCGCCTAAGGCACAGGCCGTAGACTATACCGTGTTTGTGGGCACACCTGATGAGATCATTGCCTCTTACAGAGAACTGACTGGTCAGTGTCCTCCCATGCCTGAATGGGCCCTCGGCTATATCCACTGCCGCGAACGCTTCCATTCCTCTGAAGAGATCCTCCAGACAGCGAACCGTTTCAAGAAGGAAGAGATGCCCATCAGCGTGATTGTACAGGACTGGCAATATTGGGGCAAATACGGTTGGAACTCGATGCAGTTTGATG
>JAEEGJ010006555.1_pt1 | contig 34702 bp, 30 predicted proteins | sample 8958761 | NCBI WGS metagenome assembly JAEEGJ01 (sample SAMN16246546, study PRJNA631951) | gut metagenome | biome: gut microbiome; feature: rumen; material: RS-attached | host: Bos | place: Iran: Karaj | collected 2018-10
ATACTCGGCTGGCAACGGCCCGGGAAGATAGATTGCTGCCGGATTAAATTCCTCGATAGCTCAGTCGGTAGAGCGTTCGGCTGTTAACCGAAATGTCACAGGTTCAAGTCCTGTTCGGGGAGCCAAAAGCACCAATCAAATGATTGGTGCTTTTTTTATTGCTTATTTTTCGATCCGATTTATATAAAAGACATTTCTTAAAAACATATTTGCACAAGTTAAGTTTAAGTTAAGGTTTACCGATTTTGAGGTTAAGGTTCAATGCGTAGAATGATAAACGTAAGGGATGGAAACCTACGGAATAGAATAACTTATATATAGGAAAGAGGTCGCAAATATGTGGACAAGGAAAAGTGTAAAGCAAAGAGGTAAGAAAGCTTTTTACCTGAATTATTGGAAGTGTGTTCTTGTAGCACTCATTCTCTGTTTCGTAATCGGAGCGGCCGGCGGAAGCAGTAGCGGCGGAAGTTACTCGATCCCTGCGATCACCAGCCAGTTCACAAATTCAGATACAGATACAGATATTGATCCTGATATTGATATTGAACCTGATATTGATATTGAACCCGATATTGATCCTGAAGATACACAATTTGATCTTCAGTTAGATCTAGACGGAGACGGAGTAAACGATATCGATTCAACTGTTGATGAGGATCAGGCAGTAGGATTTGCAGTAGGCGCATTAGTTGTAGCATTTGTTGTCGGATTAATCATATCGGTCATAATCGGAGCATTCGCACTCGCTTTCAAGTATCTGCTCCTCACACCGTTTGAATACGGATGCAGGAAGTTCTTCAGAAAGAATCTTGATGAACCTGCTAAGCTCAGCAACATCGTATATGTTTTCGATTCACACTATAAGAATGTCGTAAAGACAGCATTCCTGAGAGATCTTTTCATCTGGCTCTGGAGCTTGCTCTTCGTCATTCCGGGAATCATCAAGAGCTACGAGTACAGACTGGTTCCTTATATCGTCAGCGAGAATCCTAACATCAACTACAAGGATGCTTTGGCTGAGAGCAAGAAGCTTATGCAGGGCAACAAGTGGAAGTCATTCGTACTTGACCTTTCATTCATCGGCTGGGATATCCTCTCACTCATGACATGGGGTTTCCTCGATATCTTCTTCGTTGGACCTTACAAGGCTTCAACAGATGCAGCACTCTATGAGACATTGAAGTACGGCATCGATGCAAAGTAATACAGGGATTAAGGTAGGAATAGAAGCGGAATAGGGATAGAAGCGGAAAATTGGGAATAGGAATAGAGTATAATAAAGGACACCGGAGGAGATTCGTCTCCTCCGGTCGACTTTGGAAACGGAGAGATTTATGGGATACAAGGTTTTGATAGCAGATGATGAGATGGAGATCAGGAATCTCTTAAGGCTCTATCTCGAGAATGACGGCTTCTCGGTAAAGGAAGTTGCTTCAGGTGATGCGGTAATGCCCGAAATTACAGCGTTCAAGCCTGATATCATCCTATTGGATGTCATGATGCCCGGCAAAGACGGAATCCATGTTCTTAAGGATATAAGAGAGACAAGCAATGTTCCCGTCATGATAATCTCCGCCAAAACAGCTGATGTTGAGAGAATATTAGGTCTCAATGTAGGTGCCGACGATTATATCTGCAAACCGTTCAATCCTTTGGAAGTCGTTGCCAGGGTCAAATCCAATCTCAGAAGATTCTATGCTCTGGGTGGCGGCGAAGAGAAGTCAGAGAAGATAACTCTGGGCGATCTTGAACTCGATATTGAGAAATGTCTTCTTATAAGAGCAGGTGAGCCGATCGAGCTTACTTCTGTTGAATATAAGATAATGGAACTTCTCATGAAGCACCCCGGAAAAGTTTTCACCAAGCAGCAGATATATGAGTATGCCTGGGGCGAGGATTATTTCGTTGCAGACAATAACATCATGGTCGCAATAAGCAAACTCAGGACAAAACTTGATGAGGATCCTTCAAAATACATCAAGACGCTCAGAGGACTGGGATACAGGCTTGAGGCCTGATTTTCAAGGCTTACAGGGTAGTGTAACATTGTTACAAAGGGAATAAACGATGGGAAAAAGTCAGAAAAGCAATGAGAAACAGTTAAAGGGTCTGATACTTTCAAGATTCTTTTTCGTGCTCGTGATAGTGAGCATGGTTGAGCTCATTGTCGTTGCTCTGACGAACACATATCTTATCCCTAATCTTGTGAAGATCATGAAATACGATTCCGTAATTCAGGTAAATGGTGCGGAAGGATTATTCATAATCATATTTGTCCTGTTGATGACAATGCTCGCAAATAAGATCTTTCCGACATTGAAAATATCTCCGGTAGATGTAAATAACTTTCTTGAAGGAATACTGGTAAGACACGGATTTTACGGAACAGATGCTGCTGAAGCGACTGAGACGATAAGAATAATAACCGAACATCCTACGATTTTATTGTCATTGATAGGATCGTTTCTTTTAGTTGTGCTCATACTCATAACGCCTTATGTGATCGGCGGAATCGCGTATGCAATATCCATAGCGAAAAGTATCAGAAGGTTTGAACGTGAAAAAGAGATCGAACGCCGCAAGGAAGAAGAGAGAAGATATCTCATGATCTCCAATATCGTTCATGACCTGAAGACACCCATGACGACTGTTTACGGCTATGCCAAGGCTTTAAATGACGGTGTCGTTCCCAAAGGAAAAGAAGCTGAATATCACGAAGCGATAATGAATAAGACTAACAGGATGAATGAAGTTATAGCGCTTCTTTTGGACTATGTAAAACTCGACAGCGAAGGCTTCACGATAAAGAAAGCACGTATCGATATCTGTGAACTTGTCAGGTCATGCTGCGCGCTCAGTTTTACTGATATCGAGGCAGCAGGAGACGAGATAGATGTTGATATCCCGGAACGCCCAATATTCATTAATGTGGATAAGATCCAGCTTTCGCGTGTAATTACGAATCTCATAACAAATGCAATACGACATAATCCCGAAGGCACAAAGATCAAGGTATCTGTCACTTCGGATTCCGTATCAACGGCAGATGATGTCAGGATTTTCGTTGCGGATTCGGGAGAAGAAATACCATCACCTTTATGCGACAAGATCTTTGACCCGTTCGTAACAGGTGATGAATCAAGAGCATCAGGCGCCGGAACGGGACTCGGTCTCGCGCTTTCAAATAAGATCTGTGATATGCACGGATTTACCATAAAGCTTGTTCAGAAGCCTGAGATACTCAGATACCGCTTGGGAGACGGGTATCAGAAGGTTTTCGTAATAGCGACATAAAAGTTGTTTTGAAGTAAAATTATTGGTGGAACTAAAAAGGAAATAGGGGAAACAAAAATGGATTTCATCAAAAGACATTATTCAATGACAGTCTGCATTATGCTGTTGGCTCTGCTTATGTTCTTATGCTCATGCAGCATCTCAAGCAAGAGAAATCTGGTTAATTATGCAGAGCAACATTACGGTGACTGCAAGTTTATCAGTGAAGTACATAAAGGATCAGGCAAAGATGAGTACCGCACTGTTAATTTGCGCGATAAGGAAACCGGAATTGAATACTCTGTAACATCGAGTCTTCACGATGTCTACATCGACGGCAGCAGCTTCGGAACTGCCAATAACATCAGTTCCACTTTCGAGAAAGAATACGGCGATTATTTATTGTCTGAAGCTGATAAAGAACTTGAGTCACTTGAAAGAGATTACGAATGCTTCATTGCGTATTCGGTAGAAACGATCACCATATATTTTGATAACCGCGTTGAAGTTGATACTGCATACGATGTAGCAAAGAAATGCGATGACATTCTCTCTGATTATGACATTAAGGAAATGCGCACTGAACTGTATACCCTCTATGCGGAAAAGAATACATACCTTGGTTACTATAACGTAGGTAATAAAACCGGGAAGACATCAAATACATATTCCATCATCGATTATGTCCATAAGAATTACGATGCTGATGCTGAATTTACGGATTCGATCGGAGCTTATGCTAATCAGTTCCTGACATACGAAGAAGTAGATAAATATTTCCCAAATCATAATGGCATGCCTAACGGTACTGCGTACTATTTTAAGGGTTCTGACGGAAAAACTTTTGTTGCCATAGATCTTAAAGATTTCGGCGCTGATAAGAGCGAGATTCGTTTGTACCGTGACACTTCCAGCGGAATGGAAGAGATTGATTTTTAAGGAGTTTGCATGAGATACGATTGTCTTATCATCGATGATGAAAAAGAACTTGCGGATAACACATGTGAGTACTTCAATATGTTCGAAGTAAAGACCGCCGCTGTTTATTCAAGTGCGGAAGCAAATACATTCTTGAGCAGCAACGAACCTGCACTTGTTTTGCTTGATATAAATCTTTCTGATGGCAGCGGATTCGAACTCTGCAAAAAGATAAGGCAGACACTTAATATCCCGATACTTTTCATCTCTGCCAGAAACACTGATGACGATAAGATAATCGCACTTAACATCGGAGGCGACGACTACATCGAAAAGCCTTATTCTCTGGGCGTTTTACTTGCAAAGGTCAAAGTCGTCCTCAAGCGTTTTTCGAATGTAACTGATAGCGATAATTCCAAAAAGGAAGGCTTCGATGACGGCTATCTTAAACTTGATCCGGTTAACAAGACCGTGTTCGTAAACGGCGAAGAAAAGAAGATCACCTCGATCGAATTAAAGCTTCTTGAATATCTCATCGAAAACAAAAACAGGCTCGTTACCAAGAACGAGATCTTCGATAAAGTGTGGAACGATAAGTTCACGACTGACGGCACATTGAACGTTCACATCAGAAAGATAAGAGAAGCAATTGAAAAGGATCCTCAGGATCCGAAGTACATCGTAACCGTCTGGAAAGAAGGTTATAAATTCGTAACTGCCGGAGATAATTAATGAAAAAGGCTCCGTTTGTCGTTCTTCTGATCGTCACATTTATTGCCGAAGCTCTGGCATGCTTTTTCCTGACGACAAGGATCAAGGATATCAAGACAGATCCTGTCATGGTAAACGAGTGCATGCATTCGATATCTGATAACTACGGTGATCCTTCAAAGTACAATAAACAGCTTGATTATGTCGTGATAGATAACGATGGAAATCTTGTATATAAGACCAAAGACGGCTTAAGCGAATCAGTTAATGAAGCAATAAAGACCAGAGGTCTCATCATCGATCTTGAGGTGGACGGAGAGGTAGTGGGAAAGGTTATTTTCGACTACAGCATGGACGAGCAGATAGAAGGTTTTAAGAAGAATATCGTCATCGGTTTTGTTCTGATCGGAAGCCTACAGGTAGTGATAATCATCGCTTGGTATGTCTATCTGAAAAAGACGATGATAACTCCTTTCAAAAAACTCAGTTCTTTTGCATCAAGAGTTGCAGAAGGTAATCTCGACCTGCCTCTTGAGATGGACAAAGGACATGTTTTCGGTGAGTTCACGGAGAGCTTTGATCTCATGAGATCCGAACTTAAAAAAGCGCGTATCGCAGAGAAAAAAGCGAGTGACGACAAGAAGGAAATGGTCGCAAAACTATCTCACGATATCAAGACTCCTGTTGCATCGATCAAGTCGACATCTGAGATTGGAATGGCGATCACAAAAGAAGAACGCACCAAGGAAATGTTCGGTGTTATCAACGATAAGACAGACCAGATAAAAGCACTTGTCGATAACCTCTTCACATCAAGCGTACAGGACATTACCGAGATCGAAGTCAATCCCGGCCAGCAGCCTTCTGAGATCATCACAACTCTTATCAAGAATTCTGATTATCTTAACCGCACAGGCGCGTATGAGATACCTGAATGCAGCGTTTATTTTGACAAGTTAAGACTTCAGCAGGTGTTCGACAACATCTTCATGAACTCATATAAATATGCTGATACCGACATGAGTGTTGCATCTGAAATAAGCGGTGATTATCTTGTCATAAGAATAAGCGACAAGGGTCCCGGAGTTAAGGAAGAAGAGATTCCTCTGCTTAAGGAAAAATATAAAAGAGGCAGTAACACAAACGAAAAAGACGGTGCGGGATTGGGCCTCTATCTTGCGAACTATTTCATGGAAAAGATGGACGGACAGTTAGGACTCAAGAATCTGGATAAGGGATTTGAAGTTGCGGTTTATCTCAGACTAGTCTGACTGACTTTTCGAGCATTCACAGATAAGATTTGAATAATTATTTTGTTGTTAGATCATTGGCGCAAGGTGTATCTGTTTGACATATATACGCATTGCAGATATTATTGTTTTATGATAAAGAGTTTTGCCGATAAAGAGACTGAAAGAATCTTTAATCAGGAGTTCTCAAGAAGATTGCCTCAATCAATTCAAGGAGTAGCTTTGAGAAAACTGATTATGATAAACAATGCAAGATGTCTGGATGATTTGAGAGTTCCTCCGGCGAATCATCTTGAACAACTAAAAGGAGACAGGAGAGGACAATACAGTATAAGAATAAACGATCAATTCAGAATATGTTTTAGATATGAAAACACTGATTGTTACAACGTTGAAATAACTGATTATCATTAAGGAGATAAACACAATGAACAAGAAGATATCAACACCGACGATAGGGGAAATACTAAAAGAGGAGTTTATGGATCCTCTTGATATTACTGCATATAAATTAGCCAAAGATATAGGTGTTCCTACTTCAAGAGTATTAGAGATCCTTCATGGCAAAAGGAAGGTTACTGCTGATACATCGCTAAGATTAGCTAAATACTTCGGATTAACAGATAAGTATTTCCTGGATATTCAAAATGATATTGATATCCGGATCCTGAAGGAGAATCAAAAGGAAGAATTTGATAAAATAATCCCATACTCAGCATAATGTTTGCTTTTAATTCGGGAGGTCTATTTTATGCATTACAAAGATGAGTTAACCGGACTGGTAAAAGATGCACTCAAGGAAGGTATTCCTGCGCTGGTAAAAGAATATGGCGATGAAGATATCACTGTCATTTCCATTGATGCAGACAACACTACAGGCTTTGGTGATGATTATTCTTTCACGCTCTTTGTTAATACACAAGAGAACCAGGACAGACGTGTCAAGGATGATGATGGCGATGCTGATCCCTGGTACTACAGATTCTGCGAATATGAGATGTATACCATTCCCGATCCGGATTGTTTTGAGAAGACTCTTTCTTTCCTCAACGAAGGTTATGCTTCCGGCTTGGCAATGGATGAAGTTTACGGATGCATCGCAGATGCCGTAGAGCAGCTCCGTGCTGAGAAGTTTTTCGATTCAGTATTTCCGCATGACATCCTGATCGCTATCAACGGTTCTGAAGTTTTCGGTGCTGATGAATTGATCAAATTGATCGTAAGGATGAACGGCGAAGAACTCAGCAAGGATTATGTTGAGAACGCGGATTCGTTTATTTGATCAGATATAACATATAAATTATAAGAGGGATGTCTTTATGGCATCCCTTTTTGATTGTGCTGTATTTTGTTTTATACTTGAAGACGCGATTTAAGAACTATTTAAGATTCTCTTAAAGGCATTTAAGGGTTGAAAAAGTATTCTTATGCCATAAGGAGGTCGCAAGACATGAAAAACATTATTGAAACTAAGAAACTTTGCAAGACATTCTCCAATGGCGGAGTACAGCAGCACGTATTAAGAAACGTAAACCTCGAAATATATGAAGGTGACTTCACGATCATCATGGGCGCATCCGGTGCAGGCAAGTCAACACTTCTTTATTCTCTTTCAGGAATGGATAAGCCGACTTTGGGAAGCGTATCTTTCGACGGTACAGAGATCACAAAGATGAATACAGATGAGCTGGCGATCTTCAGAAGAAGCCATTGCGGATTCGTTTTTCAGCAGGTATATCTTGTAGAGTCAATGAGCGTTCTGGATAACATTATGGCGGCAGGACTTCTCGTGTATAAAGATAAGAACACTCTTGTTAAGAAGGCGGGAGATCTCTTAAAGGCAGTAAACATCGATGAGACACTTTGGAATAAGTTCCCTACGCAGATCTCAGGCGGTGAGGCACAGAGAGTAGGTATCGCAAGATCTTTGATCAATGATCCCAAACTTGTTTTCGCTGACGAGCCTACAGGTGCTTTGAACTCACAGACAGGTAAGGCAGTACTTGATACTCTCACAAGTTTTAACGAGAAGGGCCAGTCGATCGTAATGGTTACACACGATATCTCAAGTGCAAGAAGAGGCAACCGCATCCTTTATGTTAAGGACGGTGAGATCGCAGGCGAGTGCAACCTCGGCAAGTATGTAACAGGTGATAAAGAACGTCATCAGAAGCTCAATGACTTCCTCGCTACAATGGGGTGGTAATCATGAACAAAGCATTATTACTTACCAAATCGAACCTCAGGAAAAACAGAGGTACGTCAGTTGGACTTTTCCTTCTGATGGTCATCGCAACATGCCTGATCGGAATATCACTTTTGATCTTTATGGACTGCTATCCTTCCGTAAGCAGAGAGGCAGTAAGACTTAACGGCGGAGACGGATACATCAGTATTGCCGGAAATGTTGAAGGGTTTACCGATGAGAAGATCGCAGAACTTTTCGATGAGGATACTGACAGTTACTATGTGTATCACGATCTTAAGCTTACAAATCATCCTATAACTTTCGGCAATGGTGAAGTTGTAATATCAGTTGATATCTGTGATGATGCAGCTTTCACAAGACCGATGAATACTTTCGAAGTGATCACGGAAGACACCTCGATCACCGAAGACTATGTATATCTTCCTTATCAGTTTTATACTTCAGGCGGATTTAATACCGGTGATACATTTGAGATCACAAATTCAGGCAAGACATACAGCTACAAGGTAAGAGGCTTTACCAATGTCGTTTACGGCGGCTGCAATAATACTGCTCTTTTCGCGCTCGTTGTCGATAACGACAGTTATGAGGAACTCTGGAATGACACTCACGAAGAATATGAGAATATTAATGTCATCTTTGATCTTAAGGATGGCGTGAAGAACGGCAAATTCAGGATCGAGGCGTTTAATGAGCTGCTCAAGGTCAATCCCGGTGCGGTCATCGAAGGTTTTGACATTAATGGCGTTATCAGCAACAGAACATTCATTGGCCTTATCATCGCCGTGTCTTTCCTCGTTGCAACATCACTCATCATCGCTGCAGTCGCAATGATGCTCGCAAACAGTATCAGCAACTACATAAGAGAGAACATGAAGACATTAGGTGCACTTAAGGCAATCGGCTACACGGGAAAGGATATCAAGTCTTCTCTTGTGATCTGGTTCCTGCTCATTGCCGCAATAGCAAGTGCCATCGGCATCGTTATTGCATATCTCGCAATGCCTGCTTTTGCTTCGATCATTATCGGACAGATGGGTGTTCCTTATGCCGCATCTTTTAATCTTCCGGCAACATTGATCCCTGTAGGATACATTATCTTATTCACTCTTATCGTAACTGTTATCTGTGCAAATAAGATCTCAAAGATCCTTCCTATCGTTGCCCTCAGAGAAGGTGTCGAATCACACAATTTCAAGAAGAATCATGTAGCTCTTTCCAAGTCTTCATTAAGCATTAATGCAAGCCTTGCGATGAAAACGTTCTTCGGAAACATGAAGCAGAATGTGATCACATTCTTTGTGCTCGGATTCATGATCTTCTGCTGCGTGATCTCTCTTCTCCTTTACGAGAATTTCAGCCGCAAGCCGAAGCTCGATATCCTGGCAACAGAGATCTGTGCAGGTGTTGTTACTTCTGATTATGATACAAGGGAAGAAGTCCTTGATTATCTCGAGAACAGGTCTGACATAAAGAACGTCAGAGAGATCATCAACATGAACGTTTACTATAACGATGAGGAGAGTCTGTTCTGCTATATCGTTAAGGATCTCTCGAAAATGAATAACACCAATCTCTGCTACAAGGGAAGACTTCCCGAGTTCGATAATGAGATCGCAGTAAGCGGTTCTTTTGCCAAGGCATACGGATTTGATATCGGCGATGAGATCAAGATTGATTATGGTGATAATTCATTCAATTATCTCATCACGGGATTCATCCAGACCACAAACAACAGCGGCCGTGAAGCGATCTTCTCATACAAGGCAGCAGATCACATCATGGACATCGACACCATCCCCGGCTGGTACTGGTTTGATCTTGTTAACGAGTCAGATGATGTAAATGAGAATATTGATGAGGTTAACAAGATCCTTGAAGAGTGTGAGGATAAGTACGGCAATCACATCATCAGCACAATGAACTTCTACAAGATGATCGGCGGCGCCATGACAACATTCCAGGGAATATCCATCATGATGCTTGTCATAATGTGCTCCATCTCAGTTGTTGTAATCGCATTGATCTTGTTCCTGCTCATCAAGTCGCTCGTATATCACAAGCGTAAGGACTACGGAATCTATAAGGCATTAGGTTACACTTCAGGAAGCCTCATGCTCCAGACAGCATTAAGCTTCATGCCCGCTGTAATCGCGTCAGCAATCGTATTTTCGATCGTATCGTACAATGTGGCAAATCCTTATATCTCGTTGTTCATGCGTTCGTTCGGTCTCATGAAGTGCGACTTCGCGATTCCGGTACCCGGCGTTGTGGCAATCGGAGCAGGCCTTACAGTTGTATCTTTCCTGCTTGCACTCTTGCAGACAAGAAGGATCAGGAAGATCGAAGCATATAACATGCTCGTAGCCGAATAATAACGACATAGTAATAGGGTATAGATTGAGTTTGTGAAAGGGGCTGTCTCATATGAGGCAGCCTCTTATCATATTGTGATCTACTGCCCGGGTGGTTGTTTTTCGCGGGGACGCCGATGTACACAAAATGGGTTTTCGCAGGTGTTATGTACACCCAAAGTCGGATTTGTGCACCAAACACTCATTTTTCGGGATAAAATGTACAACCCGGGAAATAGGATAAATCGCATCTTCCTTTTTCTGATATAATCTGCTTGATAGATTATCAGGGGATAAGAGGAGTTTATTATGATTACTCAGTGTAAGAACTGCGCGGGGCAGCTTGTTTTCGATCCGGCAAAACAGATGCTCGTGTGCGATCATTGCGGAAGCGAATTCAGACCGGAGGAATTCACGGCTGAAGAGAAGGAGAGCTTATACGCTCAAAAAGCAGAGTCGATGAACGATGTTTACGGAACCGATTCTGCGGAATTCATGGACTGCTATGTTTATACCTGTCACACTTGCGGCGGCGAAGTCATCATCAATGGTTCGGAGGCTTCGACGAAGTGCATTTACTGCGGCAGCTCGACGGTCGTATTTAACAGGATCTCAAAGCACAAGAGACCTAAGTATATTATTCCGTTCAAGATAAGCAAGGATGATGCTGTCGAGTCGATCCGTCAGCGCTTCAAAAAGGGCATGTTCATTCCGAAAGCAATCAAGCATTTTGAGGCTGAAAACGTGCGCGGGATATACATCCCTTACTGGGTAGTTGACGTAGATCACAAAGCATCCGTTGTAGTCAGCGGTATCGTCGGAAGCGGCAAACATTCCAGGACCGTTTACTATGGAAGAGCCGGACGCATGAATTTCTCCCAACTCCCTTTGGACGCTTCGAAAATGTTATCCGACGAGAGCAGCTCCAGACTTGAACCTTTCAATTTGGAAGGCATGAAAGCATTCGACGAGGATTACCTTTTGGGATTCTATTCGAATGTTTCTGACGTTACATACGGTGACTTGAGGAGTGCTGCGTGCCGCCGCGCAAATGAGTACTTTAACCAGATCGTTCTAGACAGTATCAAAGGTGCTTCAAATAAGAAAGTGATCGCATCAAATACGCTGACCAAGATCAATTACAACAACTTAAGATATTCGATGTTCCCGGCATGGTTTGTAACCTACTATTACAAGGGCAAGCACAACACTATCCTCGTCAACGGACAAACCGGAAAAGTGGTTTGCGGCGTGCCGTGGAACAAGGTGCTGTTCTTTACACTGCTTGCAATTACCGGCATCGCATTGACCGTTGTATCTTTCATTGTGCTAAGGCCGATACTTGAAGCGATGTTTACGTCTTCAAGTCATTCGAGTTCATCATCTGACAGCAGAGGCAAGATCATTGCATTCTTTATTGCAGCTGCAATCGGTATGTTCACACTCGGCATCGCGAAGATCAGAAAAGTCATCAAGAGCATCAATCTTACGCAGGCACAATCTATTTTTAACTTCGTAAAGAAGAGACAGGAGTAAGGTATGGAAGTATTAGCATTTATACTTGCAACCGGTTTGGGATTTGGTCTTGCGTGTCTGATATTCGCTTCGCTTCTTGCTAAATCCAATGACATCGGAAACAGCATTGCAAGCTCATCGCGTTATTCTGTCGGTATCAATTACGACAGGAGCCGCGACAAATTGAAAAAAGACGAGAAAGAGAGTTTTACTGTCGGCTATATTCATCCGGAAGATTACAATCCGAATGAACCGGCTTCCGGAAAGCTTGTCGACCAGACAGGAAAGTAAAAAAGATTTAGCGGTATAAACGCTAGAGTTTGTCCTCTTTTTCATTCCAGTTATGCGTGCTAACCTTAAAGAAAAACGGGGAAGGATACGCGTATGAAAAGGTTTACTAAAATAGCAGCAGGCGTGATGGCATTCACGATGCTGCTTTCTTTTTGTTCATGCAGTTCAAGAAAGACCCATTCGGGACGCGAGTACAGTGATGAGGAATCCAAGCCGGAATTAAGAACGGCAGAGACTTCAACGCCTCAAATCTATCCGGATCCGACAGAACCGTCTGATCCGACTAACCCTGTTGATACACCTGCGCCCACTAATCCACGGAATGACGGTATCACGGACATGACGATGTTTATCGCCATGGCAGGCAGCGAGAAAACTTACGATAACGAGATCCGTGAACTCATTGCGCAAAAGACCGGTGTGCGCGTCACGGAGTCATATCTTCCTGCGATTACAGAAGAGGAAGCCATAGATGCGATCATTGCTTCGGGTAATCTTCCTGATTTTATTTATGCAGGACCGGATATCGAAAAGCTATATCAGAATGATCTTCTTGTAGCATGGGATCCTTATTTTGAGATCTATCCGAATCTTAAGGATCTTTATTCCGATGCCGAATGGGATATGTTCCGCCAGGACGACGGACATATTTACTGGGCAGACGTTTTCGATAACCACTATGGAATGAACACTGAAACCGTTCACAATGGTGCTGCTTTCTGGATCCAGGTCCGTGTTCTTGAGTGGGCGGGTTACCCTGAGATAGAGACACTTGACCAGTATTTCGATATTCTCGAAAGATATGCTGAAGCAAATCCCGAGATGCCTGACGGTGAGACCGTAATTCCCTATACGGCGCTTTGCGATAACTGGAGATATTACTGTATTGAAAGTGCGCCGATGTATCTTGACGGCTATCCGAATGAGGGATGCGCAATAGTCAATGTTGACGATGGTCCGTACGATCCCGTTGTGGTCGATTACAACACGACAGATACAGCGAAGATGTATTTCAGAAAACTTAACGAGGAATACCAAAAGGGAATGGTGGATCCTGATTTTGCCACACAGAATTACGATGAATACATCACTAAGCTTTCATCGGGGAGAGTACTCGGAATGTTTGATCAGTATTGGGATTTTGCATACAGCATTCCCGGTTCTTTTATGACATACAGAACTGCATCAGACGGCAGTACATATACGCTTAGTGAAATCGGCTGTGATTATGTCCCGCTTGGCCTTGTCGCCAAAGAAGGAATGACCCAGCAGTGGCACACATACGGATACGAGATAAATTACTCTTCGGGAGCTGCAGTTACCACCAGCTGCCTTGATCCTGATCTTGCATTCAGGTTCATGAACGATCTTCTCTCCCAGGAGGTACACGATCTGAGATTCTGGGGAATAGAAGGCGTCGATTACTATGTCGACAGTACGGGCCTTTTCTTCAGGTCTCCTGATATGCGGGCAAACTGGAGTGACAGTGGCTTTAAGGTAAAGCATTCATGCGAGTATTCTTATCTGCCTAACTGGCATGGAATGAGCCGTGACGGTATCAACCGAATGAGGCCCGAAGAACAGCCATTGGAATACCAGTCTACTCTTCCTGAAGCAGTGGTCAGGTGTTTTGAGGCATACGGCGTGGATAACTATGTTGAATTTATCGGATCAGTCAATGTGGAACACATGCCGTGGACGCCGCTCTATACCTGGTCGAATAATCTTATGAGTGACACTCCCGAAGGTTATGCATGGCAGCAGATGGGCGAGTGCAAACACAAGTGGCTTCCACAGCTTGTACTGGCCGGAGATTTCGATACTGCATGGAGGCAGTACATGGAAGAATACTCCAAATGCAATCCGGATATATTTATCCAGGCGGCACAGGACGAAGTGTACAGAAGACTGAACGATGCCTTATCAAAAGGCTGGTCGGTATAACGTCAGATCTTAACTACCTGCTCAGCTCTTGCGAGTGCATCGTCGATGTGCGCGCAGAAATTATCCTTGCCGAGCTTTTCTTCGAATCCTGCCTTGCGGATTACCTTCATGGGCTGCTCATTAACATGTGACATGATGAGCTGTACGCCTCTGTTTTTGCAGTCCTCGAAAAGCAGTTCGAGATTGCGCATTGCCGTAGCGTCGATGGTGCTGACGCTTCTCATTCTCAATACGAGAGCCTTTGTATCTTCCTTAGGTGTGATCTGAAGGATCTTGCCTGCAGAAGCGAAGAACATAGGTCCTGAGATCTCATATACGATAGTGTGTTCAGGAAGTACGCGAAGGTCGATCGAATCCGGATCGTTCTCGGGATCGAAATCTTTCCAGCCTTCAACCTGTGTAACCTCACTCATTCTCTTCATGAAGAGAACAGCTGCAAGGATAACGCCAACTTCGATTGCTACAACGAGGTCGAAGATGACTGTGAGTGCAAAGGTGATAAGAAGTACGACGATGTCGCTCTTGGGGGAGCTCTTAACGAGCTTAACGAATCTTCTCCAGCCGCTCATGTTGTATGCAACCTGGAAAAGGATCGCTGCGATGCAGGGCATGGGGATGAGCTTTGCAAAAGGCATCAGGAATACGACTACGAGAAGAAGAGTGACGGAATGAACCATTCCGGCAACAGGTGTGCGTCCGCCGTTCTTGATGTTCGCTGCAGTTCTTGCTATCGCGCCTGTAGCAGGGATACCGCCAAGGCATGCTGATGCGATGTTACCGACACCCTGCGCGATGAGCTCTGCGTTGGGGCGGTGCTTGGAACCGATCATGCTGTCAGCAACGACTGCAGAGAGGAGTGATTCAACACCTGCGAGGAATGCGATCGTAACCGCATTGGAGAGCTGTCCTCTGAATGCTTCGAAAGTAAACATTGAAGCATTGATGCTGAGCGGAGGAAGTCCTGCAGGAATCTCTGCGAACTGCTTTCCGATAGTATTAACATCCATGTGGAAGAATTCAACGAGTGCAGCTGTAACGATAACTGCGATGAATGAACCCGGGATCTTTTTGAAGAGCATGGGCCAGAAGATGAGGATGATGAGCGCTACTGCTCCGATCAGGACTGACTGCCAGTTGATGGTGGTGATGTTCTTTACGAGAGCCATGATCTTTTCGCCGGTTTCGATAGGCTTCTCGCCGTTCATATAAGAGATGCCCGTAAAGTCTTTTATCTGTCCGATAAAGAGTGTGACTGCGATACCTGCGGTAAATCCTGTCGTGATTGGGTCAGGGATATATTTGAGAAGGCTTCCGAATCTGCAGAAACCCATGATGATGAGGATGACGCCTGCCATGATAGTCGCGATGATGAGACTCTGTGTGCCGTCCTTCATTACGATTCCCGCAACGATCGTTGCGAAAGCCGCCGTAGGACCTGCTATCTGCACTCTGCTTCCGCCAAGGAATGATACGATGAATCCTGCTACGATCGCAGTGTAGATACCTGCCTCAGGACCTACGCCTGATGCGATGGCGAGAGCGATGGACAGCGGAAGTGCGATTATTGCGACAATGATTCCCGCAACGATGTCCTTAACAAGCTGGGAACCTGAATAGTTCTTCATTACCGAGAACAGCTTCGGTTTGAATTCCTTCATCATAAATACATCCTCTTATTTTTCTTATTTCAAAAAACCAGAGAATTATAAAAATATAGAAATTCATTATCAATTCGCTAATTTCACGAATGAAAACGGGTCTTTAACCTCGTCACTGTGCATACCAGATACTAATATGGCCTTAAAACGCTCTTATTGGTCCTTATTGTGCCTGTAATACTCGTTTACGAGACTTTTATAGCCCATGGCCTTGAGGTCCTCGTAGCGCACATTATAGCGCGATTTGGTGTGGGTGCCGCTTATGAGGTAGCGCAGGAGCTCCTGAGCATACAGGTCTATCTCGTGAAGGCTCTTTGAAGTCGTAATGACAGGGAAGAACCACAGGCTCCAGGTGAGGTCCGAATCTTCGTTGACTTCAAGAAGCTTGTGATTGAATATGCGGATAAAAGCTGCCGCCGCTTTGGTGCGGTCAAGGTTGTTCCTGTATCTCCATCTGTCGAGGGCCCTCGCCTTGCGGCGCATCTTTTGCTTGAGCTTTACGACCGACGCGGGCGCGATGTCTATCTCACCGTTCTTAACCTCTATGCCGAGGAAGCAGAATCCGTCTTCCGGCCTCGCGAAAACTTCCTTCGCCGGATTGACCGTAAGATCCTTATCTTTCAGGTGCTCAAGAATGACGTTCTTATACCGTTCTATCTCTTCTTCGTTCTTCGCGAAAACGATTATGTCGTCAGAATATCTCGCGTAAAGTATCCTTCTGTCCCTGAACCATTCGTCGAGATCCTTGAGATAAAGATTCGCATAGAATGAGGCGATCGGAGTGCCGGCCATTATGCCTTTCTTTTCAGTGATGATCTCCCCGTCTGAAATGACATTTTTCTCATAAAGAAGTGCCTTCATGAAGTTTAAAAGATCGACGTCATCAGTGATGGTGTCATCTAAGATATCGCATATCCTGCCGACGGGTATCGAATTGAAATAATCGCTTACGTCGATCTTATAAGAATAGAGTGTGTGAAGATCTCTCGTGCGGCATATCCTGGCGATCGCATCTTTGGCACATACTCCCGGACGGAATGAATAAAGATCAGGGGAGTAGATATGATCGTATTTTCGCAGGGTCAGGAAAGTCAGGAGCTTTAAGACCATGTTGAAGTCATAGGGGTATTTGTAGACCGTGCGTTTCTTGCGGCTGCTCATCTTGCTGATGACAGCTTTGGAAGGGAGCGGGAGCCCTTTGCATGATTTGATCTCTGCTGAGTATTTAAGATAAGCTTCTGAATCGATATAAGTGCGGAGTTCTTTTATGAACCGCTTGGAGCAACGTAACTGAGACTTGTATTCGTAGAATCTTTCCCAGCTGTTCTTTTCGAAGAGCTTATCGATCAGTGACATTTAGGAATCCTTTATCCTGATGTTCGTGATCGCGCACTGGTCGCCCGTGAGGGAAATATATACGTCCTTGGAAGGATCTTTCATAGTCGTGACATTGACGATCTCAATGCCTTTGTTGGAAGTCGTCAGGGTGACTTTGTCGCCCGAACGCTCTATCGTGATCGAGCAGTCAAAGCCTTCCTTGTTAATAGCCTTCCAATCGTCCCAAGTTGTGAATTGCTCTGTCTTGTTGACGGTGATCTCATTGGAGCCGAAATCGTCTGAATCCCAATTCTCGCCGTCGAGTCTTAAGAGTCCGTACTCGCGGAAATCAGGACCATTTACCTTGCCATTATCGGAGGAGAAGATGCTGAAGTAAGGGCAGTGCCAGACAAGTCTTGCAGTAGGAAGACTCATTGTGTGGAACGTGACGGTTACTTTGTCCTTTACGAGGATTCCGTCAGTAGTAGCTGAGCGGTATCCGTCAGCCTGGATGTTCGGGAGATCTCCTTCCGGAACATCGATATAGCTGATCTCTTCGGCGATCCTCGGAATATAGTTATCGGGTACGCTCTGATTGTCACGGTCAATGCTGACATTGTGCAGGTGACAGTGCTCGCCCGTAAGGCCGATATATGCCCATCTGGCGCTGTCGGGAAGAGCGACGATGATCTCAAAAGTCTCCTTCTCGGAATCGATAGTGATGAGAACGTGGTCCTTGACCTTAACTGCCTCGATCGAATAAGCGGTGGTTTTAGTTTCTTCCGGAGCGATGGGCTTCTTTGTAATCGTCGGCTGCATCTTTCTGGCGCCTTTGCGGACTATCTTGCCATTGAAATGGATCTCGCCGTACTCAAAATACATAAGCCTTGTTATGTTCTTATCTTCAGTATGGATTCTTGCATCGAGTGAGTCGAAAAGGATGATCGAAGGCATAGCCTTTTCGGCTGCAAAACCTTCATCCGCAACACACTGGAATTTGATCTTTGTTATTTCCTTGGTAACGACGATACCTTCTGATACAGCTGATCTGTATTCATCGCATATAAGCTCGTTCTTGCCGGCGAGCTCTTTGACTTCTTCCTTTTCCTTCATCTGGTATTCTTCATCAAGGTCAATGAGGTGGATCATGATCTTTCCGAAAACAGGGTCAAACTGCGTGCCGAGACCCTTGACGAATTCTTCTCTTACGACCTGCTGCGGGATAGTCTCACGGTAGCTTCTTGAAGATGTCATGGCATCGTATGCATCGGCAACTGCAATGATCCTTGCGATCTCAGGGATATCATTACCCTTAAGTCCCTGCGGATAACCTTTGCCGTCGTATCTCTCATGGTGTGATCTTGCGCCGATGCTGAGATAAGGTGACTCGCTGATACTTGACAGGATCTGCGCGCCGATATCCGGATGCTCTTTAATTACCTGGTATTCCTCGTTGGACAGTTTTCCGGGCTTCTGCAGAATGCTTCTTGAGATGCCGATCTTACCTACGTCATGCAGAAGTGCAGCATAGTAGATCTCGTCGCATTCCTGTGAAGACTTGCCGACGCTCTCGGCAATCTTTCTAGAATATTCTGCGACGCGTGAAGAGTGACCTTTGGTGTATTTGTCCTTGGCATCGATTGCGCTTGCAAGTGCTTCGGCCGTCTGGGAGAAGAGTTTTTTGGAGTTCTCGTTCTCTTTCTTCAGGAAATCAAGTTCAAGGCTTCTCGCGTTTTCGATGGTCATGTTCATATCGCTCAATGCGAAAAGATAGAGCATCGTTGTAAGGAAGCCCGTAGTAAGATTGATAAGCGATAATCCGTAGAAGATGAACTGGAGTATGCCAGAAGAAATAGGAAGCGTCGTAAACAGCAGAAGGGAGACGAAGACTCCGGTGCGGAAATGCTTTCTGTACTGAATAGCAGCCGTCAGCTGCAAGATCAAAACCGTTGTCGGAATAATGAAGCTGATGAAGTATCCCGGAGCACGGTGATAGACGTTATTCTCGTCGATCGTGTAATAAAGCCCCGTAATCTGGGAAACTGCGAGGAGGAACAGTCCTGTCAGGATGATGTAATTGCAGGCAATAAGTCTTTTCGACTTCTTCCCGATGCCGGGTTCGTCCTTGCAGATGTCCTGAAAATAATTGTTGAATGCCCAAAGGATCATGAGGAGCATGGCAAAGGTCATGAAGTTGCTGACCCTTACGACGTAGCCTCCCCACTGGCTGGGATCGCCTCTATATCTGTATGCCGCACGGTCACTGATAAGAAGGAGCACTGAGAAGAGATTTGCGAGGATAAGGTACAGCTTGCGCTCTTTATCAAGGCTCTTGGAAAGCGCTAAGAAAAATGCCACGGCACCTGAGATACCGCTTAATATGAGCATAAGATCAAGTTGTACGCTTCTAAAGACTTCTATCATACAGACATAGGACTCCCGCGAATCTAAACAATAGAAATTATAATCCTTATTTGATATTCATGTTTTAACACTTTATAAATGCCGCGTAAATCTTACTTAACAAACTATGGATAAGATATGCATATTGGTATAATTGATTCCATCAAATAAAAGGTCAGGAAAGCACATATGAACGACAAAAAAGGCGTTATTTTCGATATGGACGGAACCGTCTGGGATTCCTCAGCAAATGTTGCAAAAGCCTGGACAGTCAAAGTCCACGAAGCAGGATACACCGATAAGGTCGTAACCAGGGAAGATATCCAGAGCGTCATGGGCAAACCCATGGATGTCATTGCAGACACATTGTTCACATATACCGAGAAGGGACCTGAGAGAGACACGCTGCGTTCGTATTGCGAAAACTACGAGAACGCGTACTTGAGAGAGCACGGCGGCACCCTGTATGACGGTGTTCTTGAGACTTGGGCAAAGCTCAAGGAGATGGGCTATCACATATACATCGTAAGCAACTGCCAGGAAGGCTACATCGAGTCATTCCTCGGCCACTATGAGATCCCCTATGGTCATCCTGAGGACCTTGTCGAAGACATCGAATGCTATGGCAACAACCTTCTCCAGAAGGACGAGAACATAAAGCTTCTTGCAGAGCGCAACGGTCTTACCGCCGCATGCTACGTAGGCGACATCCAGAGCGACTACGATGCGACGACAAAGGCAGGCCTTCCGTTCATCCATGCAAAATACGGATTCGGTGAGATCAACGCCGAAGTCCCGTTCATAATGAGCTTTGACGAACTGATAAAAGTGGTACCGGAAGTAATCGGGTAATTGTTAAGCGCATTGACAGAAATGGCCATCTGACAAATATAAAAGCGAGGTAGTTCACATGTCCAAAGACGAGATTGCAATCCCTTCAATCCTTAAGATCGAGCGCGGCGTCACCGCACACATCGGTGAATACCTGAAGGAAGCTGACATCACACAGGTCACGGTTCTTTTCGGCAACGGCCTTACAGACATGTTCGGCGACACCGTTTTCAAGTCATTCGAGAATGCAGGCGTCAAAGTGCTTCACCATCAGGAGATGGACACCGTCGACTTTAATGACATCACCGATCTCGCTTTCGAGCTTCCGAATAAAACACAGGCCGTCATCGGCATGGGCGGCGGCAAAGTAATCGATGCCGCGAAGTACATCGGCTACATTCTCCGCATCCCGTTCATCAGCGTTCCGACGAGTTCATCATCAGACGGCTTCTCAAGTTCATCTGCTTCTCTGATCGTCGACGGTCACCGCAAATCGCTTCCTGCGAAGATGGCTTACGGCATCCTCGTCGACACGGACGTCATCAAGAGCGCGCCTGTCAAATTCCTCTATTCCGGCGTAGGCGATATGGTCGCCAAGATCTCTTCTACTTACGATTGGCAGCACGAGGAAGACATGGGCTATGACGAGGTAAACGACTTCGCATTTATGGTCGCCAAGAAGGCCGCAAATTCATTCGTCCGCACACCGTTTGAATCGATCGAGGAAGACCTCTTCCTGAAAGAACTTCTCGACTCCCTCGCCATGAGCGGCGTCGCAAACGAGATCGCCGGTTCTTCCGCACCCACGAGCGGCAGTGAGCACCTCATCTCGCACGCACTGGATTCATTCCTCGAGCGTCCCCAGCTTCACGGCATCCAGGTCGGCATCGCGACTTACATCATGTGCAAGATCTGCGACCACCGCTGGAAGAGGGTAGATAATGTTTTCGAGAAGACCGGCTTCTGGAACTACTGCGCAACTTTGGACCTCAAGGCGTCCGACTTCAGCAAGGCAATCGACATGGCGCCCTCTATCAAGCCCCACCGCCACACATACCTTCACGAGGAGAAGTACAGGGAGCTCGCGAAGGCGCTCTTGACCAGCGACGACAGGCTGGTAGCGATTCTTCACTAAAGTACCTGAAACGTACAGTAAACAGCTTGGATTACTGTACGATTTACGGATTATTGCGTCGAAGTACGCATTTCGTACAGTAAATGAAACGGATTACTGTACGATTTACGGATTATTGCATCGAAGTACGCATTCCGTACAGTAAATGAGATGTTCTACTGTATGCTTTGCGTATTTTTTTACCTCTCGAAAACTCTGTCTCACACCGTTTTTTACCGCTTGGTTACCACTAATGTACCGCTTGGTCGCGAACCCATTGAGCGCATTATCAGGGCCGATATAATGACCTCAAAACCAAGGAGGTACAAGACAATGACAGACATTACAAATACCAAGATCACAAGGAAAACAGAAAGCTACGGCAACGATTATAAGGCCATGAAGACAGAGGCAATGATCCTTCAGAAAAAGGGTGCGCCGTTCATGATGGCATCGGTCGTTATCTGGACTCTGGTCACGATCGTGAGAATGCTTCCTGTTGATATCATGACGAAGAATCTTTACACATTCTATTGCCCGGGAATGCTGCTTCCGTGTGTGCTGATCTTCTCGAAGATCATCGGAGCACATGTGTTCAAGAACAGGAATAATCCGTTCAACAAATTAGGCTTTATCAATACTGCAAACCAGATGCTTTATCTGCTTATCGTCATGTGGGCATTCAATCAGAAGCCGGATGCGATGCTCATGCTTTTCGCGATGGTATTCGGTGCGCATCTCCTTCCGTTCTCATGGCTCTATGACAGCAAGACATATCTTGTCATGTCGCTTGTTACGACATTCGGTTCTATGCTTATCTCGATCTTCGCAGGAGAGGTATATGTTGGAATCTTCATGATCGTTTGCCAGGTCATCATGTCAGCGCTTCTTCTCATCGAGTGCAGGAAACTTGACCGTGCTCAAAAAGAGAATGTTGAATTATAATGATTCCATTACGGATTATGGGAGTCATTGATGAAAGTCACGATCACTAAGGATATCGAGTCAGGCACGGCGGTGGAGATCCACTGCCGTGAAGTGACTTTGGAGACGGAGAGGCTGGAGAGGTATATCAGCCGTTTTGATGAGCGTTTGCAGGCTACGTCGGAGGGCAATACTTACAACGTTCAGATCGACGAGATCCTTTACATCGAATCGGTTGATAAGAAGACTTTTTTGTACACGACGGGCCACGTTCTTCAGACTGAAAAAAGACTTTATGAACTTGAGGAATTGCTCGATGAGAAGACATTTTTCAGGGCCTCGAAATCAGTTATCGTGAACCTTAACAAGATAACTAAACTCAAGCCTGAAGTTACGCGCAACATCCTTGCGACGTTAACGAACGGCGAGGTCATAGTGATCTCCAGGCGCAATGTAAAAGCACTCAAAGAACTGATTGGGGTGGAATGACCGGCCCGGAAGGATAAGACTTAACGGATCACACATACCGGATAAGATCTGTCGGATAGAAAAGGATAAGGATAATCACATGGAAGATATCAAGAAATTGCTTGTGTATTTCAGGAACGCGCTGGCGTTCTCATATTCATGGCTCGTGCTTTGTTCGGCGATCGCGGCAGGGATGCTCGGAACAGGCAATGCAACGATAAGCGTAAGTTTCCTTTTAAAGCTTCTTCTGCTTTGCGCGTGGGCTTCGTTCACGTTCGTTTTCGCGTTCTGCACGAAGTTCATGAAGAAGAGGGGATTCGTGTTTGACCTGACTGTGTTTTTCGCGATGTTCGTGCCTGTCGAGATACTGATGTTCTACTGGATGAAGATCTTCACGGGTAGCGGATTTACGGCGTTCTGGATCGCGTTTGTGGCGATCGTTGTGGTCTGCTACCTGACGGCACTCCTGATCGACGTGCTCATTATGAAAAAGCGTGCGGGTGAGTATACGAAGAAGCTTCTCGAATACAACGCGAAAAAGACTGCCTGATAAGAAATCGCAAGATGTGACAACCAAGATAGCAACAAAGTTTATTTACAAACACCTGGAATAAAAGTATTATCAAAAGACTAAAAAGTATTTCTATAAAGAGGTGCCTATGAAAAAGAACGAGAGAAAAGAACTTGTCACACATATCTATACGGCAGACCCTTCTGCACACGTATTCAACGGCAAGATCTACATATATCCTTCTCATGACGAAGATAATGACCTCCCTGAGGATGACGACGGTGAGCAGTATGTCATGAAGGATTATCACATCCTTTCCATGGATTCACTCGACAGCGACTGCGTTGATAACGGCGTTGCTTTGAAAGAAGAGGATATCCCGTGGGTAGGCAGACAGCTCTGGGCACCTGATGCTGTATATACAAATGGTAAGTATTATCTTGTTTTCCCGGCTAAGGACAAGAACGAGATCTTCAGGATCGGCGTAGCTGAATCTGATTCTCCTGTAGGTCCTTTCAAGGCTCAGGAAAACTTCATCGAGGGCAGCTACAGTATTGACCCTGCAGTCCTTCTTGACGATGACGGCAAGATCTGGTGCTACAACGGCGGACTCTGGGGCGGCCAGCTCGAGATGTGGCAGTCCGGTTCATTCAATCCCAAGGAGCACCGTCCCGAGGGTGACGAGAAGGCATTGGGACCCTTGGTTGCACAGTTCAAGCCCACAATGGATGGTTTCGTTGCAGCTCCCAAGATGATCACTATCCTCGATGAGAACGGCGAACCCCTCAAGGCAAAAGACGAAGACCGCCGTTATTTCGAAGGTCCCTGGATGCACAAGTTCAACGGTAAGTACTATCTCTCATATTCAACAGGTACAACTCATTACCTCTGCTATGCTGAAGGTGATAATCCGGAAGGACCTTTCACTTATAAGGGAAGGATCATGGAGCCTGTTATCGGCTGGACAACACACCACTCAATCGTTGAGGTTGACGGCGAATGGTATCTCTTCTATCACGATGCCAAGTTCTCCGGCGGATGCGATCACAAGAGATGCGTTAAGTTCACAAAGCTCAACATCGCAGAAGACGGCACGATCGAGACAATTCACCCTTACGATCACGAGTAAGATTGTAATCAACAAAAACAACGCGGGCATCTCAAATCGAGGTGCCCGTTTTTTATCAGCAAATATTAAGCAGAAAGAGAAATCATTAAATTCAAGTGTAACTTGAATTCTACAAGATCGTACACGAGCCGGCTGCCTGCGAAGCCTTTAAAAGATTCGTGCCGGATCCGCCACAGGCGCTAAGCGTTCTCTTTCTGCTGGCTAGATTATACACGCCGCACTTTCTAAATCAAATTTGATTATCCTGATATCGTGATATAATCTCTTTTGGAATAATAAAGGGGAGAGATGTGCATGACTACTTACTGGCCGGATTACTGTCAGGGCTTCAAATGCAAAGCCGGTGACTGCGTTCATACGTGCTGCGCGGGCTGGGTAATCGGCATCGACAAGGATTCTCTTGCAAGGTTTAAGGCTGATCCCGATGTTGCGTGCAAGATCGAGGACGGCTGTTTCGTGCTCGAAGAAGACGGCAGATGCCCGTTTTTAAGAGACGACAACCTCTGCGAGATGATCATCCGTCATGGCGAAAACTACCTCTGCGACATCTGCAAAGAACACCCGAGATTCTATAGCGAGTTCGACGACCATACGGAAGCCGGTATCGGTCTTGTATGTGAGGAAGCCTGCAGGCTCGTCCTGAATCACGATGGCGCGTTTGAGCTTATCGGTGATGACGGCTCGAAAATGGAACTTCCGGGTTATGTGAAGAATATTTACGATTGCGCCAAGCCGATAAATGAACGCCTAAAAGACATTAGCAGCGGCAGAAGGGCTGAATCAAAGCTCAGGGCAGAGATCTTTGACGGAATGGAAGTCATGGATCCCAAGTGGAGCACGCTTTTAAGCAAGATAATCGAAGAGCCGACAGATAAGGCAGAAGAAGATAAGGTCATCTTGGAGAATGAGAAGGAGTTTACGAACTTTGCTGCTTATCTCCTTTACCGTTACAAGGGTGCAGGCAGATTTGCCGCTGAGGCATGCTGGCTCTTAGCTGACCTCCTGACCAAGGGGTGCGGGATCGAAGATGTCGCCCGAGTTTTCTCCTGTGAGGTCGAGTATTCCGACATCAACATCGATGATGCGCTTGAGACGTTTTGTTAAGAGTAAATAAGCAGTAAAAAACAGGAAAAACATAAATGTAACAATGTTACAAAAGCCTAAAACAAGGGCAATACGGAGGTTTTTATGGTAAACGACTACAATCAGATGGAATGGGCTGCAAATCCGGCTTTCAAGGGCGGCGAGGGCGTCTTTTACAACAAGATGTTCACTGACGGCGTCAATAAAATGATGCAGGGAAAGCTGCCTTCAGGATCTTCCATTGGTTACCACAAGCATGAGGGCAACTGCGAGATGATATTCATCCTGGAAGGCGAGGGAAAGGTTCTTTTCGACGACAAGGAATATCCCGTAAAGCCCGGCGAAGTTTTATATTGTCCTGAGGGACACTCACATTCACTTATAAACAACGGCACGGAAGACCTTGTTTTCTATGCCGTAGTACCTAAACAGTAAGGGATAAAGGGAGGATTAGGAAAATGCCACATTCATCAGGCGGAGGTTCGCATGGAGGCGGATCTCATGGCGGTTCGCACGGAAGCAGCGGCCCCAGGATCTCATCGCATTATTTTACAGGATCCAGACGTTACAGAAGACATCACATCTCGACCGGACGTGACGAATATATCTATGCTTCATCGAAGCCACAGAGAGCAAGCCTTTCATCTATAGTCGTTTTAGGCGTAATGCTTGCCGTATTCTTAAGTGCATTCGGATTCGGAGTGCAGTCGCAGATCCCGCATAAGCTTAAAGGTCATTACCTGGATATGCCGGCGATTCATGACGACGTCGATCTTTTCGCGAACGATGAGGATCTGCAGGATGCGATCGACGAATACTATGAGACCACCGGTATCTGCACGGTCTTCTACACTGTTTACGACGAGATGTGGGAAGACGACTATGACGATCTTGAATCTTATGCTTTCGACAAATACGTGAGCAATTTCAGCGATGAGGAACACTGGGTATTCGTCTATTCGATTCCGGTAAGAGATGCCGTTACAAGCCCGGATGCCCGCCCCGGCAGGATCCCTGATTACAAATGGGAAGCGATTCAGGGAGACAATACGGATCCTATAATCACCGAGTCAATGTTCAAGAGATTTGCCGATAAGGTTCAGGACAGTCTCGAAAACGGCGACGATCCGGCTGACGCTTTCAGCGATGCATTTGCTTATGCTTCAGATAAAGCGGAGAACATGCTTACTCCGGGTAATCCTAACAGGATCTTCCATTCGATCACATCATATATTCCGGTACTTTTCGTAGCGGGAATCTTCGTTCCGATGCTTATCATGTCGATCAAGAAATATAAGCAGGACAAGGATGTCGAATACGAGGAAGTACCTTTTGACACGTCAGATAATGTTCAGGGCACAGCGCCCGGCGGTGTTTCCGTTGGCGGATTTGCACAGTCAAGTAGTGGCTACTCGAGATCGTATAATCTGACCGACAAAAAGCAGATAAAAGCAGTACAGATCGTTGGTCTGGTTGTGATCATCCCCTTTATCCTGGTCGGCATAGGGATACTGATCGGAGGTATATCAAGGATTGCACAAGAACATGTGGAGGGAAGCTTCATGCTTGTTTTTGGTGCAGCATGGCTGCTCATATCCGGTTTAACGATGGTCAAGATGATCATCGCCATAGTCAAGGCCGGGAAGACTGAAAACACCGATCCTCTTACTGCGGAATACCCCAAAGCGGAGTATCCGAAGGCGGAATATCCTGACATGAATCAGAATGTAAATCAGAATGTGAATTCCCAGACTGTAAATCAGCCCTTCGTGCCGTTAAACAACCAGACTGAATTCGATCCGCAGTTCTTCCAGCCCGCGAAAAGCAACATCGAGGACGATGACGAAGAATACAAGCGCATGAAGCGCAAGGGGTACGAATAATAATTCCACTTTTCGAGAAAAACGGAATTGATTTTGGAATTATTGCCTTGAAATTCCAAAGTCAATTCCAATATTCGTCAATCTTAGTATTGTTTTTGGAACTGACCTTCGAAGCAGAGAAAGTATGCAATAAACTCAGCAAAAAACAATTATCCTTCGTACTGCCTGAAGATGTCGGCGTATCGGAGGTTCGGCTTGATGTAAACGGGTTCGGCATAGTCGGTCGCGAGCAGGATCTCGTTGACCATGACGTATGTGCCGTCGATGTCGATCCAGACGTATGCGAGAGTTCTCTCGTACTGGTCGAACTGCGTTTCATCGTATTCAAGATAGACCACGTCGACATCGGTCAGGAGCTCTTTCATGAACTTGGAAGCCTGGCGGCCTTCTTCGGTGTTCTTGCTCTCGTCTTCGTGAACCGATTCGGGAGCGTTGATGCCTGTAAGGCGGACTCTTAATCTGTTGCCGTCAGGGTCGTGGACGATTATCGTGTCGCCGTCGACCACGCGCTCGAGATCGCATTCGATGAGAACATCGGGATCAGCCTCAATGGTAACGCCGTAGGGACGCTCTTCATCGCCCGATGATACTTCGATCTGCTCTTCGATCTGAACGGTGTTTTCCGTGATTACCTCCGTTGTCTGATTGACCGTCTGCACGGGCTCGTCAATGACACAGCCGGTCAGGGGGACGGCCAGGATCGTTAAGCAGAGTATGGCGGTAGGAATTAATCGCCCGGAAAGGCCGGAAATAAGGCTTTTCGATGAGGGCGAATCGTTATAATTGTCGGGCTTTATTACATTTTTCATGAAAGTATTCTAATCCATAATTTTTGCTGTGCAAAGTCTAGATAATCTGTGATAAAATTCTACGCAGTAAATTTATATAGTCCTAATAAGAAGGGGGCAAGACTATGCCAAAGAGAGAAGATATCAACAAGATCCTTATCATCGGTTCAGGTCCTATCATTATCGGCCAGGCTTGCGAGTTCGACTATTCCGGAACTCAGGCGTGCAAAGCATTAAGAAAACTCGGTTACGAGATCGTCCTGGTCAACTCCAATCCTGCAACCATCATGACAGACCCTGATGTAGCGGACAGAACATACATCGAACCGCTCAACGTTAAGCGTCTTGAACAGATCATCGCAAAAGAGCGTCCTGATGCGCTTCTCCCTAACTTAGGCGGACAGTCAGGTCTTAACCTCTGTTCCGAGCTCTCACAGGCCGGCGTTCTCGAAAAGTACAACGTCCAGGTAATCGGTGTCCAGGTAGATGCCATCGAGAGAGGCGAAGACAGAATCGAATTCAAGGAGACAATGACATCTCTCGGAATCGAGATGCCGAGATCCCACGAGGCATATTCAGTAGAAGAGGCTATAAAGATCGCAGATGATCTGGGCTATCCTGTAGTTATCAGACCTGCTTACACAATGGGTGGTGCCGGCGGCGGCCTCGTTTACAACATTGACGAGCTCAAGACGGTAGTCGAGAGAGGCCTTGCTGCTTCCATGATCCATCAGGTACTCGTTGAAGAGTCCATCAGCGGATGGGAAGAGCTCGAGCTCGAGGTAGTAAGAGACGCAAAGAACAACGTCATCACAGTCTGCTTCATCGAGAACATCGACCCTATCGGCGTTCACACAGGTGACTCTTTCTGCTCAGCTCCTATGCTTACGATCTCTGAAGATGTTCAGAAGAAACTTCAGGAATATTCATACAGCATCGTTAAGGCGATCGAAGTTATCGGCGGATGCAACTGCCAGTTCGCTCACGATCCCAAGACAGGAAGGATCGTTGTAATCGAGATCAACCCCAGAACATCAAGATCTTCCGCTTTGGCTTCCAAGGCAACAGGTTTCCCGATCGCACTCGTTTCCGCAATGCTTGCATGCGGTCTTACACTCGATGAGATCCCTTGCGGCAAGTACGGCACACTTGATAAGTACTATCCGGACGGCGACTATGTCGTAATCAAGTTCGCCAGATGGGCTTTCGAGAAGTTCCACGGCGCCCAGGACAAGCTCGGCACACAGATGAGAGCCGTAGGCGAAGTCATGAGCATCGGTAAGACATACAAGGAAGCTTTCCAGAAGGCTATCAGATCTTTGGAGAAGGACAGATACGGCTTAGGCTTTGCAAAGGACTTCAACAAGCTCACAAAAGAAGAGCTTATGTTAAAACTCACAACACCTTCTTCAGAGCGTCAGTTCATCATGTATGAGGCACTCCGTAAGGGTGCAACTGTAGATGAGCTTTTCGAGCTCACAAAGATCAAGCACTGGTTCATCGAGCAGATGAAAGAACTCGTTGAAGAAGAGGAAGAGCTCCTCAAGAATGCAGGCCGCATCCCGGATGAGCCCGTTCTCCGTCAGGCTAAGCTCGACGGCTTCTCCGATAAGTATCTTTCACAGCTCCTCAACGTATCCGAAGATCTTATCCGCCGTGCACGTTATGAGTACGGCATCAAGGAAGGATGGGAAGGCGTTCACGTATCCGGAACACAGGATGCTGCATATTATTATTCTTCCTATCATATTGAGGACAAGTCACCCGTATCTTCCAACAAGAAGATCATGATCCTGGGCGGCGGTCCTAACAGAATCGGTCAGGGTATTGAGTTCGACTATTGCTGCGTTCACGCTGCACTCGCACTCAAGAAGCTCGGCTTCGAGTCAATCATCGTAAACTGCAACCCTGAGACAGTATCAACAGACTACGACACATCAGATAAGCTCTATTTCGAGCCTCTTACTTTGGAAGATGTTCTTGCTATCCACGAGAAGGAGAAGCCTCTTGGCGTTATCGCACAGTTCGGCGGCCAGACACCTCTGAACCTCGCAGCTTCCCTCAAGGCAAACGGCGTAAACATCCTCGGTACAACACCTGAGACTATCGACCTTGCAGAAGACAGAGATCACTTCCGCGCCATGATGAACCGTCTGGGCATCCCGATGCCTGAGGCAGGCATGGCAGTCAATGCCGATGAGGCTATCGCTATCGCAAACAAGATCGGCTACCCTGTAATGGTTCGTCCTTCTTACGTTCTCGGCGGAAGAGGAATGGAAGTCGTTCACGACGACGAGATGATGAGAGTCTACATGAATGCCGCAGTCGGCGTTACACCTGACAGACCTATCCTCATCGACCGTTTCCTCCACCACGCAACAGAGTGCGAGGCAGACGCTATCTCCGATGGTACAAACTGCTACGTTCCTGCAGTCATGGAGCACATCGAGCTTGCCGGAATCCACTCAGGTGACTCTGCTTGCATCCTGCCTTCGAAAAATCTTTCACCCGAGATCGTTGAGACGATCAAGGAGTACACAAGAAAGATCGCAGTCGAGATGCGCGTAGTAGGTCTCATGAACATGCAGTATGCGATCGAGGACGGTGTTGTCTTCGTTCTCGAGGCTAACCCCCGTGCATCCAGAACAGTTCCGCTCGTATCCAAAGTTACCGGAACAAACATGGTTAAGATCGCAACAGATATCATGACAAGCCACCTCACAGGCAGACCGTCACCGGTACCTGAACTCCACGACAAGGTAATCCCTCACTACGGAGTTAAGGAAGCAGTCTTCCCGTTCAACATGTTCCAGGAAGTTGACCCTGTCCTCGGACCTGAGATGAGATCCACAGGTGAGGTATTGGGTCTTGCAAGCCACTTTGGTGAAGCATGCTTCAAGGCTCAGGAAGCAACAAAGACAGAGCTCCCTTTGGAAGGCAGCGTACTCCTTTCAGTATCTGATCTCGATAAGGTTGACCTCATTGAAGTTGCACAGATGTTCGCAGATCTCGGATTCAAGATCTACGCTACAGGCGGAACATTCGACATGATCGACAAGGCAGGCATCAAGGCCGAGAAGGTCAAGAAGCTCTACGAGGGCAGACCTAACATCGGTGACATGATCCTCAACCGTGACGTTGATCTCGTCATCAACACACCTGCAGGCAAGACATCCGCTCACGATGACTCCTACATCCGTAAGGATGCCATCCGCCAGCACGTTCCTTACATCACGACAATGGCTGCTGCCAAGGCTTGTGCTGAAGGTATCAAGGCTGCCAAAGAGCGCGTCTTCGAAGTCAAGGCACTCCAGGATTATCACGCAGACATCAAGTGATAGAACGCTTAAACTAATTTACCCAAGGGCTGTCTCAGTGAGGCAGCCCTTTTTATATGTGGTTAGGCATTATATTTTAATATGACAGGGGCACGAAAATGCCCCGATTGCCACAGTTTTCACTAGATAAATCTTGCTATCGAACAAAGCAAGAATTGTATAGCAATTTTCGTAAAAATCGGGCTTTTCAAGAGCACACGAAAAGACAGAAGTGCTGCAAATATTGAAAACGTATTTTCAAAAGTTAGCAAAATCAGATTAATGGACAAATCGCAAGAAGTGTCAAATTTGTTGATTTGGCATAACTTTTTTTGAATAATACTTGCATTTTGGTAAATGCCTTTTGTCGTTTAATCATTTAGTATGGTTGATGTACTATTACGCGAATCGGGAGGTTCATATGTATTTTATTGGTATTGATCTCGGTACATCAGCAGTCAAGTTGCTCCTGATGCAGAGCGGCGGAAAGATCATCAGAACAGTTTCTGAGTCTTACCCCGTAAATTTCCCTCAGACAGGCTGGTCTGAGCAGAATCCGGAAGATTGGTTTGACGGCACGATCAAGGGACTTTCAAAGCTTCTTGAAGGCATTGACGGCAATGAGGTTGCAGGTATCAGCTTCGGCGGTCAGATGCACGGTCTCACACTCCTCGACAGTGAAGGCAAGGTTATAAGACCTGCTATTCTCTGGAACGACGGAAGATCACAGGTTGAGACAGATTATCTCAATAATGAGATCGGTAAGGCTAATCTTTCCAAGTACACAGGCAATATTGCTTTCGCAGGCTTCACAGCTCCGAAGGTTATGTGGGTACATAAGAACGAGCCCGAGAATTTCGCTAAGATCGCTAAGATCCTTCTTCCTAAGGATTATCTCGCATACAGACTTTCAGGCGTTTTCGCTACAGACGTATCTGATGCTTCAGGCACGCTCTATTTCGACTGCGAGAACAGAAAGTGGTCTGATGAGATGCTCAAGATCTTGGACATGAAGGCTGAGTGGCTCCCTGAAGTTTTCGAGAGCTATGAGGCAATCGGCAAGATCCTTCCTGAGATCGCTGAGAAGACAGGAATCAGCAAGGACTGCGTTATCGCAGCAGGTGCAGGCGACAATGCAGCAGCGGCCGTAGGTATGGGAATTATAGGTAACGGCGGATGCAATATCTCTCTTGGTACATCAGGTACTATCTTCATCGCTTCTGATTCTTTCAAGAACGATGAGGCTAACTCGCTCCACGCTTTTGATCACGCAGACGGCGGATTCCACCTTATGGGATGCATGCTCTCTGCTGCTTCATGCAACAAGTGGTGGATGGAAGAGATCATCGGCACAACTGATTTCGCAAAGGAACAGGAAGGCCTTGAGGCATTGGGAACAAACAAAGTATTCTTCCTGCCTTATCTCATGGGTGAGAGATCACCTCTCAACAATCCTGACTGCCGCGCAATGTTCGTAGGCATGTCCATGGATACAACACGTAAGGATATGACACTTGCAGTAATGGAAGGCGTTGCTTTCGCATTGAGAGATTCTTTCGAGTGCGCTAAGAAGATGGGTCTCGACATCAAGAGCTCTTCTATCTGCGGCGGCGGTGCTAAGTCAAAGCTCTGGTGCACGATCGTATCCAACGTATTGGGAATCGAACTTACACAGACAGAGAACGACGAAGGTCCTGCTATGGGCGGAGCTCTTCTGGCAGCAGTTGCTTGCGGTGAGTATGCTTCAGTAGCAGATGCTTGCGCAGCTACAGTTTCCAAGCATGTTTCCGTTGTTCCCACACCTGAGCTCGTTGCTAAGTATGACGAGAGATATAAGGAGTTTTCAAAAATCTATCCCGCTATGAAGGAGGCAGGTTTATGGTAATTTACGAAGCAACATCTTCCAATTTCAAAAAGTACGGAAGAATCGTTAAGAACATCGATTTTGCACCTGTTATCGAGGCACTTAACCAGATCGCTATCCCCGCAGACAGCGTAGCTTATGAGCCCACGGTTGCATCTCTCGAAGAGGCATCTGCAAAGGTTGGTGTTTCAAGACTTTTCGGCGGTGAGCTGAAGCTTGAGACAGGCTACTGCGCAGGTCACAATTCTCTTCTCAACGCAGTTGAGTATCACAGATCTTCAGAGGTAAATGTAGCTGCTACAGACTGCATCCTTCTTTTGGGATCACAGCAGGATATCACTGATGATTTCCAGTACGACACTTCAAAGATCGAAGCATTCCATATCCGCAAGGGAACAGCTGTTGAGCTTTATGCTACAACACTTCACTATGCACCCTGCGGCATCGAGAATGACGGCTTCATGGTAGGCGTAATCCTTCCTTATGGAACAAACTTCGACTTGGAAGAAGACCATATTGATTGTCTGGCTAATTCAGACAGCGAAGATAAGCTCCTTACAGCAAAGAACAAGTGGCTTATCGCTCACCCCGATGCTCCCGGTGAGAAGGGACATTTCCCCGGACTCATTGGTGCTAATATTGAAGTCAACGTGACAAAAAAACAGATGGAGGAAATCTAAAAATGTCAAAGAAATTATTTAACGCACCCGACGTTAAGCTCGCTATCGTAGCAGTATCCCGTGACTGCTTCCCGGAATCACTTTCCGTAAACAGAAGAAAGGCTCTTGTTAAGGCTTATACAGAGAAGTATGGTGCTGATGACATCTATGAGTGCCCCATCTGCATCGTAGAGTCTGAGATCCATATGCAGCAGGCATTGGCTGACATCAAGGCAGCTGGTTGTAACGCTCTTTGCGTTTACCTCGGAAACTTCGGACCTGAGATCT
>JAEEGJ010006556.1_pt1 | contig 34702 bp, 23 predicted proteins | sample 8958761 | NCBI WGS metagenome assembly JAEEGJ01 (sample SAMN16246546, study PRJNA631951) | gut metagenome | biome: gut microbiome; feature: rumen; material: RS-attached | host: Bos | place: Iran: Karaj | collected 2018-10
GGCACAGAATGGTTTATGGATATGCCTTTCAGCGTTTGCCGCGATGTGCTGATTCCGCGCCCCGAAACCGAAGAGTTGGTGCGGCTCATTGTCGGGCGCTGCAAACGGCCGTCGCCGCGGATTGTCGATGTTGGCACGGGCAGCGGCTGCATTGCCGTTTCGTTGGCCAAACTGATTGATGGTGCGCGAGTTACGGCTGTCGATGTGTCCGCTGCCGCGATTGAAGTGGCGCGGCGCAATGCCGAGCAGAACGGTGCGCGGGTTGAGTTTGTTTGTGCCGATATTCTTGCTGATAATCAATTATTTGTACCGTCGAGTCTTGATATTGTGGTGAGCAATCCGCCCTACGTGACCGAGACCGACAAAAACCAGATGAGCCGCAATGTACTTGATTTTGAGCCGCATTTGGCGCTTTTTGTGCCCGATTCCGACCCGCTGCTGTTCTACCGCCGCATTGCCGAGTTGGCGCAGCAATGGCTCAAATTGGGCGGAATGTTGTTCTTCGAAATCAACGAGCGGTTCGGTAGTGAAACGGTGCAATTGCTTGAGAATATGCGGTTTGACAACGTTGAGTTGCACCGCGACTTTTACGAAAAAAACAGAATGGTGAGTGCCGTATGGAACGCGAAATGACCTTTGACGAAGCCCTTGACCGCTGTCGCTTTTTGGCCGCAAAAGGCGAATGCTGCACTTTCGACCTTGAGCAGAAAATGCACAATTGGGGCGTGCAGTCGGCAAATATTCAGCGAGTTATCGAATCACTCGTTGCTGAACGCTTTGTCGATAACTTGCGCTTTGCCACCGCCTACGTGCGCGACAAAACGCGCTTCAACCATTGGGGGCGGGTGAAAACCACGCTGATGCTGCGCCAGAAACATATCGACAAACAGGTTATAAATGAAGCTTTTAACGAGTTGCCCGAATCGGACTATCAGCGTGTCTTCGAAGCCGAGCGCGACAAAAAACTGCGCCAGTTACGCGCTCTGAAGCCCTTCGAGCGCAACCGCAAAACCGCTGCCTACCTAATCCAAAAAGGTTTTGAACCTGATTTCGTGTTCAAAAATCTGAATGTGGAAGATATTGATTTGTAGAGACGTAGCGCGCTACGTCTCTACTGAAAACACTGTATTTTCTACTTCGCCGCTTCTTCAAGCAGAACGGCTTTAATGATTTGCGTGCCATTGCTGCGGAAAGCCCTGTACTTCTTCACAATCTGTCCTTTCTTATTTACTATAAGTCCAGTTGTAATACCCATTTTGTTTTGTAAGACGCTGTAACTGAAATTGTCAAATAACGGTTTGTCTCGATTTTGCAAAAATGGCGGGTTGAAAAATGTGGTGCGGTAATTCCTTTATGTCTGCATAGAAAAAAGCCAGTTAAAGGGGTAACTTTTGCAGAAAATTCAAAAATTACCCCCTTAACTGGCAAATAACGCGCGGTGCGTTGTTGTTATCAATTCTTCAGAAAATCGTCGAAATACTGCAGAATCCGCTTGAAAAGGTGTACGCGGTCGGGGCCGATAACGTTGTGCTCGTGCTGCGGATAGACGGCGTAATCGACCAACACATCCGCCTCGACAGCGTTCTGCAACAGCCTCAGACTGTTCTGCCATACCACCACGGGGTCAATATCGCCGTGAATGACAAGCAGACGGCCGCGCAGGTTGCCGATGCTGTCGGCCACGCAGTTGCGCGCGTAGCCGTCGGGGTTCTCCTGCGGCGTGTCCATATAGCGCTCGCCGTACATCACCTCGTAAAGGCTCCAGTCGCACACCGGGCCGCCCGCCACGCCCGCCTTGAACACGTCGTTGTGGGTGGTCATCATCGATATGGTCATAAATCCGCCAAAACTCCAGCCGTGAATGCCAATGCGCGCTGTATCGATGTATGGCAGGCTACGTAAGTAGTTGATTCCCACCATTTGGTCCTCCATTTCGCAGGTGCCAAGCCGGCGGTGTATGCAGTGCTCGTACTCCGTGCCGCGACTTTCGGTGCCGCGGTTGTCCATTGTGAAGACAATGTAGCCCTGCTGCGCAAAGTACAATTTCCACGTTGCAGCGCCGTAGAGCCAACTTGCGTCGACAAGTTGCGAGTGCGGCCCGCCGTACATATAATCGATTACAGGATAGCGTTTTGTGGAGTCGAAGTCGGGCGGCAGAATGAGCCGTCCGCAGAGGTCGAAACGGCCGTCGGCGCTTTTCAGGCTGACGGTTTTAATTCTGGGCAGCGTGTAGCCCTCGTAGGTGTTGCGGACGCTTTTCAGCGTGTCGATGACCTTGCTGTCGGCAGCGTTGTGCAGGGTGCTCAGAATGGCGTAGTCGGATGCCGAAAAATCGTCGACAAAACGGCCGCACGCCTTGCTGAACCTTGCCGTGTGGACACCGTAGCCGCTGCTCAGCCGTGTCATTTTGCCTTTCGGCGAAACTTTGTAGATGTCGCGCGTCAGGTAACCTTCGGCGTTGGCCTGGAAGAATATGTCGCCGCTTGCGCGATTGCAGCCGTAGAGGTCGGTCACGCACCAGTTGCCGCGAGTGAGTTGTTTGGTTTTCAATGTCTTGACGTCGAAAAGATAGAGATGTTTGAAACCGTCGCGCTCGCTCACCCACACAAACTGGCTGTTGTCGATAAACAGCGGCGGAATGCACGGCTCAACCCATTCGGGGTTCTCCTCCTCAAAAAGCGTCTTCATAAGCGAGCCGTCGGCAGCGCTGTACTGATTGAGCCACAAGTGGTTCTGCTCGCGGTTCAACTCCGCTACAAACAGAAACTTGTCGTCGGGCGACCAGGCGATGTTGGTGAAATAACGGTTTACTGGCGAAGCGGTTTTAAGATAGATAACGCTCTCGTTTTCAGTGTTGTAAATGCCTATTTGCACCTCGTGGCTTGTCTCGCCGGCCATTGGGTAGCGGATGGGCGCGGTGGTAGCCTCGCGCGTGGTGATGTCCACAATCGGGTACTCGCCAACCATACTCTCGTCCATTCGGTAGAACGCCAGCAGCCGCCCGCTTTCCGACCAGAATGTGCCTTTCTCAATGCCGAACTCGTTGCGGTGCACCGCTTTTCCGTACACCACACCCGGCAGCGAGTCGGCGTTTACCCTGTGGCTACCGTTGCGGCTTGCTACGTAAAGACTTGAACCACAGTTGTATGCCACGTGAGTGAAGTTGGGAGCGAAGTCCAGGTCTGCGTCGGTGTTGATGTTTGTTAGTGAGTCGGTTAACGTATTGTTGGTCAGATTGATACGATACAAATTCACACCATCAGGAGTGCCTGCCCACACGTTTTCGGTGTCCTGCCATTCGGCAATGTAGGCGAACGGCGATTTGTTGTTGTCAGCCAATATTTTACCAATCTGCTGCCGCGATATTACGGTCGGGCCGATGTGGTAGTTATCGTTGTCGGTGGTGACAAAAACGTTGGTCTGTCCGGCAAATCCGCCCCGAGCGCCGTTGTTGTAATGCTCGCGGAATTCTTTTCCTCCGGGAACCGTATTTTCAAGTGTAAGAGGCTTTTGCGCCGAAACAGTGATTGTTGTCAGCAATAGGGCGGCAACAATTGGAGTTCTCAATATTCTCATATCATTCGGTTTTTGCGCAAATGTAAGATAAGTGCCCTTCACGGCGAAATAAATTTTTATGCGCAACACTTGCAAGTGTATCGAAAAAATGCCAAATTGAGAGACCAAAATCACAACAGATTGATACCTATCAAAAAAATAGATAAATTGTTGATAGTGATTATTTTACTTTCGCTATCAGCAACCCTTTCGGCTCAAGATACCGACAGCCTTCTGCAGGTGGCGCGCTCTCAGTCCGACAATGTTGAGCGTCTCAAAGCCATTGATAAAATCTGCCGGATTCACCCCAGCGTTGACACTGTTGAGAAGTACGCGCAGCTTGAGATTGAATTGGGACGGCAGTCGCAAATGGCTGATTTCGAGGCATCGGGAAACGATAATATGAGCTGGGTCTGCCACTGCAAACTCGATTTTTCGCAATCGATGGACTATAGGAGGGAGGCCATTCAGATTTGGGACTCGCTCGGTCGCGAAAGCGATTTGGCTTTTTCGTATATGAATTACGCCGCCACGCTGATGTCAGTTGAAAACTACATTTTGGCCGACGAATACTTCCAGAAAAGTTTCGATATTTTCTCGCGTCTGGGCGATACTGCGCGGATGAGCCGCGTGTGCGAGTATCTGGGATTTTTGAACGTCGGTAATCTGGCCTACGATAATGCTGACGAGTACTACTGGCGCGCGCTCGATTTGAACGTGAAGACGGGCAACCGGCGCGGTATGGTTTACGATTATTCGGGGTTGGGATTTTCGGCTATCGAACGGTTTCATAATCACGAAAAAGATACTAATATGGTGCTTTTGCAAACGGCTAAGCAGCTGTTGCTCAAGTCGTTTGCTTTGGCGGTAAAAATCGATGACCTCAGCGGACAGCTTAATTCACTGCCCAAGTTGAGCGAGGTTTACAACTACGAGGCCAAGCTCGACAGCCGTCGGCGTGCGCAACTGCTCGATTCGAGCCTCAATTACTATCAGATTGGAATGAAAATAGTTGAGGATTTCGGCTACGATTTTGCCTACATCGATTTGCAAATTGGCTATATCAAATATCTGATACTTAAAAAGATGTATGCCAAGGCGATGGCCACCATCGAGGCTACCGAGGCTGAAGTGCTCTCGCACGACGACGTCGAGTCGACTCTGCCGATGCTCTATCAGGTTCGGATTGACTATTATGTGGCCACGGGCAACTATGCCGAGGCCTACCGCTACTCCGAGCGCAAATACAACGGTATGGTGGCCGAAAACTTCAAAAACAACCAGTACAAACTGACGCAAACCAAGTTCGAGACTGAATATTCGGCCAAGCTCAAACAGCGGGCGCTGGAGGAGCAGGAGCGCGAGTTGGCGCACAAAATCAAGGAGTTGAATCAGCAGCGCATAATCATAGTCAATTTGGTGGTGATTGTTCTGGTGTCGGTGCTGGCGGTGTTCTTTTTCATCAACACAAAGCGGCGCAAACGGATAAACTCAATGCTCGACGCTAAAAATCAGCAACTTGCCAGTGCGCAGGAGAATCTGATTAAGCAGAACCAACTCATAAACCAAGCCAACCACAAAATAATATCAAGCATAAGGTATGCCCGTCATATTCAGGATGTTGCGATGCCGAACGGCGAAACTCTGAAATCGATTTTCACCGACAGTTTTGTGGTGTTCCGTCCGCGCGACATTGTGAGCGGCGATTTTTACTGGGCCACGGAGATTGGCCGTTACAAGGCTCTGGCAGTGGCCGACTGCACCGGACACGGCGTTCCGGGCGCGCTACTCAGCATTCTTGGAATATCGATGCTCAACGACCTTGTGGCCAGCACCAATATGCACGCGCCCGAGGTTTCGCCGGCAAGGCTGCTCAACTCGCTGCGGCTGAAAATGCGCAATTCGCTGCGCCAGAAAGCCGACGACTACACCAATCAGGACGGTATGGACATTGCCCTATGCGTCTACGACACGCAGTCGAAGTGCCTTCAGTATGCCGGCGCGTTCCGGCCGCTGCTGCTTCTGCGCGGCGGTGAGCTTATTCAGTACGAAGCCGACCGTATGCCAATCGGTACACAGATGAATGTTGATAAACCATTCACTAACAATTTGATAGATATTAAAACTGATGATATTGTCTATCTCTACACCGATGGTATCACCGACCAATTCAATGCCGACGAAGATGCTGCGAAATTCACCGCTCCACGTCTCCGGGAGCTGATTTTGGCCAATAGCAGTCTGCCGTTGTTGCAGCAGAAAACCGCCATCGAAAATGCCATCGACCAGTGGCGCACCTCACCGCAAACCGGCGAGTTAGCTCATCAAACCGACGATATGCTGCTGATGGGAGTGAAGTTTGCGGAATGACGCTTGCAAACCTTGTATTTGATCGAGGATTTATTCCGAACTTCAAAATTCTAAATCCTGAATCCTAAATCCTAATTGTCTCTATCTCAGCCCTTTCTTAAAGTTGAAGGCCGATGTTCCCTGAATGCCTTCCGAAGTTGCGAGCAACTTCAGCAAGTGGGCCAGGCGGTTGTTGTCGGCGGGTTCAAAAGTGAGGTCGATTAGGAAACGACAGAAGTTTTTGCCGCGCAACTTGTTGGCATACTGTGTGATGCAAACGGGCTGCTCTGGAGTGATAATGGTCAGGCCGTTCAGGCGGTGGCGGATGTAGCGGTTTTTGCGCTCGTCGGTGAATTGGTTGGCGGCCAGTTTCACGGGCATTCGCGAGGTGAACAGCCGTGGGCGGAAATAGACGGGAATCACAGCCTCGCGGCACGCTCCAGTGAGCAGATTTTCGTACTCATTCTCGGCCGGACTGCAAAACCACTCGGCGCCTTGCTGTTTCAGCCATAGGGCGGCCGCGTCGTTGTAGGCGTAAACGGCCTCGTTGGTGGCAAAACGGCTGTGCGGCGGCAGCATTTCGCATTGCGACAAATGGCTCAAAACAAAGCGGTTAAGCCCTTTTTGAGCCAACGCGGAGCAGAATTTTCTGACGCGCTCAATTTGCGTCTCGCTCACAAACGGCGGCAACTCGAACCATATTTTTTGCAGCATTGGACCGCTTATCTTGTTTGTTGTCAGTAGGTTTTGCCATTTGAGCATCGGCAGCGACACAACCACAACATCAGCCTTTTGCAGTGCCGCGCATTGCAGCCAGTCAAGATTGTCAATTCGCACTATGGTTGCGGCTTTTGGCTTGGTTGTCAGCTGTTTGCGGATACTGCCGATGATGTTTTTCTTCATTGCTTGCGGCATTCTCACTTCCTGGCGGCCGGCGGCGGGCAACTCTGTGCCGAATTTTTGACTGCGGTAGGCGGTAAGATAGATGTCGGTTCCGGCTGAGGTGTTGCCTCGGAAGCCTTTGGCGGTGCAAAGACCATCCGCAACACGGAAATTATCGAGCACAAAAGCGTTTTGGTCGGTGTCGGCATCGGTGCGGACGCGCAGGCGGTTGCCTTTGGCCAACTCAATGCTGGTGGTGAAGATGATGGTACCATCGTGACAATCAGTTACTTTGCCAATCAATAGGCCGGTGTTAGGGTTGTCGGCAATCGATTCGGCAATGCTACTGCCCATAAACCATTGCGTTTTGGGGCGGCTAAGGTCGTCAACCGCATCGATAACAGCTTCACCGTCAATTGCTTTGCGGTAGGCTTGCGCCACGGTGCAGACATACTCACCCGATTTCAGTCGGCCTTCAACTTTCAACGATGAAACGCCCATTTGCGCAAGCTCTTCAATTCTGGAAATCAGTTGGTTATCCTTCATACTGAAGAATGTGCGCTTTTGTCCGCGGCAATTGTAGAACCGGCGGCAGGGCTGGGTGCAGAGTCCGCGGTTTGCGCCTGCGCCGCCCAAATAACTGCTGAATAGGCAAAGTCCTGACAACGAATAACATAGCGCGCCGTGAACAAACACTTCGGTTTCGATATTGGTGCGTTGGTGAATCAGTTGCAACTCTTTGGCCGTTAGTTCGCGGGCAAGTACAACACGCTTAAAACCAATCTGTTGGCAGTGATTCGCGCCAACCGAATTGTGGTTGACCATTTGCGTGCTTGCGTGCGCCACAAGTTTCGGAAAATAGCGCCGCATCAGGCTGAAAACGCCCCAATCCTGAATAATGACGCCCGCAATGGGCTGTTCCGACAGGAATTGCAGCGTGTCGAGCAAATCGGTGAGCTCGTTGTTTTTTATGACTGTGTTGAGCGTAACGTACACTTTCACACGCTTTTGCGTGGCAAGTTTGCAGATGGCCGCAAATTGTGAGTTTGTGAAGTTGGCGGCGCGTCCGCGGGCATTGAAAGCCTTCAGACCCAAATAGATGGCATCGGCTCCGCCTTCAAGCGCGGCAAACAGGCTTTCAATGTTGCCCACAGGCAGCAAAAGTTCGGGTTTGAAGGCGCAAGGCATTGCTAATCCTTTGAGTTTGTGTAGGTTCGCCAACGGTCAATCAGTGTTTTGAAATTGTCGGGCAGCTCCGAGTCAAACATCATCCGCTTGCCGGTGACGGGGTGGTCGAAACCTAACTCCTTGGCGTGCAGAGCCTGACCGGGTAGCAGAGTGAAGCAGTTTTCGACAAACTGGCTGTATTTGGCAAACGTTGTGCCGCAGCGAATCTCGCGTCCGCCGTATTCGGGGTCGTTGAAAAGCGGGTGCCCGATGAATTTCATATGGATTCGAATTTGGTGCGTGCGGCCGGTTTCAAGCCGGCATTCAACCAGCGTAACGTAGCCAAAACGCTCAAGCACACGGTAATGCGTTACGGCGTGTTTGCCAATTGGCGAGTCGAGCGGGAAAACGTCCATAATCTGGCGGTTGCGCAGATTGCGCCCTATCTTGCCCACAATCGTCCCCTCATCGTCGCGCAGGTCGCCCCAAACCAAAGCCACATAGCGCCGGTGCGACGAGTGATAGAAGAACTGTCTGGAAATGTGCGCTTTAGCCTTTTCGGTTTTTGCCACAACCAGCAGCCCCGATGTGTTTTTGTCGATGCGGTGAACCAGTCCGGGGCGCGCGTCGCCGCTGTTGAAAATGGGCAGGTCTTTATACTTGAAAGCCAATGCGTTGATGAGTGTCCCGGTGTAGTGCCCGTAGCTCGGATGCACCACCATACCTGCCGGTTTGTTCACCACAACAAGGCTATCGTCTTCATACACAATGTTCAACGGAATGTCTTCGGCCACAATCTCAATTTCGCGCGGCGGGTGCGTCATCATAATCTGAATCACATCGTCGGGCTTGACGCGATAGTTTGATTTCACCGGCACGCCGTTCACCAAAATGCAGTTGGCGTCGGCCGCAGCCTGGATTTTTGTGCGCGACGCGTTCTCGATTTTGCTTTGCAAAAACTTGTCGATACGCAACATTCCCTGCCCCTTATCTACCTCAAAACGAAAGTGTTCGTAGAGCTGCCCGGCAATTTCGGGCTCGTCAGCGGCATCATATAATCCGTCAAAGTCATCAAACTCTTCGTTGGTCATTGTTTTACGAATTTTTGGGTTGATGACTGGCCGCCAGCTTCAATTTTAACAATGTAAATACCTGATTGAAGGCCTGATACATTTATTTGGCTTCCGCTTTCGCGAATGAGAGCCTGACCGGTGGGTGCGTAAATTGTTATGCGGCAGTTGCCGTCGGCATTGGCAATGTGCAGTATGTCGTTGGCCGGATTCGGGTAAACCGAAATCTTGCTAACCTGTTCAGCGTCAGCAATATTGGTGCTTGCCGAGCCAAAAATCGGGCGAACCATCAGCGAGCCGCTGAAACTTGTCGGCAACCATTCGCCGTTCACATTGTAGAATATCTTGCTCTGACTGAAGCGGTTAACGTCCCAACCAACATTGAGTCGCAGGCTCGACGTTTGCTGCCAGCCCACAAAAACGCTCTTGTCCACGCTGATTGGCTCGTCGAACTCAAACGTCATAAACTGGTTCTGTCCGTTGCCGAAATCGGGGCGGATAACATCTTTATTTGCAATTATTTTACCGGGTTTGCCGTTGCTGTTTTCCCACGCGCAGATGCTGAATGTGTTTGCGGCGCTCTCAACCGGATTCGACGGAAGGAAGCAGATGCTCAGGCCGCGCAGTGCGTCGGGTTGGTAGATGTTGTAGAGGCAGGCCACCTGCGCCGAGCTGGCGTCAACTCCGTAGGCGTTTTCGGCCGTGCCGTCGTCGTAGGCGTAGTAGTTGCCAAAATGCTGATAGGTGCGGCTGATATTGTTGCCTTTTATCAGTTCGTCTTTGTCGGTATAAAGCTCGCATTCAAACAGATATGTTACGTCGCTGCGGTCGTCGTGTGCAATCGGGTTGTCATCGTAGCCAAACACGAGCTTGGTGTTGTATTGGGCGTCGTAATTGGCCGTACCCATTGTAATTGAGTCGTTTAGGTAGATGTCGCGGTCAATGTCTTTGATGCGGATGCGCACCTCGGCCTTCACTGTGCGCTCCCAGTGGTTGCGCAGGTGGATGTTGAGGCGCGTGTTCTCGGTCTTGATGGCCGTCTCGTAGTGGCTCCACGGCACCGCTGTGAAATTTTTCAGCACAGTTGGCGCCGGTTCAACAAGCGCAATGTCGTAAAACACTGTGTCAGAGGCCGAGCGACCATCGTTCAGATACACAAAATCAATGTTCCAATGGTCGCAGTTGATGGTTGCCGACGGGTTGAAACTGCCTGCAAGGCTGGCGTAGTTGTAGAACCTGAATTGGAACTTATTGGTGAAATAATCAGCTTTGGCTATTGGCAGCATCACCAGGGCCATTTCAAGTGTGTCGGGCCGGTCGGGACTGGTTTTCAGTACGTTGGCACGGAATGTGCCGAAGTCGGTTCCGCTGGCGGCCCAAATGGTGTTCCACACGCCGTCGCCCGACGTGATTTGCAGCACAAGCGAGTCGGCGGCCTCGGGCGCGTTGCCGTTGCCCTGCGGTTGGTAGAAGAAACTCAGGTAGGTTGTGGTGCTGTCGGCTCCCGATAGGTCGATGGGCTGCGAAGTGAGGCAGTCCGCCATAAACGGCTGGCTCGATGCCTGCGGATAGTGGCTGCCGTCGGAGTCGATGGCGTCGAATGTGGCCACGCCCACCGAGTAGGGATTGATGCCGAAAGTGTTGTTAACCCATACTCCGCGGTCGGTCCAGAGCTGTTGGTCGGGTGAGGCCTGATTGTAGCTGAAATCGTCGATAAACGGCAGTTTCAGTGTTGCCGATTCAGCCTCTGTCAGCCTGGTATTCCGGTGGTTGGCGGTCGTTTTCGGCACATTGGTCAGCGACTCTTGAGCCTGCGCTGTTGCGATGCCCAAAACAAGGGCGGCTATTGCAAAAATTTTAGTCATCCAGATTGATTGATTCACCAATTTCGGTTTCGGTTCGCGACTCGGCCTTGAGCCAGATGTCGATTTTCCCGCCCAACGAGGCGCGCGCTCCCGGTCCGTAATAGGCCGGTTCCTGACGGTAAACGCGGGCGTTCATCGAGTCGGATATGGTGGCGGCGTTCTCAATCACCACCTTGCCAACGTTCAGATAGGCGTTGTTCAGCTCGTTCACGGCCTCAAACTGCGTCATACCCTTCAGGTCGGGCAGGGGAGTGGCGTTGTCGCCGTGGCCGTCGCCCAGCACAAGGTCGATGCTCGAACCCTTGTCGATGAGCGTTCCTTCGGCAATTTCCTCTCCGTTGTGCATCTGCTTCAGAATGTTGTTTTTAGCAAAATCGGGGCGATAAATGAGCGAACCCACCCGCAGGCCGTGCATCTCAAGCGTTGCCTTGCCCTGCCGATACGACAGTCCGGCCACTTTCGGCACCGAAACCTTCGCTCTGTTAAACGCATTGGTGGTGATGAAAATTGTGCGGTTCTTTTTGACGTGCGTTCCCGGGCGCGGGTTCTGGTCAACAATGCAGCCCTTCGGCATATAGTCGATGAACGTTGAGTCGATTATTTGCAGTTGTAAATCCTCGTGCTTGGCAATCTGCGTTGCACGGTTCAAATTCAAGCCTTTGAAATCGGGCACCGAGATTGTATGCCCGTGGTGGGTGTAAATTCGCAAAAAAGTGGCAAGTGCAATAAACACAACCAGATAGAATCCGGCGAACTTGCCAACGCGTATGAGGTTGCGCTTCCAAAACGCAGCATCTTTCAGTTTCTCTATTAAATCCATAGCTCAAAAGTTGATTTGGCAAAAGTAAACTATCTTTTTGAATTTTTATAGGTGTGGATTGTATTGTGCAAGCTGGCGGCTGATGCGCAAACACCCGCTAATTGTTGAAAAATCGACGTTCCTGTTATGCAATTGTCAGATTATCTGCTAAATTTGCCACGTTTTGTGAGAAGAAAAAAATGAAGACGCAGACTTTTGTTTTTAAATATATCTTCCTGTTAATCAGCGTTGTTTCTGCCAATTTTGTATTCGCCGACGAGTCGGACAACGACAGCGACTGGGCGTTGGTTACAGAAGATAAAGTTTGCAATATCAAGGTTTTTGAGCGTTGGGTGTCGGTTGACAAACAGCGTGCCCGCGAGCGTTCGGGCAAAATGGTGCTGAAGTGCAAGCCCGAGGATATTCTTGCCATTCTTTCCGATGCCAGCAAAACCCAAATCTGGATGAGCAATGTCGAGAACAGCTACGTCATCAGCCGCAAAAGCAATACCGAATGGTTTGTTTACACTCTGCTCGACGCCCCGTGGCCCATCGGCAAGCAGGATATTGTTTCGAAATACGAGGTTGAAAGGGTTGGCGACCGCATAATTCTTAATATCCGCCAGCAAAACAACCTGATTGCCAAGAAGAAAAACATTGAGCGACTCGACACTTTCAGTGCCCGTTGGGAGATTACGCCGGTGAGCGAGAACACCGTCAGCGTGAATTTCACCACACAATCCACTCAGCCGAACAAATATCCGCAGTGGGCGCAGGACCCGATAGTGCGCAAGACTTTCCTGAACAATATGCGCAAGCTCCGCCGCCACGTCAATAAAGGCTGATAAACAGCTGATTCGGCGGGTTGTGTTAATCACATCACTTTTTTTTGAAAAAAATGCCTTTGGGTATGTAACAAACAGTCAAAAAGTATGTCTATATGATGTATGACAAACGTTTTGGCATTACTAACTAACACATATTAATATGAACAAACCACTACACTTTGCGGCAATCGCTGCAACACTGCTTTTTTGTGCAAACACCAACGCACAAATTGTGATTAACGAGTACAGCTCGACAACATCCACGTTTTTAGATGATTACAACGAAGAGTCGGATTGGATTGAGCTTTACAACACATCGTCTGCCGAAGTTGATTTGAAAGGCTGGCATCTGTCGGACAACAAGGACAATCTTGCCAAATGGACCTTCCCTTCGGTGAAAATCGCGGCCAACGGCCATCTGCTGGTTATGGCTTCGGGCAAAGATTTGACTACCATCGCGGCCGGGAAAAAGTATCTGCACACAAATTTCAACATCTCGTCGGACGGAGAGGTAGTTTTCTTGGCAAACGCTGCCGGCGTCATTGCTCATCAGACTGATTCTGTGCCGGTTCCGTGCAATGCCAGCCGGGGCTTGAGTCCTGATGGCACAGGCAATTGGGTGTTTTTTGCCGAACCAACGCCAGGCAAGGCCAACACTACCAAAGCCTTCGCCACATCGGCAACCACAAGCGTGAAATTCTCGCCCGAAGGCGGTTTCCAGTCATCGGCGCTGACCGTAACACTCTCAACCGAGGGCAACACACCTATATATTACACGCTCGACTGCACCGAACCAACCGACAAATCGTTGCTCTACACTGGCCCAATTGCAGTTGACTCGACAACGGTCATCCGCGCCACAACATTCAACGGCAATTTGATGCCCGGCCAGCCTTCGACTCAGACTTACATTTTCCCGAAAAGGCTGCACGTGCTCAGACGTGATTTGTGGGACGGCCACATTGTTGACACAACAATAACGTATCAAAATGCGGCATTAAATGCAGGTATAACGGAAGAGGAGGCAAATGAGTTTTTGCGCAATGGAGGCGATATAAGAGAAATAACTCACGATACAACAGTGCACTACGGTCCCCATCTTGTTTTGGTGCATTCGCCGAATTTCACCCTGCCGGTGGTTTCTCTTACAACCAATCCGGATAATCTGTGGGATTGGAATACAGGTATTTACGTGGCCGGGCCGAATGCCGAATACGATGAGCCTTATTATGGCGCCAATTTCCATCAAGATTGGGAGCGTCCGGTTCACGTAGAGCTTTATTGGACCGATGGCTCGAAACGGCTCGACCAGGATGCGGGCATACAAATCGCTGGCGCCTGGAGCCAGAGCAATAATCAGAAATCGTTTTCTCTGCACGCGCGCAACGCCTACGGAAAGAAGTATTTTGAAACTAAATTGTTCGACGAGCTCGACATTACCCGTTTCAAATCGTTCGTTCTGCGCGATTCGGGCAACGACGCAAACAGCACTTTCTACCGCGATGCGATGATTACGCATCTTGTTGCCGCAAACAATATTGATATTCAGGCATATCAGCCAGCCATTGTCTATCTTAACGGTGAGTTTTGGGGCATTTTGAATATGCGCGAAAAACTGAATGAGTATTACATTGAGAGCCACTATCCGCACGTTGACCACGACAAAGTGGACCTTTTGGCAGGAAAAGGCAATGGAGTGACAGCATCAGAAGGCGATTTGACCGATTACAATGCGATGATGGATTTCATCCAGTCGCACGATTTGACCGACGACGCCAACTATCAGAAGGTGGCCGCGCAAATTGATGTGGATGAGTATGTTGAGTATCTGGTTTCGGAAATTTACGGCGGCAACGACGACTGGCCGCACAACAATGTTAAGATGTGGAAGTCGAAGAAGAACGGAGGCCGCTGGCGCTGGATGCTCTACGACACCGACCAGTCGTATAACATTTGGGGGCGCGATGTTGACTTGGTCACTTACGACAAGTTGGAAAAATGCCTGACGGAAAAAGGCAAGAACGGCGATACTTGGTCGAATGTCTTGTTGCGCAATATGGTGAAAAACACCACGTTCCGCAATAAACTGGCCAACCGCTTTGCCGATAGGATGAACCGGGAGTTTCTGCCGGCAAACATCAACCATTTGATTGACAGTTTGTTCAATAATATCAGAAACGAATTGCCTTATCACGACTATCTTTGGAACAGTGGCGACGATGGCAGCATAATGAAGGACTTTGCTAAGTCGCGTCCCGCCAATATGCGTGAGCATCTGCGCAAGAGTTTCGATGTTGGCGACGATGTTGATGTAACGCTTAACTCCAACGACAGCAAGGCCGGTTATATTGAGCTCAACTCGCTGACACTGAAGAAATTTCCTTGGAAGGGAAGCTATTTCACCAATGTCCCGGTGGAACTGCGAGCAGTGGCGCGGCCGGGCTACAAGTTTGTGCGTTGGGAGTTTAGTGGCGGACTGCCGGCAAGCACCAGCGCCGGCATTGAGGTCACCTTGGACAACGACGCAACCATTAGCGCTGTTTTTGAAAAAGATGCCAACGCTGCGTTTAACAGCGTGGTTATAAATGAGATAAACTACAAGTCGGCCGACGATTTCGACACCAAAGACTGGATTGAGCTTTACAACACTACAGCGGCCGTTATCAACGTTTCGGGCTGGAAACTGCTCGACGGAGAGGCTGACGAAGCATTCACAATTCCGGTCGGTACAACCATTGATGCTTACGGCTATCTGGTTGTTTGCGCTAACCAGAACAAACTGCTCAAATTCAATCCCGGAGTAGCAAACTATGTGGGCGATTTCACTTTCGGATTGGGCAAGGAGGATAAAGTGCAACTGTTTGATTCCGAAGGCCATCTGATTGATGAGGTTGAGTATGCGAAGTCGTGGGGCGACGCCAACGGCACTGGCAAAACCATTGCGCTTGCCGACCCGTTTGCCGACAACACCAACTATAAGTTGTGGAGCGCTAACGACATTCACGGCACTCCTGGCGCGCAGAACGGCACGTTTAGTCCATCGCGTAGCGATTTCAGCGCCAACGAGAAGATTTTTGTTGACATAACTGAGACTCTGGCGGCCAATGCGTCGGCCGTGTGCTACCCGAACCCTGTTAGCAGCGAGGCAACGCTCGTATGGCAGCAAACCTCTGACGCTGACGTCCGGATTGAGCTGTTCAATGCCTTTGGCAACTGCGTGGCGCTAATTTGTGACGAGTGGTTCACACAAGGTCAGCAGCAAATCGACATCAGCCGCACCATCAGCAACTGCATACCGGGAATGTATGTCGCACGAATCAGCATTGGCGGACAGGCACCGGTTAACTTGCGGATTGTCAAGCAATAACAAAAGTGATCAGTACTTTTATTTACGTCGGCAGTTGGCCAAATGGCTGGCTGCCGATGTTTTTTTTATTGATTTTCACCGACTATTTCACACTCTGTTGCTGATAATTCGGGCACAAAAAACTTTGCCCGTTCTATTTAAGTGCTACATTTGCGCGTTTTAGAAAACTACGTAATAATGAAAAAAATTCAACTGCTCGCCTTTTCGGTTTTTACCGCAATGGCAGCCAACGCACAAATTGTAATCAATGAGTATTGTGCAAACTCAACTTCTTTTCTTGACGAATATGGCGATAGCAACGACTGGATTGAGTTGTTGAACACTTCGTCGGCAGATGTTAATCTTGAAGGCTGGCACTTGTCAGATAGGGCCGATAATCTTGCCAAATGGACATTCCCAGCAGTCACGATTAAGGCTGGCGGTTATTTGAAAGTTTTTGCGTCGAGTAAGGATTTGAAAGAAGTTGCCAATGGCAAATTTCTGCACACAAATTTCAACATCTCGTCGGAAGGTGAGGCGTTTTACTTAAGCGATGCTTCCGGAAAGATAGTCCATCAGGCTGATACGCTTGTAGTTCCGAACGATGTAAGCCGCGGTTTGAGTCCCGATGGCAATGGCAAATGGGTGTTTTTTGCACAGCCAACTCCGGGCGCGGCAAACACAACCAAAGCGTTCGAATCGGCAGAGACACCGCAAGTTACAATATCGCCCGAGGGCGGTGTGAAAACATCGAAAGTGACAATCACGCTATCGACAAGCGGAAACTCGCCGATATATTATACGCTCGATTGCACTGTTCCTACCTCGAAATCGAAGAAATACACCGGGCCGATAACGGTTGACACAACCACGGTTATCCGCGCCATCACCTTCAACGACGATATGTTGCCCGCACAACCGGCGACTCAAAGCTATATTTTCGGCAAAAGACTGCGCTGGGTTGATCGCGACAAGCAGGGCAACCCCATAGTTACAGGTACGGTGTGGGTTGAAGACCCAGATACTTCCAGCAACGAAGGTAATAACGGAAATCCCTGGGGCGGCTGGGGCGGCTGGGGTGGTTGGGGGTGGAACCCCCATGGTCATGACTCGGTAATATCAGTCGACCCGAACAAAACGCTCGACCATGCATCATCTTTCAAATTGCCGGTTGTGTCGCTCGCAACCGATCCGGACAATCTTTGGAATTATAATACAGGCATTTATGTTGAAGGCCCGAATGCTGAAATGGCTGATCCTCACCGTGGGGCCAATTACCATCAAGATTGGGAGCGCCCTGTTCATATTGAGATTTATAAAAATGGCGTAAAAATTGTTGATCAGGATGCGGGAATGCAGATAGCTGGCGCCTACAGCCGAATGAACGACCAAAAATCTTTGGCTATTCACGCCCGTAGTGCTTATGGTAAAAAATATTTTGAAGCAAAGTTGTTCGACGAACTTGATTTGACGCGTTTTAAGGCTTTCACTTTGCGCGATTCGGGCAACGACTTTGGTGGTACGCATTTCCGCGATGCGATGATCACTCATTTGGTGGCAAATAATAATATTGATATTCAAGCATATCAGCCTACAGTGGTATTCCTTAATGGCGAATTCTGGGGCATACTGAACATCCGTGAGAAGCTGAATGAACATTACATAGAGAACCACTATCCACATGTCGATCATGATAAGGTGGATATTATGGCTGCAAGTGATGTTACTAAGAGCATTACAGCATCAGAAGGCGATACCTATGATTATGATGCTCTGATTGACTATGTTAAATCTAACGATTTGTCAAATGATGATTGCTATCAGTATGTTGCTTCGCAAATCGATATTGATGAGTACATTGAATATATGGTGTCGGAGATTTACGGCTCGAATAACGACTGGCCGCACAATAATGTCAAAATTTGGAAGTCGAAGAAAGCTGGCGGCCGCTGGCGGTGGTTCCTTTACGACACTGACCAGTGTTATTCAATATGGGGCGACCAGTCAGGTGATGACAAGCTGGGCACCTGTTTGAAAGAAAGAGATACTCACGGCAATACATGGGCAAACGTTTTGTTCCGCAATCTGGCAAAAAACGTGAATTTCCAATACGCACTAGCTAACCGTTTCGCTGATCGTATGAATAATGAGTTCCTGCCTAAAAATGTCAATCATTTGGTCGACAGTCTGTATGGCAACATAAAGACAGAAATCAGTTATCACAACCAGCGCTGGGGCAAGGGCAATAATGACGGAAACGGAATGAAAGAATTTGCCAAAAAGCGTCCCGACAACATGCGCAACCATCTCCGCAGTCATTTTAAAGTCGGCAGTGATGTGAAACTGAAGGTTGATGTCAACGATGCCAAAGCTGGTTATATCGAAGTTAATTCTCTGACTATTAAAAAGTTCGCTTGGAGCGGCACCTATTTCAAGAATGTGCCGGTTTCTATTCGCGCGATTGCACGCCCAGGTTACGCTTTCTCACATTGGGAGGATGCTGAAGGTAACAATGTTGATGAGCATGCGGCTGTGAGCGTAAAACTGGAATCAGCATCCACATACACAGCAATCTTCGAGCCTAGCAATTCTGATTATAACAATATTGTTATCAATGAGGTAAACTACAAGTCAGCCGACGACTTCGATACAAAAGATTGGGTCGAGCTCTATAACACCACATCGGCTGCAATCAATCTTTCTGGTTGGAAAATTTGCAATGGAAATTCCGATGCCTACACCATTCCGGTTGGCACGTACATCAAACCTTACGGCTATTTGGTGGTTTGCTCGAATCAAAACAAGATGATTAAACTCCATCCGGATTTGACGAATTTTGTGGGTGATTTCAATTTCGGTCTAAAAAAGGAAGATAAAATTCAGTTGTTTGATTCCGAAGGGAATCTTGTTGATGAGATTGCATATGCAAAATCGTGGGGCGATGCCGACGGCAATGGCTATACATTGGCATTGTCCGACCCGTTTGCAAATAACTCAAATTATAAGTTATGGTCGGCCAAAGATATGCACGGTACACCTGGCAGCGAAAACGGCCGCTTCGATCCGTCACATAGAGATTTCAGCGTCATCGATAATAGTTTGCCAGTTGATATTGATGACATCCCTGTTGCCGATGTGCAGGCAATGTGCTATCCGAACCCGTTCAAATCAAATGCAACTATTGTTTGGGAACAAACCAACGACGCAAATGTTGTTATTGATTTGTATGCTGCTAGTGGCTTGAAAATGACAACCATCGCCAATGGCCAGTTTGAGCCGGGATTGCACAAAATCAACATCAGCCACTTGGCCGGCAATTGGACACCGGGGCTCTATTTTGCAAAAATAACCGCCGATGGTCAAAAACCGATTATCTTGAAGATTATGAAGCAATAAGACAATCGATTATATGATCTGGCAAACGGCAGTCCGGCAATCGGGTTGCCGTTTGTTGTTTTGTGCAAAGAACGATTCAACAATCCGCCGTTTCAACTATCTTCGCGGTAAAATTTTCGACAGATGGCACTCATTCTATCATTAGAAACTTCTACATCAGTCTGCTCGGCGGCGCTGGCCCGCGACGGCCGACTGCTGGCTGAGCGCGTGAGCTACGAAGGCAAATCGCACGCAACGCTGCTCACTGTTTTTGTTGAACAGATTCTGGCCGAGACAGGCATTGAAGCCACCGCGCTCGACGCTGTGGCCGTGAGTCAGGGACCTGGCTCGTACACAGGCCTGCGCATCGGCGTTTCAACCGCCAAAGGCATCTGCTATGCCACTGGCGCAAAGCTGATTGCCGTGGACACGCTGAAAGCAATGGCCATTATGGCCGAGAAAAACGCCACACCGCGCCCCGACCTTTTCTGCTCAATGATTGACGCCCGCCGAATGGAAGTTTACACGGCCATTTACAATGCCGATTTAGAGCAGATTGGCGATACAAAGGCTCTGATCATCGACGAAAACAGTTTTGCCGACGAGCTGAAAACCAACACAATAGCATTCTATGGCGACGGCGCCGACAAGTGCCGCAGTGTGATTACATCGGCCAACGCCCGCTTTATTGACGGCATCTGCCCGCTGGCGGCCAATATGGTGCCACTTGCCGAAAAGGCCTTCGCCGCCGCCGATTTCAAAGACGTGGCCTACTTCGACCCGTTCTACTTGAAGGATTTTGTGGCCACCGTGGCCAAACCCAAGGTGCTTTAGCTCAATGCGCGCGCGTCTGGTTTTATCGGTTTTACTGCTGACGGCTACCTTCGGTCAGTTGGAAGCGCAGTGGCTGAAAGAGACGTACGTCAGCGTGTTTGCCGCTGAGCGCGACACCAACTACATTCAGGATTTGAGCCGAATGTTCAGTGTCAACGCATCGGTTTTCCAAAAAAACTCGGCCTTCAGCATCGACGACTTGAAAAACCTGTCATCGCTGCAATACAACTGCTCGGACTCGTCGGCATCGGTGAGCGCTGGATTCGCCTATAAGTGGCTGTCGCTCAGCCTTGGTGTCAGCACGGGCCTGTTCGACCGCCACCGCACAGGCCGCAAGACCGTTCTATCGACTCAGGTGCTGCTGCCCGCCGTGACGCTGAAGCTGGGCGCCAACTTCTTCGAAGGCTACTATCTGGCGAACGCCGAAAACATTCTGCAAAACTGGCCCGCGGGAACCCGCTTCGACCGCCCCGACATCAGCACCGCATCGCTGCGCGTTTCGGCCGACTACTATTTCAACTACACGCAATATTCGCGCAAAGCGCTGACATCGCACGGCGAACTGCAACGCAAAACGGCGGGCTCGGCTGTGGCTGGGATTCTTTTCAACGTGAATATGGTGAGCGGCGATTCGTCGCTTGTGCCGCGGAATGTGAACGACTCGGTTTACAACTATCGCGAGCAAATCAAACACGTGAGCAACACGCTCATTGGCGCTGGCGGCGGCTATGCTCGGACGTTTGTCACCCCTGCGGGAATTTATTTCAATCTGGATATGCAGATGGGCCTGGCCTATAACAAGTGCTTTCTGCAACTCGACGGCGCGCCCGACCGCAACCACAATGCGCTGAATCTCTATTTTCAGGGCGATTTGAGTGTGGGATTCAACAGCAAACGCTGGTTTGCCAACCTTGGCGGAAACATTCTGGCCATTGAGTCGCCGATGGGTAACGACGGCGCGAGCATCAACAATACGAGTGGTATGTTGCGGGCCACGGTGGCCTACCGTTTCGAGCTTGAAAAGAACTACGGCGTGGGCGAACTGTTTTCTACCAAATGGCAACAATGGCGCGAGCGCAGGGCTGAGAAGAAGGCGGGGAATAGTTAGAAGTTAGGATTTAGTAGTTAGAAGATAATGACTTCTGATTTTGGCGGACCGCTTCAATAGCCGCACATCGCACTTTTCGCCTTACACTTTCAACATTCGTCTTTACTCTTTAAGTTAAAAATGCTATTTTTGCAGTTCGCTTGCGTTATGCAGTATGAATGGCATTGAGATTTTCTTGAAGGGATTGATTGTTGGACTGATTGTTTCGGCGCCGATGGGACCGATAGGCGTTCTGTGTGTGCAGAAAACCATCAACAAGGGTCGTTTTCAAGGATTTATGTCGGGATTGGGCGCCGCCACAGCCGACACATCGTATGCCGTTTTGGCCGCTTTCGGCGTCACTTTCATCACCGATTTCCTGACTGAGCACCAACTGTTTTTTCAGATTGCGGGCGTGACGATTCTGCTCTATCTAGGATTCAAAATGCTTCTCAAAAACCCAATCGGCGAGTACCGCTACTACCGCAGCCCCAAGCGCTCGGGCCTGATTGGCGATTACATCTCGGTTTTCTTCCTGACGGCATCCAACCCGCTGACAATCATATTCTTCGGTGCGGCATTCTCGATGCTCAACCTAATGTCGGACGGCAACTCGTTCAACGATGGTATGCCGCTTGTGAGCGGGATTCTTTGCGGTGCTGTATTGTGGTGGTTCACACTCACTTACGTTGTCGATATTTTCCGCAAGCACTTCCGTCTGCGCAGCATTGTCTGGCTCAACCGCATCAGCGGAATCATCATTATTGTGCTCTCGATAGCCGCGGGAATTAAATTCTTTGTGCTGTAAAGGGGTGAGAGTTTAGGACTTCAGACTACAGACGACGGACTACAGATTTGGTGAACTGGTGTCCCGATAGCTATCGGGATGGTGAATCGAAAGGTTCAAAGTTTTAAGTTTAAAAGTTTAAAGTTTAACGGGTTTAAATGGTTATCACTATACCAACACCCAATACCTAACACCTAATGCCTAGTGCCTAATTAAACTTCACCGCCTTGGCTGGGCTGATATGCGACACGAGTAGCGACGGCAACAGCATCACAATCAGCGTTGAGACAAGCGTTCCAATGTTGAGCGCAACCACGTGCAGCAGTTTCAGATTGATGGGCACGGTGCTCATATAGTACGACGACTCGTCGAGCGGAACAATGGCAAAATGCTGCTGCAGAAGGCACAAGCCGATGCCGATAACGTTGCCCCACACCAAACCTTTGACAATCAGATAGAACGATTGGATTAGGAAAATTTTTTGAATGTGCCAATTGCCATAGCCAAGAGCCTTCAGCAGGCCAATCATACTGGTTTTTTCGAGAATCAGAATCAGCAGACCCGAAATCATATTGAAACCCGCCACGGCAAGCATCAGCGCAAGAATCACCCAAACGTTCATATCCTGAAGGTTGAGCCAATCGAAAATCTGCGGATAACGCTCTTTTATATTGGTGATTTTCAGACTCGAACCGCCCTTCATAAAGTTGTTGCCCGCCACAAAAAAGATGCTGTCGGCAACGGCTTCAAGACGGTCGAAATTGTTGACGTCAACTTCGTATCCGCTGATTTGATTCGGCTGCCAATCGTTCACCTTCTGCAAGTGCCGCATATCGACAAGGGCATAAACGCGGTCGAAATCTTCAATACTCGTCTTGTAGAGACCGCACACCACAAACGGGCGCATACGCGGCGGGTCCTGCACAAAATAGACCGTAATCTTGTCGCCCACAGACAGATGCAGCAAGTTGGCCTGATATTCCGACATAAAAATGCGGTTCGATTTCACGGTGTCGGCAATGGCGAAAGTGTCGCCTGCAACCATGTGTTCGCGCATGAACGACCAGTCGAAACTCTGGTCGATGCCTTTGAGCACTACGGCCTGAATGTCGTTCTGCGTCTTCACAATGCCCGATTTCAGTACGTATGGCTGCACATGCGTGACGCCATTAACCGCAAGTATCTTGCTCATTGGTACGTAGTTGGCATCAACGGGCTGCGTCTCAAACGAGTTGTTTGCATCGAAATTCGAAATCTGCACATCGGCGCTGAACCCCGTCACCTTCGAACTCACTTCATCGCGGAAGCCGGTGACAATGGCCATACTCAAAATCATCACGGCCAGCCCCAAAGCAATGCCTGCAACTGAAATGTTGACAATCGGCCCCGTAAACGACCGACCATCCTTTCGGCTGAAAGTGATGCGGTTTGCTATGAAAAATTCGGTTTTCAAAATCATCCGTTTATTCGGCAAATGTACTAACGAAAAGACAAATGCTTATGTTTGTATCGGAAAAACATTTTTTATGAGAATCAAATTGGCAATAGTTGCGATTCTTGTGGCGATGGCCTTCGCAGCCTGCTCGCAGGTGATGGTAGGCGCCGACCAAACCGCGCAATATGTGCCGCTGCTTACTGGCAAACGCGTAGCTGTGGTGGCTAATCAAACATCGACAATTGGCGACATTCATTTGGTTGACAGTCTTTTAAGTCTGAATATCGATATCCGCCGTGTTTTCGGGCCAGAGCACGGATTCCGCGGCAAAGCCGATGCAGGCGAGCATCTGGCCAACAACATCGATGCAGCGACGGGCCTTCCCGTGGTGTCGCTCTACGGCAAGCACCGCAAGCCCACTGCAGCCGACATGGACAGCCTTGACCTTGTAATATTTGATATTCAGGATGTTGGCGTGCGGTTCTACACCTACATTTCGACGCTGCACTACGTGATGGAAGCCTGTGCCGAAAACAACGTGCCGCTACTGGTTCTCGACCGCCCAAACCCCAACGGATTCTACGTTGACGGTCCTGTGCTTGACACCGCCGTAACTCGCTCTTTTGTGGGGATGCACCCCGTGCCGCTTGTCCACGGAATGACCATTGGTGAGTACGCGATGATGATTAACGGCGAGCATTGGCTTAAGGGCGGCGAAGAGTGCCAACTGATGGTTGTGCCATGCAAAAACTACACGCACAGCACTCATTATCAATTGCCTATAAAGCCATCGCCGAACCTGCCAACTTATCGTTCGGTGCTGTTATACCCATCTTTAGGGCTGTTTGAAGGCACGTTTATGAGCGTAGCTCGCGGAACTGATTTTCCGTTCGAAGCCATCGGCCACCCCGACTACAATGTGGCGCCGTTCCGCTTCACACCCCACAGTGTTGAAGGCGCCAAATATCCGCCGTTCAAAGATGTGCCCTGCCGCGGCTACGACCTGCGCCAAATAAGCACCGAGTCGCTCGAAGCCGATGCCCGCATCAATCTTAAATGGCTGATAGACAGTTATAATTATTTTCTGTCAAAGCCCGATTTTTTCCAATCGTTCGTGGACAAACTTGCTGGCCCCGAACTTCGCAAGCAGATTGAAAAGGGAATGACCGAAGCCGAAATCCGCCAGTCGTGGCAAGACGGACTGCGTGATTTTCAGCAGATTCGGAAGAAATATTTGCTTTACGAGGAATGACGAAAGTACAAATTGAAAGTGCTGATAAAAATACGGCATCGTTTTTTGTAAAACCTTGATTCCACAATTATTTTCCTACTTTTGCGTTTTCAAAAATGGTATGGCGAAAAAACTGCTATTCATAATTCTTCTGCTTGCGGTGGCGAGCGGTGCTTCGGCGCAGAAAAAGCGTCCGTGGTGCAAGCCGTTCTACGATGCCGAGCCGTACCATTTCGGGTTTGCGTTCTCGTTGGGTCAGATGTCGTTCAGTATCAGCCATTCCGACGAGTTCAACCTTCTCGATACCGTCTATTCGGTTGAGTACAGCGGTGGCGCACTTTTCGGTGCCAGCATGGTTTTCAACCTGAAACTGGCTGATAATTGGGACTTGCGAACACTGCCAGGCCTTGCCTTCAGTCAGCGAACACTCACGTATTTGCTTGATGACGAACTTGTTGAGCCCGACAAAGCACTGCGTTCGCACAATATGAAAATCGAGACCACGCTCTTGCAGTTCCCAACGCTGATTAAATACCGTTCAACGCGTGAGAGCAACTATCGACCTTACATTTACTGGGGCTTGAACCCCGTTGTCGATTTGGCTGCGCGCAAAAGGGTCAAGCCCGAAGAACGGCCAAAAATCAGGCTCAAAAAGTTCGATGTCTATGCCGAAATCGGTATCGGACTCGACAACTATCTGAAGTATTTCAAATACTCTACCGAACTGAAATTCAGTTACGGACTGCTCGATATGGTCAAGCAGGACGGCACCGAATACACCCGCGCTTACCGCCGTTTGGGCTCAAAAATGGTCACTTTAGTGCTCTGCTTCGAATGATTAAGGAAATCACTTTGGCCTTGTCGCCCGAAAAGGCGTCGTCAGAGAAATTTTATCTGCCCGCCGCTGCCGCAAAATTGGGCCTTTCCACCGAACAAATCTCGTTCTGCCGTCTTCGCGGACGGTCAATCGACGCGCGTCACGGCCGTGTGCTAATCAATCTGCGGCTCGATGTCTATATCGATGAACTGCCGAAGTCCGATGAGTGGCAAGTGCCTGATTATCCGAATGTTGAGCACTGCCAGCCAGTTGTGATAGTGGGGGCGGGGCCTGCTGGGCTGTTTGCCGCGCTCAAATTTTTGCAGTCGGGGCTGAAGCCAGTGATTGTTGAGCGCGGAAAAGACGTGCACTCGCGCCGTCTCGACATTGCCGCCATTCACCGCAACCAGGGCGTCAATCCCGACTCAAACTACGGTTTCGGCGAAGGTGGTGCTGGCACCTATTCCGACGGAAAACTTTTCACCCGCTCGAAAAAACGCGGCGACATTTCCGAAGTTCTGCGCATTCTCTACGCCAACGGCGGCAATCCCGACATTATGGTCGATGCCCACCCGCACATTGGCACCGACAAACTGCCAGGCATTATTGAAAATATCCGCAAAACCATAATCGAGCACGGCGGCCAGGTGCTTTTTGGCGTGTCGTTCGACAGCCTGATTCTCGATGGCGACCGTGTGCGCGGAATCCTAACCACTGCTGGCGATGAAATTCGTTCCGATGCCGTGATTCTGGCCACTGGCCATTCGGCGCGCGATGTCTATTATTCGCTTCATCGTCAGGGCGTTGCGCTCGAAGCCAAGGCGTTTGCAATGGGCGTTCGCGTTGAGCATCCGCAGAGCCTGATTGACAGCATTCAATACTCGTGCCGCCAGCGCGGGCCTTATCTGCCAGCAGCGGCCTACAGCCTTGTGCAACAATCGGGTGGGCGCGGGGTTTACTCGTTTTGTATGTGTCCTGGCGGAATCATCGTTCCTGCATCAACGGCTGATAATGAGATGGTTGTCAACGGAATGTCGCCGTCGGCGCGTGGCAGCCAGTGGGCCAATTCGGCCATTGTGGTTGAGTTGCGCACCGATGATATTCCGCCTTGCGCCGATCCAGTGATGGCAGGGCTCGAGTTTCAAATGCAATACGAACGGCTTGCCTTCAACAATGGCGGCGCGGGCCAGATTGCGCCAGCGCAGCGGTTGGCTGATTTTGTCGAAGGGCGTGTTTCGGGTTCGCTTCCGCGTACGTCGTTCACGCCAGGCATAATCTCGTCGCCGATGCACCAGTGGCTGCCCGATTTTATCTGCCAGCGCCTGCAGGACGGTCTTCGCCAGTTCGACCGCCGAATGCGCGGCTTCTACACCAACGATGCCGTGCTGATTGGCGTCGAGAGCCGCACCAGTTCGCCCTTGCGCATTCCGCGCGACCCAGAAACTCTGCAACACGTTCAGATTCAGGGACTTTTCCCGTGTGGTGAAGGTGCGGGCTATGCAGGCGGCATTGTCTCTTCGGCACTTGATGGGCAGCGTTGCGCTGAAAAAGTAGCCGAGTTTTTGGATTGGTAAAAAAAAGGAAAAAGAAAAATCTTTTGCCAGAGTCTTTTTTCCTAGTTATTTTCCCTCAAAAAAACAATATATTTACAAACTGTGTAATGCGTAATTAGAAATAATCATTGCGTGTAAAATATTGAACATCATTTAAATATTAATATAATTATGCCAAGCAGAACAAAAATCACGATTGCCGCCATTGCGGTCCTGCTTGTTAGCGCAGGTGTCGCCAGCGCCCAATCAGCAGTAGCTACGGCTGGCGGCGAGGTAACAGGCAGCGGCACAATGAGTTACACCATTGGTCAGACATTCCTGCTGCCACTCAAGTCCGATGCCGGAAGCATTACACCCGGAGTGCAGCAAGCCTATGTGATAACCACTCTTAGCGGACAGATTAACAGCGATATAACCCTCGAAGCCGCTGTCTATCCCAATCCTGTGATCGACCGACTCACCCTGCGTGTCGGCGACATTGAAGCCGCCAATCTGCGCTACACGCTCACTGACGCCGGCGGTCGCACCATCAGAACCGGCTCAATAGTTACTGCCGCCGCAAAATCCGGCGCCACAATCGATATGGGTAAACTCTCAACCGCCGTTTATCTACTTCGCGTCACCGACGGCGACAAACCGTTGAAAACATTCAAAATTGTGAAAAAATAAAAATGTCCTGTGAGCGACGTACTCGTCGCAACAAAAAACGAATTAAGCAACTAAAAATGAATAATTTAATAATGTCAAATATGAAACGAATAACCACCATCATCACCGCGCTGCTACTTTCAGCCGCAACCTTCGCTCAAGCCCCGCAAGGCTTTAGTTACCAAGCAGTTGTGCGCGACGCGCACGATTCCATTGCCGCCAATCAGACCTTCGACATCACCCTTGCCATTTTGCAGGGTGCCACCGCCGATGCTGCCAAAGCGGTTTACACCGAGACCCACACCGTAACCACCAACCAGAACGGCCTTTTTACCCTTGCTGTAGGCGGAGGCAGTAGTGCCGATAACTTCTCTGCAATCAATTGGGCCGCAGGCACTTTCTTTCTCAAAACCGAAAGCCCCTACGGCACATCGGTGGCTCAACTCTTAAGCGTACCCTTTGCAATGTACGCCGCCAAAGCCGCCTCTGCCGACATTGACTTAAGCCCCTATGCCCTCAAAACCGATATTCCCGCCGAAGCCAACCTCGAAGGTTATGCCAAAACCGCTGACATTGAGGCCACTTACGCTCTCAAAACAGATATTCCCACAATTCCCAGCATTCCCACAAAAACCTCTGATTTAGAAAACGATAGTAATTTCCTCACCCAGCACCAGTCGCTCGCCGCCTATACCACAACCGCCGAGCTCACTGACACCCTCGCCGCTTACACCACCACCGTTGACATAGCGGCCGCCTACGCCCTAAAATCAGACATTCCCATAATTCCCAGTATTCCCACAAAAACCTCTGATTTAGAAAATGATAGCAATTTCCTTACCCAGCACCAAGACATTACAGGCAAAGCCGACAAAAGCGAAATGACCATTACCAACGGCACGGGCACCGCCACCATACAACTCAAAACAGGCACCTTGGCCACCGTGCTCACCCAGCACCAAGATATTAGCGGCAAACTCGATGCCACCACCGCTGAAGCCACCTATGCCAAGAAAACCGACATTGAAACCGAACTCGCCGCCATCAGAGACATTATAAAAAAACAAGAATTTAAAATTGCCCTATTAAGCGGCGATATTGAAGTTGATTTAGGCCTAACCAGCGGCAACCTCTGGGCAACCTGCAACCTTGGCGCCACCTCGCCCGAACAGTACGGCGACTATTACGCTTGGGGCGAGACCGAGCCATACTATTCTTCACAAGACCCGCTCACTTGGAAAGACGGCAAAACAGGCTACAACTGGGCCAATTACACCAAACTTTCAGGTGGCAGCAGCTCCACGCTCACCAAATACAACACCAAAGCGGCCAACGGCACAGTTGACAACAAAACCGTTCTCGAAGCCGAAGACGACGCCGCCACCGCCAACTGGGGCGGCGGTTGGGCAATGCCCACAACCGATGAGTTTCAGGAACTCTATAACGAGTGTTACTGGTTCTGGACAACCGATTACAACGGCACAGGCATTGCTGGCTACATAGTTTACAAGTCAGTCGACAAAAACACGGACAAGCAGTGCACAAAAGGTTCTGACCACACATACTCTGTTGCCACCGACACACACATTTTTCTGCCGGCGGCGGGCAACCGCTTCAATGCCAGTCTCAGCGTTGCCGGTTCCCGCGGCTACTACTGGTCGGCTTCGCTCTACGCCAGCAACCCGAGCAGCGCTCGGGATCTGTACTTCAATTCGGGCTACGTGAGCCCTGCGTACGGCAACGTCAACCGCTACTGTGGGTTTCCGGTGCGGCCCGTCCGCCGGCCATAATGCCACCCAGCACGGGCAGCCGGCAACATAGCCGTGGGCCTGCCGCCCCCAAGGGCGGCTACCAAAGGCCCATGGCTATGTTGCCCCCGCTATAAGTCCTATATCGTCCTATCCAGTCCTATTAGTCCCATTTAGTCCTATCAGATTTTTTTCCTGCCTTCCGCTGACGATTGACAATCAACACCATATCGCCTTGAGCGAAAAACTGCAAGAAAATAGGCGCGAAAACGCGAAGAAGATATCGAACTCAGCCTTATATTTGTGCCGCTAAAAACAGAGAGTATGATTAAGGATAGTCTCACCAATCACGCAAAGTACGATTCGCTGCATCCGTTGTTCGCAAAGGCTTTCGAGTACTTGTCGTCAGCCGATTTGGCCGATTACGACGAAGGCAAATACCCGATTGACGGGAACGATATGTACGCTTCGGTCAGCGAGTATGTCACTAAAGGCGAAGGACAACTCGAAGGTCACCTTGAATATATTGACATTCAGTATATTATTAAAGGAACCGAGATTATTGGTTATGCCCCGAAGAGTGGTCAAAAAGAGTCGATTCCATACTCAAACGAGCACGATATTGCTTTTTATGAAGGTGATTACGAGCCTGTTACATTAAATGCTGGCGAATTTGTCATTCTTTATCCCGACGATTTGCATTTGCCGTGCTTGAAAAACGGCAAGCCGTCGGTTGTTAAAAAGGTCGTAGTCAAGGTAAGACTCACGCCTAGCAAGTCGGCAAAATAAATTCAATTCACAAAATAAATTGGTGATAATTAACGTGTTGTCGCAATGCGGCTAACCGTTTGCGCCCATTCTGCGGCGGAATTCGGCGCACATAATGGCTGTGGCCACTGCCACATTCAGCGATTCCATATCAGATGTCGGCGGCGCGTACGATGGAATCTTTAAGTTGCTGTCCATCAGCGCGCTAATTTCGGGCGACAAGCCTTTCGATTCATTTCCCATCACCACAATCGCATTTTCGGGCAGATTGGTTTGGTAGAGATTTTCGCCGTCGAGCCGTGTGCCGAAGAGCGGAACGCTGGCTTTGCGGGCGGTTGCGGCTAGTTCGTTAAGGTTGCAGTAAGTGACGTTCACCTTGAAAATGGCGCCCATTGTCGATTGCACAACTTTCGGGTTGTAGACATCGACCGTATCCGTCGAGCAGAAGACGTTTCTGATGCCGAACCACGCCGCCGTGCGGATGATGGTTCCCAAATTTCCAGGGTCTTGAATGTTGTCGAGAGCGATATTCAATCCTGTTAAATCTGTAGAGTCAATAATTTGGCTGTCAGGTAATTTCGCTAACGCAACGGCCTTGTTGGGCGTCTTGAGAAAACTGATGCGCTCAAGGTCGCGCTCACTTACGGCACTGATTTCGGCCTTGCGCTTGAGCGTGGCTGGCAGTTCATCGATGTATGGCTGAACGGCAAACACTTCAACGGTTTCGAACCTGCTTTGCAGCAGTTCGCGCACCATTTTTTCGCCTTCGACTACGAAACAACCCGATTCAGTTCGCGATTTTTTCCTGTCAAGCGACTTTATCAGTTTTATTGTGTTGTTGGTAAGCATAATCACTTTTCCGCAAAAGTAATTTTTTGAGAGTTTGGTTCGGCAAAAATCCGCTAAACCGACCTATTATTTTGCGCAGTAGCCTATATTTGCACAATTCGTATTATGCAGAAATTTCTGACACGGTTGGCCGCTATCGGGCTTGCAGCAGTTTTGTTTGCAAGTTGCAACGTCACGCGTATGGTGCCTGACGATGAGTATCTTTTGCGCCGCAACAAGACCGTTGTTGATGACCCGAAATTCGACAAGAGCGAACTGACTGCTTACTATCGGCAGAAAGAGAACCGAAAAGTTTTCAGGGTTTATCCTTTTTTTCTGGCGACATACAATTTCGCGCATCTCGGTAACGAGCGAAAATGGAAAAATTGGCTTGCCCGTGTTGTGGGGGAGGAGCCTGTCATCTGCGATTCAGTGCTGGCCGATCGCACTGTTAAACAGTTCGATATAATACTTCGGAACGAGGCTTACTACAACTCGTCGGTAACGTATGAAGTGAGGCGAAAAAAGAAAAAGGCAGAGGTTATATATAATGTCAATTTGGGTGAACAGATTCACATTGGCTCGGTTTATTATACTATTCTCGACACGGTTATTGAACCTTTGATTATGGCCGATACCGCAGAGTCGATGCTCAAAGCAGGATTGCCGTTCACACTGGAAATACTTAAATCAGAGCAAGATAGAATAACAAGGCAAGTGCGTAGCAACGGCTATTACCAGTTCAGCCAGGAATTGGTAAGGTACAATGTCGATACCAATAATTATATCGCGAATGTTGAGGTTAGGGTAGAGCGGCCGATAGTTCAGATGCCGAACGGCGACTTGATAAAAACGAATGTTCGCCAGTTCCGAATAAATAGTGTCAGCATTTATCCCGATTTCAATCAGCAAGAGATGTTGCGCAATAAAGATTTGTATTACAAAAATTTAGACACGCTTCGGTATAAATCGTTTTTATTTCTGTTCTCCGAAAAACGGAGGATAACGCCGCGTACCATATTGAAAGCAAATCTTATAGAACCAGGACAATTGTACAATTCTGATATGGTTGAGCAGACCAGCATACATTTGAATTCTTTGCGCATTTTCCGACAGAATAACATATCGTTTTCACAAACAGCAGGTAGCGATTCTTTGCTCGACTGCAAGATTCAACTCACGCCGTCAACCTATCAGAATTATTCGATAAATCTTGAGGCGACCAATACCGAAGGCAATTTGGGTGTTGGAGGTAACATTAGTTATCAGCACAAAAATTTGTTCCATGGGGCCGAAATCTTAAACGTCAAATTGTCGGGCTCGTTGCAGCGCCAGACAAAGACCGAGACCACCGACGCCTTCAACATCATTGAGTTTGGTGCCGAATCTTCGCTCGAAACGCCGTCGTTTGTATTGCCTTTCCGCACATCCAACTGGTATAAAAAGACCGAGCCGCGCACTCTGTTCACCATTGCCTACAACTATCAGCGCCGACCTGATTACACGCGGAAAATCACATCATTCCTGATGACATATTCCTGGAAATCAAAAAAATACTTTCGCTTTCTCATCAGTCCTGTTGATTTGAATACAGTCCGCATTCCCGAGCGCACCGAGGCTTTCGACAACCGAATCCGCGGAAAATACATCGAGAACAGTTACAAAGACTATTTTATTATAGGTAGTCGCTATAGCATCATCTATCAGAACAAGAAAAACTCCGACGACGCCACGTTCTCATATTTCCGTTGGAATTTGGATTTGGCTGGCAATCTGCTTCACTCGCTGCACAAGCACACCGGAACTGCCGACACTGTGGCTGGAGGCTTTTATAAAATCGTTGATTTGCAGTATGCGCAGTTTGTCAGAACTGATGTCGATTATCGCCACTACAGCGCGATGTCCGAGCATAGTCAGTTGGTATTCAGATCTTTTGCTGGCGTAGCGGTGCCTTATGGCAATGCAACAGCCGTGCCGTTTGTGCGTCAGTACTATTCGGGCGGCGCCGATGGAATCCGTGCATGGAACGTCCGCGATTTGGGCCCCGGAACCTATCGTGATACAGCGTCGTCATATCCGAACCAGACTGCCGATATTAAATTGGAATTTAACCTTGAATACCGCTACACAATTATCAAGAACTTCAAAGGAGCCATTTTTGCTGATGCCGGCAACATTTGGGCTTTGAAAGAGGACCATGACCGTCCGGGTGCGGAGTTCGAAGTGAACAAATTCTATAAGCAGATGGCAATAGGCACGGGCATGGGTTTCCGTCTCGACCTTAATTTCGCTGTCATCCGTCTCGATGGTGGCATTAAGGTGAAGAATCCTGCTATCGAAGGCCGCGAAAGTTGGGTTATAGCGCATAATCGATTCAGATTCAAAGATATAACTTGGCAATTTGGTATCGGCTATCCATTCTGATTTTCTACAGCAATGACACTCAAACAGTTTTTCAAAGATTACTTCACAATGAATAAGATGCAGCAGAGCGGCTCCATAGTTCTGGCATGTCTTATTGTGTTGGTCGCCATTGCCCCGCGTGTCGTATCTTATTATAAAACAAGGATGAACATGCCCGATTTCAGCGAATTTGAAGCCATGATTGCGGAAAACTATAAGTTGGTGGACGATGTTGCCGTTCAACCGGAGGTTGCAACTACCGACACGGTCTTTTCCTTCGACCCCAACACCGCCACCTACGATGATTTTCTATGTCTTGGATTATCTGAAAAAATATCGGCTAACATCGTAAAATATCGGAAATCAGGAGGCGTGTTTCGTAAGAATGAGGATTTCGCACGTATATATGGTATCACCGATTCTATTTTTTCGAGGTTGAGCCCTTACATAAAGATTGCTGCAAAAACCCCAGTTGAACCTAAAAAACGGGCAGCCAAGAAGAAATATACCGACAGCACATGGACGGAAAAACCTCGCAAGCAAACCTATCAGCCTAAAGAGCAGCCCATTGTTGAACTGAATTCGGCCGATTCGGCGCAACTTGTCGCTTTGCGTGGCATAGGCAGTGTGCTCGCTAACCGAATAATGACATACCGCGATATGCTAGGCGGTTTCTACTCGGTTGAGCAGTTACGTGAAGTCAGAAAGTTGCCGCCCGAAACTTATGCCAATCTCTATTCGCAGTTCACCATCGACACTTCAAAAATCACCCGAATCAATTTGAACGACTTCAAATATAAACAGTTGAGCGGTCACCCATATATGTCCGTTACGCAGTTGAACGCAATTATGAACTACAAGAAACTTGCAGGTAAGTTCAATTCCGTCAGCGATTTGCTCAAATACAAACTCGTTGATAGCATGACCTACGAGAAAATTTCGCCTTATCTTGAGGCTCGGTGACACCAACGTCGAAAAGTTTAAAAATAAATCTCAAACAGATTTTGTAATTGAATATCATTTGCTACATTTGCAGCCTTGTTTTAGGAATGTTAAACAATAGTATTTTGTTATGATTGTAATACCAGTAAAAGAAGGCGAAACAATAGACAGAGCCTTGAAGAAATTCAAAAGAAAATTTGAAAAAACAGGTGTTGTAAAGGAATTGAGAACACGTCAGGCCTTCACAAAACCTTCTGTCGTACGTCGCAGAGAGATCATCAAAGCCGCCTACATCCAGCAGTTGCAGGACGCAAGCCAGGAGAATTAATCGACCTTGCTTCCCTGCGTGGAGCAACAGGCAAGTGTTGCAATGTTCGATAACGGTT
>JAEEGJ010006558.1_pt1 | contig 34700 bp, 19 predicted proteins | sample 8958761 | NCBI WGS metagenome assembly JAEEGJ01 (sample SAMN16246546, study PRJNA631951) | gut metagenome | biome: gut microbiome; feature: rumen; material: RS-attached | host: Bos | place: Iran: Karaj | collected 2018-10
CCGATGTACAATATGCGCCTGGGCGCAATGGGAGACAGCTTCGGTCATTTCTTCGCATATGCGCTATACGGGGTAATCTGCATCGCGGCTGCGATATTTGTTTGGAAACTTGTTCCGGAAACCAAAGGCAAAACTCTTGAAGACATGACCGCGCTTTGGCGCAATCGAAAGTAGATATGAAATACAACATAATCGCCTTGACGGCCATTGCAATGCTCGCCGTCACCCTTCCCGCACAGGCGGGGAAACCCAACAAGAAAGCAAAGAAGTTCACCCACGAGACCGTCGAGATCCCGGCGGTGACGCCGAAAATGATAGCTGTGGAAACCGCCGGCACGCAGCTGCTGCTTCAGGTAGACGGGAAGGGAACCGTGCGTACCGTGCATTATGGCGCTCCTGCGGGCGATCCGGACGCATTCCTGAACTTCAGCGTCGGGGCATCCGTTCCCGAGACCTATCCTGCCGTGGGCGGCAGGTTCAACGGCCAGGACGCCCTCCATGTGAAGTATGCCGACGGCACGCAGAACACGGAGCTCTACTACGTGTCGCACGAGACCGCGGCCAAAGGTGGATTCACCACGACCACCATTCATACGAAAGACTATGTGACCGCCCTCGAGGTAGATCTGGTCTATGAGGCCCATCAGGCGGAAGACGTCATCCTCATGCACAGCGTCATCCGCAACCCCGGCAAGAAGCCGGTGGAACTCCGGAATTATGCCTCCGCCTCGCTCAACCTGGCGGCGGACGATTACCTCCTGACCCACTTCTACGGCGGCTGGGCCAGGGAGATGCAGATGGACCAGACGCTTCTCACCCACGACCTCAAGGTGATCGAGACGCGCCGCGGAGTGCAGGCCACCCAGAGCAACAACCCATCCTTCCTCCTGACCCTCGGAAAGAACTTCAGCGAGACCGACGGCGAGGTGGTGGCGGGCGCCCTGGCCTGGAGCGGCAACTTCCGCATCAGCTTCGAGATCGACCAGAGCGACCGCCTGAACATCGTATCCGGCATCAACCCCTATGCATCGGCGTATCCGCTGAAGGCGGGGGATAGTTTCACCACCCCGGAGATGATCTACACCTGGAGCCGCGAGGGAGCCGGCGGAGCATCCCGCAACCTCCACTGCTGGGCCCGCAAATACGGCGTGTGGAACGGCGGAAAAGTCAATCCCACGCTGCTCAACAGCTGGGAGGGAGCCTACTTCACCTTCACCACCGAAACCCTGCTCCGCATGATAGACGACGCGGCCTCCATGGGCCTCGAGATGTTCGTGCTGGACGACGGCTGGTTCGCCAAGGACCATCCCCGCAATTCTGACAAGGCCGGCCTCGGAGACTGGGAGCTCAACGATGCCAAGATTCCGGAGGGGATAGATTATGTTGCCTCCTACGCCCATTCCAAGGGCCTTAAGTTCGGCATTTGGATAGAGCCGGAGATGGTAAACCCCGATTCCAACCTTGCGCAGGCGCATCCAGAGTGGGTGGTGCAGAGCCCGGGACGCGAGATCTATCAGGCCCGCAACCAGTGGCTGCTGGATCTCACCAACCCGGAAGTGCAGGACTTCGTGTTCGGGGTGTTCGACCGCACCATGAGCCTCTCTCCCAATATAGATTATATAAAGTGGGACAGCAACAGGGACGTGTTGTCCTTCGGTAGCCCCTATCTGGGAGATGAGCAGGACCGCTTCTACGTAGAATACGTGCAGGGACTCTACAAGGTCTGCGAGCGCATGCGTGAGAAGTATTCGGACGTGATCGTCCAGTGCTGCTCCTCCGGAGGTAGCCGCGTGGACTACGGTTCAATGCGCTGGTTCAACGAGGTCTGGACAAGCGACAACACCGATGCAATCACCAGAATCGGCATTCAGTATGGCACTTCGATGATCTACCCCGCCTGCGTGATGGCTTCGCATGTTTCGGCCGTGCCCAACCATCAGACCGGCAACGTCACCTCTCTCAAATTCCGCTTCGACGTGGCAGCCGCCGGAAGGTTGGGTATGGAACTCCAGCCCAGAAACCTGTCGGCCGAGGAACGCGCCGTCGCAGACCGCTGCATTACCTCCTACAAGGAATACAGGGATATAGTTTTCAACGGAGACCTGTACCGCCTGGGCTCGCCCTACGACGGTGATTACTACGGACTTATGTATGTTTCTCCGGACAAGAGCAAGGCGGTTGTGTTCACCTATTGCCTGCGCTATCAGAACCGCGCAGTCGGCACGCACGTTTTCCGTCTCCAGGGGCTCGACCCGGCAAGGAACTACAAGGTTACCGAGCAGAACGTGGACAAGAGCTGCTGGTGGGGCAACGGCCAGACCTTCTCCGGAGCATTCCTCCAGGAAGGCGGCTTCAACCCCAAACTGCTGAAGACCAATACCAGCGCGGTGTTTATCATAGAGGCTGAGTAGTCAGGATTTCCATACACATCCGCCCATTGTGATAGGGGCATTTCCAGAAGCCGGCGCGGTCGTCGCGGGTATTGGGAATGCCTCTTTCGTCGACACTCCAGTACCATTCGCCGTCCGGGGCGATTAGATTTGATTTGATATACTCCCAGCATCGGATGGCCCGGTCGGTCCATCCTTGATTTAGGCATCCGACCACCGTCTCGGCCTGAACCCACCAGTGGCGGTCGGTGTCGTGATCTTCGTAGATCATGCTGCCATCCGGCTGCAGGCCCTCCAGCGAGGCGGCGGCAATACGACTGCAGCAAGCGCGGACACGGGCCAGCAGGGCGGGATCATCCAGAAGTTCCGCAGTCTCGCAGAGCAGCCATGACGCTTCGATGTCATGCCCGTATGAGACAGTGTCGGATTGCGACCTCCAGTCCTCATCGAAAAACAGGCCCAGATGTCCGTCGGGGCGGACTATCTTATTCATAAAGATCTCGCAAAGATCCACCAGGCGGCGGCGGAGGGTTTCATCCTTCCACACGCGGTATAGCCCGGTGTAGCCTTCGAGTATGTGCAGGTGGGTGTTCATGGTCTTGGCATCGTTGCGGTCCTTCTCGGAGAGGCGCATGTCGGCGATGGGCTGCCAGTCCCGAGTGCAGGCCTCGATATACCCGCCCTTGATGGAATCCAGACTATGGTCTTCGATGCTGCGCCATAATTTTATGGCCAGCTCCAGAGCCTCCTCTTCGCCGGTGGCACGGAAGAACTCGGCGCAGCCGTAAACCGCGAAGGCGATGGCGTAGAACTGCTTTTTGGTGTCCAGCGGAGTGCCGTCGGCGTTCAGGCTCCAGTAGATGCCGCCGAACTCCCGGTCGAAGAACTTGTCCCGTATCTGCATGAAGGCGTTGCGGGCGGCATCCAGGTATTCGGACCGCCCGAGAACCCGGTATGCAGATGAGAATGTCCATAGGATGCGTGCGCACAGGATTCCGCCCCTCGGGGCATCGGGAATCAGCCGCCCGCTGCCGTCCATCTGCCCGTAGAATCCGCCCGCAGGGTCCTGCATGCGGTCCAGCCAGAAGGGGAGTATGTCGTTCTCGAGTTCGGCGCGCACTTCTGCGCGGAGGATGTCCAGTTCTTTTGCCATAATGCAAAAATAAAACTAATATCGTTATGATGTAATTCTACAATAAATCAAGATAAAATTCTATTAGTTTTTGAAAAAATTCATACATTTGCGGTATGCAAGTATTATCAGAAATCACCGGCCTGTCCGACAAGGACTGTTTCCATATAGTAGAACGCCACAAGAGCAAGTTCGACTACCCGCTGCACTCCCACCGCGAGTGCGAACTGAACTTCATCAGCAACGCCGCCGGGGTGCGGCGCATAATCGGGGACCACATCGGCACCATAGGTCAGTACGAGCTCGTGCTTATCTCCGGCGAGGGTCTCGAACACATGTGGGAGCAGGGCACATGCACGTCCGAGAACATACGTGAGATAACCATACATTTCTCGCCTGAGCTGTTTGATACGGGCATCCTTTCCAAGAATCAGTTCGAGTCGATTCGCAAGATGTTCGACCAGGCCCGCCAGGGCTTGGCCTTCCCGCAGGAAGCGATCATGAAGGTATATGCGAAACTGGATACAATTGCCAATGAATCAAACAGTTTTGCACAGGTGCTGGATTGCATCTGGATACTGCATGAACTGTCATTGTTCGAAGGACAAAAACTCGCAACCAGCGCTTTTGCAAAGGCTCCGCGCAAGTCCGAGAGCCGCCGCGTGGAGGCCATTAAGGACTATATCCACCAGCACTATTCAGAACCGGTCAAGCTTGAAGAGCTGGCGGATATGATAAGCATGAGCCCGACTTCCTGCAGCCGCTTTTTCCGCACCCATGCAAACCGCACCATTACCGATTATATTACGGACGTGCGCCTGGGAAATGCAGTCCGCGCTTTGGTTGACACTACCGAGAGCGTATCGGTCATCTGCTACAACTGCGGATTCAACAACCTTTCCAACTTCAACAGGATATTCAAGGAGAAGAAGGGCATGACTCCAAGGGATTTCCGCCAGATGTATAAAAAGACGAAAATTATCATTTAGCGAAAAACTTTGCGAAGATTGACAAAATCGTATTAGCGCAGTCGCGCGTGTCTGCGTAACTTTGCAACCGAATTCAACACGCGCGTATGACTAATAACCGACTTGGGCTTATTCTTCTTTCGATTATCGGCTTCCTGATGCTTTCAATGGCATCTTGCAACTGCAGTTCAGCAAAACAGGAAGCACCTGATTACTTCATCGGCACGAATATGTGGTATGCCAGCCGACTTGCGCTGGAGAACCCTGCCCGTTTCGAGGCGGAACTTGATTCGCTCAAGGCTCACGGCATCACCAATGTCCGCATCCTTGCCACCGACGAGAACTGGGAAGGAATGGATGCCGTCCTCGATGCTTTCTCCAAGAGGGGAATGAAAGGAGTCCTTTTCCTGAACAACGCCTGGGAATGGAGCGAAGACGGCTACAGGTCATACCTCGAAAAGGCAGGAGCCGGGCGCCAGCCGCATCCTGCAACCGACAGCTATCCTGAATATATGTCAGCCATGTCGGGGTTCGCGAAGAATGCGGAAGCCGTGGAACTGTATCACAGGCACGTACGCAATATGGTGGAGCGCTACAAGGATTCTGATGCCATCTATTCCTGGCAGGTCTGCAATGAGCCTCGTCCTTTCGCCAGAGATGCCGCCACTTACGATGCATTCGTCGCATATGTCCAGAACAGCGCGGCGCTTATCAAGAGTATAGACCAAAAGCATATGGTCAGCACCGGCAACGAAGGCCAGATGGGCTGCGAGAAGGATATGGCGGTCTTCGAGCGTCTGAATGACTGCCCGGACATCGATTACATCACCATCCACATATGGCCTTATAACTGGGGTTGGGTGAAGGAAAATAACATTGCTGATGGAGCGCAGAAGGCCATATCCGAGATCCGGGGTTATATCAACCGCCATCTCGAAACTGCCCGCCGCCTCGGCAAGAAAGTGGTCATCGAAGAGTTCGGCTATCCCAGGGATGGTTTCTCCTTCAGCCGCGAAGCTGCCACCAGCGGCCGCGACGCCGTCTACGGCTATGTCTTCTCCAGGGTCCTGGAATCCGCCCGAAAGGCAGACGTCCTGCTGGGATGCAATTTCTGGGCATGGAGCGGTCTGGCCAAGCCCGCCCACGACTATTGGCAGGAAGGTGATGACCTCTGCGGAGATCCTTTCCAGGAAGGGCAGGGCCTGAACGGAGTCTATCTGGGCGATGCCTCCACTATGGCGCTGATAGATGCCTATACGGACAGCCTGGCCACTGTGATATCCGTGGATGTGCCCGTCGAGCACGACTGGATGTTTTATGGCGACGGTCCGGTGAAACTTAACGTCGATGTCGCTTCCGACCTGCCTCTGGTGGATGTCAGCTACAGCATTAAGAGAGACGTGGACCTGATGGACTGGAATGCGTCCCCCATACTTGAGGGCGGTACCCAGGTTCGCACCCGCCCCGGGCGTATGGTCAAAGCGAGCCTGGATTTTGGCAATCTTGAGCCCGGATTCTACCAGGTGACCGTGAATGGAGTAAAGAAATTCAACATAGGGGTGAATCCCGAGCAGATTCAGAGCCCTTCCGATGCACCGGAAGATTTCGATGCTTTCTGGGATACCACCCTCAGCGAACTCGCAGCGGTTCCTATGGATGTGAAATGGACGCTTCTTCCCGAGCATTCCTCGGAAAAGCGCGAATGCTACCGGGTGGAAATGCCCTCGCTTGGCGGTGCCACTATGGGCGGAATCATCTTCATTCCCACCGCTGAAGGCCGCTATCCCGTGCGCATGAGTTTCATGGGTTATGGCGCCGATGTCTATTATGAGGATCCCGACTGGAATTCCGACCGCATCGATTACTGTGTCAGCGTCCGCGACCAGGGTATCTTCAAGGGCCGCAACAACAACTGGATGGAGCGCGGGCTGTCTTCCAGGGAAGAGTATTATTATCGCGGAGCATTCTGCGACGTAGTGCGTTCGGTGGAGTTTGCAGCATCTCTCCCCAAGGCGGATACCACCCGCATCTTCGGCTGCGGCGACAGCCAGGGGGGAGCGTTCACCTGGATATCCGCATCACTCACCGACAGGATGCGTGCAATAGTGCCCAGCGTTCCATTCCTCAGCGACTATCCCGATTATGCGAAAATTGTCTGGTGGCCCATGCACGAGGTCTTTCAGTATGCAGACGAAAAGGGGATGGACCGCGCCGCAATCATGGATATGCTGCGCTATTTCGACATCAAGAACTTTACCGGCAGGATCACCTGCCCGGTTTTCATGGCCTACGGTCTGCAGGATCCCACCTGCCCGCCGCACACCAATTTTGCCGGATATAACAACGTTACCTCTGAAAAGACGTACATGTGCGTGCCCACGTGCGGGCATGCGATGTGGGCTGAACCATCGTTCACAAAGGCCCGGGATGACTTTTTCAGAAAATTCTAAATATCACAATTATTATTAACAACAAATTCAGGTCAAATGAAAAGTAAAATGATTACTTGCCTGTGCCTGCTCCTCATGAGCACCGCGATGTTCGCCCAGAAGGTGACCGTCACGGGAACCGTGAAGGACAACATAGGCCCGGCCATTGGAGTGAGTGTCATCGAAAAGGGCACCACCAATGGCACGACTACCGACCTGGACGGTAAGTACAGCATCAGCGTCCCCGCAGACGCAGTGCTGGAATTCTCGTCCATCGGTTATTCGACCCAGGAAATCGCTGTCGGCGGCAGGACCGTCGTCAACGTGGTCCTCGCTGAAGATGCCGAGTTCCTCGACGAAGTCGTCGTCGTGGGTTACGGTACCATGAAGCGCAGCGACCTTTCCGGCGCATCGGTCTCCATGAGGGAAGAAGACCTCAAGGGCTCCATCATCACGAGCCTCGACCAGTCCCTCCAGGGACGTGCAGCCGGTGTCGCGGCGGTTCAGACTTCCGGCGCTCCTGGTTCATCCTCATCCATCCGCGTCCGCGGACAGGCGACCGTCAATGCAAATGCGGAGCCTCTCTACGTGATCGACGGCGTGATCATCCAGGGCGGCGGCAACTCCGCCAGCGACTTCGGCCTTGGCTCCCTGGGTAACGGCCGCACCTCCACCATCTCCCCTCTGGCAACCATCAACCCTGCCGATATCGTGAGCATGGAGATCCTGAAGGATGCATCCGCAACTGCAATCTACGGTGCCCAGGGCGCGAACGGCGTCATCCTCATCACCACCAAGCACGGTAAGGCGGGTGAGGCCAAGTTCAACTACGACGGCATGTACGCAGTAAGCCGCCAGACCAGCCGCATCGACATGATGAACCTGCGCGAGTTCGCAGAGTACTACAACGATATGGTTGCAATGGGCTTCCTTGAGAAGAGCCCCTACTACGCGGATCCTTCCCTCCTCGGAAAGGGTACCAACTGGCAGGATGAAATCTTCCGCACTGCCCATCAGCAGCAGCATCAGCTGAGCGCACAGGGCGGTACCGACAAGGTGCAGTACTATGTGTCCGGATCCTGGATGGATCAGGAAGGTACCATCATCGGTTCCAACTTCAACCGCGTGAGCTTCCGCGCCAACCTCGACGCACAGCTCAAGAGCTGGTTCAAGCTCGGCCTGAATGCCACTTTCGCAAACACCAAGGATGACCTCAAGCTCGCCGACGGTAGCGAAGGTGTCATCTTCTACTCCCTGGGAGCACTTCCCGACGTGCCCGTGTACGATATCGACGGCAACTATTCCACGACGGTCCGCGAGGGATACACTTCCCCCAACCCCGTGGCTATCGCAATGCTCGATAAATACACCCTCGAGCGCCAGAAGCTCACCGGCAACGTCTACGCCGAACTCACTCCCATCAAGCATTACGTATGGCGCACCGAGCTCGGTTTCGACGTGAGCAACTCGGATGCTACCACGTTCAAGCCCACCGCCGATTTCGGCAACTGGGCCCGCAACACCAACTCCCTCAACCTGCAGAACAACAGCAGCCTGTTCTGGCAGCTGAAGAACTATCTCACCTACTCCAACAGCATCGGCAAGCACAATTGGACTACCATGGTCGGACAGGAGTGCTGGGAATCCGGATGGGCCTACATGAGTGCGTCCCGCACCGGCCTCACCAGCGACGAGATCATCAATATCGGCAAGGGCGAAGGAACTCCTACCGTGAACCAGGGTTATGGCCACTCCGCCATGGCATCCTTCTTCACCCGTGAGACCTATAGCTATGACGACCGTTACTTCCTCACCTATACCTTCCGTTACGACGGCAGCTCGAACTTCGGTCCTGATAACCGTTGGGCAGGGTTCCATTCCTTCGCAGGAAGCTGGCGCTTCACCAACGAGAAGGGGCTCGGGGATTTCCTCAAGGGTATCGGAATCAACAACGGTAAGCTCCGTCTCGGATGGGGACAGACCGGTAACGCTAACATCGGCGGCGGTGCCTGGGAAGCAACCATGAGCACCATGCCTTCCGGACTCGGCACCAGCGAGCGTCCCGCAAGGATTCCCAACACCGGTATCCACTGGGAGAAGCAGCGCCAGACCAACATCGGTCTCGACCTGAGCTTCCTCGGCGGAAAGGTCAACCTCGTGGTGGATGCATACAAGAAGATATCTTCCGACATGCTCATGAGCCTTACCCTTCCTTCCTACATGGGAACCCAGGGTAACGCCTCTTCCGCTCTCGCTGCACCTCGCGGCAACTACGGCACCATCGAGAACAAGGGTCTGGAAATCACCCTCGACACCCATCCCGTTTCTACACAGAACTTCGGCTGGGACAGCAACTTCCAGATTTCCTTCAACAAGAACAAGCTGGTTGCACTCGACGGCACCGCCAATGCACAGCTCGTGGGTTACGGCCAGTGGAGTGACATCGTTTCCGTCACCGAGATCGGCGAATCCCTCTACGGTTTCTACGGATACAAGGTGGTCGGAGTCTATAAGGATTTCGATGATATCGAGAACAGCCCCCGTGCAGAGAAGTATCCTGCCGACGGCGTGTTCAATCCTACCACCACCGTATGGCCAGGTGACCTCAAGTTCGAAGATGTCAACAAGGACGGCGTGATCAACGAGCACGACCGCACCAACATCGGCAGCCCGCTGCCTCTCTTCACCTTCGGCTGGACCAACTCCTTCCGCTACAAGAACTTCGACCTCAGCATCTTCCTCAATGGAAGTTATGGCAACAAGGTCCTCAACTACAACATGATCGGACAGGGCTTCAACGGCCTCGTGAGCATGAACAGCGCCTGGACCAACCAGCACGTTGCCGTGAAGGACCGCGCCAAACTCGCCATGTACGACGAGAGCAAGGGAATGTGGGATGTGACGAACGTATATGTCACCAACCCCAACACCAAGACCCCCCGTCCCGTTCTTGCCGACCCTAACGACAACGACCGTCTCAGCACCCGTTACATCGAAGACGGAAGCTACCTCCGCGTGAAGAACGTCACCCTCGGTTACTCCGTTCCCAAGAGCCTGATCGAGCGCTGGAAGATAGAGAACCTGCGTGTTTACATGAACCTGCAGAACCTCTACACCTTCACCAAGTACAGCGGATACGACCCTGAGGTCGGTGCTTCCACCAAGGATAGCTCCGGACTTACCTTCGGCGTCGACAACGGCCGTTATCCTTCTCCTATGACCTGCTCCTTCGGAGTCAACCTTACATTCTAATAATAGGAGGAAATGATTATGAAAAATATATTCAAGATTTTCGCAACTATTCTGATGGCTCTCACTGTGGTGTCCTGCTCCGAATTCCTGAACAGGCCTACGGAGGACTCCCTTTCCAGTGCGACCTATTATCAGAACGACGCCCAAGTCGAGCAGGGTGTTAACTACCTCTACAACTCTCCCTGGTACGATATCATCCGTTTCTTCATCTACGGTGGTGAAACCATGGCCGGCAACGTCTTCGAAGGCTCCAGCAACTACATCACGCTGACAGTCAACGGAACCGACGGCGACCTCAAGAACATGTCCTATGCCCTCTGGTCGGTGAACGCACACTGCAATACCGTGATCCAGAATATCCAGAACTCCACCGGAAGCGCCTCCAAGGCCGTCAAGGACAGGGCCATTGGTGAAGCTCTCGTCTGGAAGGCAATGGCATATTTCTTCCTGGTGCGCACTTTCGGTGACGTCCCCATTATCCACGACAATACCGCAATCATCAAGGAAAACTCATACAACGACGTTTTCAAGGTGCAGAAGGCCGATGTTTACGACTATGTCATCATGACTCTCGAAGAGGCCCTGAAATACCTGCCCAAGAACAATTATATCGGAAAGAAGCCCCGCATCGACTACTATGCGGCCAAGGCTCTCCTTGCCAAGGCTTATCTTACCAAGGCGGGCGTATCCGGTACTCTTGCCGAGGCCGACCTCATCAAGGCACGTGACTATGCTCTCGAAGTGATCGAGGAGTCCGGACGCACCCTTACTCCCAAGTATTCCGACGTGTTCCGTCTTGCTCCCGAGGTTTACAACCAGACCGGCGAATGCCTGATTTCCTGGCTCTGGACAGCCACTCCCCAGGCGTGGACTGCACAGAACTCCATCCAGTGCGACGTGGGTCTCGTCGGTTTCGACGAATTCGGCGACCTCTGGGGTGACTGGAAAGGCCCTTCGGTGGACCTTCAGGATCTCTTCGGCGTTTCCGCTTCCGAGAATCCCCAGTCCCGCGTGAACAAGGATGACCGCCGCCAGGCGACCATGATGATGTTCGGCGACAAGTATGATTACTTCTGGACCGACATGGGAGGATTCGACTTCTATCGTTTCTTCTACGATTCCGACTATTCCCCGAATCCCACTTCCGGCTCATTCGGATGCGGCACCGGTGCCAACTTCGCAAAGCATCTCTATGGTGACACCGCAGACCACGTGGCCGCAGTCGGACATTCTCCGGCATACATGTACAACTCGTTGCCTACCCATATCCTCAGGCTTGCCGACGTCTACCTCATCTATGCCGAGGCCTGCCTCCTCACCAACGATGCCCCCACCGCCCTCACTTATGTGAACAAGGTCCGCCAGCGTGCCCACGCAGCAGACCTTCCCGCGGTTACCATCAAGGACATCTGGAAGGAGCGCCGTCTGGAACTCTCCCTCGAGGGTGACAACTGGTACGATTTCGTACGCCGTTCCTACTACGAGATGGATACTGTAATCGCTGAGATCAAGGCCCAGAGGCGCTCTGTCTATGGTGGCTTGGATGCTGCTTACAAGAGCTTCGTCTGCGACGAGAAGGGCAATTACGTAGGCCCCGGTGCAAATGCCTGGGATGCCAGCGGAATCAGCTACGATACCACCCAGTATCAGCTCACCGACGTTAAGCCCGAGATGCTCACCATGCCGTTCCCTACCGAAGACGTGGTTCTCAATCCCAACGTGGCCTCTACTGCTGAGCCCATCCACGTTGACGTGCGTGAGACTTATTCGTATAACTTTTAATCGATGAGCCTTATGAAATCAATGCTTAAATATATAGGAATAATCGCCGGGATCTTCGCCCTCGCATCCTGCGTGGATGATTACCCCGACCGCTTCCATGCTACGGAAGGCAAGCCTACGGTGGATTTCGTACGCTATGCCGACCAGGACGTGTTCATCACCCAGGCCTTTATGGACGAGGTGCTTTGCATCGTGGGTTCCAACCTGCGCAGCGTGCACGACATCTATTTCAACGACCAGGCAGCTATCCTGAACACCAGTTATATTACCGACAACACCCTGATCGTGGCAGTGCCGAGCACCGCGGCCACCGTGCAGACCGACAAGATTTACCTTGTCACTGCGGCCAAGGACTCCGTAACCTACGATTTCAAGATCCTCCCTCCCGTACCGAAGGTGACTTCCATCAGCAATGAATGGGCTGCCGACGGTGAGGACGTGACCCTCAAGGGCAAGTACTTCATCGACGTGACCGGAGTATCCATCCCCGGCGCCACCGTCAGCACCTACAACGTGGTTTCCTCCGAAACCATCACCTTCAAGGTGCCCGCAGGTGCGGCATCCGGCCCTGTCGAGGTTACCACCGCATCCGGTACCGGACGCAGTACCTTCCAGTTCCGCGACACGCGCAACATTCTCTTCGACTGGGACGGCGTTTACGGCCGTGCTATCGGAGCAGGCTGGCGTGACGGCAGCAAGGTCCTGCACGCCCCCGGCGACCATGCCTTCCCCGCCCTCAGCGGCAACTATATCGCTTTCGCGGCGGATATGGCGGCAGGCCCATGGGATGACTGGAAGGAAGACGACATGGCATTCAACTATTGGCCCGGAGCAGTCGGCAGTGCAAATCCTCCGCTGTATTCGAACACCGATTTTGCCGCTTACATCAAGAAGTACGGCATTGGCGGCCTTTGCATCAAGTTCGAGATAATGGTTCCCAGCTCCAATCCCTGGACCAGCTACGGACTCCAGATCATGTTCTCCAACGAGGCATCCGTTTCCGAAGCCAATATGACCAACGCCTACTATACCGAAGAAACCTTCCCCCGTTACGTGTGGGAGCCCTGGACTGCAACCGGCAAGTATGACACCGGCGACAAGTGGGTGACGGTATCCTTCCCTCTCTCCGAATTCAACAAGACGAGTGGAGGCGGCACCTGCGCGACTGCATTCGACGACAGCTACCTGCATGGCTTTGCCATGTTCGTGTATGGTGGCTCGACTCCGGGTACCGCAGGTTCTCCTATCATTGCTATCGACAATATCCGTGTTGTACCCCTTTAATGGATTATGCGTATGAAAAACATTTTTAAGCTTATATGCATCAGTGTTCTTGCCCTGACTGCCTTTCAGGCCTGCCAGACCAGCAAGGAACTTGATACGGATCAGTTCAGCACGGAACTCGCATTCGGTTCCTTCGCTCCGAATCCGGTCTATCGCGGAGGTGAGCTCACGATCATCGGCAGTTTCCTCGAGCAGGTCGCCGAGGTGCGAATCCCCGGAATCGACCCTATTACGGACTTTACCGTGGTCGAGAAGGGAAAGAAGAGCAAGATTACCGTGACTCTCCCCAATACTACCGAAGAGGTGGGCAAGATTTCCATAGTAGGAAAGAACGGCAAGGTCCTCACCAGCAAGGCTGAGCTGACCTACACCGAGCCCATAGTCTTCACCGACTTCTCTCCCAAGAGCGCAATGCCCGGTGACGTCATCACCGTGACGGGAGACTACATGAACCTGATCCAGGAGGTTATCTTCGAAGGCGGTGCCATCGCCACCGGGGATGCCATCAAGGAGAAGGGCCGCAAGAGCCTGAAGGTCGTGGTGCCTGCAAAGGCGGTTACCGGAAAGATCATCCTCGGCGATGCCGATGAGGTCGAAGATCCCGACAACATAGCCAACAAGAGTTACTCGACGGCAGACCTCGTGATCGGCGATCCTACCGTGAGCAGCCTTGCCATCGAAACCGCCAAGCCCGGCCAGACCCTGACCATCAGCGGCGCCTACCTCAACATGATCGAGAAGGTCGTGTTCGAGGGCGGCACCGAGGTCAGCGAACTGACCGTTTCGGCAGATAACAAGACCCTCACCCTCACCCTTCCCGCCACTGCCCAGAGCGGTGACGTGAACGCGGTCAGCTTCGCGGGAAAGAGCTTCAAGGCCGGCACCATCACCCTGGTGGTTCCTACCGGACTTGCCGTGGCTCCCACTCCCGTAAGGGCTGATTCCACCCTGACCATCACCGGCACCGGCCTCGAGCTCATCACGGGCGTAGACCTTCCCGGCGCATCGAACGTCACGTTCGCTTTCGCCGATGACAAGATCACCCTTACCGTTCCCAGGTCTGCCGCAGAAGGTGACATCACCCTCAAGATGGACAGCGGCGACCAGGTGACCGTGGCCTACACCCTCGTGCATCCCGTCGTTACCGCGATCGCTCCCACCGACATCTTTGCCGGCGACACCATCAAGGTTTCCGGTACCGACCTCGACCTGATTTCCGGCGTCACCCTCGGTGGCAAGGCGGAAGAGTTCAAGCTGGTCGAAAAGGATATCGAGATCTACACCGCCGCCACTTCCGTGTCCGGCAAGATCGAACTCAAGCTCGACAACGGCGAGGTCATCAAGCCCGGTGAGGACATCACCGTCAGCTACCACTCGTTCGTGGTGGTGAATGAGATGCCTGCAGCCGAGCACATCGGCGCAGCCGTTACGCTCAAGGGAACCAACTTCATGATGGTAGACCGCATCTACATCGGCGAAGCCAAGGTTACCAAGTATGTAAAGCGTGCCGACGACGAAGTCTCCTTCATCATGCCTTACAACAAGATCGGAACATATCCCATCAAGTTCGAACTGTTGACCGGCGAAGTCGAGGTCTGCCCCACGCAGATTGAGGTCCTGCTCCAGCAGAACATCTCAACTCTCTGGGAGGGCAATGTCGATCTTGGCGCATGGTCCATCAACTGGGAGGTGCCTGCGGATGCATTTACCAAAATTGATCTTAAGGTTGGGCAGGAAATCCGTTACTATGTCACTCCTACGAATGCATGGTGGCAGTTCCAGCTGTTCGACGGACACTGGGCCGCCCTGCCTGTGGACGAGAGCACCGACGGTACCAACAACATCAACACCAACAAGATGGATATCTCCGCAGGTTATATCCATATCAAGGTGACCGATGACATCCTTACCAAGTTCACGACATTCACTGACTGGGGATACAGCGGTATCATCCAGGGTGAGAATGTGATCCTTACCAAGATAACCGTGTTCTAAAACTTTTGCCCGGAGGGGGCTGACCCTCCCTCCGGGTCCTGATTATGAAAAAGTATCTGTATTGTCTATTTGCGGCCCTGTTGCTCCTTTCCTGCGGGAAGGAGGTGGATCCGCCGGATCCGCCCGCATCTCCTATGCTGGTGAGCGTGAGCCCGGAAAACGGTGCCACGGATCTGACGGGCACGAGCCTGAGCGTGGTGTTTACCTATGACCAGAACATAAAGGTGCTGACAGCCGACCATGGCAAGGTGACCGTTTCGGGCGGAGCTTCAATCTCGAAGGTAAACGCCTACGCCACGGACGTGACGGTCAACGTGACCGGCCTGGAGCAGGGGAAGACATACACTGTCGGCATTCCAGCCGGGATAGTTACCGGATACAAGGATAACCAGAGTCCCGCCGCTGCGGCGAGCGTAACCTTCAGCATGAAGGAGATAAAGACCTACGGCCTGGATCCCCAGAAGACCCTCACCAACTCCAAAGCCACCACCCGCGCCAAGGCCCTCTACCAGTTCCTGCTCGACAGCTACGGCAAGAAAACCCTCAGCGGCACGATGGCCTGCCTGAACGGCTGGGACAATACTTTTGAGGATTATCTGGGCTCGCAGACAGGAACTTATACTGCAATCTGCGGATACGACTACCTCTTCCTGGAATGGCCTCCCAAGGCGTGGGCGAACTGCCCCGACTATGGGGACATCTCGGACGTGAAGGCTGCATGGGACGCAGGCAGCATCGTGCAGATATGCTGGCACTGGAACGTGCCGAAGTCTGAGGATGCCTTCCGGAACCATGATCCCAACCAGTATGCCTTCTATACCTCGGCGAACAAGGCTTTCCGCCCGACGGACGCCCTGAAGGAGGGGACCTGGCAGCACGAGTGCATAGACAGCCAGATTGCAAAACTCGCCGGCTACATGAAACTTCTCGCCGATGCCGACATCCCCGTCCTTTTCCGCCCTCTCCATGAGGCGGCGGGCGACTATACCTGGGGCTGCTGGTTCTGGTGGGGGTTGGACGGAGCAGGGCCGTGCAAACAGCTCTGGAACTATCTCTACGACAAGCTTACCAATACCTATAACCTGAACAACCTCGTCTGGGTATGGACGGTGCAGACATCCGATGCCGGCAAACTCGCGGCGGTCGAGAAGATGGAAGAGTGGTATCCGGGAGATGACTGCGTGGATATCGTGGGCTCCGACCTTTATGTAGAGAAGAATACCACCCAGTCGGCCGTGTTCAAGAGGGTGAATGATTCAGTGAAGGGCAAAAAGATGGTGGCTTTGTGCGAAATAGGCAACCTTTTCAATATCGACGCCTGCTATGAAGAGGGTGCGCCCTGGATGTACTTCCTCACTTGGAACGATTCCGACAACGGCACTCCTAAACTTTGGAGTGGCACCACCAATAGTGACGGCTCCATCAACTACAATTGGAACAACACCGTGGCCGACTGGAAGTCTGTGCTGTCCAACACATATGTGCTCAACAGGGGCAGTGTGACGAACTGGAAATAGAATATGAAGACAAAGACCATACTCAATCTTCTTTTATGCATGGCTGTGTTCGCGGCATGCGGAGGGAAGGAACCCTCACAGACAGAGAAAGCGGCGGCTCCCGTGCTGGTGTCCGTCGAACCTGCGGACGGATCTACAGGCGTGGAACTCAGCCTCAAGTCGATCGGCTTTACCTACGACCAGAATGTGAAAGTTCTCACTGCAGACCAGTCCAAGGTTAGCATATCCGGCGGTGCGGACATCACGAAGGTGAACGCCTACGGCAAGACCGTCACAGTGACCGTCTCCGGCCTCGACTACGGGAAGACCTATACCGTCACCGTTCCCGCAGGGGTGGTTCAGGGGTTCAAGGAGAACCAGGAAACTGCGGCAGCAGCCTCGATGAGTTTTACCACCATGCCCAAACCCGATGAAGGAACTTCGGAGCGCGAATCCGATGTGGCCTGGAATCTCTTCGCGAAGCTGGGGCTTGGATGGAACCTCGGCAACCAGCTGGACGCCTACAACGGCAACATGCCCTCCGAGACATGCTGGGGCAATCCCGTAGCTACCCAGCAGACCTTCAACAAAGTGAAGGCAGCGGGCTTCACGACCGTACGTATTCCCGTGACCTGGCTCGGCAAGATAGGCGCAGCTCCTGATTATACGATCGATGCCGCGTGGATGGCAAGGGTAACGGAAGTCGTGGGGTACGCCCACAATGCCGGCCTGAACGTCATAGTCAACACCCATCACGACGAGGATCATAACAACGGCCACTGGCTGAACCTCAAGGACGCTCCTGGCAACGCGGCGCTCAATGCGCAGATAAAGGAGGAAATCTCAGCCGTATGGACCCAGATAGCGAACAACTTCAAGGATTGCGGCGACTGGCTCTACTTCGAGGGGTTCAACGAGCTCAACGACGGAGGCTGGGGTTGGAGCTCTGATTTCAAGGCGGATCCTACCCGCCAGTGCAACGTGCTGAACGAGTGGATGGACGTGTTCGTTAAGGCGGTGCGCGCCACCGGCGGCAACAATTCCACGAGGTGGCTCGGTATCGCGACCTACGCCGCGAATCCCAGCTTCATCCAGTACCTGACCCTTCCGGAAGACAGCGCCGGCAAGTTGATGATATCCGTCCACTTCTACGATCCTTCCGACTATACCATCGGCGATGCCCAGTATTCCGACTGGGGACATACCGGGGCGGCCGGAAAGAAGGCTGTCGGAAGCGACGAGGACTATGTGGAGGCACTCTTCAAGAGTCTCTGCTACAAATATGTCAATCGCGGTATTCCTGTGTATATAGGCGAATTCGGATGCTCCATGCGCAACAAGGCCGATTCCCGTGCATGGGCGTTCTACAAATATTATATGGAATACGTGGTAAAGGCCGCCCATACTTACGGCCTTCCCGCCATCCTTTGGGACAACGGAGCCGAAGGATACGGAAAGGAACACCACCCCTACATCCACCATGGAACCGGCGACTACATCGGCAGCAGTAAGGAGATAGTGGATGTAATCGTCAAGGCGATGACCAATGTTTCTTCAACCTATACGCTTGAATCACTTTATAACAGTGCACCCACATTCTGATATGAGAAATATGCTGAAACCTATCCTTTGCGGCGCATTCGCCCTCGTGCTTGCAGTATCGTGCGGCAGCAAGGTACAAACCGGGCGGGAACGCCTTCTGAATTGCCTCCAGGCATCCGTTGATGCCGGAAAGATCCTGTATGGTCATCAGGATGACCTCTGCTATGGCCACGCGTGGACCGTCGAGGACCCCGCGAACGATCCTCTGGACCGTTCCGACGTGAAGGACGTGTGCGGGAAGTATCCTTCCATGCTCGGCCTCGAGCTCGGAGAAATCGAACTCGGAGGCGAAAGGAGCCTGGATGCCGTTCCCTTCCTGCTCATCCGCAGGGCCGCAGTCAAGCAGGTGGAGAGGGGAGGCGTTGTCACCTTCTCCTGGCATCCCCGCAATCCGCTCATGGGCGGAACTGCATGGGATAACACTGACGGCGTGGTTACCTCCATCCTCGAAGGCGGGGAGAACCATGCCAAATTCATGGGCTGGCTGCAGATCCTTGGGGATTTCTTCGACACCCTGCGCGATGCCGACGGCAAGCGCATCCCCTTCATCTTCCGCCCCTGGCACGAGCACACCGGCAACTGGTTCTGGTGGGGGCAGAGCCATTGCACCACCGAAGAGTACGTGGCCCTCTGGAAGATGACATACGATTACCTGGCCGGCGAGCGCGGCTTCGACAATATAGTCTGGTGCTACTCGCCCAGCATGAACGTGGATGCCTCCGGCTATATGGAGCGCTATCCGGGTGATGAGATGATCGACATCCTCGGCCTCGACGCTTACACCTACAAAGAAGAAGAAAGGGGCATCGAGGTGGCCTGTGCGGATTTCCGTGACCAGCTGACCGCCACTCTCGAATACATGGTTCCCCTCGGAAAGAAACACGGCAAGATCCTGGCCCTGTCCGAGACGGGTCTGGAAGGCATCTGCGCCCCCACATGGTGGACGGAAGCCCTGTATCCCGCAATCAAGGATTATCCTGTGGCCTATGCCCTCACCTGGCGCAACGCCTGCGACAAGCCGGAGCATTTCTACGGCCCCTGGAAGGGATTCGAATATGAAGATGATTTCAAGGCTTTTGCAGAAAAAGACAACATCGTATTGCTTTAGAAAATGGATTTCAAAGAGAGAGAACACCTGCTCCGAGTCCGTCACGAAGAGCTCCTGAAGAGAATCAACGTTCCCGTGGATGACAACGGGATATATGAAAGATATATGTTCCCGGTGGTGACCGCCGCCCATGCGCCCCTGGAGTGGCGCTACGATTTCGATCCGGCGAGCAATCCATACCTCATGGAACGCTTCGGCATCCACGCCGCGTTCAACGCCGGTGCGATCAAGCTGCACAACCGTTATTACATGGTGGTGCGCGTTGAGGGTGCCGACCGCAAGTCCTTCTTCGCGGTGGCCGAAAGCACGCACGGCACGCACGGCTTCCGTTTCTGGGACCGCCCTATAACCATGCCCGAATGGGGAGAGCCTGCCACCAATATCTACGACATGCGATTGACTGCTCACGAGGACGGATGGATTTACGGTATCTTCTGCGTGGAGCGCAAGGATCCGAATGCCCCGGAGGGAGACCTGTCTTCCGCCGTAGCGGCTGCAGGAGTGGCCCGTACGAAGGACTTACGCACTTGGGAACGCCTTCCCGACATCCAGTCCCGAAGCCAGCAGCGTAACGTGGTGCTGCATCCCGAATTCGTGGACGGCAAATACGCCCTCTACACGCGCCCGCAGGACGGTTTCATCGACGCAGGCAGCGGCGGCGGCATAGGCTGGGCGCTGGTCGATACCATGGACGGGGCAGTCATCCGCGACGAAAAGATCATCAACACCCGCCACTATCACACCATCAAGGAATCCAAGAACGGGGAGGGCCCTGCGCCCATCAAAACCCCGAAGGGATGGCTGCATCTCGCCCACGGCGTGCGCGGATGCGCATCCGGCCTGCGCTACGTCCTCTACATGTACATGACCGCCCTCGACGATCCTTCCCGCGTGATAGCGGAGCCCGCCGGATTCTTCATGGCCCCGGAGGGGGAGGAATACATCGGCGACGTGATGAACGTCCTGTTCTCGAACGGCTGGATTGCCGACGAGGACGGCACGGTCTACATCTATTATGCATCGAGCGACACCCGCATGCATGTGGCAGTCTCCAGCATCGACCGACTGACCGACTACTGTCTGAACACTGCCCCGGACGGCTTCCGCACGGGTCTCACCGTGGAGCGTCTGAACCGCCTTATCGATAAAAACAGCAAAAAGATCTGATTATGGCCAAACTGTCTGAGAAAATAGGATATGCCCTTGGCGATGCCGCTGCCGGTGGAATCACCTGGAAGGTAATGTCCATCGCATTCCCCCTGTTTTTCACCAATATCTTCGGACTCACGGTCGCGGATGCGGCGACGCTGATGCTGATCGCGCGCCTGTTCGACGTTATTACCGACCCTCTGATGGGGGCCCTTGCAGACCGCACGCAGTCGCGTTGGGGCACATACAGGCCGTGGATCATTTTCGGGGCCATTCCGCTTGGGGTGATCTTCGCACTTCTGCTGCACACTCCCGAACTCGGCCCTGCAGGCAAACGAGTCTACGCCTACTCGATGTATCTGCTGATGATGGTCGCCTACACCGCGGTAAACGTGCCCTACGGATCCCTTCTGGGAGTCATGACTCCCGACGATAACGAGAAGAACGAGTTCTCGTCTTTCCGCATGGTGGGTGCTTATGCAATGGGGTTCGTGACCCTGCTGTCCTTCCCCTATCTCCAGAAGCTGGTCGGCGGCACTCCGGCACATCAGTATTCCGTGCTGGGCGCCATCTTGGGTGGCCTGGCCGCACTGGGAACCCTGGCCTGCGGCCTGCTCACCAAAGAGAGGCTGAAACCAGTCCGCGCCGAGAAGTTCTCCTTCAAGCCTTTCGCCGACCTGTTCCGCAACAAGCCGTGGATATACCTGACGCTTGTAGGGATCTGCACGAATTTCTTCAACGGATTCCGCTATGCGGTGGCCGGTTACATGCTGGAATACTGCCTGCACGGCGACGTCACCGTGTCGGGTCTCATAATCAACTATACCGTCTTCATGACCTTCGGTGAGGTCACCTGCATGATTTTCGGCGGCCTGAGCCCGGCGTTCACGAAGTGGGTCGGGTCCAAGCACCGCGCGTTCAGCCTGTCTGCACTCATCTGTGCCGTGACATCCATCCTGTTCTTCTTCATCCCCATGGATCCGAAGTACATATGGCTGATGGTTGCGATGGTGATCCTCACGTCCGTAGGCATTGGATTCTATTCCCCGCTCCTGTGGTCGATGTATGCCGACGTGGCCGACTATGCCACCGAGAAGAACGGCACCTCGTCCACCGGATTGATTTTCTCTTCAGGAACCATGGCGCAGAAGTTCGGTTCGGCCATTTCAGGAGCCCTCGTGGCCCTGTTGCTTGGCATCGCCGGATTCATTTCCGGAACCGATCCAGCCACGGGACAGACCGTCGTGACCATTACCAACGAGCCTGCGGTGCAGAAGATGATTTGGAGCATCTTCTCGCTGTTCCCCGCGGCCATAGCCCTGCTCATAATGCTCCTCCTCCGTCTTTATCCTATCAAGAAATAATCATGCGCAGATTCTCGATAATTCTCATGGCCGTCAGTATGGCTCTCGCACTCGGATGTTCATCCGGCAAGGCACCGGAAGTTCCCGCCCTCAAAGTAGTCGGCACAAGTCTCACTGCAGATGGCAAGCCCGTGGTAATGCGCGGGGTCAGCTTCGGCTGGCACAATATATGGCCGCGTTTCTATAATAAGGCAGCGGTGAAGCACCTGCACGATGACTGGGGCGTTCCCATTTTCCGTGCCGCCATCGGTGCGGACGACCATGCCAAGGCGGACAATCCGGGCATACGCGGAGGATACATGGGCGAGCCTGAATTCGCCCTGGAATGTCTCTACAATGTCGTGGACGGCGCCATAGAATGCGGAGCATACGTGATCGTCGACTGGCATTCCCACGTGCTGCATACCGCAGAGGCGAAGGAGTTCTTCACCAAGGTTGCTACACGCTATGCCGACAGCCCCAACGTGATTTACGAGCTCTACAATGAGCCCGTGAACGACTCCTGGGCCGAGCTGAAGGCTTATGCCGAGGAACTTATTCCCGTCATCGACAGCATATCCACGGTGCATCCCCTCATCCTTATGGGCTGCCCGCACTGGGATCAGGACATAAACCTCCCTGCAGAAGATCCGCTGACATGCTACGACAACCTGATGTATACCGTGCATTTCTACGCTGCCACGCACAAGGATTATCTGCGCGAGCGCAGTGATGCGGCCATCGCCGCCGGCATCCCGGTATTCCTTTCGGAATGTGCCGCCTGCGAGGCGACCGGCGACGGTCCCGTCGATGCAGAATCCTGGCAGGCCTGGACCGACTGGGCAATGGAACGCGGCATCAGCATGCTCACCTGGAGCATCTCCGACAAGGCGGAGACCTGCTCCATGTTCACCCCCGAGGCATCCTCCGAAGGCCCCTGGCCGGATGAGGTCGTTAAGCCCTGGGGCAAGACTGTTATAAACTGGTTATGAAGACTTTCGGACATTTCGACGACTCCGCCCGGGAATTCGTGATCACCGAGGCCGCGACCCCGTGGCCCTGGATCAACTATATGGGCTCCGGCGATTTCTTTTCGCTGATCTCCAACACGGCCGGTGGCTATTGCTTCTGCAAGGATGCGAAATTCCGTCGCATCCTGCGCTACCGCTACAACGGAGTGCCCATGGATGCCGGGGGACGTTATTTCTATATAAAGGATGGCGATACGGTCTGGAATCCAGGCTGGAAGCCCTGCAAGACCGCGCTGGATTCCTATGAGTGCCGTCACGGCATGGGATACACCCGTATTACCGGGCAGAAGGACGGCCTCAAGGCCGAGACACTCTTCTTCGTGCCTCTCGGACAGCGCTGCGAAATTCATCGCGTGCGTCTGACCAATACGGGATCGGCCGCCAAGAAGATTCAACTGTACGCTTTCCTTGAATGGTGCCTCTGGAATGCTTCTACCGACATGGAGAACTTCCAGCGCAACCTTTCCACCGGAGAAGTCGAAATAGAACCGGATGCGATCTACCACAAGACCGAATACCGCGAGAGGCGCAACCACTATGCCTTCTACGGCGTCAACCGCCCCTTTGACGGATACGATACCGACCGCGAGACCTTCCTGGGCATGTATAACGGATTCGAAGCCCCGCAGCAGGTGCTTGCCGGCACATCCGGGAACTCCGTCGCCCACGGCTGGAGTCCGGTGGCCGCACAGCGCTTCGACCTGTCGCTCGAGCCCGGAGCATCGGAAGAACTGGTGTTCGTGCTTGGATATGCGGAGAATCCTGATGATGCCAAGTTTACGGCTCCCGGCGTGATAAACAAGGCCCCGGCGCGGGAGATGATGGCCGCTTTCGCCACGCCCGCGCAGGTGGATGCCGCTTTCGCCGCCCTCCGTTCTTACTGGGATGACCTGCTGGGCCGCTTTACCGTCACGTCCGACGTGCCCGAACTGGACCGCACCGTAAACATCTGGAATCAGTACCAGTGCATGATAACCTTCTTCATGAGCCGCAGCGCCAGCTATTTCGAGAGCGGCATAGGGCGGGGGATGGGTTTCCGCGATTCCAATCAGGACCTCGCGGGCATAGTGCACATGATTCCGGACCGCGCCCGCCAGCGCATCCTGGACATCGCCGCCACGCAGTTCCCCGACGGAGGATGCTACCATCAGTATCAGCCTCTCACCAAACGCGGGAACAACGACATCGGCGGCGGATTCGGGGACGATCCTCTCTGGCTGATTTTCGGCACGGTGGAATACCTGAAGGAGACTGGAGATTTCAGCATCCTGGATGAGCCGGTTCCCTTCGACAACAAGCCCGGCAGCGAAAAGACGCTGCTCGAACACCTCAAGATATCCTTTAGACGTGTCGCTACTAATGTCGGTCCTCACGGACTGCCCCTTATCGGCCGTGCGGACTGGAACGACTGCCTGAACCTGAACTGCTTCTCGAACGATCCTGACGAGTCTTTCCAGACCACGGAAAACGTGGCTGGCGGGAAGGCGGAATCGCTCATGATAGCAGGGCTCTTCGTGGCGGAAGGCCGCGATTTCGCGGAACTTCTGGACCGCCTCGGAGATGCTTCCGCCGCCGATGTGCGTGCCGCCGTGTCTTCCATGGAAGAATCCGTAAAGAAATACGGCTGGGACGGCGAATGGTTCCTCCGTGCGTATGACTTTTATGGCCGCAAGATAGGATCTTCGGAGAATGCCGAGAGCAAGATATTCATTGAAAGCCAGGGCTGGTGCGGCATGGCCCGCATAGGCGCCGCCGAAGGGCTTTGCGACAAGGCCCTGGATTCAGCGGTAAAGTATCTGGAATGTGAGCACGGCATGGTGCTGAACACCCCTGCATATTCGGAATTCATCCCGGATTACGGCGAGATAAGTTCCTATCCCAGAGGATATAAGGAGAATGGTGGCATCTTCTGCCATAACAACCCCTGGGTCATCATCGCAGAGGCCATGGCCGGCCGTGCCGATGACGTTTGGAGGCATTACAGGAAGATCACTCCCGCTTTCTGCACCGACCAGGCGCTGCGCAAGGTGGAGCCCTATGTTTTCTGTCAGATGGTGGCCGGCGCAGAAGCCGCGAAACCGGGCGAGGGAAAGAACAGTTGGCTTACCGGCACCGCCGCATGGACCTGGAAATGCGTGAGCGAGTTCATACTCGGCATAAAGCCTCAGTACGACGGCTTGCTGGTAGAACCCTGCATCCCTCTGAAGCACGGTACCTATAGGGTGCACCGCCGCTTCCGCGATGCGGAATACGAACTGAACATCCGTTATACCGGAGGGAAGGGGAGTTTCTTTATTCCTTATAAGCCAGGACGGCAGGTGTTGAATATCGAATTGTAGATATCACCTGATCACCGATTGTTACGCTGATTGCTCCGCTGCATCCCTCGATGCTGCGGACCAGCACCTGTGCGCGGTTGCCGAACGGCTTGATGGCCATCGGTTCGGAGGTGCCGGGAACAGGCCGTTCTATTTCCTTGAAACCGGGATTGCCGTTGCCCCAGCCGAGGAACTCGGCATTCTCCACGCTCACGGACAGGGATTCTTCGGGGCTGATGATGTCGAGCACCGCCACGTCCTGCCCGTCGGGCTTCAGGACCTGTTTGGAAACGATGACCTGAGTGCCGGTAACGACTTCCGGCCAGATGTCATCCGCGACCTGCTTGCCGCGGACGAATCCCCGTGCGCTGAACCTGCCGGCCGAGGCGGGAACGTTCCAGACCAGGTGGCCGTCCTTGGGCATCTTCTTGCTGCCCAGTGACTTGCCATTGGCGTATAGGGTGACTTTCTCGCAATTGGAATATACCCAGATCTCTCCGTTCATTGGCCCGCAGATGTGGACCATCGGCTCATCGGTCCATACGGATTTGAGGTAGAACGCTTCATCCTTTGGATAGCAGCAGTAGTCGAGGATGCCGAACTGGGAACCGGTCGCCGGCCAGACCATGGGATTCGGTTCTCCGCGGTAATCCTGCCCGGTCCAATAGAACAGCCCGGCCCGCCAGGGCTCGGCCTTGTAGTACTTCCATCCGTGCTCTATCACGTTGATGCGGCCAACTGTATCGCGTCGGTTCAGCGGGGCCATCCATCCTTCTTCCGGCACGGTCTGGTATTTTCCCCTCGTGCCGGCTCCGGAAGTCTCCTCGGTGCCTACCGCAAGCTTGTCAGTCCATTTCTCATGATATTCATCGACCGGATTCTGGACTATGTAGTTGTAGCCGAACACGTCCACTCCCTTCACCAGCTCACGCCCGCCTGCATTGCCGTAGGTGCAGAGCCTGGTGGGATCCAGGCGGTGCGCTTCTTCGCACATCAGTTTCGCCAGTTTCTCGCCTTTGGGGCTGTTCTCCATCGCCCATTCCTCATTTCCTATGCTCCAGAGGATTATGGAAGGATGGTTGAGGTCGCGCGCTATCATTTTCTGCAGCTGGTCGAATTGGTCGTTGATGCCCATCTGCCTATTCTCATCTATCACCAGCATGCCCAGTTCGTCGCAGAGGTCCAGCATTGCGGGGGATGCAGGATTGTGTGACCAGCGGATTGCGTTGAATCCGTATTTCTTGAGCTGTAGGATGCGGTAGCGCCAGAGTTCGTCCGGCACGGCAACACCCACTCCGGCATGGTCCAGATGCAGGTTGCAGCCCTTCAGTTTCACAGGCTCGCCGTTCAGCAGGAAGCCTTTTTCCGGGTTGAATTCTATGTCGCGGATGCCGAATTTTACCTCTGTCCGTTCGGACACTTTTCCATCGTAGTAAAGGATGATCTCGCATGTGTAGAGATAGGGGTCTTCCAGGCTCCAGCGGTGTTCCGGCTTGGCAACTTCCTTTCCCGAGGCATCCAGGATTCGCAGCTGGCTGCGGATCTTCTTCTGGTCCACATTCGGCCCCGCCTTCTTGATGGCGAACCTTGGTTTGCCTTTGTTGACGTTGAGGGAATAAGGAACGATCGAAACCGGACCGGCCTTATGCAGCCATACGTTGCGGTAGATGCCTGCGCCTTCGTAGTACCATCCCTCTTCTGTGGAGGCATCGCATCGCACGGTTATCACATTGTCGCCGCCGTAGTTGAGGTAGGGAGAAAGGTCGTAGGAACTCTGGGTATATCCGCTTTGCTCGCCGCCCAGATAACAACCGTTGCAGAATACCTGGCTGTTCCGGAAAATGCCGTCGAACTCGATCCATATCTGCTTTCCTTCATCTTCCGCAGGGATATCCAGATGCTTGCGGTACCACCCCACGGAATTGCCCGGATACTTCCATCCTATGCACTTGTAGCCATGGGAGTGGCTGGCCTCGGCGCTGTACGGAAGGTCCACCGCCCAGTCGTGGGGGAGGCTCACTTTCTGCCAGGCGGAATCGTCGAATTCCGGCATGATGGGCGCATGGCTGTGATTGGCGCTCATCACCTTGGAATAATAGGTGAAATACTCCGTGCCGTGGGTGAAATCGCGTTCCATGCTGGCCGCGTCGCCAATCGAGAAACTCCAGTTATTGTTCAGCAGCACCGCTGCAAGAAGAATCAGTATTTTCATATCTGCAAGATACGGATTTTTTCTTAAATTTGTAAATAACCAAATATCAATTGTATGAACCGATACCTCCGTTTTGCGGGAATCGCGATTCTGCTGATTCTTGCGGCATGCAACAGGGATTATTCCCGGAAGGGGAATGTGGTTACTGCCAATGGCATATCCTTCCGGGTGGTAGGGGAAAAGGTCATCCGTGTGACCAAAGGAGACATCTCCCGGGAGAGCCTCGTTGTGCTGCCGCAGAAGGGGAGGGTAAGGTTCAAAGTTGGAAGCGACAATGGAACCGTGACCGTCAGCACCTCGTCGGTCCGTGCTTCGGTGAGCCCCGATGGCATCATCTCCTTTGCCGACATGGAGGGCAACCTGCTGCTCGGGGGCGGCACCATCTCCCTAACCCCAAAAGAGGTTGAGGGCAAGGGAAGCTATGAGGTCCGAACCGTGTTCGACAGCCCGGAAGGGGAGTCCCTTTATGGCCTCGGGCAGCACCAGACCGGGGAATTCGACCGCCGGGGCACCGACGAGGAACTCTATCAGTACAACACCAAGGTAAGCGTTCCCTTCGTGGTCAGCACGCGCGGATACGGCCTTCTTTTCGATGCGTATTCATACAGCCGCTGGGGCAATCCTGCCGGTTACTTGCAGCTCGGCGAGCAACTGAAACTCTACGACAAAAACGGCAACCCGGGAGCACTGACCGGCACCTATACTGCAAAGGATGGCAGGCGCCTCGTCCGCCGCGAAGACAGCCTGTACTTCGAAAACGAGTGGGCTATCAGGAATCTTCCGGATTTCCCGCTGAACGGCGCCAAAGTGATTTATGAAGGCTATGTCGAAGCCCCTCAGTCCGGGGAATACCGTTTTACGCAGTACTATGCCGGATTCCAACGCACGCTGGTGGGTGGACGGGAAGTGATGTCCCGCCGCTGGCGTCCGGCCTGGAACCCGAACAGCTATAAGTTCTCCGCGAACCTGGAAGCCGGGGTGCGTACTCCTCTACGCATCGAGTGGGATCCGGACGGCGACGTCTCATATCTCGGGCTGCGGGTCGCCCCTCTGCAAAGCCCCGAAGAGCAGGCAAGGCTCAGTTTTTGGTCGGAATTCGAGCCGGGGGCGGACTTCTACTTCATAGCCGGTGCCTCATACGATGAAATCATCCACGGCTACCGCATCCTAACCGGCAGGGCCCAGGTGCTGCCGAAGTGGGCGATGGGTTTCTGGCAGAGCAGGGAGCGCTATTCCACCCAGGAAGACCTGGTAGGAACCCTTCAGGAGTTCCGCCGCCGGGGCATCCCGGTCGACAACATAGTCCAGGACTGGCAGTACTGGAAAGACGACCAGTGGGGCTCCCACGACTTCGACGAAACCCGCTATCCCGATCCGGAAAAGATGTTGGACGATGTGCACGCCCTCCACGGCCGTTTCATGATCAGCGTCTGGCCCAAGTTCTACACGAGCACCGACAACTACAAAGCCCTGCGCGATGCCGGCTATACCTACGAGAACGCCGTTCGCGACTCCGTGCAGGACTGGCTGGGGCATCGCCAGACCTTCTACGATGCCTATGCCGAGGGCGGCCGCAAGTTGTTCTGGGAGCAGATGGACTCTCATCTCTACAGCAAGTACGGCCGAAAGATAGATGCATGGTGGATGGACGCGAGCGAGCCCAACCTCCGGGACTGCCTGCCCAAGGAATACATGCAGTGGCTGCTTACCCCCACGGCCCTGGGTCCTGCCACTGAATATTACAACGCATACGCACTGGTGAATGCGCAGGCCATCTATGAGGGCCAGCGCGGGGTGGATCCCGACAAGCGGGTGTTCCTCCTCACGCGCAACGGATTCGCCGGCCTGCAGCGCTACTCCACCGCCACCTGGAGCGGGGACATAGGCACGTCCTGGACGGACATGCAGATGCAGATTACCGCGGGCCTGGGCTATTCCATGGCCGGCCTTCCTTTCTGGGGGATGGACATAGGAGGATTCAGCGTGATGGGCAAGTTCCAGGATGTCGCCAACCGTGCCGAGTGGCAGGAACTCCAGACGCGCTGGCATCAGTTCGGCACCTTCGTTCCCCTCTTCCGTACCCATGGCCAGTGGCCCCGCCGCGAGCTCTGGAACATCGCCGAGCCTGGCACTCCCGCCTACGAGAGCATCCTCTGGTACATGAAACTCCGCTATCGGCTGATGCCCTATCTGTATTCCCTGGCGGGGATGGTGCACTTCGAGGATTATACCATGATGCGCGGCCTGCCGATGGACTTCCCGGATGATCCCACCGCGCGGCTGGTGGCCGACCAGTGGATGTTCGGCCCGGCCCTGATGCCCTGCCCCGTGTGCGAATACAAGGCCCGAAGCCGCGATGTCTATCTGCCTGCAGGCACTTGGTATGATTTCTACACCGAGAAGGCTCTGGAAGGGGATCAGCCCATAGAGGCCGCTGCCCCTTATGAGAGGATCCCGCTGTTCGTGAAGGGCGGTTCCATAATACCTATGGGGCCCGACATGCAGTGGTGTGATGAAAAGCCTGCCGACCCGCTGGAAATCGTGGTTTATCCCGGAGCGGATGCCGTGTTTACCCTATATGAAGACGACGGTCTGACCTATGCCTACGAGAAAGGGGCATATTCAATGATTCCTCTGTTGTGGGATGATGCCGCCGGCGTGCTGACCATAGGCGAACGCAGCGGTTTCTACCCCGGAATGCTTTCCGAGCGCAGATTCCTTATTCGCCTTGCGAGATCAGCCGAAACAAAGGAGGCGTGTTATACTGGTAGAGGAATGACTATAGCTCTGCGTTGACGGTCTTCAACACCGCTGCACCAGACATGTCCTGCGGATTGGTCCCAGGGATGTCCTGAGGGATTTCCTGGCCGATAAGGGCGAAGAGCTGCTGCCAGTAGAGGGGGAATTCTCCCTCCGAATTCTTGAAATTCATCGGCTTCTCGTCGAAAATGAAAGCGCCGTTCTCCGTGCGGTAGCTTTCGCGTACCAGTTCGCTGCAATAGAGCGCGCCGTTGTTCGGCAGGAATGCAACGTCGTAGGGGAGTCCCAGGAACTGCTTGGCGTTCTCCACGTACTGAGCAGCTTTCCGGCTGTCTTTCAGGCGTTTGACTATGTATGTGGGCTGGGAACCGTCTTTCAGCGTAAAGTCTTTTAACATGGTGTCCAGCGGGTGGCGGTCCACTCCGTGCTTGATGGTGGCGTCGATTATCCAGGTGGTGTCTTTGCCTACTTCCAGTATTGCCACGTGAATCAGGTTGAGGGCGTCTTTGCTTCCCGTGGCGGCGCTGATCGCCCCGTCCATCTCGGACTCATCCAGACTGTAATCCCCGGGTATTCCAACGAAAAGCAGGTCTCCGGTCTTGATGCCGCTCTGGCAACTTGCCAATAAAATGGCTGTTACGATAAATAATACTCTTTTCATACCGCAAATATAGCAAATCCCCCATGACCTTCCTTGAAAAGCCCTGGAAATAAGGAAGGTCCCATTGAAAAACCACCGACCTTCCTTGAAAAGCCCTGGAAATAAGGAAGGTCCCCTTTGAAACCCCCTGACCTTCCTTGAAAACCCCGGAAAACAAGGAAGGTCCCCATCGTTCCGAAATACAGTAGTTTGTTCCGAATAACCCTCTAAAACGGGAACAAACCGCCGAAATCTGAAGCTTTGTTCCGGAAAATGGCGGAAAACGGGAACGGGGTGAAAAAAAATCCGTAAATTTACCGGATTCTATGAGCAAAGGTGAGTTCATAAAGATTCGCGGTGCCAAGGCCCACAACCTGAAGAACGTCGACGTGGATATCCCGCGCGGCACTTTCACGGTAATAACGGGCATCAGCGGCAGCGGAAAAAGTTCCCTCGCCTTCGACACAATCTACGCCGAAGGCCAGCGCCGCTACCTGAACACGCTCTCTCCCTACGCCAAGCACTTCATGGGCATTCTCGATAAGCCCGAGGTGGAAAGCATCGAGGGCCTCAGCCCCATAATCGCCATAGAGCAGAAGACCACCGGCAACAACCCCAGGTCCACCGTAGGAACCATCACGGAAATCTCCGACTTCCTGCGTCTTCTCTATGCCAGGGCATCAACCGCGTATTCGCCCGTGACCGGCGCGGAGATGGTGCGCTACACCGACGAGCAGATAGTGGACCTCATCATGAAGAACTACGCCGGCCGCAAGTGCCTGCTGCTCGCTCCATTGGTTCGTGGCCGCAAGGGCCATTACCGCGAACTCTTCGACTCCCTGCGCAAGAAGGGATACACCCAGGTCCGTATCGACGGTGAAATTGAATACCTGAACGACGTGGAGGCCCTGGACCGCTACAAGGGGCATTTCATCGAGCTGGTCATCGACAAGCTTAAGCCCGGCGAGGGCGACGAAAAGCGCATCCGCGCATCGGTTATGACAGCCCTCGGGATGGGCAAGGGTTCGCTTGCCATACTCGACCATGAGACCGGCGAACTCCATCATTACTCCAAGCATCTGGTGGATCCCCAGACCGGACTCTCCCTTCAGGAACCCGCCCCTCACACCTTCTCGTTCAACTCTCCCGAAGGCTACTGCCCCCATTGCAAGGGCCTGGGTACGGTGGTTGATGTGAACATGGATACCATAGTTCCGAATCCCGAACTCAGCATCGCCGACGGAGGCATCGTGCCCCTTGGGAAGGTGCGGGAGAACAAGAAATTCGAGGTCATCCGCTCCATCGCCCGCAAGTACAACTTCTCCCTCCACGATCCCATCGCGGCCCTACCGGACGAGGTCGTGAGCCTGCTGATCTACGGTTCCGACGAGTTTTTCCGCATCGGCGACGGGATGAACTCCCAGATGGTGAACTGGCCGGGCATCGTGGACAATATCGAAGACAAGATAGTCTGCCCGGTCTGCCACGGTACGCGCCTAAAGGAAGAGACCAACTGTTTCAAGATCGACGGCAAAACTATCGCGGAGGTTTCCGCCATGGAAATCAGCGACCTGCACGAGTGGCTGGGGACCCTTCCCGGCAAGCTTTCGCATCGCGCCGGCACGATAGCAAGGGATATACTGAAAGAACTCCGGGACCGCGTTTCATTCCTGATGGACGTGGGGCTGGAGTACCTGTCTCTGGACCGTGCCACCGGTTCGCTGTCCGGCGGAGAAGGCCAGCGCATCCGTCTCGCCACGCAGATAGGCTCGCGACTGGTTAACGTGATCTACATCCTCGATGAGCCCTCCATCGGGCTGCACCAGAGGGATAATTATAAGTTGATAAACTCCCTGAAGGAACTGCGCGATGAGGGGAATACGGTGATCGTCGTAGAGCATGACGAGGCGACGATGCGTGCTGCCGACTGGCTGGTGGACGTAGGTCCCGGTGCGGGTGACGACGGGGGAAAGGTTATCTTCAGCGGCCCGGCGGCAGCCATTGAAAACGGAGAAACTGAAACACTGCGATATCTTCGTCAGGAAGAGAGAATCGAAGTGCCGAAGAAGAGGCGGAGGGGGAACGGTAAGGTGCTGGAGCTGAGGGGTGCGAGCGGGAATAACCTGAAGGACCTGACCGTGGAATTTCCGCTGGGATGCATCATCGGCGTAGCCGGAGTGAGCGGCAGCGGCAAGAGCAGTCTCATTAACGAAACACTGGTGCCGATACTGAAGAAACAGTTCTACCGCTCCACCGACAAACCTCTGCCATACCGTGACCTCGTCGGCTACCGCTTCATCGACAAGGTGATAGAAGTTGACCAGAGTCCCATCGGGCGCACGCCCCGAAGCAACCCCGCCACCTTCACCGGAGTCTTCGACGACATCCGCGCCCTCTTCGAGGATACCCCCGATGCCAAGGTCCGCGGTTTCAAGGCAGGCCGATTCTCGTTCAATGTGCCGGGAGGCCGCTGCGAGGAATGCAAGGGCGCGGGCATCAAGCAGATAGAGATGAACTTCCTTCCGAGCGTGAACGTGCCCTGCGAAGTCTGCGGCGGCAAGCGTTACAAGGAAGACACCCTCGCGGTACATTACAAGGGCAAGAATATCAACGACGTGCTGGAGATGAGCATCAGCGAGGCGTACGAATTCTTCGGCAAGAACTCACGCATTGCGCCTAAGCTGAAGGCTCTGGAGGATGTGGGTCTGGGATACGTCCGCCTGGGGCAGAGCTCGGTAACGCTGTCGGGTGGTGAGAGCCAGCGAATGAAGCTGGCGGCGGAGTTGTTCCGCAAGAGTACGGGCAACACCCTGTATATACTCGACGAGCCCACCACGGGCCTCCATTTCGCAGACATAAAAACCCTTTTGGGTGTGCTGCAACAGCTTGCAGACCAGGGGAATACGATAATAATAATAGAACACAACCTCGACGTGCTGAAGAGTGTGGACTACCTCATCGACATGGGCCCGGAAGGCGGACGCAAGGGCGGCCGCATAGTGGCCGCGGGCACGCCGGAGGAGGTTGCAAAAGACAAGAATTCGGTCACCGGACCGTATCTGAAGCAAATATTGAAAAAGTAAACATATGAGCGAAGAGATTACCAAGATCGAAGCGGCCCGCCGCGAGTATGCCGACTGGTGTTCGGCAGTGGGTATCGACACCATCGAGAAGCTGAACAGCGTGCTTGCAGACGGGCAGGCCATACGCCTCATCAACCTCTGCGAGGCGCGGCAGGAGCGCAAGTATGCCGAGATCGCCAACCAGATTTTCTGGCACAAGAAGAAGACCAAGATAGTGATGATGTCGGGTCCGTCCTCCAGCGGAAAGACCAGCAGCTCGCTGCGCATCGCACAGCAGTGCCAGGTGCTGGGCCTGAACCCCAAGGTGATAGAGCTGGACAATTATTTCGTGGACCGCGAGCACACCCCCAAAGACGAAAATGGGGAATATGACTTCGAGAGTCTTGGAGCCATGAACGTGGAGCTCCTGAACGAGAACCTGAACGACCTGCTCGCCGGGAAGGAAGTGGTCATCCCCAAGTTCGACTTCAAGGAAGGCAGGACCATCTTCGACGAATCCCGCCGCATGACGCTGGAAGAGAACGATATGCTCTTCATGGAAGGCATCCATGCACTGAACCCGGCACTCACGCCCGACGTGGACCGCAACCGCATCTACAACGTGTACATCTCCGCTCTGACCGCCCTGCCCGGAGGCCATAAGGAGCACGGTTCCACCACCGACAAGAGGCTGCTCCGCCGCATCGTGCGCGACAACCGCGTCCGCGGCATCAGCCCCGAGGAGAA
>JAEEGJ010006559.1_pt1 | contig 34696 bp, 29 predicted proteins | sample 8958761 | NCBI WGS metagenome assembly JAEEGJ01 (sample SAMN16246546, study PRJNA631951) | gut metagenome | biome: gut microbiome; feature: rumen; material: RS-attached | host: Bos | place: Iran: Karaj | collected 2018-10
ATTTTTTACAATATCACGAAGGTCGTTCTCTATAGCACCGTCGCTATAAAGATCAACCCCGGAATAATGTTTGAAATTAAGCGTCACATTTCCGATCTTAATCTGTTCCTGCATCTGCGTCTTTCACCTTACATGTTGTGTTCATGTCATAGTAGCCTACCGTGTTCTTGTCGGAAACTACCGTGATATTTAGTGCATCATATAACCTGTGATATACGGTAAAATCATTCTGTTCAAAGCCTGTAACACCAAAGCTTAGAAGATATTCGCCGCCCTGAAGAGACATTTTCTGGGTAAAAGTAATTTCTTTTACATCGCCTTTTTTAACGGGCTCAAGGAATGATTTCTCAACCATTGAATTGGTACCTGTAATCTCAATACCCATGATATTCTTGAAGGTAAATGCAAAGATAGGTGCCGCAACATCCTCGTTGAACTTTACCTTCATGTGCACAGTGAAGTCCGTGCCCTTTATAATCGATGATGTCACCGTTCCATTAGAATCCGTGACATAGAAATCTGTGATCTCTGCCTTGCCGTCGCCGTATTCAAGCGCGTTGGGGTTTGCCGCTGCATCTTTTGCCTTATTGGAAGCTGCGCCGGCATTGTCGCCAGCCTTGGCATCTGTCGCGCCCTTGTCGCTCTTGCCGAGCTTCGCATTGGCGCGCTCATCAGCTTCTCCTGCGGCCTTGCGGATATCGTCGTCGTCCAGAAGGTTCTCTCCTTCGCTTGAAGGAAGCTCGTACTGTCCCACAAGTACCTGTTTGTAGATATCGATCATCTTCTTGGGAGCTCCCTCTCCGATGAGAACACCCTGATTGAGAAGCACAGCTCTGTCGCAGTATTTGCTGATACTGGACAGATCGTGTGATACGAATAATATGGTCTTGCCCTGCTTCTTGAACTCCTCAAACTTGTGGTAGCACTTTGCCTGGAAGAACACGTCTCCTACGGAAAGTGCCTCATCGACGATGAGGATCTCAGGGTCGATGTTGATGGCAACCGCAAAAGCAAGTCGCACAAACATACCGCTGGAGTAAGTCTTAACGGGCTGATATACATAATCTCCGATGTCCGCAAACTCAAGGATCGCGTCCATCTTCTGATTTATCTCTTCTTCGGAAAAACCAATCATCATACCATTGAGGTAGATGTTGTCGATTCCGTTGTATTCCATGTTAAAACCTGCTCCCAGTTCCAAAAGAGCTGAGATATGGCCGTCTACGTTGACTTCGCCTGCAGTAGGTGTCAGGACACCTGTGATGATCTTGAGGATCGTGGACTTACCTGAGCCGTTGGTTCCGATGATACCAACCGTCTCGCCCTTCTTGACCGTGAGGCTGACATTGTTCAGCGCAAGGTGTTCCTTGAACTGCTTTTTCCCTGCAAGTCCCAGAGAATCCGCAAGTCTGTCGATAGGCTTGTCGTACAACTTATATAATTTGCTGAGGTTCTTGACCTCTATAGCTACATCACTGTTCATGTATTTCTCCGTGTCATTTATCACAATACGTCTGCAAAATGAGGCTTAGTGCGCTTAAATACAAGCGTGCCGATGCAGAATAATATTACAACGCATATCCAGAAATAAGTGGATGAATAGAAATGCTCAAAGAACCACGTCTCACCATAGATAGAGTTTCTGTAGCCCTCTACGATATAAGTCACGGGAATAAGCTTAACTATCCATCTGTATTTGTCCGGAAGCATCTCGATGTTCCAGAGAATGGGCGTAGCCCACTGAAGCACCTGCATAAAGATACCGATGAAATGAATGATATCTCTCAGGAACACAGCAACTGAACAGGTTAAAAAGCTAAGTGAAAGAATAAGAATGAACTCACAACCCATGTAATAGATTATCTGAATCCAATAAATACTCGGACCATATCCGTTAATTACAGCCACAACAAACAGCAGCAGTATAAAGAAAACATGGATAAACATGGCCGCGATGACCTTGATGACAGGAAGAATGCTTATCTTAAAGAGCACCTTCTTAACAAGATAATTATATTCGAGAAGTGACGTGGTACCGTTGGTAAGACCCTCCATAAAGAAGAACCAAGGAACGAGTCCCGCTGTAAGGAACAACACCTGAGGAACCTCCATTGCAGCCTGCGCTTCTGCCAACTCTTCGGTTCTTCCGCCCTTGAAAATAACACCGAATACAATGTAATACAAAATAACTGTGACAATAGGCTGAACCAATGCCCAGATAATGCCCCAGTTGGAACCTGCGTATCTCTTTTTGAAATCATTGATGGCAAGCTTCTTGATAAGCTTCCTATTCTGGAAGAGTTCTCCCGGGAGAACCGTAAGTTTGTCATACCCAAAAGAGACCCCTATACAGCTCATTGCTATCAAAAGACTTCCGCAAATCTTTTTGAGCATCTCTGTATGTTGGTCTGCAAGAGGATTCTTATGGAGCACAAGCAACAGAAAAAGTGCAAGTGCCAATACATAGAAAACGCCCAAGAATGCCTTCTTGGGGGGTCTTCTGATTTCTAATCCCTTATTCAATATTCCTTAATTCCTCCCCACTTAGTGTCCTTGTCGGAAAGATTGAGCTCTACGCCGTCAATAAGAGGCCACTCTACTCCAATATCGGGATCGTTCCAAATAAGACCGCCCTCATCATTAGGATGATAAAAATCCGAGCACTTGTAAGCAAACTCGGCATATTCCGATAAAACATAAAATCCATGGGCAAAACCCTTTGGAATAAAGAACTGTTTTTTGTTCTCGGCAGATAATGTAACTCCGAACCACTTACCGAAAGTCTTGGAGCCCTTTCTGAGGTCAACGGCTACATCGAATACTTCACCGTTGATGCAGCGTACAAGCTTGTCCTGAGGAAATTCTTTCTGAAAGTGAAGCCCTCTTAATACTCCCTGCTTGCTAGACGACTGATTGTCCTGAACAAATTCAACATCAATTCCTGCTTCTACAAAATCATTCTTGTTGTAGGTCTCTACAAAATAACCTCTGGCATCTCCGAAAACCTGCGGAGTAATAACCTTAAGTCCTTCAATTTCGCATGTCTCTACTGTTATCTTGCCCATTTTACATCTCCGAATAATATATTAATTTCCCGCTGCAGATCCAACAGGTGTTCCCTCAACGGGAGGTAATGTACTTCCTGTCATAGGAAGCTCATCTTCATCTATAGGATTAGGATTTTCAAGCTCACCGCCCTTGACCTTGCCCATGCCGACACGCTTTTTATCGGAACCGTCATCTTCCGAAGAAGCTCCCGATGATGCGCTGTTTGCGGCATCGGACTCGTTCTCTTTTATCACGACGATGGCAGGAACCTGGTCGTTCTCGTCAAAAAACTCGTCATCATAAATGAAAGCGTCGAGATTGTCACCTATCTGATCACCCTCAAGCATTCCGTTCTCGGACACAAAAGACGCTGCGCTGTCCGCATCATCATTGTTTCCATTGCCCGCAAGCTTGTTTATTTTATCCGCATTAGTGGCGTATACGATCACCAGTACAAGGATAAAGGCACTTATGATCGTGAGGATCGCCATGGTGAATACACGTTTGTCCACTACTCTTTCCCCTCTTTATTACAAGGAACTTCCGCTCTACGCTTCGCTGTATGACATCTCACCAAGCTCGAAATAACCTCGCTAGGTGATCTGCACATCGCTTCGCTCGCCGGAAGACGTTCGAACTATCTTCGAAAAAACCTCAGCAAGTTCTCACAGCCCGTTAGCTACCTCTACAAGGTACTTACCGTAATCGGTCTTCATGAGTGGTTCTGCGAGCTTAAGGAGCTGCTCCTTATCTATGAATCCGCGCTTATACGCAATCTCTTCGATACAAGAAACGTATAGTCCCTGTCTCTTCTGGAATGCGCACACGAAATCTGCCGCATCGAGAAGAGCATCGTGATTACCTGTATCAAGCCATGCAAAGCCGCGTCCCATTGTCTCAACGTGAAGTGTTCCTCTTCTTAAGTACTCGTTGTTGATGCTTGTGATCTCAATCTCACCGCGAGCTGAAGGCTTAACGTTCTTGGCTATATCGACAACATCGTTGTCGTAGAAATAAAGTCCGGGTACCGCGTAGTTACTCTTGGGCTTCTCAGGCTTTTCTTCAATACTGATGGCCTTTCCGTTCTCATCAAACTCAACAACACCATACTCTCGGGGATCACGAACATAGTAACCAAAGATTGTTGCGCCCTTATCTCTTGAAGCAACATCTCTAAGGAGCTTAGAAAAGCTCTGTCCGTAAAAGATATTGTCTCCGAGTACAAGTGCTACAGAATCGCTTCCGATGAACTTCTCACCGATAATAAACGCATCGGCAAGGCCTCTCGGCTGATCCTGAACTGCATACTCAAAGTGCATGCCAAGCTGCTCGCCTGTTCCGAAAAGATCTTCAAAGATAGGAAGATCCCTTGGAGTTGAGATGATAAGTACATCTCTGATACCTGCAAGCATAAGTGTTGAAAGAGGATAATAGATCATAGGCTTGTCATAGACAGGCATGATCTGCTTGGAAATCGCTCTTGTAAGAGGGTAAAGCCTAGTTCCTGAGCCACCCGCCAATATAATACCCTTCATTTGTGTAATCTCCTATAATTCTACAGTTGGCGCATCACTGCGTCACCGCAATTCATACATTATCTATTGCTATACATTTTTGTATAATACTTCTCATAGTCACCGCTGGTAACGTGCTCCATCCACTCCTGATTGTCGAAGTACCACTTAATTGTCTTTCTGATGCCTTCCTTGAACATTGTCTCAGGCTCCCAGCCAATCTCGCTCTTGATCTTGTCGGGCGCGATCGCATATCTTCTGTCATGGCCCTTTCTGTCTGTTACGTACTTGATAAGGTCGTAAGAAAGGTGTGCCTTTCTGGGATCTGAATCGTCAAGCTCTTCCTTAAGAACGTCGATGATAGTCTTAACGATCTCGATGTTCTGCTTCTCATTATGTCCGCCGACATTGTATGTCTCGAAAAGTCTGCCCTGTTCCTGAACCATGTCGATAGCCTTAGCGTGATCCTCAACATAGAGCCAGTCACGAACGTTCTTACCGTCGCCGTATACGGGAAGATCTTTTCCTGCGAGTGCATTGTTGATAACAAGAGGAATAAGCTTCTCAGGGAACTGGTAGGGTCCGTAGTTATTAGAGCAGTTTGTTATATTTGCAGGGAACTTGTATGTGTCCATGTATGCCTTAACGAGCATATCGGATCCTGCCTTACTTGCTGAGTAAGGGCTGTGAGGATCGTAAGGAGTTGTCTCATAGAAATAAGCATTCGGATCGTCATCAAGTGTTCCGTAAACTTCATCAGTTGAAACGTGAAGGAACTTCTTTCCCTCCTTGAAAGATCCGTCGGGAAGCTCCCACGCCTTCTTGGCAGCATTGAGCATTGTAGCTGTTCCGAGAACGTTGGTCTGAACGAAAATCTCGGGATTAACGATAGATCTGTCAACGTGGCTCTCTGCAGCGAAATGAACAACTCTGTCGATGTCGTTCTCTGCAAAGATCTTGTCGATTGCCTCTCTGTCTGTGATGTCGGCTCTTACGAATGTGTAGTTATCGCGATTCTCGACATCTCTGAGGTTCTCGAGATTGCCCGCATATGTGAGTACATCCACGTTAATGATGCGGATGTCGTTGTCATACTTCTTAAACATGTAATGGATGTAGTTAGAACCGATGAATCCGGCTCCACCTGTCACAAGATAAGTTCTCATTTCTTTTTCCTTCTTATTGTCCTTTCAAAAAAGATAAAATCACAATGAAACTGTCATGAAAGCATAATTTTGACAATTACACTAGCACAGTATACCACAAGTCAGAGTCAAGTAGAAGAGTCCCATTGTGTAACACATATATCTTGGCTGCGGAAATATCATAGAGCCCGTAACCACGCAGTTTACGGCAACTGCCGCCAAAGTTATAAACGATAAAAGCAAAAAAGTTCTTCGGCCGTTCGTCACATTTGTGCCCGCACCCTGCGCAGCCTTCAAAGCCAACATGATAATTATCGCAAGGTAAAAGAAATAGATCAAAAACGAAGCTTTTATAAGTGCCGCGGGTCTCATGTTTGCCGCCGATATTACAAAGGCTTTCAGTACATTTGCGGTAAATACGTATTTTACCGCGCCGCCTTTTTTATGGATAACATCACTGATGTCTTTTTTCAAAAGAGTCTTAAAAAGAACTCCCTCTACCGCATTTTCTTTTAACTGAGCCTTGGTACCTTCCAGCTCGGGGAAGTTCTCCGCCACGTATTCATCGCACTTAACCTGCACGATGTCAAAACCGATCACATCGTAGCTGTCCGCATAGTGCGAAGCCATCGCCGCCCAGTCGCTGTTAAAGATTGTCGATTCTTCTTTTTTCTCATATCCGGGTGCAAAATCTATCGTCAGCTCTTTTTCCTGCAAAGTATTGTAGATCTCCTCATAGAGCCCCGAAAGATTCGGATAATCCTCGGATTCATCGTACTTGGTAAAAAGATCTTTATCCTCGGCGGACGCTGTGTAAAGAACCGTATCAAGCCCGCCCTTGCTGTTTCCGATGTGCTCCGCGAACTCGCCGCGCACACAATAATTGTAGATCCTGTCCGAACCGCTGATGCAAACATACGCCGCAAATATCATAAGGATCGTGGTAAAAAGCTTGTGAAGTCCGTTGTTTTTGACCTGCATAAGATAGACCACAAGCGCCGTTCCGCCCCAAACGATAAGCAGGATCAGCATCTGCTTTCTTATGCTCGCAGCAAGGATCGCAAGCAAAAATGTTTTGATGAGATTGGCGTTACTGAAATTCCTAAGAAGCTTCCACAGATATATGACGAACATCACTAGGATCGGCATTGCAAGCGCCTCCGTCATGATGCACTCCGAGTACATCGAGCCTCTGTTTGCCATTAATCTGTTGAGCGCAGAAACCGCGAGCTGCGTCGCGATTGCAGTGTAGCCCAGGAACAATGCCTTTTTTTCAGGAAGAAATCTTCCGGCTTCCTCATAAATTTCTTTTCCGAGTCTGGCTGTGACGTGCACCCAGAGCATAGTCTGGACCAGGATCACCGGGAAAAGATATGAATCAAGACCGTACATTTTTCCGGACCAATCGAATAATTCAAATATCTTTCTAAACAGCAAAAGGAACAACGGATAAACCGGTTCCCTTGAAAAATCCATACTCGTATAACTGGGAGAATCGACGCACCAAACCGGCCCGTCGAACAATGCAAATCCCGTATAAAAAATAAATGGCAAAACAAAGGACAACGTCTCGAAAGACGCATATCTTTGCATACTACGTCTGCTCATATTTTCCTCCGGAAAATAGATTCGGGGCGATAATGAAATTGCTTCGCAAAATCGCCCCTCACTCCTGTTTCATTTTCTCACGCCCGGCGCAGCGGAGTGCGCAGGGCTGTATCGCATTACCTGTACCAAGTGTTCATGTCTACGTTTCCTGAAATTCCGGATACTTTACCCTTGGATGTGTACTGCCACATGTCGTATCTTGTGGCGTTGTATGTCGGAGTCGCCGCATACTGTGCAAGCCAGATCTTGTAGCCTGTAAGCTGACTTGTATTGATCTTACTTGTAAACCAAGTCTTGTTTGCGTATACACCTGCCTTGTAGCCTGCGTTCTGAATTGTTCCGCAGAACGCCTTGATGTTGGCTGTACGCTGAGCCGTGCTGATTCCGTCGCCTCGTCCGTTAGAGCCCTCAACATCAAGATATACGGGATATGACAATCCGTATCCCTTGCAAAGGTTGATAACCATTGATGCTTCCTCAACCGCCTCAACTTCGTTGACAGCCTGAGTAAAGAAGTACACTCCAACCTTGATTCCAGCTGCCTGTGCGCCCTTCATGTTGGCCCTGAAAGTAGGATCCTCAATAAGCGCCCCCGCAGATGAACCTCTGTATCCACATCTTATTATAGCAAAATCGATTCCTTCGTTCTTAACTTTCTTCCAATCGATCGAACCGTTCCACTTACTTACGTCGATTCCTCTCGATCCCGAACCGCTTGAAAGAACACCGTCAGCGCCGAACGTGTACTTCGCACCCTGAATTACCTGTTCTCCGGTCACCTTCTCATGATCCTTGGTGAAGAAGTAGGTCTTTCCGTCTATTGTCTGCCAGCCGGTGTATTTGTATTCTTTTGCCTTAGCTTTTCTGTAGAACTTTCTGTTTGGATCTGCCAAATAGTCTGCATATGTTGCTTCAACATACTTTCCGTCAGAATTCTTAATGTACAGGATATTTCCTTCTTTATCCTTAAGAGGTTCATTGCCGGCTACGGTAACCTCTATCGTTGCCGTGTCGTATCCGTCCGAAGACAATGTTACCTTTGCTTTACCTTCGCCCTTTGCTATAAGTATTTTTCCATCCACAGCGACAACATTGGTATTGTCTGATGTGATTTTCACACTAAGATCCTTGTTAAGTCCTGCATCTGTAAGATTGTATTTCTGATCTTTCTTGAGGGTTATCTTATCGGTATTTATAAGTTTGCCCTTATCAACTACTGCTATAGCTATTGTCGAAGTATTGTAACCGGAAGCTTTTACAAGAATCTCTACCTTACCATCTTTCGCTTTCAGACCCTTTATGTTCTTTCCGCTAATTTCAATATAATTCTTGTCATTGGCATCTTTTAATTCAAGCGAATATTCTTTAGGATCTGAAACATTAATAGTCATTGACTGACCAACTGTGAGCTTATCCTTATAGCTCATTGCCATATCCTTTAACTTGGCATCTTCAACACTAATAGCAATAGTCTCTGTATTATAACCATTTGCTTTAACTAAAATCTCAACTTTAGACTTTGCTTTGAGTCCTTTGATATTCTTGCCGCTAATTTCAACATAATTCTTGTCATTGGCATCTTTTAATTCCAAAGAACACTCTTTGGGCTCAGTGACATTTATTGAAATAGTCTGACCAACCGTCACCTTACTGCTCCAGCTAAGTGCCATTTTCTTAGGCTTTTCAGCTTCTTGCTTTTTCTTTTCTTCCTCTAAACGCTTTTGTTCTTCCTGTTTCTTTTTCTCTTCCTCTAAGCGCTTTTGATCTTCTTGCTTCTTTTTCTCTTCCTCTAAGCGCTTTTGATCTTCTTGTTTCTTTTTCTCTTCTTCTAAACGTTTCTGCTCTTCCTGCTGCTCTTTTTCCTTCTGTTCTTTTTCCTTCTGTTCCTGTTCGAGCCTCTCCGCCTCTTTTTGTTTCTCTATTTCTTTTTGCTTCTCAGCTTCTTCTGCAGCCTTTTCTTCATCGGTTTTCTCTTTTGTGGTCTCGGTTGTACCTGTTGAAGCACTTGAATCTATCGTATTGTCGGTATTTGCAGGGAGCGCCGAATTACTGTCAGAAGCAGTAAAAAGTGCTGTCTTTACAAATGTTCCGGGTGCAAACATTGTATTGTTTTTGCTGTATTTCTTTAAATCAATTTCTTCGTTATCAATCTTTTCGTATTCACCATCGCCGTCATCTTCTCCGTTCAAGGGAGTCTTGGTACTCTCAACCCATTCCACTGTGTCTTTTAACACAGACTCAACCTGAGTCTGGACTGCAGTGTCCTCTTTTGCCGCGTTGACCTGAGATTCTTTCTTGATCTCATTGCTGACATCGACAGCCTTCATCTCAACTGTATCCTTAACGGTAATAGTTTTGGATGAAGTATCAACGCTGTATTTAGCGTAGTCGCCTGTTAGAGCTATGGGAGTAACCTTGTATTTACCTGCCTTAAGCTCTTTTTTATAAATGATACCGTCCTTGTCATCATCTTCATAAGTGATGGAAGAACCGTCCGGAGTTACAACATCAACCTTGAAAGGTACACTAGCCACAAGCTTGTTGGACTTGGAATTAACAAACTTGATCTTCATATCGCTCTTGATAGTTGTGAGGTTCATGTTGATGGTAACACTTGTATCATCAGCCTCTTCTTCAATCTCATCCTCATCACTTTCAACGATTATATCCGCAGTAATAGCTCTTGCTCTTTCTGCGTCAGCTACAGCAATAAGGCCACTTTGTCCAATGACATAACCTTCTTCCATGTTAGAGCCAACTTCAGCAAAAGAGTTAATCTCTTTTGTTTTATTCATTGCGCCCGCAAGGAATACGGATGATACGATTGCACCGGCAACAATAACTATTCCTACGATTGCAGCAGTTCTTTCAACCGCATTTGTATTCTTGATAAACTCTACTACTCCGGCAAAGGCATTTTTACGGTCTTTTCTGTCTTCTTTCCTTCTGCCTCTTTTTCCGGAATTTTTCTTTTTGCTTAATTTGACACTTCCTGCGCCTTTCTTAGAAGAGGACTTTCCGGCAAATGCTGCATCAGATCCTCCGCGCGCAGAAACAGGAGCATAACGTTCATCATCTTCATAACGGTCATACTCATAATCATCTTCATAATATTCGTCATCCGCATCGCGATAATCTACATCTTCATCGTCGTAGCGATCGGCCTCTTCATCACGGTAGTCTTCGTCCGCCTCATCTTCGTAGCGATCATTTTCGCGGTAATCCTCGTCATCCTCGTAACGGTCGTCGTCCGCGTACTGCTCATCATCGCGATAGTCTGCATCTTCATCGTCATAGCGATCGTCTTCGTCATCACGGTAGTCATCGTCTACTTCGTCGTCATAGCGGTCATCTTCGCGATAGTCCTCGTCCGCCTCATCTTCATAGCGATCATCTTCGCGGTAATCTTCGTCATCCTCGTAACGGTCGTCGTCCGCATACTGCTCATCATCGCGATAGTCTGCATCTTCATCGTCGTAGCGATCATCCTCTTCATCACGGTAGTCTTCGTCCGCCTCATCTTCATAGCGGTCGTCTTCGCGGTAATCACGTTCTACATCATCATAGTCATCGCTGTAGTATTCTTCATCTTCAGCGTAATCTCTATCATCGTAGTCATCTCTATAATATTCTTCATCAAGATCTTCGAAATCATCATCTTCATAGTATTCATCTTTGTAATCTCGAAATCTGATTATCTCTTCTCTACGTCTTGCACCGGACTTCTTCCCGGCAAACAAACCATGTTTTTTCTTTTTCATACTCACTCCCAAATCAAAACTTGCCAAAGACGGCTCAGTATAACACACTTCACCCATGAGGCCAACTCCCCACATATTTATGAAGCGTTATCAATATCTTGCGCCCAGCAAACGAAACTCATTTCTCAAATGCTGTTTTTTACATGCTTTGCGCTCACTGTATTACTCTGAGTAATACACTATATATTGTGATTGTAACACCAGTATAAAGTATACACAAGACCAGTCACAAAAATATCACAAAACATGTGTTGCATATCAACATAAAAGTAATGCACGGACTGATGATTTTTGGGTCTCCCAGATGATTCAAAAAACAAAAGTCGCACCGCCCAGCTGCTTTTTCAGCGTCCCGGACGGTGCGCATCACCTCAATAATTCATCTCTACTGTTTACTCAATGATCCATCACAACAAATACTATACTCAATCCACCCACACAGTGTAGTCGTGGTCAAGTACGTATACTGTATAATCGTCAATCTCAGTCTGCTCTATAACTGCAGGCTTCCTGTCATCCATAAACTCCGCAAATTCTTCTGCATTAGCCTCAGTCACAATGTAGCAGGTGGGACCGTCTACATCTTTTATAGGCGGGTACCAGGTTTTGTCTGAGAGCCACTTGGCTCCCTGCATTTCCTTCATGGAATTGACAGCACGAACCTTCACTTTGTTATTGCTCATAACAGTAATAGTATTTGCTTGATTAAAGGTTGAATAGCCGTACTCATAGCCATTATCTTCCATCCAGCGAGCAATCTGCGATGTAGCTTGCTCAAAGGAATCATCATTTATGATCAGATCTTTGTTGAACACATAAGCCTTATTAAGACCATAAATGATCACAAGTGCAGCAATTGCGGTACAGATGTACCTAGTCCATTTTGTCACGCCGCGCATAAACAATGCAACACCGACGCCGACCACAAACAAGATCATGATATAGTACCTTGGCGCAGCTTCGGCTGTAGTGAAAGTTGAAGAAAGCATACACACGATAACGCCGAAAGGAAATGCGAGAACGCTCCAAAATGGTGAATTTGCAGCTCCAGCTCCTGCGGCCTTTCCCGTCAGAAGTTCTTTTACCGTATAGATATAACCAAGCGCGGCGAGTACGCAGAACAGCGTAACAAGCACAGGCATCTTATCAAAGCTGATAACATCGAGAAAAAACGGCCAGACGTACTCGATAAACTTTTCGCCGGCGTGCCGTATATTCCTGCTTGCGCCGAGAGTATACGAACCCACGATCTTAGTTGCAAACACTGATAGAAACGATGTTGCCAAGAGCCAGCCGAGTATCAGGAAACTACTCTGCTTTTCTTTTTTTATAAACGAAACTAATCTTCTTACTATATCGACTCCAAGAAGCGGCATGTAACAAAAAAGCGCAGCGTGCATGCCCTGAAGCCCGTTCAAGAATGATAACAGGAGCGTCAGACCAAAGATCCAAGACGGGATCTTGTCCTTATCAATCGCCTTGTTATACAAAATCAAAAAAAGGAATAGTGTGATGAAATGCACGACGTAATAAGCTGCGTACAAAAAAATCATCTGCTGGATATCATCGTTCGTTCCCATGAGCGAAAACGACAAGATCATCGCACAGACAACTCCGACGTGCGACAGCTCCATGTTGCACAAATATACATACATGAGCCTCGCCATCAAAAGAAACAGCAATACAATCGCTATCCCCATCGCCAGGTTCATGTTTTTTCCAACGATAGGATAAATAAACGCCGCGAGATTGGGCGCCATTATCACATAATTGTGAGTCGATACAACCCAGGTGTCAGGCTGCCTGAAACCATTCTCATAGATCCTGGTCCCAAGAAGCGTCTCGGATGCGATATCTGCATCCATCTTGGCAGTGTAATGATGCAGATTTGCATCCGCATAGGTCCACAAGATCAGCACCAAAACCGCATCAAGAAGGAACAATGTCAAATGACGTAAAATACCGGGCATTCTGTCTTTTTTTGAATTCATATTTCAGCCTCCAATACCCCTCATATCTCACCCAAGCAGATTAAACACTGCAATTCCGCTTAATATCAGAAAAACACCCACAAGCTTTCTTGCGCTGACTTTCTCTTTGAAAAAGATTCTGGACATTATCATAACAATGATGTATCCAACAGGCTCCATAACTACAACACCCATATATCCAAGGCCGTCGTAGCAAAAAATCGATATCACCATCGATATCACAAGGAGCGCATAGCCGCCTATAACAAGCACATTCAGATACTCACGTATTATGCTGGGGTAATTTCTCTCAGCACTTTTTTTAAGCAGAACCTGTGATGTTGAGGCAATGAGCTCAGCAAGCAACATCAGGAAAAAGAACTTATTTATCATTTTCTTTTCCCTCCGTATCACTGAAATTCATGACCATTACGCCAATCACGACAAGCACCACTCCAACAACCTTCCAGGGAGTTATGCCCTGACTGAAAATCACAAAATTCCACAGCATTGACCACATAAGAGTAAGTGCCTTGTTCGCATAGGCAATTGAGAGCTGGAATTTCTTGATCATCTGCTGCCACACGATCGCATAGATTCCAAGGATAACAAACTCCAGGCCAAAAAACAATATGTATTTAAAAGACAAAAAGGCGTGCTTAGATGCCAAATTTGCAGCAACCGTAGAGAGCGAATAGATTACCACCGCGCTCTGTATCTGCAAAATGTCCACAATACCGATTTTCTTTTTCATAACACTTCCTCTGTTCCTGATCAGTCGTCTCCCTCTGTAGCTACACTTTCGGGATAAATCGCATTCACAAAGTGCTGAGCCATGTACTCATTACAAGCCGCATTGACGTGCACATTGTCAAGAAGCCACTCTGAGCTGTTGTCTTCATCGATGGTTCCATAGTAGTTATCAACAAAAGATACACCGGTCTCACCTGAAACATCCATCATGAACTGCAGATAAGTTGTGAGTCTTCCGTTGTTAAAGTCAGTCATATCTCCGCTGACAAGCTTGCCTGTTGAATCATAAGCATAGCACATGGGGAATGACATGCACACGATCCTGATGTAAGGATACTTCTCCTGAATCATCTTAATTCCTGCATGAAGCGCACCGCTGTATGTTATTGCATCGTCCTTGTTATCCGGGTTAAAGCCAATTCTATAACTTAGATAGTCCTGGGCATTATAGAAAACAACCAGAGTATCAACCTTGTCAAAATCAAGTCCTTCAAGGGCTTCTGTGCTGCGATCATAGGTTGAATCATCAAATTTCTCCGCAGCAGAATGAAGCTGAGAATAGTCTCCCTCTGTGATTGCCTTGGCAACATTGTAGAAGCTAAAGGCATCAAGAGCATAATCATCACTGTATGAGCTGTTCTTATTGGCAACTGTTGATCCCGGGAATCCCGCATTTATACAGGTGGCGCCAAGTTTTTGCTGAACCTGTCCAACGAACCCTGAATCTTTCATGTCATAGGTAAGGGCATCGTTTCCAAGGAACAGAATTGTCTCCTCATCATCGTAAGTATGCCCTGCCTTCTTATCTTCAGGCAAAAGAAAAATCTGATCAAGGACCTCTATCTCAAAATTTTCACCTGTATTACTCTTGATCACTGTAGTCCCTTGGTTCCATTTCCAAAGAACAACTCCCGAGACTGCAAGCACTCCGATAATAACGCCAATTGCCGCAAGATGCGCCCAAAGCGGAATCTTGCGCTTAGAGCCGCGCTCTGCGGGCTCATCGTAGTCTCTATCATCCTCGTAATCCCTGTCGTCGTCGGCGTAATCCCTGTCGTCGTAGTAATCCCTGTCGTCGACGTAATCCCCATCCTCGTCGTAGTCTCCGTCGTCGTAGTAATCCTCTTTTATTTCCTCGGCGTCGTAATTCTCCACCTCGTCTTCAATAATCTCGGGATTAATCTCGTCTCTCTCATTATCGTTGTTTCCCATGATTATTCCTCCTTCCTGGTATTCACGATTGAATTAAGGCCATAGGCCCTCGCAATATCTGCATTAATACTGCTGTTTGGATCATCTGTTAAAAAGAAACAGTAAAAATTCCTGATCTCTTCGGGATCAGTAGGCACATCAACTTCTACGTCCTGCCCCTGCATATCTGCAAAACCATCGATCATATCCTTGGTCTTACTGTAGTTATCCCGGATTTCCCCTGTAACAAGCTGCTTATCCATTTTAAGGAAAATATACTCCCTTACATTAAATGGCGTTGTGATAAAGAGAATCAAAAGCGCCGCAGCCAGAATAACAGGTGCAGACTTTTTCGCTTTATCTTTGGACAGATAGGATAAAAGAGCCCCTATCACCAGCGCAAGATTTCCAAGCGCTATATCCATTATAACGATCAGAATGTAAAAACATCTGTTTGGCATCCATTCTACACCATATCCCATAAGCACAGGAAAGATGGTGACAAAAGGCGTAAACAACAGCATGGCGCTCAGGATCAGGTACGATGTCACGAACTTTCTGTTTCCAACAATCTCTTCTATCTTATCACGGCCAAATATAATGAATCCCGCCAGGATAAGTGCAATAAATACACAGCCGTAATTTTTATTTGAAAAAAGCCATCTAAGCGCGTAGGTAAAATAATCCCAGGTATATTTGATTCCTTCAAAAAAACTAAAGGAATTACCACTTTCTTTTTCCAGTCTTACGTAATTACCGGGTGCCGCCACATTGATAAGAGCGCCGCCCAGACATGTAAGAAATACAGACAGGTTCTTGCGTGAAAGCTTTTTGTCTTTTATCCAAAAGAAAACAACTACGCTAAGCACAAGCCAGCAGATCGTTCCTGTAACGGCAAGGGATGCACCAACTGCGCAAAAGCCAAGGATTGCAGCAAGGACATAAAGAGCTTTTGCTTTCTTGCTTTCTGCAGAACCTTCCGGTTTCGTTACAGCAATAAGCAGCGTCACCGCAATTATTCCCATAGAAAAAGGTATCCCGTAAACACTGGCACCAACGAACCAGTTAAATATTTCCTGAAACGCAGTATACGCCGTAAGTACAAATATAACAGCAGCTAGTATGAACATCCTCGCAGTCATAGACTCAACTCTTAGCCTTTTAAGAGCCACATAGACAAATGACAGAATCGCAGCAAAAGCAAGCACTGCATTTACTATCATGACAACTCTCATTCCGGCAAAGCCGCCGCTTATAACAGGATTAAAGAAAGATCCAATAAATGAAGTGAAGTATGTTCCCTGATCGTTGGTATAAATCTCATATGAGAATTTCACAGCAACAATAAACCTGTTTATAATTCCCTTTACTCCGATGCCGGACCTTGCATACCAGAAGTCATCTGATATGGGAACGGTGTACGCCGCCGCACAAAGCACCGTACCTATCATGACAACCAGCGAAAGAACTGACATCACCAATATGCATTTCTCAGCTATTTTCTTTATCTTATCATTCTTAATATTCATTTAAACCCTGAAAATCTCCTTACCACTCCTGTGAGAAAAGATCCATGAAATCAAAGCCTGTCACCATCTCATCCATCTTAGACAGCTCTTTTGCCATCTCCTCTTCTGAATGAACCTCGTGACTTCCGTCTTTAAAGCATTCTACCATAAATCTGTTAATCTCGGGTTTGTAATGGCTGTAATCCGCATAGTTATTGAGATCCAGCACCTCGTCAATGTCCTGAAAATAAAACAGATGAACATTGTCATACTCCAAAAGGCGCTTAGTCACGTACATGTACTGATTCATGGTCGCCTCATACATATTCTCACGGATCACATTGTTCCAATAAAGAATGCTGTAGGGCGGGAAAAAGAAATAAAACTCCGTGTCGGGATTAGCCTCAACATATGGCAAAATATTGGTCTCAAGATTGGCCTTGGTTGCCGGGATAAGTGAATCCACCTCTGCCTTTTCCTGCGCCTCTTCAGGCTGTTCATAGTTGTGCATGACCCACTGAATATTGTAATAATCAGGTGTCCACCAGCTAAAATAAATCTCCGAAAGATCCGATCCCTTACCCTGGATCACCGGTTTTAAGATATATTCAAACAACACATCCTTGTTGAGCACATACTCAACGTCGTTCAAAATATTTTTATCATAAAGATATTCAGGCAGGGGATATTTGATCTCGTCCACATCCGCAGACATTGTGGGAATATCCGCAGCGATGAACACCGCCTTCACATCCATATTTTTCCTTGCATAGGTATTCTTATCAAAAACAATAGACAAAATATTGCTGTCATCCTTTGGATAAGCCCCGCTGTAGCTTAACTTGGCGGTCTTCATTCCAAGAAGCTCATTAAAATCATCCGTATCAAAATTGACGGTCATGGAAGATCCGATGATGCATGAATCGTAGAGCATGTTCTTAGCCATGCCGGGATTCTGGCTAAGCTGATTGTCCACGATGTAAGGAAATCCCTCGATAGGCGGGTGATAATGGAAAAAAGGATCCACGTAAACAACAAGTGCCGTCACCGCCACCATCAAAGCAAGCATTATCCCTATTAAACTGAAGAAAAGATTCCTGTACCTCTTCATCTGTATCTCCTAGAAATTCATATAAAGGTATGTGGCAACGCCGCCAAAACTCATAATACTCCAGAACAAAAGAAACGCCGTAAGAAGCGTAGTCCTTACTCCAACCCTGCACTTTCCGGCATACTCAATAGCATTTGGGCAAAAGAAAATGATAATAACCGCCAAAGCCGTGAACAGCCACAAGCATATATCCCAGGAAAAGCTAAGTCTCATAAGAGGAGTAACCTTTATGAAATACCAGATCTCATTAAGCCTGAAGCCATCTGCAAAAGTACTGTAAAAAGGCCTGTTACCGCCAAATATCATCCTTCCAAAAAGAGCTATGGCATCCATGGCGCTCTCCGCCCTAAAGAATACCCAGGCTGCAGTCACATATAGGAAGTTCGCCAGAACAGAAACCACATGCGCCGCGTTGGCTGCACGCTTCTTCTTTATAGCCCTTGTGATCACACTCATAACTCCGTGCATAAGCCCCCAGATCACAAAGGTCCATCCGGTTCCGTGCCAGATACCGCTTATAAGGAACACAATGAGGATATTGATATAAGTGCGAAGTGCACCCTTTCTGCTTCCTCCAAGCGGAATGTAAATATATTTGGTAAAAAAGTCTGTGAGAGTGATGTGCCATCTCTTCCAGAAATCCATGATATTCACTGACTTGTACGGGGAATTAAAATTGATCGTAAGGTCAAATCCCATAAGCATGCATACCGCGGTTGCAACATCGCAATAACCGCTAAAATCAAAATAAAGCTGGAATGAATAGAAAAATGCAGAAAGAATCGCTTCCATCCTTCCAAGTGCCGCAATGTTGGCAAAACCGTAATTTACAGCTTTTCCAAAGGTATCTGCAAGGATGACCTTTTTGAAAAGTCCCATGGACATAAGCAAAAGAGCTCTCATAACCTTTTCCCAGTCAACCTTGGCTTCAAAGGATTTCTTTTGCTCAGCTGCGAACTTGTTGTAAGCCATAAGAGGTCCCTGAAGGATCTTTGGGAAAAAGAGAATATAAGAAAGATATTTAATAAAAGCATATCCTGAAAACTTGTCGTCAAAATCCTTGGCAGTTTCCTTCGAAAAGCCGTCCTCTGAGGCGCCAAAAGCAATTTCTCCTCTATACACATCTACCAAAAATGCTATCTGATTAAAGGTATAGAAGCTGATCGCAACAGGAAGTACCAACCCTGAAAACTTAAACGCCAAAAGAAGAATGACGTTCGCCAAGATTCCGGTCGCCAAGATTATTTTCGCGCGCTTATCTGCCTTCCCCTTGAGCACTCGTACAATAACGGCATTCCACAAGATACTGACAATCAAAACAGCGAGATTCTTTATTCCAAAAAGCCCGTAAAACAACAGCGATGCGCCAATTATCCACACATTAAGAACAAGCTCTTTTGACTTATTATCAGAAAGAGCTCGTCTGAGTAAACAAAAACCCAATATGAAGATTGGCAAAAAAAGCATCACAAATCCATAGGTATTAAACAGCATGTTATTTTAACCATTCACTTCTCTTGCTGATAAGAAGTGCCTTGAAAATATCAATATCATCAACTGTTGTGAGCTTGATGTTCTTCTCCGATCCTTGTGAGAAAAAGACTTTTCTTCCAAGTTCGATCATAAGAGTACAGGAAGCAACAGAGCCTGTAATGCCCTTTTCAAGCGCTTCTCTGTGAAGATCACAGATCTCGCCAAGCTTAAAGCCCTGCGGAGTCTGAGTTCTCTTAAGGTTGTCTCTTGAATATGTCTCTTCGCTACTCTCACCGTCCTTGGTAGTGAGCATAGCTTCCGCGCAGGGAATGGATGTAATGGCATTTCCAAACTGCTTGGTCTTCATGAGACAGTCCGAAATAATCTCCGCTGAGACCATAGGACGGATGGCATCATGAATAAGCACGATGTCGTCTTTGTCAAAGTGCTTCTCCAGCTCGTACACACCGTTTCTTATGGAACCCTGACCATTCTCACCGCCGGGGACAACAATATCAAGCTTATCTATATTGAACTGCCTTGCGTATGCTCTAAGCATCTGCTCCCAGCCTTCCACGCATACAACTGCAATGGAATCAATCTCGGGGTGATTTTGAAATGCCTCAAGAGTATACACTATTACGGGCTTTTCATTTACTGTCAAAAACTGCTTGGGAATATCCTGGTGCATACGCGCACCGGTTCCACCTGCTATTATAAGGGCAATTGTTTTCATAAAATACTCCTTGTCGCCGCTGCCACATGGCGCAACATAAGTTTTGATATATCGCCGCTGCTGCATAATGCAGCCTGCGCTGTTTTACTCTTTTATCACGTTCACATGCATGGGCACGCGCTTTTCTTCCGGCGGAAGACTCATGTAACCGCCGTAGGTCTTCTTAAGCCACCTGTCATGATACTGAGGAATCGGGAACTGCCTGTCTCTGATCCTTGCCATATCAGGCCCGTAAATCAGGTGCTCAGCATCGAAATCAAGCCCCCAGTATCTGGGATCCGGCTGCTCATTACTTATGAAAAGAGTGGTCTCATCCGCTGCTGAATTACCGGGCTCGCCCTGCGAATTCTCTGCACCGCCTTTGAAACCGGCGCCCTGCGCGGAGTCCGCTCTTCTTGCAATTCCTCCAAGTGTCTGAAGTTTCATGTATTTGCGTGCAATCACTTTGAACGGCACGAGCTTTCCGATCATTGTAAGGATGAAGGAAACAACCTTCATAGCACCTCTAAACTTGCTGTAATCCACATAGGGCCTGTGTCCCATGGCAAGTGCGTATAAAAGCTTCATCCTGATAAGCTGCCACTTGTGGTTATCAGCCTCTTTATCAAATACGAAAAGATCAAGTGTAGGATGGGAATATCTGTGATCGTAGAAATCCTCCGCCCCAAAAGTGGTCTCCTCGTAAGTAAGCTCATAATCTGCTATCTTGGTTATAAAATCAAAGAACTGGGGATATCTTTCAAATCTAAGGAGCTTAAATCTATCCTGTGCCTCCGACTCATAAACCTCAAGAAACTTCTCGTAGTCTTCTCGTAAAAAGAGAATGTCCACATCATCGTCCCAGGGAATAAAATCCTCATGTCTTACCGCTCCAAGCATTGTTCCGCCGTGGAGATAATACTGTATATTATGCTTTTTGCATATTCTGTCTACCTCGCAGAGCATCGCATAATCCGATTCATGTACTCTATCGAGGTACTGCTGTACTTCTTGTTTCATTTATTTTACTTCCAAATCCTCATATATATTATAGCCGTCAATAGTATCCACAAGCTTAAGCCCCAGGGTGGTCAAATCCTTATCGATCTTCCTGCTCTCTTTTAAAATAATATATCTGCAGCTGTGGTCGGGATCTTCTCTTGTTGCCTTTAAAAGCGCCTGTGCATCTATTACCTCAGGCTTTTCCATTGCATCATACACAGGGTGACTGTAATTCCACTGTCCCTCAACGTACTGCCTTCCAAAGGGCATCATTATATCCGTATCGTACTGCCTTACAAAGTAGCAAAGCTCCGAAGGGAAAGCCGCTCTTACTCTTGGCTCGCCGTCCTTAGGCGCGATCACGTCGCAGATATCAATTACATTCTGAGGAATATGATAGATATTCTCCGCCTTTTTCATATAGGCATTGGAATATACAAACTTTCCCGTAAGAGCAACAGCTATCACCATAGCGATCATAACCGCCATCTTAACTCTGTCTCTTTTAATCCTTGATATGATCAGGCATGCAGCGTATCCCATCACCGTATAGATAGGGATCATCCACAATATTCTGTAATATGTCACTCCGCTTGGTGGATCAATCCTATATACATATATCCTTCTTGTCATCGGGAAAAGAAATCCCAGGATAACCACCATCGGCATGATACCAAATACAAGCTTTCTTGCTATATCACGTTCTCTAATTATTATATAGATCACACCGGCAAAGAAAAGCGTCATATACAGATATGCTTTAAAGTCCCCTGCGGGATCACCATATACGCCAAAGAACTGCTTCAGCGCCACCAGGCATTCCATAAATACTCCGTACATAGCCCCTCCTTACTTTACAAGAAAATAGATTGCCACATAGATAAAGCTTGGGATCACTGAAGCAAATGCCCCAAGAATGGCCGTCCATCTCTTTGAAACAATTAAAAGTGTCAGTGTAAGGAGCGCTGAAAGTCCGCCGGTAAGCACAACTCCAAGCTCTGTACATGCGCATCCAAGTATATTTACCAAAGTCAGCATTATCCACCAGGGCGCGGCAACTATCGCTTTTTCCTTAAAGCCTGCCGCCTGCTCTTTTACCTTGGATACATCCTCAAACATCAGTAAAAAGACAAGGATAATAAGCGGAAGTACCAATCCGCAAAGTACCGTCTTACCCTGACCGCTCCTCATAAGAAGGAACGTTGCGGGCGTACTGATAGATACATTTCCAAATATCATCAAGAGATTTATAAGAATCATAAATATGGGAAGGAGTTCTTTTTTGTCCTTAAATAAAAGCTTCCCGATCTCATAATAAACAAAGTAGACAAGCGGGATTATAAACAACGGCATAACAACGTGTGAAACTATGGTTGCATGAACTCCCGAAACCTTTGCAATAAAGGCAATCCACATGGTTATTGCTGCAAGAGCATGTCTTACGTCAAGAGGAGCTGACCTTCCAAGATAAGGATCAATGCTACTCATAACATCCGCCTGCTGAGCCTGAAGGGACTGAACCACATAATAAGCATCATCCCCGTCAAAGGGTGCATAGCGAAAGCTCTGTATCATTTGGAAAAGAACAAGGGCAACGTAGATACCAAAATATATTTTGGTATCAAGCTTCATGTTCTGAAATCCGCTCTTTTTCTCAGCAAAAAGAGATCTGTCAAATCTAAAAGCTCCCAAAGCCGCCATAACAAGTGATACCACGCCGTAAATCCATCTGCAATACCTAAAAGCGTTGTATTTGATCAGCAGCATGCAAGGAATCGCCATGACTTCAAATACAGCCAGATATATTAGGAGCCCCAGAAGGTAAGTAAAACCTACACTTTTTCTCTCCTTTGGAAGTATGAAATTAAAGAGCTGTCCGATAAAAAACGGAACAACGATCATCCAGAATATGAGTCTTACAACAGACCATATAACCATCAACATAAAATCAATCTCCCCAAGCAATGACGTGTTAAATTCATAATGCCAATTATAGCAGTACTCACTGCAGATTTATGCTCCAAGCATCATCTTAAGATGCTGCTGTAAGATAGCGATACCTGTAAGGTTCTCACCACCGCGGGGGATAATGATATCCGCATACTTCTTGCTGGGCTCGATAAACTGCTCATGCATGGGCTTAACAGTATCCCTGTACTGAGTAAGGATAGAATCAATGCTCCTTGCTCGTTCCTCCATATCACGTCTTATCCTGCGCATAAGTCTCTCATCCGCATCGGTATCAACAAAAACCTTAATATCCATAAGATCACGAAGCGCCTTATTCTCAAGAACCAGGATACCCTCAATGATAATTACGTTCTTGGGAATAATATGAACTGTCGCATCAACTCTGTTGTGTATCGAAAAATCATAGACAGGAATGTCCACTTCTTCGTTGTTCTTGAGCTTTTGGACATCCTCGATCATCCTCTCGGTATCAAAAGAATCGGGATGATCATAGTTGAGCTTGGTCCTGTCCTCATATGAAAGATCGTTGTGAGCCTTATAATATGAGTCGTGATTGATGACAACAATATCATCTCCAAAACTCTCTTTTATCTTCCTAACTATGGTAGTCTTGCCGGATGCGGTACCTCCCGCGATTCCAACTATACAGATCTTATCAGTCATAATTGCCTCCTTTGGAAGTGTAGAATTCATGCTGCAACACTTCACCGGTACTCTTATCATATATCAATAATTGAATATCCTCTAATGGATGATTCTCATCATAGAGGAAGTTGTTTTCCTCATCTTCAACATCATACAAAAGCCTGAAATTCTGCTCAACAGGCTGGTAATTCAAAACGCCCAAGGCTGTCTCTGCTCCATCAATTCTCTCATCCCATGAAGCTTCATAGGTCTTGCCAAATCCCGGATCTTTTATAAGAATATAAGGTCCTGAAGTGTTCTGAATAGCAGGAGATCCGGAAATACCTTTTATAAGTCTCTCCATAGGCTTATCCGTAAACACCTGGGATCCATTATTACAATACAAAATATAGCCGTACTCACCAAGAGAAAGGAGATTTAACTTTGCAAAAAGATTTCTCTCCTGCAACGTTCTGTCTTTTATTGAATCATAATAATTATTACTGAGTTTCTCCCAATAGCCGTACTTATCATCACCTCTGTGATCGGTAAGATCCGTGTTGGTACTTAGCCACTCTCCGATTCTGTCTGTGGTCTTATGCGCACCTACAGCGTTCAAATGTCCACGGTCATTGAGATCAGAATAAATATCTATAACGGCTTCATCAAGCATATTAAGATACGGCACGCCATAAGCCTTTGCTATCTCTCCTGCAGTGATCGCCGCAATCTTATCTTTTACCTCAGGGTTAAAAGGATCAAAGGTCACAAGAACCCCGATTCCTCTCTTCTGACATTCCTCAATTATCCTGCCAAGATACTGCTCTCCCACAGTAACCCTTGGCATCATGCTCTCGTCGATGGGATCATCGTTTTTTACAATTGATGTCTCCACATCGTATCTCATCTCAGCTCCAAAAAGTTCATTTCTGGACTCGTGTCCCACTACCGAACGGAAATCATCCTCCGTCATATACTCCCATCTGTTGTGGTACACAATAAAATCATAGAGGAATTCTCTCTTTAAATCTTTGTCCTGAATAAGGTCTTCTACTGCATCTGCCTTGACCTTATTAAGCGGCCAAACATCCATATTAAGATGGAGCTGCTCTATGGAAGTATTGACCTCATCCGCATCGGGATTGGAATCTCTGTCGTCAAGATAACGATAGTCCTTCTCAAGCATGTAGGCGTCAACAACCACCCACTCGGGAGTCGTGTACTGAAGCGCCTCCATAAGCTCCCAATAAGTAGCCTGCAAAAGAGAACCATGACCACCCATGTTGTAAGAAGTGTAGCCATACTCGTTATAAAGCACCGCAGGATTAACTGCGTTTATTACATGGGAGGAGCCAAGAAACAGAACGTCTATCTGATCTTTTTGGGCAAGGTCAAAAAAGTCTGCGTACTTGTACAAGCTGTCTTTCCTCCTAAGAACTTTGGAAGCTCCAATCAGTATGACTGCTACAAGTAATATGAAAAATATACACTTTAATGCTATTCCAATCTTTCTTTTCATAAAGCGAAATCCTTGTAAATTCCGGCTGCACCAGTTTATTCATAAACCTTTAGAACTGTTTGTAAATAAAGTCAGCGGCGTCATATCCGGGGCCCCATATACCGCATACCACAGTAACAACAATGCCTGTTATGAGGATAGCCCATCTAAGCCACAATCCCTGTTCCAGTATCTTCTCTCTGATCACTACTCCGCGGTTATTAAACATGTCCACTACGATCATGAGTATTACGCCAAATCCCCCAAGCAAAAAGCTTCCTCTGGTAAGCCCGTATTGATAAAGGGTTCCGTCAACATATTTCCACGGCGTAAAGTACAATGAATTTTTGATAATAGTGATTGCTCTGCCAATACTGTCTGCTCTGAAAAATACCCAGGCGTATGCCACAAGTACAAATGTGACCGCAGTCTTGACTACCCTGTGCGAAAAGCTGCTGCGTCCTATATTAAAGACCTTCATCAGCTTATCCCTTGCAGGTGTCAGTATCTTACCTATAACCTGATACACACCATGCATAAGTCCCCACACCAGGAAGGTGAAATCCGCGCCATGCCACAGACCACTTACGACAAATACTATGATAATGTTGAGACATCTGCGGATGGTCCCCTTTCTGTTACCTCCAAGGGGAATATAGAGATAGTCTCTAAGCCATGAAGATAGAGATATATGCCATCTTCTCCAGAACTCTGCTACAGACATGGCAAGATATGGGCTCTCAAAGTTCTTCATGACGTCGATACCCATGATCCTGGCAACGCCTATTGCTATATGCGAATAGCCCGCAAAGTCAGCGTAAATTTCAAAGGTATATAAAGCTATTGCCATGTAGGATACAGCTCCCCTGATACCAAGCTCAGGGTCTGTATCGAATACTGTTTTTACAAAAATAGCAAGTCTCTCAGCCACAACCAATTTAAGGAAATATCCCCAGAGCATCTGATAAAGACCGTTTCTGAATCTGTCAAAATCCACAGGCGCAGGATTATCAAACTGCTTGAACATATTCCCCGCTCTTTCTATAGGTCCCGCAATTATCTGTGGGAAGAAAGAGATAAAAAGCGCAAACTTAAGAAAGTTCTTTTCCGGAACAAAATCTCCTCTGTATACGTCTATGAGATAGCCCACGGACTTAAGAATATAAAAAGACAAGCCAAGTGGCATGATAAGGTTAAAGCGAACATCCTCAATCGCTCCAAAGCTTGCAATTCCCAATATTCTAAAAAAGAAATTGAGATATTTGAACACAAAAAGAATGCCAAGATTAAAGACGATACATGCGATCAAAATCTGCTTGGCTCTTGCTACGTACCTGTCCATACATAAAGCTGCCCCATATACCGACAGCATGGACACCACCAGTACTACCGCGGCACCTATGCCGGCAGTTGCATAGAAGCCAAGACTTACGATCAGCATCCAGATATAGCGGTATCTGATGGGTATTATTAAATTAACCAGCACTGCCACCGGCAAAAAAATCAAGAACGCAAATGATATAAAGCTCATACTCTCTCCCGAATAATATTTACCAGGCGCGTGTTACTCTTTTTCTGTATCTGTACCGAAATTTATACGCCTTTCTTCAACCACGATGGGTCTTCCGATAACTCTCGTGTTTATGTTGAGGATATACTCTCCCATAAGTCCTATGAAAAAGAGCTGAACAGCCCCTATCAGGAACATACCTATGATCATCGGCGCATAACCTGCATGGAAACTGTACCAATGAGTCAGCTTAAGTATCAGGTATACAAATGCAACGATTATATCAATAAGTGCGCAGACAAATCCGGCAATTGTGCAAAGTCTCAGTCCAACCTTAGTGTAGGATGTAATGCTGAGCATGGCGGCATCGTACAGTGTGTAGAAATTGTTATGTGTCTTACCTGCTCTTCTCTGAGGCTGCTCATACTCTACGGTGGTCATGTTAAAGCCGTCACCGTACTCAGCAACGATACCTCTTATAAAAGGAATCGGGTCATCAAGCTTTCTAAGAAGCTGGATAAAAGTCTTATCGTAAAGACCAAAGCCTGTAAAGTGCTCTATCATGCGGACCTTGGACATATTCTTGATCAGCTTGTAGTACATGGTCCTAAGGAAATAGACAAATCCGTTTTCCTTACTTGAAGACTTAACACCGCTAACTATCTTGTGCCCTTCTTCCCACTTTTTTACAAAGACAGGGATCATCTCAACGGGATCCTGGAAATCCGCGCATACCGGAATAACACAGTCTCCGTCAAGAGAACACATGCCATGAAAAGGAGAATTGAACTGCCCAAAATTGGTTACATTGAAGATAGCCTTTATCTTTTTATTGCCTTCGCAGATCTTCTCAATCTTTTCCCTGGTTCCGTCTGTTGATGCATTGTCAATAAATACGATCTCGTAGTCGTAGGCGGAAAGATCGTTTATAAGCACCTTTTCAATTGCAGAAGAGATTCCTTCTACGTTTTCAGATTCGTTAAAACAGGGAATCAAAATACTGATTTTCTTTTTCATAAAAATTAAAACTCCTTAAATGCCGGGCACACACTGAATGTGTGCCATACGCAATAAATGCGGTGCTGCATACATGATCAGGCACCGCATTATAATTGTCATAACTATTTAGTCTATCTCAACCTCGTCTGCACTCTCATCCTGTTCGGAATTGTCTGTCTCGTGGTATTCCTCTTCAGTGTTGACGTTCCAGATATTGCTGCGGTCTGTCTCACCACTTATGATGTTCTTAACAGCCTCAAAGGATGTACACATAGAGTGATCGATATTGTTGTATCTGTGCTGACCGTTTCTGCCGACACAGTAGAGATTATCGATAGAATCAAGGTACTCGATAAGCTTATCAATCTCATCATATGTATCAAAGTAAGCAGGATATGCCTTCTTAACCTTTTCCATATGATAATCGATAACTTCATCAGCCTTGTCGATAAGACCAAGTGTGACCATCTCATCAATAGCCATCTTGGCAAACTCATCCTCGGTCATATTCCACATCGAGTCGCCTTCAAAGCAGAAATACTCAAGTCCGACCCATACAGTGTGCTCAAGGTCCTTAACAAGATAAGGTGACCAGTTGTTGTAAATCTGGAATCTACCCATCTTAACAGATCTGTCCTGAACATATACCCAGTTATCGGGCACAATATTGCCTATTGTTCTGATCTTGGTCTTGTTCTCAAGATTGAGCTTAGGAACAAGTACGCCGAGAGTCATGTAATCACGATAAGGAAGTCCTGCTGCGATCCTCGCAGGTTCAGCGGGAACATCGTTCATGCCGGCGACAAGATCCTTAACAGGCATTGAGCTGATAACTATATCGCCGTCAATCTCAACTTCCTTGCCATCCATGATGTAAGAAACACCCTTGATGTGGTTGCCTTCCTTCTTGATACCTGTAACCTTGGCATTCATGATAATGGTACCACCGAGCTTCTTGATCTCCTCAGCAGTAACGTCCCAGAGCTGACCGGGGCCGAGCTTGGGATATTTGAACTCTTCTATAAGTGAAGTGTTGACCTTACGGTTCTTGACCTTAAAGAGCCTTCCAAGATAATCCTTGATAATACCGAAAATCGAAAGGCCTTTTGTCCTCTGCTTACCCCAGGAAGCATCAATCTCACTTGGATGTCTGCCCCAAAGATTCTCTGTGTAATACTCAAAGAACATGGAATACAGCTTCCTACCAAAATTGTTGATGTAGAGATTCTCAAGGTTATCCTCGGGCCTCTTGTGGAATACGGAAGCCATATATGAGAAACCAACCTTCATGGTTGTCAAAAATCCAAAATTCTTGAATGTCTCAGCCTTAAGAGAAATAGGATAATCATAAAACTTGGAATCAAAAAGAATACGTGAGACACGGTGCCTTGTAAGCATAACCCTGTCTGTCTTCTCAGGATCCGGACCACCCTCTGTCATCTTCATAGGTCTGTCCAAAACTATATCGTCATAGGTGGGTGCACCCTGTCTTGGAAGCATCTTGTCCCACCACTCATTAACTTCGGGAACCTTGGTAAAGAATCTGTGACCGCCCATATCCATGCGGTTACCCTTGTATTCTACGGTTCTGGATATCCCTCCAAACTGGTCGGTCTCCTCGAAAACAACCACCTGATAATCTTTTGACTTGGTCAAAAGCTCGTAAGCAGCGGTAAGTCCTGCAGGACCCGCACCAATTATAAGAGCCTTCTTCATAAATTTACCCTCAACTTCTATAGTCTTAAATATTAACATTAGTAGTATACTCTAACAGTCGGATAACTTCAAGGAAAGGACAGAAAAGCCCCTTAAGATGCCTAAACATCTTAAGGGGCTAAATGTTTCACCTATATGATATTATCACTTAATCTCACATGTCACACTCAGGATCAATCATCCTCGCCTGCGCCATGCTCACGTGCCCAAGGATATGCTCCATCCTTAAGCTTCTGATATGCTTCTGGATAATCTCTCTCGAGCTCGTCATCAGGAAGTCTAAAGTACTCCGTAGGATCAAAATCTGCAATCTTTACATAATCTCTCTCAAGGAATGCATAAGGTTCATTCTCCTCGTAGAAATTAGGGATATGCGCAAGAAGTCTTGCAAATACCTGTCTTCCTTCAAGAGTAAGATGTGTTCCATCCATAAGATACTGATCTGCAGTATCAAGATAGAGATCACATGGCTTGTTATTCATAGCATCAAAATCGATAACATGCATGTCTTCAGCTACATTAAGTGCCTTTCTTGCGTAGTTAGCAAGAGTATCAACACCATTACTTACAACGTATGAATCACCAAGGAACTTACCGTTACCATCTGTATAAACTCCATAGAAAGGAGTCATGATGACAATCTTAGCCTGAGGGCTTATCTCCTTAAGTGTGGCAACACCTCTCTCAAGTCCGCCATAGTATGTATGAAGATCATTGCCATCGTGCTGTGTATTATCAAGTGGCATCTTCTGGAAGAAGTCATTGGCGCCATACTCTATAAAGTAGTAATCAACCTTATCTGAATTGATTTCTTTGATCGCGTGGCGAACATCCTCATAGTTGGCAAAAACGCTGTCAACATCAATCTTACCTGCAAGTCCGTATGCAATACCGTTAAATGAAGGTGAATCCCAATCATCAAGGTTAGTATCAGATGTAGACATCTCTACTGTAGCTGTACTACCACCGATTCCAAGATTATATACCTTGGCATGGGGAACTCTCTCCGCTACCAGGTGAGCAATATCTGTTCTATCGCTTCTACCATTCTCAATCTGGCTGTCACCGATAAATACCATAACGCATCTATCATCTTCCTTAGGTTCTTCCTCCGCAGGTGCAGCTGTTGCTGCCTCCTGAGCTACGCTTGATGTGGAAGCCGATGCTCCTGACTCCTCCAATGAAGGTGTCATCAAATTCTCCGCTACTATAACAGAAGCATTCTCAACTGCCTCATCAACCTGCTCTCCGTTAGATGCAAGTTCATCGCTTACATACTCTTCAGCACTGTTAGCATCCTGTCCGGGAGCTGAACAAGCCATAAGCACAAGTGATAATGAAGCCATAAGTGAAAAAGCTTTTGTGTATAATTTTCTCATTTCTTTTCTCTCCTCTTTTTTGCTTAACACCAGAATCATTGTAGCACCAAATTTTCAGAAAAAAATAGTTTTGGGGCAAAATTAAGAAAATCTGCCGCTAATCTTAAGAAAGTCATAAGAAGTTTACGAAATTACGTTTATTATCTGTTGATCATTTCTATTCTAATTGCCCAAGAAGTACATCTATTGTACAATAGACAGGAAATCTTTATGAAGGAGAGAATACATAATGAATAATTACAGAGAAAATCTGGAGATAGATCTCAAGGATCTTGCCGGGTATATTCTTAAGTTTTGGAAATCAATCATATTATTCGCACTTATAGGGGTAGTCCTTGGAGGCGCATTTTCTTTTGCCAAGGGATATGTTTCACAGGATAACACTGCAGCCGAAACAGAATCTCCTTATTCAGGTCTTAACGATAAGCAGATACAGGAAGTAGAACTTGCCCTTGATACATACAAAACCTTCCAGCAAACACGCGAAACAGTTAAGAGTAGTCTCCAGAAAGATCTTGAAGCCTATAACTCTGAAGGTAATATAGATCACGAAAGCGCTGAAAGTTTGTATTATAAGGTACAGACACTTAATACCACATCAATGGCCCAGCTATCAGGCGGTGGTTCTGTCTATGGTTCGCTTAATGCAGATCAGAAAAAAGCTTTTGATCAAAAGATAAATAGAGAAAATAATCCGATATCAGCTGTAGAAGTAACTTCTACAGCTCCCATTAAAGATATGATAAAGAAGTCAATCTTAGGTGCAATAGCTCTCGTATTCCTGTACGTTGTATTTCTTGCTCTTAAGTATATTCTTTCACCTAAGCTCAAAACAGTGGATGACCTCAAGGCAGCATTCAAGCTCCCCGTCCTTGGGACAATCACCAAGAAAACCGATGACGGACTTGCTGTTATATGTAGCAGTATCATGGCACTTATTACCACAGGCAAGGCTAAGAATATAATACTGTGCTCAACACTTTCTAATGGAACTGTAGCAGACTACATAACTCGCATTACTGAATTCCTCAAAGAAAAATCAGTTACTTCAAACGTAGCACTCGGAATCATCAGTGATCCCAATTCAATTGATAAAGTTGCTGATTCAGACGGACTTGTATTCTTTGAAAGCATAGGCGAATCAACCTACGAAAACATCGATAAAGAAGTCGCGATGGCAAATAACCTCGGAATCAAAGTACTTGGATCGGTTGTTGTTAAATAAACAGAAATCCCGCGAGAAACATGATATGATTCTCGCGGGATATTTTTATGCATATACAATATAATCAGTGCTCAACTGCCTCTGAAAGTCTTCTTCTGATCTCATCAACAGTCATCCACTCAGTGTTGTTTCCTGAGCTGTAGTAGAATCCATCAGGAACTTTTTTACCTGAAAGATCAGGAACCTGCTTATCATTAAAGGTAACCTGAGGATATACGATAAAGTGCTTATCATACTCGTATGTGAAAGGTGCATCCTCAGTTGTAACCATAATCTCATCAAGCTTCTCACCGGGTCTGATACCAACCTCAACAGTCTTGATACCGGGGCACATTGCTTCTGCAAGATCCTTGATATGGAAGGAAGGAATCTTACTGATAAATGTCTCGCCGCCCTTAGCCTCTGCAAGAGCCTTGAGCACAAGCTCAACTCCCTCGGGAAGACTGATCCAGAAACGAGTCATCCTGTAGTCTGTTATAGGAAGCTCTTTTTCCCCTTTCTCAATGAGCTGCTTAAAGAAAGGAATGATCGATCCTCTGCTGCCTGCAACGTTACCGTAACGAACGATCGAGAAGTTAACATCCTTGGTTCCTGAATATGCATTAGCCGCAATAAAGAGCTTGTCGGAAACCATCTTGGTCGCACCATAGAGGTTAACGGGATTAACAGCCTTATCGGTAGAAAGAGCTACAACCCTCTTAACTCCGGTATTGAGCGCTGCGTTGATAACGTTCTGAGCTCCTGTAATATTAGTCTTGATAGCTTCATCAGGATTGTACTCACAGGCAGGAACCTGCTTAAGAGCTGCGGCGTGAATGATATAATCAACATTCTCGCAGGCACGCTCGAATCTGGCGCCGTCCCTAACATCACCGATGAAGAATCTCATCTTATCAGCGTTCTCTTTATAAATCTTCTCATTTGCCATGGTAAACTGCTTGTACTCATCCCTTGAGTAGATGATGATCTTCTTGGGATTGTAGTGCTGAAGGACATACTCAGTAAAGCAATGTCCAAAAGAGCCTGTACCGCCCGTTACCAATATTGTCTTGTTATCCAAAATTGAATTCTGCATCTTGTCTTCTATCTCCATACAAATCTGAAATCACTACCTATTATAACAGAAAAAGAATAAGTTTACCGATATATTATATTTATAAGAAGCGGGATTGGCAACAGGAATATCTCTATTTGCGCAGCACCTCATTTCTAAGGTACAGATTTCCACTGATTCCCGCCATAACAGGCTCTATATTATGCTGCCTTACAAGATACGATAGATTCTGCCTCGTACATTCCAGCAACTCACACGCCTTAGTCGTATCTACAATATTCTTCTTAGTGAAAGTAATAAAATCCCCATAAGAAATATCAATCGAACGACCTCTCTCATATAAAAGCCATGAGGGAATATCTATGGAGTCATTAAACGTAATATAATATCCCCCACATCCGAGCATACATGACTCGTACAGTTCCCTGTTCGCCATTATCTTATCTACTCCATTGTAATCCAAGATATCGGAAAGAGGTATTTTTTTTACAATATTATCCTTAAAGAAGCATAGCAAAACTCCGCCCTCAAGCGCTGTGCAATCAACCAGATTATGCGCATCTCTCTCCCTGACAAATTCCGGAAGGGCATCAATCTTATTAATACATAGCCAGTCCTGTGAGCACCTTCCCTGTGCCAACTCCAGAAGTCTCATTTCATCATACTCTTTAAGCTTGTGAGCAGACAGTATACTTCCTATGTTCTGCCTCCCACTTGGGATAACCCGCTCCCTCACCCACATCAGGCTGGCGTCCCTGGGAATAGTATAAATTCCTCTTTTTATAAAACTTGTAAAAAGAAGCGGCGCAGTCCACTCATCAAGTTCACTTCTAAGCTCAATAATAAATGACTTATTATTCTCAAAATACAGAAGGACGCCTACATCTATACTATTTTCTTCATCAAGAATCTCATAGATTTTCATAAACCTTGTACCTTCCATAAATCATGTCCCAGATAGCATCAATAAAGATTTCTGACAACACTCCATCCAATCCCTTAAATATCTCGTCTTTGTGCTCAGGCTTAAGAATTCCTTTAAACAGTTTCTTCTTATGGGATAAAAGAGACAGATTATCATATGTCGACCTGCTGCCTATGAAATTATTGCACGGTCTGTCTTCCATTATGTCAAAAGACTTTGCAGCTTTGTCCGACGAACAAGTGCAAAGTAGTGACAATCCATGATCGAACAAAGGTGCAATTCTGACTGTATGCGCTCTTGCGTTCCTCAAAATCTCAATGTTGGCTCCGTGCCTGTCTCTGTTGAGAATAAGATAATCAATAACCAGCATATTCTCAATATAATCTCTCCATCCCATCCTCACACAGAAGTCAAAATGTGATTCCCCGGGAAGCGCATTAAGTCTGTAGAAATCATCAAGCGAAGCCTTACTCTCCCCTCGTTCCTTGAAATCATAAGAGGCACAAAGATATGTGTTGCATATCTTACCTCCAATCTCAATGTCAGCATTTATCAACTCATACTCAAGATGCTCTACACCAAGAATATCCAGAAGCCTATCCACTATTATTTCATTTACACACTCATGTCCCACTATACCCTTTTCCGAATCGTAGTTTGAAAGCTTATAGTACTTCTTGCGACCACCCACAATCGAACTCGATTTCAGATATGTACCTGCTGTTCCGGAAGAATTCCTCACATGTGACCAGTTTAGATATGTGAGATCCTGAGTTTCTCTTATAATCTTTGCCATATAATACCTTTATTTTTATTTGACGCTCGTCAAAGATTTCTTATATTATAATAATCTATTTGACGTGTGTCAAATAATCAACCTCACATAATCGAGTAGGAGGAATTTCTCTTAATTGAGAAATTCCGACCTCTCACACCACCGTGCGTACCGTTCGGTACACGGCGGTTCAATCAACTTAACAAGTAACACACCTTTTG
>JAEEGJ010006563.1_pt1 | contig 34668 bp, 34 predicted proteins | sample 8958761 | NCBI WGS metagenome assembly JAEEGJ01 (sample SAMN16246546, study PRJNA631951) | gut metagenome | biome: gut microbiome; feature: rumen; material: RS-attached | host: Bos | place: Iran: Karaj | collected 2018-10
GGCCCGAGGTTTACTTTGAAGGCAAAGGCTGGATCCCTTTTGAGCCCACGCCCGGCTTCTATACGGAAATATCGTGGACAACGGTAGCAAACAAGATCATTAAAAAAGAACCAGACAAGCCAAAGGACGTCTTTAACGAACCCGAAGTGACAATAGGGGACGAAGAAACCGATACCGCCGACGAAAAGCTGCATATAAGCATCAATCCTTTAGTCATCATTATCCCGTTTGGCGCGATATTGTTTGTTATAGCGATATACACGCTCATATTAAGGGCGGTCTCAAGGCGCAAATACGTTAAGATGTCCGTAGCCGGGCAGGCAAAGGCAGTTGCAAAAGATATATTTTCACTCCTGTCCATTCAGGGATTTAAGCGCAAAGAAAGCGAAACGCTCAAAGAATTCGCCGACAGGATAAGCGATGAGGTCGGTGAAGAAGTATACGGTTTTACCGAAACATACGAGCTGGTGCTCTATTCGGAAAAACAGAGCAAAAATCCCGAAATTTTGCCTATACTCGTGTTCAGAGAAAAGGTACTGGAACGTTTAAAACAAAGAAGTTATTTGAGATATCTGCTCAGGATGCTCACTTCACAATTTTGATCCATTATTTACGAATTATTAATAGTAATATCGATTCAAATTGGTTATAATCATATGCATAATACAAAAAAGAAAGCGTATTGAATAAGGAGGGTTACAATGGATTTGAAGTTTTACAGATGTAATCACTGCGGCCAGATCGTCGCAGTAGTTAAAAAGACCGGAGTTCCGATCGTGTGCTGCGGCGAGCAGATGCAGGAGATCGTTCCCGGAACGACAGACGCTGCTGTTGAAAAGCACGTTCCCGTTTATGAAGTGAACGGCAATATCGTTACCGTATCGATCGGAAGCGTTGCTCATCCCATGATCGAAGAGCACTACATTGAATGGGTTGCATTGCAGACCAAGGCAGGAAATCAGCGCAAAGCACTCACTCCCGGAAGCGAACCCAAGGTAAGTTTTGCACTTACCGACGGTGATGAAGTCGTTGCGGTTTATGCTTACTGCAATCTTCACGGACTTTGGAAATCATAAAACAAATAAACATTAAGGAGAGGACAAAAATGAAGACATATAAGTGTAAGATCTGCGGAGAAATATTCACGGTTGAAGACGGAGCCGAAGCAGTTTGCCCCAAGTGTAAAGCTACCGGTGACAAGCTTGAAGAAGTGGTTACAAACAAATATGCCGGTACAGAGACCGAAAAGAACCTTCAGGCTGCTTTTGCAGGCGAATCTCAGGCACGTAACAAATATACCTATTTTGCATCAAAGGCTAAAAAGGAAGGCTTTGAGCAGATCGCCGCTTTATTCCTGTTAACGGCAGACAATGAAAAAGAACACGCAAAGATGTGGTTTAAGGAACTCGGCGGAATCGGTTCAACCGCAGAGAACCTTGCTGCCGCAGCAGACGGTGAGAACTTCGAGTGGACAGACATGTATGAAGGCTTTGCCGTTACCGCAGAAAAGGAAGGTTTCCCCGAACTTGCTGCCAAGTTCAGAGGTGTAGCAGCTATCGAAAAGCGTCACGAAGAAAGATATCGTGCACTTCTTAAAAATGTTGAAGCTCAGGAAGTATTCAAGAAGAGCGAAGTTAAAGTTTGGGAATGCCGTAACTGCGGTCATATCGTAGTAGGCACAAACGCTCCCGAGGTTTGCCCCGTTTGCGCACATCCCCAGAGCTACTTCGAGATCCATGCCGAGAACTACTAAAGATCGTTACTGAACATAGCATAAAAAGGCAGACCCGTTGATGATATCACGGGTCTGCTTTTTACTTTACAGGATATTAAAATATCAAATTAAGGAAATACGATCACTTTAAACGAATTGGGTTTTATCGAAAGAGCATCGCTTACGACCGTGATCATCTGAGTTGGTGCGACTTTATAAGGCTCTTCGACAGTGTTGTAGGCGTCTTTTTCGGCGCAAAGCTCGTATGCCTTGACCGTTGCGTTAAGATCGTCTTCGTAGACCGAAGAAATATCGAGACGTTTTTCGGTATCGCTTACGTTCACTGCTTTTATTATAAGTTTGCCTTCGCCGTCAATAACGGCACTTGCAAACAGTTCTTTGTCTGTGGGATGCGCAAATTTCTTTATGTATTCGCCTTCGTGAGTACTAAACAGTTTCTGTACATAGTAACTCGGCGTAGCGTAAGCACTCTCTCCGTTAAACCAGATAAGATTGGGCGACCACTGCGAATATCCAAGCTTAGACAAAAGCGGTGCGTAAGATGCCATGACTACTACATCCTGATTACGTTCCAGTCCCGTCATAAATGCAGCCTCCGCCAAAGCGGCAAGGTGACTGTTCGCATCGGGTCTGTTGAACCTTCCGTTTGCGCCTTCTATATGGCAGGCATATTCGCCTGCGAAAACTTTGATATCACGGGGATAATTGTCGTAAAACGTATTGTTTTCGATAAGCCAGTCGGGGCTTACGTAATAGTGCTCGTCTACCGCATATACAAAGTTTTTATTCTTTTCATGCTCTTTTCTTATGAAGTCCCATGAAGCACTGTAACGATCGCTGTAAACATCGGGGCCTGCGGTTCCGATAAGCTTCATATCGGGATAAACTTCATGGATCTTTTTCTCGAATATGCGATATCTTTCAAAGAACTGAGAATTTTCATCCTCCCACTGTTCGTTTCCGATTCCGATCATGTCCATACCAAAAGGCTCGGGATGGCCCATTTGGGCTCTTAATGAACCCCACTTGGAATCAACGGGGCCGTTCGCAAATTCAATGAGATCGATCGCATCCTGAACATAATTCATAAATTCGGGATCGTTCACATCAACCTTTTCAAGTGTCTGGAACTGACATGCAAGTCCGACGCTTACAACAGGCGCGGGTTTGCAGTTTAAATATTCGCAAAGAAGGAAGAACTCATAAAATCCGATCTCGTAAGATTGACCGTAATAATGATAAGGTCCGACCTCCGGTTCAAGCCACGATGTATGGACTGCCCATCTCGACCAGTTAAACCTTCTGTCTTTCACCTCTCCGACAGTACGCTTCCAGTCATAGCGGCTTTCAAGCGTCGAACCTTCGACCACGCATCCGCCGGGGAATCGAAGAAAATCGGGCTTAATGTCTTTAAGCATGTTCGCCAGATCTTTTCTGAAAAGACCCATGACAGCATCCGAGGGTTTAAGTGAGAAGAAGTCAAAGCATATCCTTCCGGTATCGGCGATAATGACTTTAACCTGTGCAAAACTAACGTCGGCTTCGGCCTTTACGGTAGCTTTGTACTCTTTGAATTCGCTCGAATTTATTGTAAAGTCAACTCCAAATGCCACTGCATCGCCCTTGGCGGCCTGCAATGTCACTTTCCTTTCCGTATCTGCCTTGGCGTAAAAAGAAACCTCGTACGAAGCGCCTTTTCTTACGCTGAAACCATCATAAGCATTGTTTGAAAATCCCGAGCCCGACATAAGCACATCGCACACAAGATAATGAGGATTGGCGCAGCTTACGGGGTTTTCATCCGAAATTGAGATCATAGCGTTCCCTTCGGATCTCCATGCATACAATCCGTCAAATTTTGTTTCAAACTTTCCAAAATCTTCGGAAGAGGCATAAAGCATCTCGAAATTTCGGTTCTGTATCAGCTGAGCATTCAGTCCGCCGTCAAGTCCGTAATTAATATCTTCAAAAAAGAGACCTATCATGTCGGTTTTCTCCGATCCGTCTGGTTAAATTAAAAGCCTGCATAAATGCAGGCCGAATAATCATAGGAAAAACACGTATTTAACGCGATGAAAACGATTAAGTAAAACACAAAAATATATAGATCAGACTACAGAGTCTCTGTGGGTTATCTCACACATGATCCTGTAAGGTTCTTTCTTTGTGTTTCTGAAATCTTCGTTTTCAATTTCTTCAATTATCAGTTCACAGCATTTAATACCGATCTTTTCAAGCATGATCTCGCTTGTTGAAAGAGTCGGATACAAGTATTCGGACATTTCTCTGTTATCAAATCCAAAGATCGAGATATCTTTTCCCACGATGAGATCTTTCTTACGTGCGCAATCATACGCACCGGCTGCCATAAGATCGTTCATGCAAAAGATCGTCTTCACGCCCTTTGCGATGAGCTTCTCTGCCGCTTTCTCACCGGACGCTCTTTCCCAGTCTCCGTATTCGATAATATTTTTATCAAATTTAATGTTATTTTTCTTTAAACTGTCCTTATATCCCTCCATACGCCACATCGTATGGAAGTTGTCGGGCTTACCTCCGATAACACCGATCTTCTTATGTCCCTTCGAAATAAGATAATCAATGATCTCCTCACTGGAGTTTGAATCGTCAATAACCACCGATTTATAAACATTGTCTTTTGACATTCCGTATCCGAAAACGACCGGAATATCATAATCGTTGGGAACACAATCAAGTATACGACCGTGAGCCGCAACATATATAACACCGTCCGCACGAACGGCTTCGGCCTCCAAAAATGCAGGTGCAGTGTTTTCTTTAAGCAAATGCTCGTCACCGAGCTCTCCGTTATATGCCTTTTTCCATTTCTCGTACATGCTCATATTGATAAGGAACGTACGATATCCGGAACTTTCGGCATGAGCCATTATTGATTCAACGATCGCAGGAGTGGAGAAAGACTGACAAAGTTCTTCCGTAATGATACAGATAGTCTTGTTGTTGGTCCTGCGCATTCCCTGCGCATAATAGTTGGGTTTGTAACCTGTCTCCTGCACGACTTTCAAAACACGATTTCGTGTTTCTTCGGTCATATTCGTCTTTCCGTTTAGGATGTTCGAAACTGTGCTTGGAGATACATCGCACATCTTCGCTATTTCTTTTACGGTTATCAAAGCTGAAGCTCCTTTGAGAATTACACTTTAAATGCGATTATAACAGATAAAACCCTTATTTAAAATACCCCCGCCGGAAAAACCGGCAGGGGAATGATTTAGGTTGCCGTACTTATTTAGCTGCTTTCATAGCGTCAAGTTCGATAGTGTACTTGTCAACATCAAACTTGTAAAGATCCTGGAATCCCAAACTGTCAAGATTGGTAACCATGGTATCCCACATAGAATCGAATTCAGCTTCGCTTGATGCAAAGATCATCTTCCAAGATGCATCCTTAACTTCCTGTCCAACCTGATTTCTGATAACTGTGATATCAGCATCTTCGGTAGGAAGAGAAACAGATACGCTGGGTCTTACAAGAAGTGCATTGTTTGCTTTCATCCAATCAACGGGTTCAGCAACACCGAATCTTGCGGACCATTCATTCTTGGTCTTTGTAGCTGTAGCTGCTTTCCATGATGACCAGTGAGTATTGCCGTAAGGTTCACCTGTGTTGGGGTTGGTGGAGATAGAGCTTACGATCCACTGGTTGATTGCGTTGTTACCGTCTGAGTAACCTGCTCCGCCGTACTCTTCGGGAACCGGAAGGTTATCCATAAGTGCATTGTCGTTCATGATGGTGAACTTTCCGTCTGCGCCTACAGTATAGTTGAATCCTTCGATACCGTCATGCTGGAATGTAACACCTTCGGGAGATGCGTACCAGTCAAGGAACTTCATGATTCTGTCATACTTTTCACCTTCAACGCCTGAACCAACGCCGAAGATACGTCCCGATCCGTAATATGTATCGGAAGTTGTGTAGTAAAGCTGATCCTTAACAGGGATAAAGATCATACCCTTGCCGTCTGCAAGTCTTTCGGTTGTGTTCCAGAAACCTACCTGCCAGCTGTACCAGAATGTGTAAACCTGTCCGGCGCTCATCTTAGCACATGCAGCATCCCAGTTCTGAGAACCTGAGTCGGGATCTACGATACCCATCTGGTTTGCTTTCCATAAGAACTTAAGCATCTTGTAGTATGTACCGTTCTTGTCGGTAAGAGGGATGAACTTGTCATCTTTTGTAAGGATAGCTGAACCTTTGATCTTCTCGCCGTACCATGTTGTAAGCTGTACAACGTTTGCGATACCGATCATACCGTCGTTGTTATCCCAGTCAGGCCAAAGTGAGAAACCGTAAGCGGGATCGCCGTTCTCATTGGTAGGGTTGGCATCCTGAATCTTCTTGATCGTTTCAAGAAGTCCGTCAAGATCTTCAATATCGGGAGCGCCGATTCCTGAGTAAAGGTCCCAGCGAAGCATGGGGCTTGAATAGATAACGTCATCCGAGAAAGATGTGGGAGAAGTGTTGGTCATTTCACAAGGAATACCGTAAATAGCTCCACCTGCGTTGTTTTCAAGTCCTTTATTGTATGTTGAGATCTGATCGTCAAATCCCATAAGATTGCTGCAGTTCTTAATCTCACCGGAGATATCCTTTATAAGACCTGCCGCTACACAGTCAGAAAAATGGCCGGGATCGAGCAAAACGATGTCGCCAAGGTTTCCTGTTGCGGTTCTTGTCTGGTAAACAGCATCACCTGCTACCTGAGGAGCAATGATGTTAAGTTCGATATTGAAACGATCCTTAACAACCTTTGCGAACCAACCTGTCTGTGTTCCCTGATAGTTAGCTGCTTCATCGTATACTTCAACAACGAGTAACTCGTCTGAAGATGCTGATGAATCGCCGTTATCAGTCTTTGCTGTGTCCGTTGAAGTGTTAGCGGTTGAAGGCTTGTCTGTTGATGCTGCGTTGTTGCCGCAACCTGCAAGCATAGCTGCTACCATTGTCAACGAAAGTAATAATGCTACTACTCTCTTCTTCATAATTTCCTCCTTCTAAAGAATATGAAAATAAATAGTTTATATATCCAACGGCGAGGCCGTTAAATACCGTGTATCAACCCTTAACCGCACCTATCATGATTCCCTTGGTGAAGTACTTCTGGAAGAACGGATATACCAGAAGAATGGGCGTTACGACTACGATCGTGACCGTCATACGTACCGATGTCGCAGTCTGCATCTTGGCCATGGAGGCCGCGATATTTGCGGAAGAGGAGCTTCCGTTAAGCAAAGCTTTTATGGAGCTTGACTGAGTGATGTACTGATAAAGTACAAACTGTAAAGTATTCAGCTTTTTGTCGGTAATATAGATCAGCGTATCCTGGAAGGAGTTCCACTGGTTTACCGCCGTGAATATCGCTACGGTCGCAAGTATCGGTTTGATGACCGGGATCATTATCCTGAAAAAAATTGTCAGCGTTCCCGCGCCGTCTATCAGCGCCGCTTCCCGTAACTCTCCGGGAGTTGCCTCGACAAACGTCTTGCACAGTATCATGTAAAACGGGCTGATCGCCGTAGGCAGAATGTATATCCAGAAGTTGTTGGTAAGCTTTATGTTGGTCATCGTAATGTAAAGAGGTATGATACCTGCATTGAAATACATTGTTGCCGCTATAAATCTGAACCAGAACTTTCTTCCCCACATATTCTTGCTGGTGAACATGTAACCCAGGAATGCGGAGGTAAATACTACCACGATCGTACCGATGGCCGTTCTTGCAAGAGATATCTTTGCCGCGTCGAACAATCCTTCAAGCTTCATTACCGAAACATAGTTCGTGAAATGAACTTCAAGAGGAACGAAGATTACTTTACCTCTCTCGCTTAACTGGTTGCTGCTTATCGAGTTGATAAAGATGTAATAAAACGGATATACACACACAAAAGCGAATATCGAATATACGATGTATGTGATAACGCTTATCATTATGTCGCCGAAGGAGCGTTTGTAATGTACGCCCGAAGGCCTGTAATCATCAAAGTCTTTTTGTCTTTTCTTCATACCGTTAACCCCCTTAAATGAATCCTTCGCCGCGCACAAGCTTCGAGAAGCCGTTAGTGAGGGTCAAAAGTATAATGCTGACTATTGTTTTAAGAATGCTGACCGCAACCGAAAGCGAATAACCGCCGCTTCCCATCGCCAGGTTGTAAACGTACAAGTCCAAAACCTGGATGTATTCTTTGTTGAAAGAGTTCTGGAATACGTAGAACTGTTCCATACCGTTTGTAAGGAAGTTTGCGAGATTCAACATTACGATTACGAAGTAGGTAGGTAAAATGCTCGGGATCGTAATGTGGCGGATGATCTGCATACGGTTAGCACCGTCAACTCTTGCCGCTTCGATCATCTGCTCGTCTATTCCGGTGATGGCCGCGATGTACATGATCGCTGCCCATCCTGCGTTCTTCCATGTCAGCCACAGCCATTGCTTAAAGTAGATGTGACTCGTCGATTTTAAGAAATCTATCGGTCTGTCTATAACATGCAGGTTAAGTAAGATCGTGTTTACAACACCCGTGCTGTTAAGAACCGAATAAGCGATAGAGAAAACAAGGACCCAGCTTATGAAGTTGGGGATCGTTGTAACCGTCTGAACGAACTTCTTAAAAGGAACACATTTGATCTCATTAAGAAATACCGCAAACATCATGGGGAACCATGAAAACAAAAGGCTCAGACCGCTTATTGCGAAAGTGTTTCGTAAAACGCCGAGTATCTGCTTAACCTTTACGGGGTTTTCCACCATGGACTTGAACCACTTAAGTCCCACGAACTTATCGGGTGTAAGTGCCTGGGGCGGCTTGTAATCAAAAAACGCGTATATCCATCCGTAAAGCGGATAATAGCAGAAGATGGCGATTATGATTATGAAAGGAAGCACTAAGAGAAACTCCTTAAATCCTTCGCGCTGTTTCCTGGTTTTGAACATAAAAAATACCTCTTTTTACCCAATCGTAAATCGATTTATTAAAACGTTTTATTAAATCGTTTTACTAAACTATAACCTTACTGATTTTCGTAGTCAACGAAATGTTAAGTAAATTAATTATTTTTGTGGAAATGATATAAAAACGAGAGGGGGTTTTTGTACAAAAATATAGAAACGATATTACATCGTTTCTATCAAGAAGTTTGAACAATATATGAAATAGGAAAAATGATGTTACATTTTTAGAATAACCGATCTTACAAAGTAGGTTCCGAATATGATCGCCAGTAATGTTACCACGGTCATCAGAACATAAAGCCCTCTTTTATATTCAAAGGTTTTGTACGCCTGTCCCAGCCGGATCAGCCCAAACCTGCCATATTCTCCTCCGTTACTTGCAAAGAATCTCGGCTATGGTATCTGCATAGTTTCTTGCCTGAGTCGCATCCAGCCCCAGCACCTTTGACCACAGTTTAAGTCCCTGTGCGTAGTACATTATGAGCTCGACGGTTTTATTCACATCGACTCTTTTGAATTCGTGGCTTCTTATTCCGTATTCGATAAGATCGGACCAGTTCTTTCTGGCACGCTCGTCTATTTCTTTGTAAAACTCGGCATGACCCGTTCCGGCATATTCATACACCGCAAAGGTAAGCGCCGATTCGGGATCGATTATATCAACGGCGATTCGGTCGAAGGCATCGAACAATATCCTTTTTGCACTCTCTCCACGTGCGATAGCTTCTCCAAACGAAAACTCATCGAGAAGCACCTCATTGAATATCTCCTCCGTGGACGAAAAATGTCTGTACAAACCGCCTCGACTGAGTCCGGTGCTGTCGCAGATGTCTGTCATCGTGACATCCTTAAAGCCCTTCATCGCAAACAGCTCGCCCGCTGCCCGTATAATGGCTGTTTTGGTAGCATCTCCTTTAGCGCTCATATGTATCCTCCAAAATTGAGACACCATTGTCGCTAATATTATGTAACCTTATTTCGGGATTGTCAAGATTATGCTCAGGGGTAAAAAGAAACCTCTACGCGTTATCGATCTTCTCGCGCTCTTTTAAAGCATTGTAAAGTCCGAGGAGGTCCTTTTCGACTCTCATGACTTTTCCTTCGGCATTCAAAAAGCAATGTTCGGAATGAGCTTTGCATACCGTCTTGCCGGATGCGTTCTTCATAACATATTTAAAAGAAAGCCTTATGCCGTTAAACTCCTCAACGGATGTCTCGATGAATATATCCTCGGGAAATCTCGTTGCGACGCTATACTTAACGTTCACAGCGGCAACCGGAGAAACGACTCCTTTGGCTTCGAGCTTATCGAAGTCCTGTCCAATCTCTTTAAGATAGAACACTCTCGCCTCTTCCATCCATCGAATATAGTTTGAATGATGCACTATCCCCATCTTATCCGTCTCGTAATACTGCACCGTATGCTTGTAAGATATCATCTCTCACCTCTGTAACTTTTTTCCAATCTTATTCCGATTTTGAATCGTCAAGATTCTTTAATGCTTCGTTCATCTTTTGAGCCTCTCCCTTCGAAAGCGCCGAAGAGATCAATACGGTGAAAAGATATACTCCTCCGACGCTTAAGCCGATGGTGAGGATACCTTTAACCGAGAAATCAAACCATCCGAAGGATATTCCGATGATTGCCATGACAATGACCATACTCAGATAATGAAGCAAAAAGAAAACGAATCCGAAACCTTTGCCAACCTTTTTCTTCGGTTCGTACGAAAAGAAGGCCGTAGTCACCAAAGATGTAAGTATGCCCGCAACAAAGATACGGGGAATCGTTGCGGCCGGAATGGTATCGTATTTCATTACGCTTATCCCGACGATCAATGTGATGCCGGTGGTTATGGTCAATGTCCATTTAAGTAAATTTATAAGAAATGTCTTCATGTAACGCTCTCCGTTTATTTGCCTATGCCGAGTTTCTTTTTAAGATCGGGGACATATCCTCTTGAGATTATGATGTCTTCGCCGTTCTTAAGTCTTGCAACGAATCTTCCGTTAAACTCGGGGCTTAAATGATCTATCGCTTTGATGTTTACGATGGCATTCTTCGATATTCTTATAAAGGAAGAACCTTCAAGGAGTTCCTCCAGTTCAAACAGTTTTTTCTTTGTCTCGTAACACTTGTCTTTTGTATATGCAAAGACTCTGTTGTCGACCGCATCAAAATAGAAAATGTCTTTAAGCGGGATCATTACGATGTTTTCGTCGGCGTATACCGCCATCGTATCTTTGCCCACACCGTCTTTTAAGCGACGAACCGTTTTTAACACTTCGTCGCTTAAATTGGCCATCTTTATGATTATTTCATCTTCTTCGCCGGGTAAGGGCGTTTCAATGGTTATCTTCATTATCTGTCTTTCTTTTTGCTGTATGTGATATAGATCGTGGAAAGTATTACAAATACTATGCCCACTCCCAAAAGTATAACCATTTTTGAGCCCTGAGACAATTGATTTTTGTCGAAATAAAGGTCCATTCCCATTATTCTGTCGAGTTCTTCTCTCATAAGAGCGGGTGTGCCGTCAAACAGCTTGTCTTCAACGGGCGCAAGCATGATCTTTCTGATAGCCGAAGTCGAATAGATGAAAGGGAAGCATTTGATCATCTTCTGCATTGAAGAGCTCATTTCTCCTATAGGGAAGTAAATACCTCCGAGGAAGCCGGCGAGTGTTCCGAGCACGATACCGATGCCGCCCCATGCGCTCTGGCTTTTTATTGCCGAAGCGAATAAAAACATGATCGAAGAAAATACAAACGAGTTGATCGTAATGATCAAAAGGAGCATCAACTGTGTCTTTACGGGAAGAACCGCTACACCTCTCATAACTCCGATGATCTCGGTAACGATCAAAGTTATGAGACTCATGATCATACCGGTAAGCCATGCGCTGAAAACGTAACCGAGCACAAATACCGATCTGTTTACAGGCATTACCATAAGAGAGTTAAGGCGGTTACCTGTTCTGTCCTTTATCATGTTCGAGTAAAAAGAGTGTGTTACCGTAGCGGCGTTTATGGTGATTATTCCCGCGCATGTCCACAGAAATACCATCTGATCGCAAAGTGCTATGTCAGCTTCTCCGCCTCTTCCGGGGATGTTTTTCAATATGTTCACTATCTCGCTGTTGGTTACGTCACCCAAGAAAAATACCATTAAAAATACTACTATGAGCATGGAGAGCAGTGAAAAGAAAACTGCTGAAAAATCCTTAAAATACAATGCTATGTTTCTTCTTGTCAATGCCATAAATCCTCTCATTATTCCATCCTCCCTTTGTTCATCGAAGTAACGTTTATGAATACGTCGTCCATGTTTCCCTGTACTATCTCAAATCCGTCGATCAAACCTTTAAGTCCTTCGGCACTCTTTGCCGCTTCAAAAGGATCTTTTGCCTCTACGCAGGCTCCGTACGTCGTATCGGTCATTTTTTCTTTGCCTATGACTGCCTCGACCCGCTCTTTCTTATCGGGTGTAAAGTAAAGTTTAAGGCTGTCTTTTGCGTAACGGTCCTTTAATTCAAAAGGTGTTCCTTCGGCAAGCTTCTTTCCTTTGTCTATAACTATTATCTTGTCGGCCGATTGCGCCTCTTCCATGTAGTGTGTGGTAAGAAATACCGTCATGTCCGTGTTCTTTCTGAGCATTTCTACCGCTTCCCACACATCTGCTCTCGTTGCGGGATCGAGACCTGTCGTAGGCTCATCGAGGAAGAGTATCTGAGGTGAATGCATTAAAGCGAATGCGATCTCACATCTTCTCTTCTGGCCTCCGGAAAGTACTTTGTATTTTTTGTTGATGATGTCCGAAAGTTTAAGCACATCCGAAAGATCTTTTAATCTGCTGCTTATCGTCTTGTCATCAAGTCCCTGCATTTTTGACCTTACCACGATGTTTTCTTTGACCGAAAACAGTTCGTCAAGAACGTTTGACTGATAAACAACTCCGATGCTCCTTCTTATGTCCATATCGTCTTTGCCGAGTCTGTAGCCGTTTAGGAAAGCCGTTCCGCTGTCAGGTGTAAGAATCGTGGAAAGCATGTTGACCGTCGTCGACTTTCCTGCTCCGTTAACTCCCAGGAAGCCTACAAACTCTCCTTTGCCGATCTCAAAACTTAAAGAGTCCACTGCGTAAAAGTTTCCGTATTTTTTTGTAAGATTGCTGATCTCTATCGAATTCATCCGATCCTCCTTGCCAATCGCTTTTGATTGAAGTTCTCTTGTTGATCGAATGATATGAGAAAAATGGAAAAAAGAAAACAGAAATGAAGGTAAGTTGTATTTTTAGGGCGGTAAGTTGTAAAACCGCCCCTTTTTTAACGATATTTCTTAATGAAAGGATGTCTTTCCTTGGGACCCGTCGCACGTACTTTTCCAAGGAACGACCAGAAGAGGATGATGGCCTGACCCGGAATGCCCAGCCAGAATACTCTCCATATATTAAAGCCGAATTCAAAGAAGAGAGCGAAGAACGCAAGAAGCGTCGTCCACATTAATAAGGAAATGATGGCGTAGTTTCTTCTTCTTGAAAACCATATGGTGTTTAAGACAAGCCAAACCACCATTGTGACGGGCACCGCACATACGAATGCCATCCAGGAACCTCTGAGATCTTCTCTTGCGGTCCTTATTATAACGAAGATAAGCGTTGCCACAAGCCATACCGCCATAAGTGATATGCCTGTCACAAGTGCTCTCGTGTTCACCCAGCGCTTCTTTTGTTCGTCAAGTCCCACCGGCGCAACTTCCTCGTGCTCGGTGGTGAGATAATCGAGGGTAACGCCGAACATCTCGGCAATGTTATACAAAACGACAACGTCGGGAAGTGCTTCTCCGCGCTCCCATTTCGACACGGTCTTGTCAGAATAATTGAGCGCACCTGCCAGATCAAGCTGTGTCATTCCCGCAGCCTGACGTAATTTTCCGATGTTTTCACTTATAGTCAGTTTTATGTTTCTTTCAGAATCCATTTAATACCTATGCCCTTTTAACCGATCGGCATACGCGACAAACCGCGCATTTACGCCATTCTCTCCTATGAGTAGAATAACCGATTTTCAACTCTACTAAGAGACATTATAACAGTGGAATCCAAAAAAGTCCAAGTAGATTGATATTTTAGGCTGCCTTTGAATACAATTATGCTGAAAACAACGAAAGAGCGAGGGAAACATCATGCGTGATTACACAATAGTAACCGATTCAACTTGTGACCTTTCTCCTGAGATGATCGAACGCTACAATCTTAAGATTGCTACATTGTCGGTTCTTTTGGATGGTAAGGTATACAAAAACTACCCCGATGAAAGGGAAATAACAAATAAGGAACTTTACGCAGCAATGCGAAGCAAAAAGCTTCCTACCACTTCTGCGGTAAATCCCGAAGATTTCGAAAAAATATTCAGACCCGAACTTGAGGCGGGACGCGACATATTATATGTAGGATTCAGTTCGGCAATGAGCTGCACCTACAATTCCGGATGCACAGTTGCAGCCGAATTGAGAGAAGAATTCCCCGAGGCAAAGATCTTAACTGTAGATTCTCTTGCGGCTACCTTCTCACTGGGACTTCTTGCGGTAATGGCCGCCATGAAGAAAGAAGAAGGCGCTACCATCGAAGAGACGGCAAAATATGTTGAAGAAAACGTTCCCAACATGGCACATGCATTCACCGTTGACGACCTCTTCCATATTATGAGAGGCGGACGCGTAAGCAGAAGCACCGCATTTATCGGAAGCATCCTTTCCATTAAGCCCATTCTTCGTGTAGGCAACAACGGACTTATTGAATCCGCCGGAAAAGTCAGAGGTACAAAGAAAGCTTTCCAGTTCCTTTTAGAACAAATAAGAGACAACCTTACCGATCCCACTCTTCCTTTCTTTGTGGGACACGGTGACAACGAAGAAACGGCAAATGAATTTGCCGAAATGCTTAAGCGCGAACTTGGTCTTACCGATGTTCACGTATGCTGCTTGGGTCCCGTATGCGGATGTCACGGCGGCCCCGGACTTGTGGGTGCTTTCTATCACGGAAAAACACGTGAACCCGGCGTAGCGGCAAATAAGGACGAAGAAAGAAACATCGCCTGACAAATAAAGAGATTTATGTGGTAACCAAATACTCACTTTTATCCCATAATTCCACAGGAAAACTCCCAAATTCCATTTGGGAGTTTTTTCTTGCTTTCTTTATCGATAATTTTTTTGTAAGCGGTTACATTTTTGTCGCACACAGCATTTTTTTATGATATATTAGTTAGGGGAGATAAGAAAATGAACATTTACGACATTTCAAAATTGGCCGGAGTATCAACCGCAACGGTGTCCCGTGTCATAAACGGATTTGACAACGTAAAACCGGCAACAAGAGAAAAGGTATTAAGCATCATCGCATCTCAGGGTTATACACCCAATGCATTCGCCAGAGGTCTCGGTCTTAATTCAATGAAGACCATCGGCATCATGTGCGCAGATTCTTCGGATATGTATCTTGCAAAAGCCGTATATTATATCGAAGGAGCTCTTCGTGAGAACGGTTATCATTGCATACTTACATGTACCGGTTACGAGAGAAAGAGTCAGCGCGAATCTATGGAAATGCTCATGTCCCAACATGTGGACTGCATAATTCTTGCAGGTTCCATCTTCATCGACAAAGACGATTCCAACAACAAATATATATATAAAGCGGCGGACAGCGTTCCCATAATGCTTCTTAACGCAAATCTCGATCACAAGAACATTTACTGCATCTCCTGTGACGACAGTGCGGCAATGGAGAAGGCTACCGAGTTTCTTCTGGACAACAAGAGAAACAATATCTTATATCTTTACAACTCAAACTCATATTCGGCTACGAAAAAACTTTCGGGATATCGCAAAGCCTTGGAAAAGAAAGGTCTTAAGTGCAATGAAGACTACATCAGATACTTTAACGGCACTTCAAAGGATCTGGAAAAAGTATGCGGTTTCGTGACCGAACTGGCGGATAAAGGTCTTAAGTTCAACGGCGTAGTCGCTTCCGAAGACTTTCTTGCGGTAGGCGCACTTAAATATGCCGTAAGAAAAGGAATAAAGGTTCCCAAAGATCTGGAGATCATCGGTTACAACAATTCGGTCCTCACCGTATGTACCGAGCCCGAACTTTCCTCGGTTGACAACCAACTTGAAACACTTTGCACCAATCTCGTAAGAATATGTATCGGTGCTCTTTCGGGAGAAAGCATGCCGCAAAAGACCGTATTCAACGGAGAACTTATACACAGAAGCACTTCCGCTTCATCGAGAAAAACAAAATAAAGATCACCACGGAGGAATGTAACAAATGAAACAATTCATGGATGCAGAGTTTTTACTGGAAACAAAGACCGCATCAAAATTATTTCACGAATATGCCGAAAATGCTCCCATAATCGACTATCATTGCCACATAAGTCCCAAAGAGATAGCCGAGAACAAGCATTTTAAGAACATTACCGAAGTATGGCTTTCCGGCGATCATTACAAATGGCGTTTCATGCGTTCATGCGGTGTTGAGGAACAATACATAACCGGAAACGCTAGCGACAAAGAAAAGTTCATGAAATGGGCCGAATGTCTTTCCAAAGCCATCGGAAATCCTTTATATCACTGGAGCCATCTCGAACTTCAAAGATATTTCGGATTTAACAAACCTTTAAGTCTTAAAACTGCCGAAGAAGCCTGGGAAGTGACCGAAAAGATCCTTAACCGCCCCGATATGAGTGCAAAGGATATCATAAAGAAGTCAAACGTAAAGCTTATCTGCACTACGGACGATCCCATCGATTCTTTGGAATATCACAGAATGATCAAAGAAGATGCTTCTTTTGACGTAAAGGTATTACCCGCATGGCGTCCCGACAGAGCCATGAACATGGAAAAGCCCGACTTCACCGACTACATAAATAAGCTTTCAAATGTAAGCGATGTAACAATAACCTCTTTCGAAGACCTTATAAAGGCATTGAAAGTCCGTATGGATTTCTTCGAAGCAAACGGTTGCTCCGTATCCGATCACGGCTTTGAATATATGATGTATGCGCCTTCCGACGCAAGTGAGATCGACAGGATCTTCAAGAAGCGTATGGCAGGTGAAAATGTAACAAGCGATGAAATACTCAAATACAAATTTGCATTCATAACCGCACTTTGCAAAGAGTATGTTTCAAAGAACTGGGTAATGCAGCTTCACTACGGCTGCAAGAGAGACAATAACGTAAAGAGGTACAAAGAACTGGGGCCCGACACCGGTTTTGACTGTATAAACGATCACACTCCGTCGTACGAGCTTACCAACTTCTTAAATCATGTGGAAGAAAACTGCGGACTTCCGAAGACCATTCTTTACAGTTTAAACCCGGCAGACAACGCCGCCATCGGAACAATTTTGGGCTGCTTCCAGGATTCTTCCGCAGTGGCAAAGATACAGCAGGGAAGCGCGTGGTGGTTCAACGATCATAAGATCGGAATGGAAAGCCAGATACTTTCTCTGGCATCTCTGGGTAACCTTTCGGGCTTTGTGGGAATGCTCACCGATTCAAGATCCTTCCTTTCTTACACAAGACACGAATATTTCAGAAGGATACTTTGCAACATCATCGGAAATCTCGTTGAAAACGGCGAGTACCCCGACGACTTTGATCTTCTTTCACAGATCGTCAAAGACATAAGCTTCAACAACTGCGTAACATACTTTAACTTCCCGGTTGATAAGTACTAATACTTAACAACGCTGACTTCTCCCGAGGACAGCGCTTCAACCTCACCGTTATCTCGACGCACGATCAGGTGGCATTCATCGTCGATACCTTCGACCTTACCGTATCCTCCGGATACCGTTCCGCCGTTAAGTATCTTTACGTAATTGCCTATGAGCATCGAACGTGACCGATAATCTTCAAGATAGTCATTTACATCACCGCTTCCAAGCAGGTTTGTAAGTTCTCTTATAACGCCTGCAGAGAGGCGGTTTTTCATATTTTCTTCAAGTTCTCCTTCGGGAAAAAGAACGCCCGCGGTATTCTTTATGTCATCGGGAAAGCCGTCTTTTGGAAGATAAAGGTTTATACCTATTCCCACCACCATATATGAAAGGGATCCGTCTTCAAGTGATGTTGCCCCTTCGGTAAGTATTCCGCATATCTTTTTTCCGTCAAGGAATATATCGTTGACCCACTTTATCTTTACGTCTTTTCCGGTAAGCTTTTCGATCGCCTTGCACACCGCTACGGCCGCCATACAGGTTACCTGTGTAGCCTTTTCTATACTCATCTTGGGATGCAATAAAAAGCTTATATACAAGCCGCAACCTTTCGGTGAATAGAAATTTCTCCCCCGTCTTCCGCGGCCCTTTGTCTGATGATTGGCGATGATGACAACATCATCGGAAGAATTCCCGGCGTATTCTTTGGCGATATCGTTTGTAGAAGTCGCCTCATCGAATACGACGGTCTTTATATCAATTTTTTCTTTATGCAACAATTCATCAATGCCCTTTTGCGAAAGAACGTCTTTTTCCAGCACAAGCCGATATCCTTTATTTGTGACCGCTTCGATGTTGTATCCTTCTTTTCTTAAAGTGTTTACGGCCTTCCATATGCCCGCTCTGGTCACATAGAGATCGTCGGCCATATCCTGGCCCGATGTAAAATTGCGGTTATGCTCTTCCAGATATTTAAAAACCTTCTCTTTTGTCGTCATCTTTAAAATTCCTTACCGATTGTAAACTTTTTGCTTTTGATTGTTGACCGGATTTGATTCTGATTGTAAACTCGCTTTTGAAAATTGTAAACCTAGGAGATAAAAAATATGAAAAAGATAACTGTAAAAGAAATGGTTAAGATCTCTCTCGTGACGGCGCTTTTATGTGTTCTGTCACCTCTTGTGATACCGATTCCCATAAGCCCGGTGCCTATATCGCTTTCGATATTTGTAATTCTCATCGGACTTTATGCCATCGGAGCAAAGGGCGGAGTCATTGCCTGTCTCCTTTATATACTGATAGGGCTTGTGGGGGTACCTGTATTTTCGGGCTTTTCTGCAGGTCCCGGTAAACTTTTCGGACCCACCGGAGGATATATTCTCGGATATATCTTTATCTGTCTTATCGCAGGCCCCATAATAGACAAGTTTGAGAAAAAGATATGGATTCACGTCATTTTTATGGTGATCGGAGTATTGGTCTGCTATGCATTCGGAACGCTTTGGTTTGTTAAGGTCATGGAGGGGTATTCCTTTGTCTCCGCCCTTTCGGTTTGTGTCATTCCTTTCATTCCCGCAGACGCAATAAAAATAGCGGTCGCCGCTTTCGCAGGACCGCTTATAAGAAAACAGCTCAAGCGTTTTTGAGAGGTTCGACAATCTCTTTCATGGTACGCCAACCAAGCACCGCGCATTTAACCCGCGCGGGCATATGGGAAACACTTTGAAGAATTCCCGCTTCGTCAAGTTCTTCCAGTTCCTCGTCGCTTACCCCTTCTTTTATCATCTTTAAGAAAAGATCGCTTAAATGAAGGGCTTCATCCAAAGTTTTTCCTATCACCATTTCGGCCATTATGTCGGCAGAAGCCTGAGATATCGCGCAGCCGCTTCCTTCGTAGGCTGCGTCTTTTATTACCCCGTCTTCGATAAAGAGTTCAAGGGTGATCTCGTCACCGCATGAAGGATTTACACCCTCGAGGGTGTAATTGGCATTCTCAAGCTTATATTTGTGATACGGTCTTAAATTGTGTTCGTTGATTATCTCATTGTATAAAGTGCTGCTCATAATTATCCTTTACGAAAGACCCATGAGGCCTCTTATTGAAGAAAGAACATCCAGAAATCTTTCTACCTCCGAAACGGTATTGTACATCGCTATGCTCATTCTTGTACTTGAATTGATCCTTGTGCCCGCAAACTGAGCAAGATATCTGTGCAAAGGTTCGGCACAGTGATGACCGGCTCTTACACATACACCGGCATCCGCAAAAACCTGGGCCACATCGTGAGGATGAACGCCTTCAACTCTGAAAGCAACTATGCCGTGATGGTTACATACCATGTCTCCGCCGATTATATCAACATAAGGCATTTCTCTCATGCCGTCCAGGGCTATGCTCGTAAGCATGTTCTCTCGCGCGACAATCTGCTCGAAACCGTACTGTCTGATAAAGTCCATTGCGGTATGAAGGCCTATGGCTCCGCCCACATTTACGGTTCCCGCCTCAAACTTATGAGGAACTTCCGCGTATGTTGTTCTTTCCTTCGTAACGGATTCTATCATCTCGCCTCCGAAAAGGAAAGGAGGCATCTTTTCAAGAAGCTCTTTACGTCCGTACATTACACCTATTCCCATTGGAGCATACATCTTATGCCCCGAGAACACAAAAAAATCCGCACCCAGTTCTTTGACGTTAACTCTTATGTGTGCAATGGCCTGCGCACCGTCCACCACCAAAACAGCACCTTTTTCATGGACGAGTTTTGAGATCGCTTTAATATCGTTTATCCTTCCGATAACGTTTGAAACCTGAGTCATTGCTACGATCTTTGTCTTTTCGTTAAGTAATGCACTCAGCTTATTGATATCAAATTCTCCGTCGGGCTCGGGATCGAAAAAAACGACTTTTGCTTTCTTAACCTCGGCCACATGCTTCCACGGAAGAAGATTCGAATGGTGCTCCGCGGTACTTACGATGATCTCGTCGCCTTCGTTAACCTGTGACATACCGTAGCTGTATGCTATGAGATTGACCGATTCACTGGCATTTCTCGTAAACACTATTTCCGAGGCGTCGCCGGCATTTATAAACTCCGCTGCCGCCGCGCGGGCGTTCTCATATGCGTCCGTGGCGGCTACACTGAGCTCATAAATACCTCGCATGGGATTGGCGTTTTCCTCGTTATAATATTTTTCAACCGCCTTAAGCACACAGTCGGGTTTCTGGGTTGTGGCTCCGTTATCAAGATATGCAATATCATTGTTTTTGATAAGTGGGAACAGTTCCCGCACTTTATCATCAAGCTCTCTCATGTAACTATATCCTTACGTTCTTTTTACAGTATTTTGTCAAGATAATCAGTTATCTCTTCTCTTGTTTTTTTGTCGTCGATCTTATTGGCGACGGCATCGATCTGAGCTCTTTCCATTATCCTGTAAGCCTCTTTCTCATCGATACCTCTGGATTTCATATATAAGAGCAGATCTTCTCTCAATTTTCCGATGGTTGCCCCGTGAGCTCCCGAAACATCCTCTTCATCGCAAAGTATGAGGGGAACGGTTTTGTTTGTTATCGTATCGTCGATAAGAAGTACATTCTCAAGTTCCGCTCCGTTTGCTCCGGAACATCCTTTATGGAAATCAAGTGTTCCCTTGAAAAGCTTATATGCCCGGTCTTTCAAAACACCGCTTACGTTAAAGTTGCTTTCCGTGTTCTTTCCGTGATGATTTGCAACATAATTCATATCGAGTTTGCTGCTGCCGCTCATGGTATATGCAACGGAGGCTTCAACCTTACTCTCAGGTCCTTCAAGTTCGGTAAACAATCCGTAATAACTTTCTTTTCCTCCGAGTACTATCTGAATGAGATTTAAAGATCCGCCCTCGCAAAGATGTGCTCCGAAATCATTCAAAAATGTCTTTTTATCGGAAAGCATCTGCACCTGAACGATGGTAAGCGTTGCGTTCTTTGCGACGCGAAGCTTGTTCTGCATAAGATAGGTTGCAGGCATGTCGTTCTTTTCTTTTATGGTCTGTATTACGGTAAGATTTCCGTTTTCTTCAACCGTATAGTCCAGAATGTTAAGTGCTTTCTTTTCATCCCCTATCTCAAAAGTCTGGTAAAGAGGTTTCTTTACGTCCGTATTTTCCGAAACGACATATCCGGAAACTTTATGATTGCTGTCGGAAATCAGATCGTCAAACTCTTTTCCCAGTCCTGTCCTTACGGATATATCGGCGAGATGACCGATGCCCTTTCCGACGATACTGTCTACTTCTTTGGGAACAACTTCCGTATATTCAAGTAAAGACTTGGGAAGTGATACATCAACTTCCACGTCGTTGACTTTTAACCGGTTCCATGTGCGTACCGGTATATTATTTATTCTCATTATCCTATGCTTCCTTTCATCTCTATAGTGATCAGGTTGTTCATCTCTACCGCATATTCGAGAGGAAGCTCCTTGCTTACATTGTCCGCGAAACCTCTTACTATAAGTGCTCTCGCTTCGGTTTCCGACAATCCTCGGCTCATAAGATAGAATATCGTCTCATCGCTTATCCTTCCTATCTTTGCTTCATGTCCCACATCCGCGTCGGCGCATCTGACATCCATTGCGGGAATCGTGTCCGAACGGCTTATGCTGTCAACCATCAACGATTCACAGGATGTTGAGGACTTACTGCCATGAGCGTCGGGTCCTATCACAACGGAACTTCTGAAAGTATTGATACCTCCTGACTTACTGATGGATCTTGTATTTACGTAAGAGAACGTATCTTCCGCATTGTGAACGATCTTTGTACCCGTATCGAGATTCTGACCCTCACCCGCAAAAGTAACGCTGGTGAATTCAGCTCTTGCTCCTTTGCCGTTTAAGACGCTCATGGGATAGAGATAGGAAATGTGCGATCCGAAGGATCCCGATACCCATTCTATCTTTCCCCCTTCTTCAACTACGGCACGTTTAGAGTTTAAGTTGTACATATTCTTTGACCAGCTTTCAATGGTCGAGTATCGAAGCGTTGCGTTCTTTCCAACCCACAATTCAACCGCACCAACATGAAGGTTTGCCACATTGTATTTGGGTGCGGAACATCCTTCGATGAAATGAACGGATGCGCCTTCTTCAACAATTATCATCGTATGTTCAAACTGACCCGCTCCTTTTGCGTTCAGTCTGAAATAAGACTGAAGCGGGAAATCAACTTTGACTCCCTTTGGAACGTATACAAAAGATCCTCCCGACCATACCGCACCGTGAAGTGCCGCAAATTTATGCTCGGTGGGAGGAAGCACTTTCATAAAGCGTTCCTTTATCATATCCGCATATTCAGTTTTAAGTGCACTTTCGATATCGGTATATATAACTCCCTTTGATGCGGCCTCATCGCGTATGCTGTGATATACGATCTCGGAATCGTACTGTGCGCCCACGCCTGCCAGGGATTTTCTTTCTGCCTGGGGAATACCGAGTCTGTCGAAAGTATCTTTTATATCTTTGGGAACATTCTCCCAATCGTTCTGCATGCCCCTCATGTTGGGACGAACGTATGTAAAAATATTATCTATATCAAGTGCATCCAATGAAGGACCCCAATCGGGCACTTCCATGGAATTGTAAATATCAAGACATTTAAGTCTTAATTCTCTCATCCAATCCGGGTCATTCTTTTCTTTTGATATTTCCAAAACGATATCTTTAGTAAGACCCGCATCGACTTTAAAAGCATCCGCGTCTTCATTTCTGAAGTCATAGAAGCTTCTGTCTATGTCATTTACCTGTGTTTTTTCTTTCATGATCTTTTCCTATCGTTTGGACACTGAGTCCTCTTTTCATTCTTTAATGTATGCTTCGAAGCCTTCATTGTTGATCTTGTCGATGAGGGAAGCGTCTCCGTCATCAACGATTTTTCCGTCTACAAGAATATGTGTTTTGTCGACTTTAAGAGCCTCGAGTATTCTCGTGCTGTGAGTGATTATTATGAGTGCGCCGCCAACCTGCTTCTTGTATGCTTCGACGCCCTTTGAAACGATATGGACAGCATCCACATCAAGACCGGAATCGGTCTCGTCAAGAATTGCAAGCTTGGGTCTTAACATTAAAAGCTGCAATATCTCGGCTTTTTTCTTTTCACCGCCGGAAAAGCCCACATTAAGATCTCTCTCGGCGTATTCGGGGTCCATTTGAAGAACTTCCAGTGTTTCTTTCAGTCTCTTTTTGAATTCCGAAGGCTTCATACGTTCTCCGGTAATCATTTCAAGCGATGTTTTAATAAAGTTCCCCAGGGTTATGCCCGGAACTTCGATGGGATTTTGGAATGTTAAAAAGATGCCTTTCTTGGCAATCTTATCGGTGTCTTCGCCCGTTATGTCATCACCGTCAAAGAAGATGCTTCCGCCGGTTACTTCAAATCTGGGATCGCCGATAATAACCGAGCCGAGGGTTGATTTACCCGCACCGTTGGGGCCCATGATAACATGCACCTCTCCGTCGCCGACTTCAAGATCGACACCGCGAAGTATCTCTTTTTCCTCGATCTCTGCCTTAAGGCCTTTTACTGATAATAATTCTGACATTTTATGCCTCCGATTTTTTTATGACGGGGCATTCCGTATAACCGCAAAGAGAAACGCTGCCGCCGTCAATTATTAGTTCTTTACCGTTTACGAGCATGTCGGATATCTTAAATCTTGCGCGCTCATAGATCTCGGTCACCGTTGTTCTGGATATGCCCATGTGAACAGCACATTGCTCGTGGGTACGTTTAAAAAAATCGATAAAACGTATGGCCTCGTACTCATCCAATGTCAATGTAACGACATCATCGGTCACTTTGTCTTTTGCACAAAATGAAGTGTACTCGGGAAGAGTGCATATTTTTCTGTTTCTTGTGGGTCTGGCCATAGTTTTACCTGCCTTTCTTATTTGTAAACCGTGGATTATTATATAATCATTTCCGACATATGTCTATAACTAATCATCCCGATCTGCAATTAAATTGAAATTTGGTATAAAGAAACCACCATCACAGCCGCTTTAACGATGTGATGGTGGTGTTTATCCTTTCCCTGCGAAATGCTTAGTTGTTAAACAGAGCCGTTGACAAATATCTGTCTCCGGAATCGGGAAGAAGCACTACGATGTTCTTTCCGGCATTCTCGGGACGGGAAGCAAGTATGGAAGCTGCTTTTAAAGCGGCGCCCGATGATATGCCCACAAGGATTCCTTCGCTTACTGCGAAAGCTCTTCCTTCGGCAAATGCATCTTCGTTCTCGATGGGAAGCACTTCATCGTAAACCTTTGTATTGAGTACTTCGGGCACAAAGCCTGCGCCGATACCCTGTATCTTGTGAGGTCCTGCCTCGCCTTTTGAAAGAACGGGGCTGGCAGCGGGTTCAACTGCCACAACCTTAACGTTGGGGTTTTGTTCCTTTAAATATTCTCCGACACCGGTGATGGTTCCGCCGGTACCTACGCCCGCTACGAATATATCAACCTTGCCTTCGGTCTGTTCCCAGATCTCGGGACCTGTTGTTGCTTTGTGAACCGCAGGATTTGCGGGGTTAACGAACTGACCGAGTATTACGGAGCCTTCTATCTCCTTATTAAGCTCTTCAGCCTTGGCAATCGCACCCTTCATGCCCTTTGAGCCTTCCGTGAGCACAAGATTTGCACCGTATGCTTTCAAAAGGTTTCTTCTTTCAACACTCATCGTATCGGGAAGCGTAAGGATCGCTTTATATCCTTTGGCAGCCGCAACTGCCGCAAGACCTATTCCGGTATTTCCGCTCGTAGGCTCGATGATCGTTGCACCGGGCTTAAGAATGCCTTTCTTTTCAGCATCTTCTATCATCGCAAGCGCGATACGGTCTTTTACCGAACCTGCGGGATTTAAATATTCAAGTTTTGCGTAAATAGTGGCATTGGTGATGCCCGCTTTTTTTGAATATCCGTTTAACTTAAGTAAAGGTGTTTTTCCTATGAGTTCAAGTGAACTTTCAATAACTTTCTTACTCATATCGTTTTCCTCCTATGATCTTTAGCGGTTTGGAACGTTTAGGTTCTTCTCCCGATTAAGTATAGCACACTGCCTAACAACGGACTAATCATTTATTTATATAGCCGGTGATAACTTTAGCTTATCAAAAAGACAGTGTCCAAAAATATGTTATGGCACAATTAACAGTTATATTGTATAATCTTTGATTTGTAATGACTGTTTTTTTATTTGGTGATTTATATGAGCTACGTAATAGATAAAAAAGTATTTTATTCAAAACTGAAAACTCTGTCACTTCCGATCGCTTTTCAGAGCTTAATGCTCTCGGCGGTTGCGGCGGCCGATGCTTTGATGCTTGGCCGTATAGCGCAGGAAGAAATGACTGCCGTTTCACTTGCGACGCAGATACAGTTCGTGCAGAACATGTTCATCCTGGCGGTAACAGCAGCCGGTTCCATACTCGGCGCGCAGTATTACGGCAAAGGCGATCTTGGCACGGTGAAAAGACTCTTTTCATTGATACTTAAGACGAGCGGATTGATCTCGTTTGTTTTCTTTGCCGCATGCGAACTCGTTCCGGGATATCTTATGCATATCTTCACGCAGGATGAGGCACTTATAATTATAGGAAGCGCTTATCTCAGAATTGCCGGATGGTCTTATCTCATAAACGGCATTTCACAATGCTATCTTGCAATATTTAAGATCACCGAACACGTAAAGCTTACCGCAGTCATCAGTTCCGTTGCGGTTATAGGAAACATCGTTTTAAATTCGGTGTTCATATTCGGTCTTATGGGAATACCCGCCATGAATGCAAGAGGTGCGGCTTTGGCCACTACTCTTGCGAGGACGATAGAGCTTTCTTTGTGCCTTATATACTCATTTAAGAAGGGATATATAAGACCCGACATTTCGCACCTTTTCAAAAGAGAACCGCTTCTGGGAAAAGACTTTTTGAAACAATGTCTTCCATTGCTCGGCGGATCGCTTTTATGGGGCGTCGGATTTACGGCTTACACCGCAATAATAGGAAATATCGGCTCCGATGCCGCTGCCGCAAACTCTGTCTCGGCAGTTGTACGCGACATCATATGCTGTGCATGTAACGGTATAGGAACGGCCGCAAGCATAATGGTAGGCAATGAGCTCGGCGCCGGAAAACTTGAGATCGGCAAAGCATACGGACTTAAACTGGTACGTATATCATGGGTTGTGGGATTCATTTCGACCGGACTTGTGCTTGCAGTAACGCCGCTCATCACACATATGGTCAAACTGACCGATGAGGCACAGTCGTACCTTACGGGAATGATGATCATAATGGCGATATATATGATAGGAAGATGCGTCAATACCGTGTCCATAAACGGTGTTCTCGACGGAGGCGGAGATACGATCTTTGATATGTATTCTTTGGCCGTATCGATGTGGGTAATAGCCATTCCCTTGGCATTGCTGGGCGCATTCGTGTTCAAGTGGCATGTATTTTTGGTATACGCCTGTACGTGCCTTGACGAGGTAGGTAAGATTCCGTGGGTTATGATAAGACTTAAAAAGTATAAGTGGGTTCAGGATTTGACACGTGAAAGGATTTAGAGCAAATGAACAAAGACAAGCTTAAACCGATGCTTTTCAGCACACTTAAACATTATTCGGGCAAGCAGCTGGGGAACGATATCATATCGGGTATCATAGTGGCGATAATCGCCCTCCCGCTTTCGATAGCTTTAGCGCTCGCTTCCGGTGTAGGACCCGAAGAAGGTCTTTATACCGCAATAGTAGCCGGATTTATAATCGCGGTACTTGGCGGAAGCCGTGTACAGATAGCGGGACCTACCGCAGCGTTTGCCACGATCGTTGCCGGAATAATCGCCAAGAACGGAATGGACGGCATGATACTTGCCACGATAATCGCAGGTATCATACTTATAATAATGGGACTTTTGCGTCTCGGCGGACTTATCAAATTCATCCCGTATACGATCACCACAGGCTTTACATCGGGTATAGCCGTTACGATAGTCATCGGTCAGATAAAGGACTTTCTGGGACTGTCGTATCCTTCGGGAACGGTTACCATAGAAACGATGGACAAGATAAAAGCCATCGGTGCAAACATCTCAACTTTCAATCCTTACGCTTTACTGGTAGGCGCCGTAAGCCTCCTTATACTTATCGTATGGCCCAGGATCACAGATAAGATCCCCGGATCTCTCATCGCCGTTGTGGTCGGAATACTTATGGTTAAGCTCACGAACATGAACGTTAACACGATCGGAGATCTTTATACGATCAACGGACATCTTCCCACTCTTCATATTCCCAACATCACTATGGAAGGTGTCAGAAACGCTCTGCCCGACGGCTTTACGATCGCAATACTTGCGGCTATCGAATCGCTTCTTTCATGCGTGGTCGCAGACAGTATGATCAACTCACATCACCGTTCCAACATGGAACTTATCGCTCAGGGTGCCGGCAACATCGGTTCCGTTTTATTCGGCGGTATCCCCGCAACGGGCGCTATCGCAAGAACCGCGGCCAACATCAAAAACGGCGGACGTACTCCGGTAGCGGGCATCGTTCATTCGATATCACTTGTACTCGTGCTTGTGGTGTTGATGCCTTACGCCGCACTTATTCCCATGCCCACGATAGCTGCGATCCTTTTCATGGTATCTTACAACATGTGCCAGTGGAGATCCTTCGTGCATCTTTGCAAGACCGCTCCCAAGAGCGACATTCTGGTACTGGTTACCACCTTCGTACTCACTGTTGTATTTGACCTTGTCATCGCCATCGAAGTAGGCATGATCATCGCGGTATTCCTGTTCATGAAGCGTATGAGCGACGAATCGGGCGTTACCGGCTGGAAATACTACGATCCCGATGAAGACCCCGACGGAACGACTCTTAAGCCTATCCCCGAGCAGGTCAGAGTTTACGAGATAAACGGACCCATGTTCTTTGGAAGTTCCGACGCCATCAGCACCATGAACTTCAAAGACTTCACAAAGGTCGTTATCATCCGTATGAGAGGTGTTCCCGCGCTCGATGCCACGGCTATGCACTCTCTTGAGCAGTTCTACGAGCGCTGCAAAGAAAGAAACATCACTCTTGTGTTCTCACACGTTAACGAGCAGCCCATGAACACAATGAAAAAGGACGGATTCTTCGACAAAGTCGGCGAAGAAAACTTCCGTCCTCACATAGATGATGCCATTGAATGGGCAACAAAGCTTATCAGCTGATCAATCAGATATTTTTACGCTTTTATTGATCCTGTTTAATATAAGTACCAAAACGGGACCGAACACATAACACGAAATGACTTCGCCCGCAAACACCGAGAAAGCCATCAAAGCAAGTACCGATGCCATTGTCGTGGCGGAGCCCATTTCCGTGATACCGTAACCGAAATACAGTACAAAAGGAATGATGATCGCATTTACGAGTACGGTAGGGATCGGTATCAATAAACTGTTCTTGACAGAAAGCACGTTACCGTGCTTTTTCTTTATGCCTTTTGCTATGGGCATGGTAAGCACGACCGCGATAAGGGTTGCGAGTGTTCCGAAAACCATATCGATCCACGATCCGCCGAAAATGTTGGTAATAAGACAACCGATGACTACTCCGAATGCTCCTGCGGGAGTGTAGAAAAGTGTCATGCAAAGTGCTTCAGCCACTCTGCATTGAATCTCGAGATACGAGAACTGGTACGTCAATAGCGACAATACCACGTAGATAGCCGCGATGACCGCAGCCTTGGTGATAAAACCTGCTGTTTTCTTCATATGATTTCTCCTAGTTTTGTTTTAAGTGAGGATGGTCACGAACTCACTGATGATGTAACGTTTGCCATTATATCCAATCTTTTCTCCTTTTGCAACCGCATTTTTTATTGTATAATACGCACAAACAGCATTTTGAGGTATTGTAAAGTGAGCAATTCGACATACACGATCATGGTGGTGGACGACGACGTTTCCATCGGGAACATGCTTGAGGAAGCACTGAAAAAAGAAAACTATAACGTCTCTCGGGCCTATTCAGGTACGGAAGCTTTGATGGTACTGGAAAAAGAAACCCCTTCGTTGATTATCTTAGACCTTATGCTCCCCGGGATAACAGGCGAGGAAGTGCTTAAAAAAGTAAACGGTATACCGGTCATAGTGGTAAGCGCCAAGACCGATATCGACCATAAAGTGGAACTTTTATATAACGGTGCCTGCGACTATGTCACAAAGCCGTTTGTGATATCAGAGCTCTTGGCGCGTATAGCGGTAAACTTAAGGAAAAGCGCCGGAACCTCACAGAAGGAAGATTCAAATGTCATTACGGTGGGAAACATATCTCTTGATACGGAACTTTTTACCGTAAAAGTCGGAAGCGAGGAGATCGCGCTTACGAGGACCGAGGGCGCCATACTTCAGATACTTATGTTAAATCCCAACCGTCCCATCGGACGAAATACAATACTTGACCGTATAATGGACATCACTCCCGATTGTACGGAAAGGTCGTTAAAACAGCACATAAGCAACATTCGTAAAAAGCTTGAAGGTGCAACCGGCGTCGATCATATTGAAGCGGTGTACGGCATAGGTTTCAAATTCATAGGATGATCTTAAACGGGCAGGAGAACTGCCCGTTTTTTCTTGACCAAATCTTGACGATTTCTTGTCCGCTTTCTTGACACCCATAATGTAATATCGTCATTGTAAACAAACACGCATGCATCCGGGAGGATGCTAAAGGAGCAATATGGAATACATTTTTAAAGCAAACAACCTTACCAAAACTTACAAACGCTTCACGGCGTTAAACGGTCTTAGCATGAATATCAAAAGAGGTTCGATCTACGGATTCGTAGGAAAGAACGGAGCCGGCAAGACAACACTCATAAGACTTCTTACAGGACTGCAGAAACCCACCTCGGGTACATACGAACTGTTCGGCAAAGACCTTTCGGATCCGACCCTCATTAAAGAAAGGAGACGTATCGGCGCCGTAGTTGAGACTCCCGCCCTTTACAAAGACATGACGGCCAGAGACAACCTCATTCAGCAGTATCTCATGCTTGGTCTTCCTTCCTTTGCGGGACTTGACGATCTTTTGAAACTTGTGGGTCTTGCGGATACGGGAAAAAAGAAAGTCAGAAACTTTTCACTGGGTATGCGTCAGCGCCTGGGCCTTGCGGTTGCGCTTTGCGGCGATCCCGATTTCATAATACTCGACGAGCCCACAAACGGCCTCGACCCTCAGGGCATCATCGAGATAAGAGAGCTCATACTTAAGTTAAACAGAGAAAAGGGCATCACATTCCTGATCTCAAGCCACATCCTTGACGAGCTTTCAAGACTTGCCACCGATTACGGTTTCATCGACAGCGGCCGCATCGTAAAAGAGATGAGTGCCGAAGAACTTCGAAACGAATGCCGCAAGTCGGTACGCATGAAAGTAAGCGACACCAAGATACTTGCCAAGATCATGGACGACATGGGCATCGAATACTCGGTTCTCAACGAGTCCTACGCAGACGTCTATGCAGACCTTAACTTCTCGAAAGTCGCAGAGATCTTTGCAAAAGAAAACTGCACGATATTCACTATGGAAGAGCGCGACGAAAGTCTCGAATCCTTCTACCTTTCGCTTATAGGAGGCGAAGAACATGCGTAGAGTTTTATATGCGGATATGTTCAATGTATTCAAAAACAAGATATTTCAGGGCTCCATCGCTCTGACAGTCTTATATCCGCTCATGGAGGCACTTCTCTTTAAACTGATATACCGGTTCCTTGACGCCGAGCTCCCCGGAGAAGATGTGATAACCGCTTATTCTTCCATCGCTTCGATCGTTATAACCGCCACGATAATCTTCTTACTCGTAAACGACTTTTCGGACGGCGCCATAAGAAACAAGATCATCAACGGGGTAAAAAGAAACCACATCGCTCTCTCAAGCATACTTACGGGAGCCATCATAAGCGGTCTCATGTGCATGAGCACGTGCATCTCCCAAACCATCGTCATCCGATTCCTCACCACCGGATTTTCTTCCCTTAATCCGAGAGATGTTTCTTTGTACTACACTGCACAATTTGCGGTATCGATAGCTGTCGGAGTATTGATGTCCTCCATCGTGATCGTATTCGGAGGAACGATAATCCCTTACTTTTTGGGGCTCGTGATCGCATTTTTATTCAGAGTCGCAAACCTCATGGTAACGGATAAGCTTTATCCCCAGGACGGACACGTGATGATCACGGGAATGAGGCTTTTGATCTACAACATTTATGACAGGTTTTGCCCCTTCTCGTATTTTACCGGAACCCTTAACCACCCTTTGAAAGATTGCTTCATAGGATGCGGCGTTTTGATCGCAATATCGATACTTATCACTTTACCTGTATTTAAGAGAAAGGAACTCAAATAGGGAATTAAAATGATCAACATATATAAAGCCAACTTACTAAGAAATATCAAAAACGTTTGCTACCTCGGAGGGCTTTTGATAGCCCTCGTAGTAACATTTACGGTATCAAGCAAAGCAATGGTTCCTATATTTTTGGAAAAATATGAACCCGCACAGTGCATGCTCTTTGTTAGTGTTGCAATGGTGCTGTTCTTCTCAATCTACATACCTGTTTACACCAGCACGGAGTATTCCGACGGTATACTTAAAAACCGTATCATCGCCGGTCACAGCCAGAAAGACTGCTTCATCGCAGCAGTGCTTTCCAACATGACCATCGTGACGATAATGACTCTCGTGTATGTTCTGGCGGGCGTCATAGCGGGGGCAGGTGTGGGAAGCGTGATCGTAAACGTTATATCAATCCTTTTTGCATTGCTGGGATATACGGTCTTTATTACAGCCCTTTCCTTTACGGGCAAAAAGATGATAAGAAACACCGTATACGGTATGGTGATCTTCTTCCTTTCCTTTAACCTGATGCTCATCGGTAACGCTGCATTGACTCTCTCGAAAGGAACCGCATTTGAGATCTTCAGGATACTTTACAACATCACTCCCGTGGGACAGTGGTTTGCGAACACGGCTTTTGCCGACAGCTATGCCAATCCCGGAGCTTGTATCCAGATTCTCATAAGCGCCGTGATCGCCGCATTGTCCATCTTATTTACGATACTCAAAGTATCAAAAAGAGATATTACAAATTAGGAGTTTGAGTATGAAGAAAACAACCTCTAAGATAATAGCCGTAACGGCTCTGCCGATACTTTTCGTGGCGGTGCTGGTTTTATACATGACGGGAATACTCGGCTCGGAAAAAAGAAAGATCGACGATATCGAAAATTATGCTTTATCCTTTGATGATTTTACGATCCCCACGGATGCAAGAGCCATAGGTATAGGTGAAGCCACCCACGGTAACCACGAATTTCAGGTTGCAAAGCTTGAAGTGTTGCAAAAGCTTGTTGAAACCGGGAACTGCAAGAGTTTATCCCTCGAAATAAGCGTAGGGGAAGGCGCATATATAAACGACGCCATACACAATAAAGACGACGTGGACTTTGAAGAACTGGTGGGAGAACTGGATTATCCTCTTTATGACACACCGGATATGGCTAACCTGTTTAAATGGATGAAGGAATACAACGAAGGCCGTTCCTATGAAGATTCCGTAGCCTTCTACGGAGTGGACATGCAGGGTTCCCATTGGGGCGTTAAATATCTTCTTTCTTTTTGCAAAGAGTTCCCCGATGAGTTTGACGAGGGCGTCATAACAAGATTAACCGTCCTTGATGAAGATCCCGATACGGATACTTTAAACGACGAACAATTTTTTAAAGATTTAAAAGAGAAACTCTTATCGGTAAAGGATCCAAGGCACGAAGTTGCAGCGCTTATAGCGGAAAGCATTCTTGAGGACATCGCATCTCCTTCCTTTTCCGAAGACGCAAATTCCTACGGTGAGTACAGAGACTCATCAATGGCAAAGAACTTTAAAACCATCTCGGAAATTGAGGAAAGACGCGGTTACTCACAGGTGCTCATAAGCGCTCACAACGGTCACGTTATGAGAGGCCCCGCCGAAAGCTACGGCGAAATATCTATGGGAAGCCACATCGACAAACTCTTTGACGGCAAATACTTCATCATCGGAACCGAGTTCTACAACTCATGTGATAACATCCATACCGCCGGAACCTACGACGAAGAGTACGAAAGAAAAAATCACAACTTCTGTTCCAGCGACAGACTTGCCTTTCAGGCGAAGGATTTTGAAGATGAACGCTATGTTCTGGTTTTCGATGATGTAACGGATACAAAAAGCGACGTATACGATATCATCCATCATATGAACTTTACAGGAGTTATGGGCGAAGGTTATACTTTCTATGTCGACATATACAAGTCATACAGGACAAAGCTCATAGTGGCGGACAGATACGATGCAATGATCTACTATTACGACGTTACGCCTATCGAAACGATCCACTATTAAGCCTACTCCGACGCCTTAACGGGGGCCATATGAAATATATACTTATCGCGAGTATCGTCGTTAACGTTCTTTTGTTTTTGAAGATACTCTCAATGAAGAAATCGCTAAGAGATCTTAAGACCGATTTCTCGGAACGGGCAAAGCTCGATTCGAATACGCTAATAGGTGTTTCGGGTCGTGACAAAGAGATACGGGAACTGGCGGACACCCTTAACGAAACCCTTTCTTTGTTAAGAGACGCTTACCATAAATACAGACTCGGTGATGCCGAGGTTAAGACAGCCATCACAAATATCGCCCACGATCTTCGTACACCGTTGACCGCGATATGCGGGTATCTTGAGATGGCGGACAAGCTTGAGATGAGCGATGAAGTACGCCGCGATCTTTCCATCATAAGCGAACGGGCGGAATACATGAAAAAGCTCACGGAAGAGCTGTTTGAATATTCGGTGATCACCACCAAAGAAATCACTGAAGAAAAGCAGAACGTATTCGTCAATAAAGTGCTGGAAGACTGCATAATGAACTTCTATCCTTCCTTTACCGAACGAGGCGTCACTCCCGAGGTAAACATCACCGAAGAACGGATCGAAAGAATGCTATATCCGTCCTATGTTGAAAGGATATTCTCAAATCTTTTGAACAACGCCCTTAAATACAGCGACGGAGATTTAAGTGTCGAGTTAAAAGAAGACGGACTGTTTAAGATATCCAATACGGCCTACG
>JAEEGJ010006569.1_pt1 | contig 34645 bp, 26 predicted proteins | sample 8958761 | NCBI WGS metagenome assembly JAEEGJ01 (sample SAMN16246546, study PRJNA631951) | gut metagenome | biome: gut microbiome; feature: rumen; material: RS-attached | host: Bos | place: Iran: Karaj | collected 2018-10
GGCCGATTCGCCGTTCAGTTTCATGCCGAAGCTGATGTTTTGAGGGTCTTTCCACGTGCTGATTGGCTTGAATTCACCGATGGGTGCCGAGCAGTCGAAGGCTTTGGCGATTTCCCAAGGCTGTCCCTTCTCTATGCAACGCCGTTGCAGGTCGCGGGCGGTGAAGTCGATGCCCACGGTGATGGCGTCGTAATACTTATGGGCAAACTTTTCTTCGATGGAACGTCCTGGCTTACAAATTCTAATAACCAGCTCCGTCTCATAATGGATTTCATGCGAAAAGTCAGGATAAAAGAAGGGGTTGTGCGGCAGCAGCAGTGCCGAAGCTGGCTTCATGAAGAAGAGCGGCTCGGCGGGCAGTTCCCGGTCCAACTCGGCGATATGCGCCAGGTAGTTTCTTCCTATGCAGATGATTTTCATGTTAATAACGTGCGGTTTTGCCACCCATCCTGAGCTTGATGGCGGTGATGAGTTTCTTTGTGTAAAGCGGGAAGTCGCTGTTCATCATCCAGGAATAGTATGACGGCTCCATGCGGAACACGTCTTCCACCCGCTTGCCTTTGTGCTTGCCAAATTGAAACACCTCTTGGCCCTCAGCGTCATAGATGATCTGCCCCGAAAGGTCGGCGTTCTGATGATGTGCTGAGAATTGCGACAGCTCCTTCATGTCGTTGACGGGTCCTTGCGATTTCATACCTTTGGAGTCCTCATAATCAACGCCTTGGTATTTGTCGAGCATGGCCTTCAGCACCTCGTAGGTGGCTTTGGTGTCGGCTCCAGCGCCGTGTGCTCCTTCGAGTTCCTCGTGACAGAAGAAACGGTAGGCACCTTTCAACGTACGAGGTTCCATCTTCATGAAGATGTTCATCACATCAATGAAATTGCGATCTTTCAGGTCAAATTCACAGTCAACGCGGAGAAACTCCTCCATGAGCATCGGGAGGTCGAACTTCAAGATGTTATAGCCCGCCAAGTCGGCATTGCCGATGAATTGGGCGATCTCTTTGGCCTTTTCACGGAAAGTCGGCTGGTTGGCTACCATGAGGTCGGTGTAACCGTGTACCGAAGAGGCTTCCTCAGAGATGTGCATCTCGGGGTTGAGCAGCCATGTGCGTTGCTCTTCAGTGCCGTCGACGTTCACTCGTAAAATGCTGATTTCAACGATTCGGTCGTGTGTGGTATTGAGTCCTGTAGTCTCCAAATCGAAAAAGGCTACGGGTCGTTTTAAGTTCAATTCCATGAATTTAAAATTTTTTTTCTTTTTTGCAAAGATAGTAGAAATTGTTTTACCTTTGTGCGATTTTTCAAACTTATAAAAAGAAAAGATATGATGGAAGAAAATGAAATGATGAATGAGAAGGAAGATTTGTTCTCGAAAGCAGTCAGAGCAGGGAAAAGAACCTATTTCTTCGATGTGAAAACCACCAAGAACGATGAGAAATACCTCACCATAACAGAAAGCAAGCGCCGTTTCGATAATGAACAAAACCGCTTCTTCTTTGAAAAGCACAAGATTTTCCTCTACAAGGAAGATTTTGAGAAGGTTTCAAAGGCTTTGGGTGATGCCATCAATTTCATTGAGACCGGTGTTTATCCGGAGGACTACAACGAGGAACCCGCTACTAACAACGAGGATGGCCTCGACAAGTGGTTCGACGATTTGGACAAGAACAACTGATCTCGTTCTGAGAAAGACATCAGGGGCTGCATCGGAAGATGCGGCCCCTTTTTTTATCAACAATAGTTTTCGTTGTTGATAACTTTCATTTCTCGAAAACAACAAAAACGGTCAAAAAACGTACTTTTGCCAACGGTAAAATCAGACAATAATCCATGGGAAAAATCATAGCTATCGCAAACCAAAAAGGCGGAGTAGGGAAGACCACCACAGCCATCAATCTGGCTGCCAGCCTTGCCGTCCTCGACCATAAGACGTTGCTCATCGACGCCGACCCGCAGGCCAACGCTACTTCAGGCGTGGGCTTCAACCCCAAAGAGATCGGCACCAGTGTGTACGAGTGCATCATCGACGGCACCAACCCACACGAGGTCATCGTGGAAACCGAGACCCCCAACCTCTTCCTGCTGCCCGCCCATATCGACCTTGTTGGTGCTGAGATCGAAATGATCAACCTGCCCGACAGGGAACACATGATGAAAAAGACCCTCGACAAGATCAAGGGCGAATATGAATTCATCATCATCGACTGCTCACCGTCATTGGGACTGGTCACCGTCAACGCTCTCACCGCTTCTGATTCTGTCATCATCCCCGTGCAGTGCGAGTACTTTGCTCTCGAAGGCTTGGGCAAACTCTTGAATACCATCAAGATTGTGCAGACCCGCCTGAATCCTAACCTGGATATTGAAGGCATCCTGCTCACGATGTTCGACACCCGTCTGCGCCTCTCTAAACAGGTGGTGGAAGAAGTCAAGATGCATTTCCAGGACATGGTGTTCGACACTATCATCAACCGCAACACTCGACTTGGCGAAGCACCCAGCTTTGGCAAGACCATTATCATGCACGACGCAGGCTCCATCGGTGCCATCAACTACCTGAACCTGGCGAGAGAAATTTTGGAAAAGAATCAAATTAATTAGAATTGACAATGCCTGAAAATAAAAAAAGAGGACTGGGTCGCGGATTGGACGCCATCCTTCAAAGTCCTGAGACCGACATCACCAGCCGTGACATCAGTGGCGATTACGTGGCTGGCGCCGTGGCTGAAATCGACATCAACCTCATCGAGGCCAACCCCTTCCAGCCCCGTACCGAATTCGACGAAGTGGCTTTGGCTGAACTCGCCCAATCCATCAAGGAACAGGGCATCATCCAGCCTGTCACCGTGCGCAAACTGGGCTACAACCGCTATCAGCTGATCTCCGGCGAACGCCGTCTCAGAGCATCCAAGCTCGCTGGTCTGGCCAAGATTCCGGCTTTCATCCGTATCGCCAACGACGAGCAGATGCTGGAACTCGCCTTGATCGAGAACATCCACCGTGAGAACCTCAACGCCATCGAGGTGGCCATCTCTTACCAGCGCCTTATCGACGAGTGCAACCTCACTCAGGAACAGCTGAGCGAAAAGCTCGGCAAGAGCCGCTCTGCCATCGCCAATTTCCTGCGTCTGTTGAAGCTTCCAGCCGAGATCCAGATTGCCCTTCGCGACGGACATATCAGCATGGCTCATGCCCGTGCCCTCATCAACATCGAGGACAAGGAAACCCAACTGAAACTCCTCCAGCAGATCGTCGAAAACGACCTCAACGTCCGCCAAACCGAGGAACTTGCCAATAAAGCCAAGTCTAACGCTGAGGAAAACAAAGAGCAGCGCAAGCAAACCAACTACCTCCCTGACCACTTTAAGGCTCAAATCAAGACCCTTTCACAGGCACTTAACACCAAGGTGAAGGTCAAACGCAACCTCAAGGGACAGGGTAGCGTGGTCATCGACTTCAAGAACCAAGAGGAATTCGACCGTATCATCGCACTCTTCAACAAGCAATAATGGCACGTTCCCGTTCACACCTTATCCTAATTCTGGGATTTGCTCTGTTGTTTTCTTCAACGGCGCACGCCCAAGGTGTGAAAAAAAAGGAACATAGCCCTAAAAAAGCCACCATCATGTCGGCTTGCTTGCCAGGATTGGGGCAGATCTACAACGGCAAATGGTGGAAGGTGCCCATTATCTATGCAGGTTTTGGTGGCTTTGGTTATATGGCATACACCAATTACAGGGATTACAGGACTTATCTCAACGCCTACAAAATCAAGACGGGCGATCTTGACGAAGGCGTGACGCCGACTGAGAAAGAGCTGTATCTTGCCAGTATCTACCAAGAAGGCCAATTGCAGACCTACAAGGAATCGTACCGCCACGATTTTGAGCTGTTCTGCATTATCCTTGTGGCTTGGTATGGGCTTAACGTCGTTGACGCTACCGTCGACGGTCATTTGTACTCCTACGATATCAGTGACGACCTCAGTCTTGCGGTCGATCCTACTTTTTCGCTTCCCTCGGCTCCGAATCTCGCTTTCGCAGGAAGCAGGCAAACGGGACTTACCCTCTCATTCAAATTCTGATATGAAAATAGCACTTTTAGGATATGGAAAAATGGGCCATGAGGTGGAGAAAAACGCTCTTGCCCAAGGTCATGAGATTGTCGTTACCATCGACAACGAGCAGGAATGGAATGAACGCCTTGAGCTCCTGAAAAAGGCCGATGTAGCCATCGAGTTCAGCCAGCCTGATCAGGCATTTGCCAACATCAACCGCTGTTTTGACCTGCACTTACCCATTGTGGTGGGCACCACCGCTTGGTACGACCGACTTGACGAAGTCAAAAAACGCTGTTTAAGCGAGGGCCAAAGCCTGTTTTATGCCCCCAATTTTAGCATTGGGATGAACATGGTGTTTATGATGAACAAACAGTTGGCCCGTTTTGCTGAGCAATATGGCTATTCACTGAAAGTGGCTGAAACACATCATATCCATAAGCTCGACAAGCCCAGTGGCACTGCGGCCAAACTCGCCAACGACATCATTGCAGAAAACAGCCATTACCAGCGCTGGAGCATCGAAGAAAACGTCATTGCGAGCGAAGCGAAGCAATCCACACATCCACATGATTGCGGCGTCCTTCCTATCGAAGTCACCAGAGAAGGTGAAGTCTTCGGCATCCACAGCATCACCGCCCAATCCACAGCCGACCGCATTACTCTCACTCACGAGGCCTTCAGCCGCGAAGGTTTAGCCAAAGGCGCACTCGCCGCTGCGCAGTTCCTGATTGGGAAAACTGGGGTGTTTACCATGGAAAGCCTTTTTTGTTGAAAACTTCTCTCCGCCAAAATCTTTCTTTTGACGGCGATTTTTGTTACCTTTGCAAAATAATAAATAAGAGCGGTGTTCGTTCTTTAGTGAAACCGTATTAATCAACCATGTCACTGATACTTTTCATCATCCTTATTCCGGCACTGTTCACCGTGCCATTCGCCTTTTGCTGGAAGCAGTTCGAGGCCGCTGGTCAAAAGGGCTACTATTCCATCATCCCTTATTTCAACATTTACGTGATGCTTAAAATCATCCGTAAACACAAGAAATTCTGGTGGTGGTTCTTCATCGTCTTCCCATATGTCAACATCTTCATGCTCCTGCTGATGCTCGTCGAGCTTGGCAAATGCTTCGGACGATTCAAGGTGTGGGAGGAGTTTATGGCGGCCATCCTGCCGTTCATTTTCTTCCCGTTTATCGTGAAGGACGACAAGTATCAGGATCCTGACAAGACCACAAGACCTAAGAAATCGGCTGCCCGCGAGTGGTTCGATGCCATTGTGTTTGCAGTGGTGGCGGCCTTGATCATCCGCACTTACGTGTTTGAGGCTTTCACCATCCCAACCTCCAGCATGGAGAAGTCGCTCTGCGTGGGTGACTACCTCATCGTCAGCAAGATACACTACGGTCCCAAGCGTCCCAATACGCCGCTCTCATTCCCGTTTGTGCACAATACCCTGCCTTTCAGCACCACCAAGAAGTCGTACGTGGAGTGGATCAAGTTGCCCTATCACCGCTATCCAGGCATCTCCACCATCAAGCGTAACGACCCCATCGTGTTCAACTATCCTGCTGGTGACACCGTGTGCGATAAGTTCCAGAGCAGCGTGAGCTACTATGACCTTATCCGTCAGTATGGCCGCGAAAAGGTATGGAACGACCACTTAACCTTTGGTAAGGTCATCGCCCATCCAGTCGATAAGCGTGAGAATTATGTGAAACGCCTCATCGGCATGCCTGGCGATAAACTTCAGATCATCGATGGCGTGGTGTATATCAACGGCGAGCAAGGCTTCCAACCCGAGAACATGCAGTTCAACTACACCGTCACCACCACCGGCAACGGCATCAACAAGCGCATCCTTGACAAATACAATATCACCGAGGCTTACCGTGGCTCAAATCCCAACGAGGCCATCCTGAACATCAGCGAGAAAGTGGCTGAGGAACTGCGCCAGCTCTCGTTTATCACCTCGGCGGAACGCAACATCACTCCAGCGGGCGAAGGCATCAACTACGAGATCTTCCCGCACCGTCCCGACCTTTATCCTTGGAATGTCGACAACTATGGCCCAATCGTCTTACCTAAGAAAGGCGAGACCATACAGCTTACCCTTGAGAACCTCCCGCTTTACGAACGCATCATCCATGCATACGAACTGCATGACCTGCAAGTGAAAGGCGACCAGATTTACATCGACGGCCAACCTGCTGATAGCTACACCTTCGCAATGGATTACTATTGGATGATGGGCGATAACCGTCACAATTCAGCCGACTCACGCTACTGGGGCTTCGTACCGGAGAACCATATTGTTGGCAAGGCTGTCTTCGTGTGGCTGTCGGTCGATAAAGTGAACGGCGGCATCCGCTGGAGACGTATGTTTAGAATTCCGAAATAAGCATTGACTATGGCAGAGAATAAGAGAAAAGAAAATACCTTCAAGCCCAAACCTCAACCTCCCTTGGAAGTAGAGAATCCAGCCATTCTTGTGCAAGAGGATCCCCAACCCAAGAAAAAGGTTGACGAGCCCAAGGAGAAACCTAAAAAAGCTGAGAAGCCTAAGAAAGAGAAGAAAGAAAAGAAGGAGAGACAGCCTCGCACCCCTGACCCACGCATCAAGTATGTCGCGGGTTTTCTGGTTTTGTGCCTTGCCCTCTTCCTCGCCATCTCGATACTCTCGTTTTTTGTTAGCTATTTCAGTGGCTCCTATCACGAAACAGGAACCACGCTCTTTGGTAAAGCCATCCAATTCGATAGCATCACTGGATCGCTGGGTGCTTTTCTGGCTCAAGTTCTCATCAAGGAGTCATTCGGAATCGGATCCTTGTATTTTGTTTATCTGCTGACAACCATTGGGTTGTATTACACGATTGGCACCAAGATCAGGATGTGGAACCTTTGGAAACTCGGCATCATGTCATTGGCATGGGTGCCGCTGCTTTTCGGTTTCATCAACTTTGTGGCACCTAACATGGTTTGTGAGATCTTCGGCGGCGCTGTGGGTAAGTTCCTCAACGCCAGTATCTATGGATTTATGGGCAAGTCAGGCGTTGTGCTTACCATTGTCTTTGTCTTCCTGCTGTATCTCCTCTTTGAGTTTAACCTCAATATGGATGCCATCAGGGAGTGGCGTGAACGCAGGGCTGAGCGGAAGGCCTTGAAACTGCAACAGCAAGTCAATGAAAATGATATAGAGTCTATTGAAAATCCTGAGAATCAGGATGCTGAGAACCTCTGCGAGAATCCTGAAGACAATCAAGAGGAAGAACTTGATGAATTTGAAGATTTTGAGGATGACGATTTGCCTCCAATCACGGTGATCCACAGACCTGCGGAAAACACCGTTAAAGAGGATGTTAAAGATGAACCTCAAGAGACTCCTGCCAACGACATGCCTTTGGAAATCGTCAATCCTGCTGATGAGATAGAACTTGTCATTGAGGACACGCCTGAGGAGAAGACGGTTGAGGAGGGAATGGAGCATCATACTGTTGATACGCCTTTCGATCCACATTATGAGCTGAGCGACTATCAGTTCCCCACACTCGATTTGCTGAATGAATATGGCGACAAACGTGCTGAGGTGAGCAACGAGGAGTTGGAAGCCAACAAGACCAAAATCGTTGAAACCTTGGGTAACTATGGTATCCAGATTGACAAGATTAAAGCCACCATTGGTCCCACTGTGACGTTGTATGAGATTGTTCCTGCAGCCGGTGTACGTATTTCCAAGATCAAGAATCTGGAGGATGATATCGCCTTGAGTCTGGCCGCCCTGGGCATCCGCATTATCGCCCCTATCCCTGGCAAGGGAACCATCGGTATCGAAGTGCCTAACAAGAAGCCTGAGACCGTCTCCATGAAGAGCGTGCTCGCTTCCGAGAAGTTCCAGAACAACAAATACGCCCTGCCTTGCGCCATCGGCAAGACCATCTCCAACGAGACCTACGTGTTTGATTTGGCCAAGATGCCACACATCTTGATGGCCGGTGCTACCGGACAAGGTAAGTCAGTCGGCTTGAACGCCATCATCGCTTCATTGCTTTATAGCAAGCACCCCGCTGACCTGAAGTTCGTGATGGTAGACCCGAAGAAGGTGGAACTCACCCTCTACAACCGCATCGAGCGCCATTACCTCGCCAAGTTGCCGGATTCAGAAGACGCCATCATTACTGATGTGAAGCAAGTGGTGCGTACCCTCAACTCACTTTGCATCGAGATGGATCAGCGCTACGATCTGCTGAAAGCCGCCCAGTGCCGCAATATCGTGGAATACAACGAGAAGTTCAAGAGCCGTAGGTTGCTTCCCACCGAGGGACACCGTTACCTTCCTTACATCGTGCTGGTCGTCGACGAGTTCGCCGACCTCATCATGACGGCGGGTCGTGAAGTGGAAGCTCCTATTGCCCGTCTGGCTCAGTTGGCCCGTGCCATTGGTATCCACCTGATCATCGCAACGCAACGCCCTTCCGTGAACATCATCACGGGTTCCATCAAGGCAAACTTCCCAGCCCGTATCGCTTTCCGTGTCATCTCACAAGTCGACTCAAAGACCATCCTCGACCAGAGCGGCGCCAACCAGCTCATCGGTCGTGGTGACATGTTGCTCTCTACTGGCAACGACTTGGTGCGTCTGCAATGTGCTTTTATCGATACACCAGAAGTGGAGGAGATCACCAGCTTCATCGGTGAGCAACGCGGCTTTGTTGAACCGTTCCGTCTGCCCGAAGTGCCCGACGAAGAGAGTGGTGAAGGCGCTGATTTTGAGGACGGCGACGAACGTGATCCTTTGTTTGAAGAAGCCGCACGTATTGTGGTGCAGACCCAGCAGGGTTCTACCTCTATGATCCAGCGTAAACTCAAGCTCGGCTACAACCGTGCAGGCCGTATCATCGACCAACTGGAGGCCGCTGGCATCGTCGGATCCTTCTCCGGAAGTAAGTCTCGTGAAGTAAAAGTGGCCAACGAATTCGCTTTGGAACAGATTTTGAAGGATATCGAGTTAAAAGATCAAGGTATATGAAAAAGCAACTCACTATCACCGCAATAATTCTTTTCGTGTTTTCGGCTAGCATGGCTTTCGCACAAGGCGATGCCAGTGGCGTGGTCAAAAAAATCACCAAGTCGTTTCGCGATAAGAAAAATGCCGAAATCATCTTCGATTACCATTACGAGATGGATTCCATAACCAAAACCGAGGTTCAGGAAGGCACAGCATACCTTCAAGGCGAGTCATATAAAATCTTACAGAAGGAACAGCAGACCGTCTGCGACGGCACTACCATCTGGACCTACCTGATTGAAGAAGAAGAGGTCGTGATCAGCAGCACTTCATTTGGCGATGACAACACTCCCTTGAAATTGCTTACCTCACTCGATAAGTATTATAAGGCCTCGTTCATCAATGAAACCACCATTATGCTGGTCAATCCTGAAGGCCAGTTCAAGCTGCTGTTTCTGACCATCGATCCGAAGAAAAACACGTTGAAAGGCATAGATTATGTCGCCAACGATGGCAGCAAGATGGTTATCGAGATCAAGGAGCTCAAGTATGAGCAAGACTTGAAAGACGATTTCTTCACGTTTGACGTGAAAGCTTATCCCGAAGTTGACGTTATTGACATGCGATGAAGGTTGTTTTTCTGGCACGATGGTATCCTCACAAATACGACCCGATGTTCGGGCTGTTTGTGCAACGTCATGCCGAAGCCGTCGCACTCTATGATGACGTCACTGTGGTATATGTCCATCCTGACCAGAACGCCCAAAACAAATACGATATTGAACGTACCAATGAAAATGGCGTCGATACCATTCGTATCTATTACAAAAAGCAGGATAAAATCAGTTCGGCTTGGCGTTATTTCCAAGCATGTCGGAAGGGCTTGAAGCTTGCGGGGAAGCCTGATCTAATTCATGTTCACGTGCTGACGCGGATGGGCCTTGTGGCCTATTTGCAGAAAAAGCTGCATGGCACACCATACCTAATCACCGAGCATTGGTCGCGCTACCTGCCTGGCAACGATTTCAGTGGCGCTTTACGTAAGATGGTAACTCGTAGGGTCGTTAGAAATGCAAAGTTGGTCACTACGGTGACTGAGAACCTCGCCAAAGCCATGCAGGCGCATCAGTTACACAACCCGCGTTACGTAGTGCTCCCCAATGTGGTCGACACCAATCTTTTCAAGCCTTGTCCGCACCATAATGAGATCCCGAAAATCATCCATATCAGCTGTTTTGAAGATAAGTCGAAAAACATCAGTGGACTTTTGGAATCGTTGAAGCTGTTGAAAGAGAAGGGAGTTCCCTATCAGGCTGTTTTGATAGGCGAGGGAATGGATTGGGAGGCTATGAAACAGCGAGCCGTCGCTATGGCGCTGAATGACCGAGTACAATTCACTGGCTTGTTACAAGGCCAGGCTTTGGTCGACGAACTTGCCCAAGGTGATTTCTTGGTGCTTTCAAGCCATTATGAGAACATGCCTGTGGTGATTTTGGAAGCCATGTCCTGTGGAATGCCTGTGGTAGCCACCAATGTGGGCGGCATCTCGGAGATGGTCAATGAAAGCAACGGCATTTTGGTTCCTGCTGGAGACGCAAATGCTTTAGCAGTGGCCATGGAACAATGCTGCCACACCTATAATAATTACGTTGCTGAGGAATTAAGAAAACAGATCGTGGAACGATATAGTAAAGAAAGTGTTGGCGACTTTATTCACCAACTGTATTCTTCATGATTCCGATCTTGGAGTTCTCAATGAAATCAATAATCAGTTCGCGGTCTTCTGATTCAGGCAGATTGGCCTTGATGTATTGAACAGCTTGAGTGACGTTCATGCCGCCGCTGTAAATCACGCGATAAATGTCTTGGATGGCGTTGATGCGTTCCTTGGTAAAGCCTCTACGTGACAATCCTACAAAATTCACTCCTGCGTAGGAGACAGGGTAGCCGGTGCCAGTCTTGACAAACGGAGGGATGTCCTTGTTGATCATGGCGCCGCCTGAGATCATCACATGGGCACCAATGCGGCAGAACTGGCTCACTGCAGCCAAACCGCCTAGAATAGCCCAGTCTTCAACCACGATATGGCCTGCCAGCGATGCTACATTCGACATGATGACGTGGTCGCCGAGGAAGCAGTCATGCGCCACATGGGTGAAGGCCATCAGTAGGCAGTCCTTGCCTACCACGGTCTTTCCTGAAGCCAATGTACCCTTGTTGACCGTTGCCGACTCTCGAACTGTAGTGCCGTCGCCGATATAGCAATAGGTCGTTTCACCTTTATACTTCAAATCTTGTGGCACAGCAGAGATCACCGCTCCTGGAAAGATCTTGCAGTTTTTACCGATGCGGGCGCCGTCCATGATGGTGGCATTGGGCCCGATCCAAGTGCCGGAGCCGATTTCAACATCCTCACCAATCCATGCGAACGGTTCGATTTTGACATCTTCGGCGATGCGTGCATTGGGGTGGATGTAAGCTAAAGGTTGGTTCATGACAATCTCTGTTTATTCCTGCTGAAGCATAGCTTGTTTGATGGCTCTTGCGAAAGCAGTATTGGAAAAATGGCCTGGCTTATAGGCTTTTACATGTCCTTTGATAGGCTTGCCGATTAAGGTCAAGTCGCCGATGACGTCCAGCAGCTTATGACGGGCGGGTTCGTTTTCGAAATACAGGTCAACATTGTTCAAGGTGCCGCCTTCTCTGACTTCGACTTTCGGCTTTTTGAAGAATTGGGCGATGTGGTCCAGCTCTTCGGGAGAGACGTTTTTGTTGACAAACACGATGGCGTTGGTCAAGTCGCCGCCCTTGATGAGGTTACGGCTGAGGAGGGTCTCCAGCTCGTGGAGGAACACAAAGGTGCGGCAAGGCGCGATCTCGCTCTCGAAATCCTTCAGGTCGTGCAAGGAGGCACTTTGTTTGTCCAGCACACGGGTGTTGTATTTCACGGTGACGTCGACTTGGAAGGTGTCGCAGGGCTCAACGGATAGCTCGATGCCCAACACTTCATTACGGTAGGTGATGGGCTCTTTGATCACGTAATAGTTGCGAGGCGCATTCTGCTCTACGATACCGGCTTCCTTGATGGCTTTTACGAATTCCTTTCCGCTGCCATCCATGATGGGCATTTCTTCCACATCGATGTCGATCAGGACGTTGTCGACGCCCATGCCCCGCAAGGAGGCAAGCACGTGTTCAACTGTATATAGTTTTACGCCGCCTTTTCCCAGGGTAGTGCCTCTGGCCGTGTCGATGACGTTATCGACATCAGCCTCAATGATAGGCCGATTCTCCAGGTCGATGCGACGGAAACGAATGCCAGTGTTGACAGGAGCCGGATTGAAAGTCAGGGTGCCGCATTGGCGCGTGTGTAACCCTGCTCCGGTAACACTAACTTTTCGTTGTATAGTACATTGCTTTTCTTCCATAAAAATCTTGCTTGAGTTAAGGCATCTCAAGAAAAAACGTGCAAAATTAGAAAAAATATCCTTACGAACCAAAAAAATCGCTTAGAGAGAGGACTTGAGTTGTGCCAGTTCTTTCTCTAAAGCGTCGATTTTGCGCGCCATCTCGTCGATGTGACGGAACCTTGCGTTGGAGACCAGATACTGTTTCAAAGGCTGTATCGGAGTGCCCATAAACTCTTGGTTTTGCTCCTTGATGCTGCCCATGACGCCGCATTGTCCGCCGAACTTCGACCCGTCAGCGATATGCAGATGGCCGACAAAGCCGGTCTGTCCGCCAACCACGCAGTTTTTGCCAAGGTGAGTCGATCCGCTGACGCCAACCTGAGCAGCCAGCGCCGAGTTTTCGCCTACTTCGACATTATGGGCCAGATGGACAAGGTTGTCGAGTTTGACGCCTTTGTGGACATGTGTGGAACCCATTGTGGAACGGTCGATGGTGGTGTTGGCACCGATCTCCACATCGTCATCGATCATCACGTTGCCCACTTGTGGGATCTTCTCGTAATGGCCATCCTCTTGCGGAGCGAAGCCAAACCCGTCGGCGCCGATCACTGCACCGGCATGGATGATGCAACGTTTGCCGACCACCGTATTGCGGTACAAACGCACACCTGGATACAAGGTCGTATTGTCGCCGATGACCGATCCGTCGCCGATATAGACTTGGGGATAGACCTTCACGTTGTTGCCGATAGTGACATTCTCGCCAATGAAGGCGAACTCACCGAGATAGAGGTTCTCGCCGCATTTGGCGCTCGATGAGACGAATGCCAATGAAGAGACTCCTTTCTTATCCTGCGACATCTGGTCGTAGAACGCAAGCAACTTGGCGAACGAAGCATAGGCGTCGTCCACACGGATCAAGGTAGCGGTGATGGGTTTGTCAGCCACGAAGTCCTTGTTGACAATGACGATGGATGACTTGGTCTCATATATGTAGGGGATGTATTTCGGGTTGGCTAAAAAGCTCAACATGCCAGGTGCACCTTCCTCAATTTTGGCGACATTCCACACTTCCTCGTTGGGATTGCCTTCCACTATGCCATTGAGTAAGGCTGCAATTTGTGATGCTAAAAACTTCATTACAAATGGTTTATATCTCGTTAAACTCCTTTTTTAACATGAGGATGGCCTGCTCGATAAATGGATTGGGCAAGGCCACCAAAGCTTGGGCGATCAGTGCAACATCTGTGCCATCTTCGGTTTTGTCGAAAGTGGTGTTGATTTGATTCACCAGTTCCTCCTTGGCGCGCTGCACCGCCATCCACGTGTCGTTGCCGACATAGAGCTGTTGAGCCAGGTTGTGCTCAAACTCTTCCTCGATGCTATGAAGTAGGGAGATGTGGAACATTTCCTTCGCCATTCCAGGAGCGTAGACTCTTTTGACCAGCACGGGTAACTGCGAGCGTTCCAGAAAAAGTAGGAACCGTTCGTAGGCCTGGATCTTGAGCGGGGTAACCATCTTAGCGGTCGCGATACGCATCTCTGCCTTGGCTTTCATCCGCATTTCAAACTCCTTAAGCTTTAGTTTTCTGTTGAAAAAGTAGCCCATCTTGATTAGATTTTGCGCAAAAATAAGAAAAGAATCAAGAAGTAGGAAGAAAGAAGCGAGAATTTCGTATTTTTGCAGACTTAAATAATAGGAATCTATAAATTTTTAAAAAATAAATCATGAGCGAAATCATCCTTTCCAACAGAGTACTGAACATGGCTGAGTCAGCCACTTTGGCTATGACCAACAAGAGCCGCGAGCTGAAAGCACAGGGCGTTGACGTTATCAGCCTGAGCATTGGCGAACCCGATTTTAACACTCCAGAATCGGCTAAGCAAGCTGGTATTGACGCCATCACCGGCAACGACACACACTATCCGCCCGTACCTGGCACACCTGCCTTGCGCAAGGCTATTGCCAACAAGCTGAAACGCGACAACGGTCTGGATTACAAGGATACTGACATCCTCGTTTCCAACGGCGCCAAGCAGGCTATCAACAATGTGCTTCTGGCCATTTTGAACGACGGCGACGAGGTCATCATCCCCGCTCCGTTCTGGGTTTCTTATCCCGAAATGGTGAAGTTGAGCGGTGGCGTGCCCGTCATCGTCAAGAGCGACATGGCTCACGACTTCAAGATCACTGCCGAGCAGCTTGAAAAGGCCATCACTCCCAAGACCAAGGCTTTCCTCATCAACACTCCTTGCAACCCCAGCGGATCAGTGTTCACCAAGGCTGAACTTACCGCCATCGCAGAGGTGCTGAGAAAATACCCCAACATCATCATCATTTCCGATGAGATCTACGAGTTCATCCAATATGAACACAAGCACGAGAGCATGGGTCAGTTTGAGTTCTTGAAGGACCGTCTCGTCATCGTCAACGGCGTGGCCAAAGGTTATGCCATGACAGGTTGGCGTATCGGTTACATCGCTGCTCCTCAGGCTATTGTGAAGGCTACCAACAAGATTCAGGGTCAGATCACCTCTGGTATCTGCACTATTGCTCAGGCTGCTGCTGCTAAGGCTATGGATCTCTGCCCCGAGAACTCGAAGGAGATTCAGGACATGCTGAAGGCTTTCCGTGAGCGCCGCGATACCCTTGTGAAGCTGATGAACGAGATCCCTGGCGTGAAGTGCAATACTCCCGCTGGTGCTTTCTACGTGTTCCCAGAAGTGAATTCATACTATGGCAAGACTGACGGTCAGACGGTCATCAAAGGTAGTGACGACCTCTGCATGTGGCTGCTCTACAATGCCCATGTGGCTTGCGTGGCTGGTAATTCATTCGGCAACGACGACTGCATCCGCCTTTCCTATGCCACCTCTTTGGATAAGCTCATCGAGGCTGCAAGAAGAATCAAGGAAGCTTTGACGAAACTTCATTAATGGATTTGCTAGGCCGTTTCAACGGATTGAGAGCCCTTGTAGTGGGCGACGTGATGATCGATGCCTACACGAAAGGTGTGGTCGAGCGGATGTCGCCTGAGGCTCCCGTGCCCATTGTCAACGTGAAGTCAAGCTTCGATCGCTTGGGTGGAGCGGCTAACGTGGTGCTCAATCTGAAGTCATTAGGAGCGGTCCCTTACGTGTGCTCAGTGATTGGTGACGATCCGTATGGCGAAAAGCTGTGCCAACTTTTGTTGGAACACGGCGTGGATGTTGGTTGCTTGGTTAAGAGCAGACAACGGCGCACGACGGTCAAACACCGTGTGTTCAATGGCGATAAGCAGGTGCTGCGCATCGATGAGGAAGATTTTTTTGATCTGACTGATGATGAGCATCAAGCACTCTGGGAAGTCATTGTAAAAAGGCTTGACAGCGAACCTTTCGATGTCATCATCCTGCAGGATTACAACAAGGGAGTCCTTACGGAAAAGATGATTCAGGCGATTGTTGGTTTGGCACGGCAGAAAAACATTCCCGTTGCGGTCGATCCCAAAAAGAAGAACTTCTTCGCCTATCAAGGCGTGACGCTCTTCAAGCCCAATGGCAAAGAGCTTCGCGATGGTCTCGGCGTGAACGCCGAGACCATCGACGAACTTCGTCATTCCGCCGTCGTGCTGCAACAACGGCTTAACTGCCAATACCTGATGGTCACCCTCTCTGAACAAGGGGTGATGATATTACATGACGGATCCTTCCACCATATCCCTGCCCACCCCAGAAACATCGTTGACGTTTCAGGAGCGGGTGACACGGTGCTTAGCGTAGCAGCATTATGTCTGGCTCTGAAGGAAGATGCGGAGACCATCGCCGCTGTCGCTAACCTCGCTGGTGGACTGGTTTGTGAGGAAGTAGGAGTGGTGTCAATCGACAAGGAAAGACTACGCCAAGAGGTCAAACGTATCCGTCATGAGTGATCAAAAGGTCGTTACCGAGATGTTTGACGACATCTCGTCACATTACGATTTCCTAAACCATTTGCTTTCGTTTCAGATCGACAAGATTTGGAGACGCAAGACCTCACGGATTGTCGCTTCGCACCAGCCCACGGCCATCCTCGACGTGGCTACCGGCACGGCTGACCTCGCCATCCGCATGGCCAAGGACATTCCTGTGGCAAGCATTGTCGGCGTGGATCTTTCGGAAAAGATGCTTGAAATCGGGAGACAAAAGGTCAAGCAAGAACAATTGGAACAGCGCATTAAGCTGATGACGGCCGATGCCAAGGCGCTTCCATTCGAAGATAACCATTTTGATGCCGTCACCGTGGCCTTTGGCGTGCGCAATTTTGAGCATCTTGAAGCAGGAATTCAAGAAATGATCAGGGTGTTGAAAAACAACGGCTTAATGGCTATATTAGAGTTTTCTCATCCCAAAAATGGAATCGTCAAAGGACCTTACCGATGCTATTCCAAACACATCTTGCCTAAGGTGGGACGGGCGTTTTCAAAGCATCCAGAAGCCTATTCTTATCTGCCTTCATCCATCGAAGCGTTCCCTGAAAGTGGCGATTTCGTCCAACTGCTGAATCGGCTTGGCGTAGATGAGGTCAAAGAAGAGAGGTTTTGTGGCGGGATTGCTACCTTATATCATGGGGCCGTCCAAAAAAAGCCTGCTAATCCACAATAAACAATTATATTCCCACGTTATACCGACTAAAATCTGAATCGTGAAAAAAGTTCTCACCATAGTACTTATACTTATCCTTTCGCTGGTTGGCGTTTCAAACATGCAGGCCCAAACCAGAAAGATAATCTACTTGCAGAATTATGACAATGCGCCGTACCACTTCGGCTTTCTGTTGGGCGTGAACTATATGACCTACAATGTGACCCTTCAGGATAACTATCAGAGCATTGACCGTCCAGCGACCCAACTCCCGCAGAACTATCGTCCCAGCAATCCTTTGGATCACACCTATCGGATCGTTGGCATTGAGCCTCTCAGTAACTGGCGCAATATGGGTTTTTCTGTTGGTGTCATTGGTGATAAAAGGCTTGGCGATTACTTCAACCTGCGTTTAATACCCACCCTGTCCATCGGTCCTCACCGTAACATCGTTTACCGCTATTACCTTGACGATAACGATAAGGACATTAAAACCGTTGAGTCAGAGGATATAAATTCCAATTTTGTCGAGTTCCCGATTCAGGTCAAGTACCGTTCCAAGAGGTATAATAATATTGCGGCGTACCTTATTGCTGGTGTCAATCCACGTTTTTACCTGAGCCGCAAGAAGCACCAGATGAATAACGATGAGCCTGCTTTGTTGCAAACCAATAGGGGAGACCTTGCATTGGATCTTGGCGCAGGCTTCGACATTTACAACCAATGGTTCAAGATGGGCATCGAGATTAAGATGAGTTTTGGCTTGTTTAACGTCCTGAAAACCGACGAGGTCTCGATGAGCAGTTTATATAATGCACCATTTAAAGAGGTGAAAAACAAGCAGATACAAGTTTCTTTGACTTTTGAATAAAATTTTTTTGACGTGTTTTGTTGTAGGTATGAAAAAAATATCTAATTTTGCAGCGTCAAAACGAAACCTCTAAGGCAAGTTAGACCGTGGTCTCTTCGTCTAGTCTGGTCAGGACGTCAGGTTTTCATCCTGGTAACTCGGGTTCAAATCCCGGAGAGACTACAAAGCCCGCCAACAGCGGGCTTTTTTTATATCTTTGCAGCATGAAAAAACTACAAGTCATCGTCAGCAACCAATACGATCCTTTCCTCAATAGGGCTGTGGAACAGTATCTCACCGAGCATCAAGAGGAAGGCGTAGTTACCATGTATCTGTGGAAGAACCAGCAGACGGTCGTTATCGGCTACAACCAGAATCCTTATTCGGAGTGTAACGTACAGTTGTTGCTGGACGAGGGCGGTCATCTGATGCGTCGCGGTACAGGTGGTGGTGCTGTCTATCACGACTTGGGTAACATCAACTTCTCGTTCGTTGCCGACAAAAAACTGTATGACGTTAGGAAGCAACTCTCCGTCATTCAGGAGGCTTTGCGTAGCTATGGCCTGCAAACCGAGATTTCTGGTCGTAACGACCTTACCTGTGAAGGGCGTAAATTCAGTGGCAATGCCTTTGCCAAAGGTCAGCGAAACGACCTTCATCATGGTACCATCCTTATTAAGACTGATGGCGCTATGATGATGCGTTACCTAACCGTCGACAAAGCTAAACTGCAGAAACACGGCGTGAAGAGCGTGGCCAGTCGTGTGGTCAACCTCAGCGAACTTGTACCTGAATTGACTTCGGAGAATATCAAACAACCGCTTGTCGCATCGTTTGAAAAGGTCTACGATGGTAAAGTCATCACGCTTGATTTTGACACCTTGGCTAATACTAAAGAGGTACAGGCTATCCGAGAGCATATTGCTTCGGATGACTTCCTTTTCGGCCGATGGAGACAATTCAAAACCACGAAAAAGGCCCAGTTCCCTTGGGGTAACGTCGACATTGCCCTTCATGTTGACGAGGCTAAAGCACTCATCACTGAAGTGCAGATTGCTTCGGATTGCCTTGACACAGATATCGTCGACCAAGCTGAAAACATGCTGAAGGGGTGTAGTACCAAGCAGATTCCTGCTTTTGACGAAAGCAATGAAATCCTTCGCGATATTGTCAACTTGATTTATTGTTGAACCTACTTTTCTCAAGATCAATGAAATACTATCTCTTGCCTTTCGGATGCCAGATGAACCTTAGCGACACGGAACGCGTGCGTACAGTGTTGCAGAAGATGGGCTACACTCCAACTGACAAAGAAGAGGAAGCCGATATCATGGGCATCATCGCCTGTTCGGTGCGACAGAAAGGCATCGACAAGGTATATGGCCGCATCGAGAAGTGGAATGCCATGAAGAACCGCAAGAGTGTCATTACTTTCGTGTCGGGATGTATCCTGCCTGCCGATAGAGTGCGTTTCCTCAAGCTGTTCGATTTGGTGTTCACCATGAACGAACTGCCTCAGTTGCCTGAGATGATTCGTCAGTACGGTATCGTCACGCCGGCAGCATTGAAAGATGTGAATCCATCGGCCAATATGGATCCTTTCTGGGAGATTTGTCCCATGCGTGCTTCTAGCTTTGAGGCTTATATCCCGATTCAGAACGGTTGCAACAACTTCTGCACCTATTGTGCTGTGCCATACACACGAGGAAGAGAGGTGTCGAGGCCTTCGGAGGATATTCTGAACGAAGTGAAGGAATTGGTGGAGAAAGACTACAAGAGCATCACGCTGCTGGGACAGAATGTCAATTCATATGGCTTGGACAAGAAAGGGGAGGAGATCAATTTCGCTGAATTGCTGCGCCGCATTGGTGAGTACGGAAAGGCTTCTGGCAAGGAGTTCTGGGTGTATTACACCGCACCACATCCCCGCGACATGGAAGATGAGATCATCGAGGTGATGGCGCAATACGACTGCTTGGCCAAACAAATCCATATCCCGATCCAATCAGGTGACGACGTGATGCTTCAGCGTATGAACCGCCACCACGATCTGGAGCGTTACCGCCATATCATCCAAACCATTCGTCGTGTGCTGCCCACGGCAACTATCTTTACGGACATCATTGTGGGCTTTACCCATGAAAGCGAGGAGGAGTTTGAGAACACCCGCAAGGCTATGGAGGAGTTCAAGTACAACATGGCTTTCATTGCTCAATACAGCGTACGTGAAGGAGCTGTGGCTTCCAAGTGGGAGGATGACGTACCCAAGGAGGTGAAACGTCAGCGTTACCATCGTCTTACCGAGGAGTTGATGAAGCATTCGTTGGTCTACAATCAGGCTCTGGTAGGCACTACAGTGAAGATGTTGGTAGAGGATTATGACCGCAAGAGCGGTTACCTCACCGGTCATACCGAAGGCAAGATTGTGATTCGTATACCATCGCGCGATGAGAGCTATATCGGGCAGATCATCGAGGTGAAGGTTGTTTCAGCAACAGCCTTGTCCATCGAAGGCTGCCCGATATAGGCGCAGTCTCATTACCAGAGCGTATTTCCGGTTCTAGATCCAAAGTGGAAATAGGATTGTCCCTGTCTGTCAAGCACTTTAAAGTAAGGTGAATCACCTTTGCATAGGAAGTCGTGGGCAAACTGGTTCTGGAAGACGTTCCTGATTTGCTCGTTGTTGGCTCCTACAGCTAAAGGCCCATATCCGACATAGAAGACTCCTGCTCTGTACTGATTGGGATCCTCACCGTTGGCTCCAATGGTATAGGTCTCTCTACCTCCAGCACTTTCGTCATAGTAAGGACTGTCTACCGTGGGGTCGAAGATGGTGCGTCGATACTTGTGGTTAACGCCAGGATTCCCAGTGAATAGATTGACTCCGACTTCGAATAGCCCGACCCTTATTCTGGCGGCTGCCGTGCGATACCGATCGCCTCCATCGGCGGCAAAACCCATTAGCAAGTGGTCGCCAAGGTGGAACATGTAGTCGTTTTCATAAGTGATACTCCAAGAAGGAGTCCCGAGGATAATGGCGTTGGTGGTTTGCTTTGTTTCACCTTGATAGAAAGAAGTTCCTGAAATACCGAGGAATCCCAAGAAACACCACTCCATACCGGTTCTATATTCCATGCCGCTATAGCTGTTATCAAAGTATTGTCCATAATAGGTGATTCCGCCATGAAAACGTGCAGCTGCGGGAATGCATTTTGGCACGCCAAAGGAACAGTCGAAGCCAATACCTAATTGACTATCAGACAAGTGTAGATCCATGTGGATTGCGATTGGAGAGATGTATTTTTGGAATTCGTATCCGGCATCTGTGAAATAAATATAATAAAACAACTTCAGTACGCTTTCTGTAATTGTGTTTCCATCAGGATCAGTGTAGGTTAGCGGATTGTTAAAACAATACGCGTATCGGTTGAGGTTTTGCGTGAATTCGGGCGACTGTATGTTGTTGTCAGGGCTGAGCATGGAGGAAGTGATGGGATCGTAAAGCCTTCCATTCATGTTGATAAGCCCCATGCCTTTGATGTGCTCGTGTCCTGTGAATCCTCTGTCGAACATCAGATTGTCGGGGTCATCACATTGTCCCCATACATCAAAACGGGTCTCTTGCTCGATGTTTCCTTGACTGTCGGAGATGGTTGTCCAACTTCCCAAATGGTCCTTGTGGACATAGTGCAAGGTCGTCGTTCCGTTGACGGATTCCGCAACAGCAAACACACCGTTGGGTCCTGATAGTAAGGTCCTGATTGTTGAACCGCCATCTGGTGTAGTGATAAACTCGCAGTTACCAACATAGGTCTTGTTCCGGGTCTTTCCGTTGATGTTTTCCACTGTCTTGATGCGTTGATGACCGTAGCCGTACTCAAATGAGACATGGTTGGTACCTTCGGTAATGTGAGCCACTTTGTCAAAAGCATTGAAGGTAAGATCCATTCGCTGTTGCGGAAAAATGCCATTCGGAGCTTGAACGGATTTGACGGCGTGTGGACGACTGCCGGAATAGTCGGCATTAGAGAAGACCATTCCGTCGGCGTTGTACTTCTCGGTCATACGACCTAATTCATCATAAACGAAATGACTTGATCCCTTATTGTCGGTCACTCCAGTCAGGCGATTTAGATTATCGTATGAGAAACTTTCCGAAAACGAGGTTTTGACATCACTACGGCAGGTCATATTGGAATACCTGTCATACTGGTATTCGTAATCCTGGATGGTTTGTCCATCATGAATTGTTTGGATGGATGTCAGGCGATTGGACTTGCTGTCATAGCCGTAATGGGTGATATAGCCATTCCCCGTGATACTTAGGGTGGGTTGCATCATGGCGTTGGTTTCACTAATTTTCCATAAGTCGCTTGATTGGGAGTCCATAATGCTTCTCAAATAGCCATCAGAGGTATAGCAATAGTTGACTTCGAAATTGGATGGATGGATGATTCTGGCAATTCTTGAAGCGTTATCGTAATAATAGTTGGTTTGGTAGTTTGTTCCAAATAGATTCTCAGTCATTTTGCTTGGTCTGAGCAACTCATCGTATTCGTAATTAATGGTTTGATTTGGATAAGTAATGCCCATTAGCAATCCGTACTGGCCTTTCTCTTGTCCGTAATGCCATTCGGTCGTGCTGGCTGAATTTGTTGTGGCATCAGTCTCCACTCGCCTGATGGCTCTTCCGAGCTTGTCGTAGGAGTAAGTGGTCTCGTCATGTTTAGGGGAAATGCTTTTAGTCAATTCGTTGAAAGCGTTGTACTCGCAAGTGGTTATTCCGTAGTTGGGGTCACTAAGGGAAATTCGGTTGCCCAATGCATCATAGACCATTTCAATTTTGGTTTCGTTTCGCCCTTCTATTTGGAACCATTGGGTCCTACCAGCTGCATCGTAGTCATAGATAACGCTATTGCCATCCGCATCAGTGCTTTGCATGAGTTTACCGATGATATTATAGGTTTTGGATTCAGTTCGTTCAGGATAGCCGGGGACCTTAAAGGAAGTGCTTCGGATATATCCGTTATATTGAATGGTTTCATAGGCACCGTCAGCATGAGTGATACGGTTTATCCGATTGTGGTTGTCATATTCATATTGGATAGAAGATGGCGTTTCATTGATTCTATGAGGGTATGACTTTTCATTGATTCTTCCCAGCGCATTGTATTGGTAATCCGTTAATAATAGTCCGCCGTCCATGTCGTAACTTCTCGCTTGGACGATTTCGCCAGTCATGTTGTAGTAGGTTACTTTTGTGGGTTGTCCCGTTTTTTTCTCCCATCGATAGTATTTGTTGTCTCCCCATCGCATGGCTTCACATGATACCGTGCCGTCAGGATGATAGGTCTTTTTCGTGATGCCAAACGGGTCTTGCTCATGCCTGGTTTCCAAGTTGTTATAGTCGGTTTCTGATATACAGTAACTATAGACGGGGTGGTATTGATATCGAGTAACTTGATTCAAAGCGTCGGTTTGCCGTGTTAATAGGCGTTTGCCGTATGTCAGGCTATACTCATAAGAGACGTTTCTTGGAGCCAGCGTGTCGTTAGGAGTACTGATGGTCTTTGATATAATATTACCAGTGCCATCATACTGGAAAGATGTCATAGTTGTCAATCGATCTTCAGGATGGATTCCGTCGTTGGGAATACTGAGGATGGATTGGATGCGGTGTGGCTTATTACTGAAGTAGGAAAACACCTGCTGGCGACTGATGTCAGCATAATTACCATTTCGATGAAGGGTCTCTGTAACTGTTGATGGCTTGTTAATGAGCCAATGCGTAAGGTCGTTCGGTTCATAGTCCGTTTGGACGATTTGTTGGTATTCGCAAAGACTTGCGGAATGGATTTCCGGATTTCCCGTGATGCCTTTGATTTGGTTGGTAACACATATCACGTTGTCGTATTGCAGGATATATGAACAATTGGTGTTTACAGCAACTTCTTGGATTTCTCTTTTGGTGAGATTTCCAGGATGGTCGACATCGTATTCGTCTTTGGTGATTTTTGAGATGGGGAAGAATACTTTTGTGTTTCCGAGATGTAGGTACAGTGTGTTAGTGTAAGTGGATTTTGCCACTAAATGTTCACTGCCGTCATAAACGGATTCCATGGATGCCATCATGTGAAGCGTTTGGTCTTCAAGTATAACATCGAATTGTCGAATGGTGTTTTGTTGCAATTGGTTGTTGCAATAGTCTGCTTGACGTGTTTTGCTGAATCCAAGAACTCCCTTCCCTTGGGTGTTGATCAGGGCGCCCTCATAAAAGCATCTTGTTTCGATAGGCTTGTTTTTAATGTTGTATTTCGTGACCTTGCGAAGCGCTCTGAGGGGAATGCCGACGCAATGGGTATGAAGGCTGAGGTTTGATGAAGGGCTGTAAAGTCGATAAAAATCGTTATTGCTTGGGTTGGTGAGATTGGGCATCAGGTAGTCGTATGTGAATTCCGTAAAGCGTCCGAATCCATCGGTTATTCTTTGAACTTCATGGCGCCGAGTCATGGGTGGCAAGAATGAGATGGTGTTGTTACCTAGATAGGATATCCCTTCTTTCCCAAGGAAATTTCCAAGACACGTAGCCATGTTATCGTATAGATTGAAGAGCTGCGTACTGACGCGTTGGTTGTTGGCAAAAGGAGCGCTGTCACCGTTTGCTCTTAAAGGCCCGTAAAAAACATAGAAAACATTGTCATGGAATAAGCCAAGGTCTGAACAGCCATTTCCATCAAAGTCAGCTACTTTTATAAATTGGCTCGTGTGATTTGGCTGATCCAATGAAAACAGGTAGTCACCGGGAGAACTGTAAGGGAAAGTATCTGGGAGTGAAAATGTCACTCCGCTGATTCCCAGTTGGTTGGATAGGTATATCGTCCATGGACTAGAATTGCTTGAGTTGTAGAACAATGCATCGATGAGTCCATCTCCATTGTAATCGCCAGGGAAACAATCGCTCCAATTTGTAGGAGCGCCGCTATAGGTATCGACAAAGCAGTATGAGCCGCTGTTTGTAGTCCGTACTTGTGCTATCCCTGTGGAGCCATCCTCTTTTTTGTACAGGATCTCAGTAATGCCATCGCCATTGTAATCGGCTGGATAAAAGCGATTGCCTGGAAGGCTTTCGACAAAGGCTCTTAGTTTGAATTTGTCACTTGAAGCGTCATAGATCAGTAGCTTTGAATTGTACGTTTCGTCATCGGTTATTGCCTGGATTAGGATAGAACACTTTCCTTCGCCGAAGTAGTCACCTACCAGATGCGTGTCGATTAAGCTATGTGGAATTTGGAAGGCAGGTGTCTGGTAGGCTTTGAATGTTAGTACTCCAGTGGATCCGAATTGGCTTAAATAGATTGTTGACGAGAGTATGTCAGGATTGCCCAAGATATGCCGTTCTCTGTTTGACAACAGAATGTCGTCAAAACCATCTCCATTGAAGTCGGCAACGTAGATCCAGCTGATATCCTCGCTTAAAGGTAGGACTGAGTTGAGACTGAAGGTGGCATTGCCGTTCACGCCCCTGTTGACGAATATATAGGCGTTGGTGTATGAGCCATCGCTGTTGGGTTGGGTGACAACCACGTCGGAATAGCCGTCGCCATTGAAATCACCGCAAAATTTTACAGCGTTGTTAAATGCGTTGCTGATGCCGGTTGAGGTGACGTTTATCTTGACATCGGCACCTGATGCAATGTGATAGTTGTTGCTTCCCCATTGAATCTTGGTTGAGTTGAGGTGTTTGTCACCAGCAGATAATCTAACCTCAGAAAGAAGATGGTAGGGATAACCATTAGTTGGGGCAGGAGATTTGTATGTAAACTGATAAGAATACATGGGGTTGTCCCCGTTCTTTATGATTATACCGGTTAGAATCTTTTCTTGGCGGAAAAGGCGATTTCCATAATATGCAAGCTCGATGTCGCTACGGTCGTTGTATTGGAATTCGACTGTAAAAACAGGCGAGATGCTATTATTGGCATTACCAGAGTAGGTGATGCTTGAAAGTCTATAGGTGTTCGGTTCATTGCAGTAATGATATTCTATGTAATTCCCATCACGGTCCACGACCTTCTTCAAAAGCCAAGTGGTTATGTAATTTTGGCTGTTCATCAACCCTCTTGAATCACTTGTAGTGCCATAGTACAGGGTTTTACCGTCAGCAGTCCAGACTTTAAAGAAGGCTGTACCTGCGATTCCAGCTTCTTGATAAGAGGTGATTTTGGTCAGTTGGTCTTGCTCGGTACGATATGAAACGCCGCTGGCGCCATAATCGCCATCGCTGGTCTTCATAAGGCGTTGACCGTCGAGACAAAAACGGTCATGGATGTAGTCGACGCTATAAGTGTATCCGTCATGGTATCTGGTGCATCCTGTCCTGGTGATGGATGAGATGCCTTTGAGTGTCCAAGCCCAACCGAGTAATCCATTATGACTTTGATTGTTATAGGTGATGCATAAATCGGGCTTCATTTCTCCCAAACCAGAGGGAAGGTCAATGGGAATGGAATAGACAGCACCGCCTAAAAGGCTGACGTCAACAATTCCACCTAACGATCCAACAACGCCGTTGCCGTTGTTGATGTCGGATCCCCCAGTGATGCCACTCTCAGGAGGGAAGACACCATAGCTATCGATTTCAAGTGTGACCTCGTGCCCGTCACTGGGTTCTGACTGAAACCCAGTGATCAGGGCAATGTAACTATTGGCTATATAATGATGATCTTGGTTACTGTTGAGTGTGTTGAACAGGGTGTGGTTTTGTCCTGCTTGTACTACAAAGCAGGATAAAACAATGATTATGGATAAAAACGTGCGTTTCATGTCAGTTTCCTTTCTCAAAGTTATTGTTTGACTACTTTCCATGTTTGATGGCCTTCGGGGCTGTCAACCTCAAGAAAATAAATGCCGTTGGGTTTTCCGGATAGGTCAAAAGTGGCGGCATTGTTATGGACTTCTTTGGTCTCAAGGATTACACCCGTTGTGGTGATGAGCGTGGCATGGATGGACGATCCTTCTGCTTGCTCACTTAAAACGATAGAGAATTGGTCGTAGGTTGGGTTGGGAAATAGGTTGTAAGAAACCTCCGTAATAGTTTCCAGTTTTTGTTCGGGGTTGATGATTCTTTTAAATGTCAGGCTTCTGGAGATTCTATTTCCGTTGGCGTCGTAATTGAAACGGATAGAGTCAATCTGACCTTGCAGCAACAAGATGTAACGAGTCATTTCTTCAATTTTTTCCAGCATGACGTATTGCATTTCGTGGATATCATAACCGTTTTCCAACACTTCTTTTTCGGAGGGTACACCTGGGAGATGCTTGTTGTTTTCAAGATAACTCTTCAATTCGTCTAATTCCAATAACTGGTAGTTGTCGGAAAACACATGGTCTGGCCATTGCTTTACTTCTTTGATGTGTACCTTGGTTGAGATGATACCACCGTCAACGGCAAGCATGAAATCTGGTGTGTTGTTGAGCGTATTGATACCAATTTTCCCGTTAGGGGAGATGGTCAGCGCGTTGTCGCCGAAACAATAAGAGTTTCCACGAAAGGATAAAGGACCGTTTCCAGCGTTGAATACCATGGCGGCCGTATTGTCAACGGTGATGGTGTGGTCGTTGTCGAAAAGCTTGATAGAGGCTTTCCAATCGGTTTTGTTGGAGGGTTCAAGGAAGACGCTGGCATCCTCGTTGTTGTCTGATTTGATGTGGAGTTTTGCTTGGGGTGTTGTGACTTGACCGATGGCCACTTTTCCTGTATAGTTGTTATTCAGCGATTTGGTGATGAGCATTGTTGGTTTGTTGCTGTTGGTGCCAAAGGCGATGCTGTTGGCCGTGCTGTTGGTCAATGGGTAACTGGCGGTAGTGCCGGAGCCAAAGACAAAGGCGTTTTGTGCCGTTGCCTTGACATAGTTACCAATGGCGATACTCCCAGCTCCAGAGGCTGTGGCGGTGTTGCCTAAGGCGGCACTGGTTGATTGCGTAGCTTTGCTATTGTAACCGAAAGCGAAACTATTGCTTCCCGAGGCTTGGGTGTTGTATCCTCCAGCAAAGGAGTTGTTTCCTGAGGCTGAATTGCTTTTCCCGATAGCCGAAGAGTAGGTGCCAGTAGTGCTGCATCCGTTGTATTGAACTTGGGCGTTGATGTTCAAGGTGAGACCAACCAAAAGGAGGCTGGAAAGTGATATTTTTTTAATAATTGATTTCATAATTAATTGATAATTAAATAGTTGTTAATAAATTTTGGATATAGTGAGAGCGTGTTCCGGCTAGGAACCAGTCCTATGCTATTTATGGCATGGACTGGCTCAAGCCGTCGTAAAAATGGATAAATAGCGTTTTACTTTTTAATAAACTTCTCTGTAAGGAGCGTTCCTTTGTCCGTATAGATACGGTAATGGTAGACACCGGTTCTCAATCTTGACACGTCGAGTCTCAACATGCTGCCGTGCTGAACTAATCGGTCGATGACGACATGTCCAAGCTGGTCATACACTTGGCATCTAATGTTGGGATGATTATCGGATGGAACAGGTATGTATATTATTTCGTCGCAAGGATTGGGATAGGCTTCTCCTGTGGTCGAATGAGGTCGCTCGTCATGGGAGATAGATAGGGGTATGGTCTCAAAATCCTCGATGCTGAGCTTCTTGATGATGGGCCGTGTCCTTGACGTTACGCTGAAGTAATTGCAGGAGTCATTAACGGTGATGCATCCCCCGTCGGCTGTGGCAAAAATGAGGTGAGCACGGTAGCAATCGAGCTCGTCATCCACGTATCTGCCGATGATTTCCTGATGGCCGTTCAGCATATAGACGCAGGCTGTTCCCGGGTAATAGCTCCAGGTGTGGTAATAGAAACTGAAATAAAAGATGCTGTCGTTAGCAGCGGCCATGCATCGTGAATGTGCAGCATCGTCGATGGTGTCGGCTCGCTCGTTGAGACGAATGAAGTCCAGAATCTCACCCTGAGTATTGACTCGTGAAACCCTTAGTTTGTTATGGTCGGCATCACCACGGCTGCTGAAAAACAGGGCCTCCTCTTCAGAATACCAATAATCGGTGTAACAATCCCTATATAGCGTATGGTCTGATTTGTCAATATCATCCTGCCAAATCTCATGTTCTTCGATGTAATTGAATGCTGAATCAAAAGTGATGAAGGAAAGCATGTTCCCATAACCGGGGGCAAGGCAGAGTAGTGTTTCGTTATCAGGCTTGTACCACATTTGCCGTAACCGGAAATCGAAAAAGAAGTACACGGGATGAGGATATTCCTCATAAAGGTATCGGTGGCTGATCAGGTTGCCATGAGTGTCGAACTTGTAGAACATGCCTCGGTAGTAGAAACCTTGATAGGCGTTTTCTTGTATGAGATAGGTCGACACGATGATGCGTTGATGACTGTCAAGAGTGGCTTTGCATATCCCAAAAGAGTCGCCTTCCACCTCTTTAGCATATTGCTTTTCTTCGAGCAGGTTCAATTGTTTGTCGAGGATGAGCACGATGACGAAATCGTCGGTCTCACCGTAAAGGTTTCCTGCGGCAAATAGATTGTGGTCAGGCATTTCAATGATGCAGGTGGCTCTTGAATGGAATCCAGGTTTTGTGTATTTGAATTCCGAATGGCTGCCGTCTGGCTCAATGCGCATGAAGAGGGCTTCGGGCGTGTCCGTGTCGGGGCCTTCTTGACCAGCAAGGAATGTGACACCATCCTCGTCAATGAATCCGTCGTGAAAATGGGTGCGTCCCTCAGGATATTCTCCTGAATAGTGGATGTCCCAATCCTGAGCTGGAATAATGAAATATATAAAGCTGAATAGGAGTGCAAAAATGAGTTTTTTCATCATAACGGTTGTTTTTAAAGGAGGTGTCACATTGTTTGATGGATGTTATTCTGTCATCAGGTCTTTGGTTTCGCCGAACTCGTCGGTGCTGACACGCAGACGTATGCCGTATTCGATTTCGTTTTTATGGGTGAGTGCACTTGGCTCTGTCAGTACGTTGCCCTTAATTTCAATGGAGATGGGGCTATAGCCTTCCAAATGGTATTGTTCTGGAATGGTGCGGCTAATGATTGTCTTTTCCGCATAGTAATAATCATTTAAATAGATGTGGTCGATGCACATGTCATCGGTTCCGGTGGCATAATAGAGATTGGTATAATTGGTGCCATCGAATGTGAAATGCAATCGGTTGACGTAGATGTTTCTGTAACCAGAGCCAGCATCTGTGTAAGGCTCGATAAGTTCTGCAAAGAGATGCTCTTGAAGCTGTTCATCGGCGCCGGAGGGGATGTCGGGATCATCGCATTTCCCTAATGGCGCGGCAAACATCCAGTTGTCGTCGACACCGAAGGGACCATCGACATGGGCGATGGGAGGGTTGTAATTGCTACGCTCCCCTGTCTTGCCAGTGAAAGTGATGCGCATGCTGCCATTGTAATCTTCCACTTCCTTGATGGTAAGGGAAACGACCCCCTTCTCATCAAATGTGTCGGAAACAAGCGCCGCACGAGCCTGTGAGACAACTTCGGAGTAAAGGTTGACGGCGTCGTAAACCAACACTTCTTGGTTTTCAGCTACAGGAAGGGCAAGGGTAAATTCGTGATTGTTGATTTGACCATAATACAACTCCGCGTCGGAATAGTTGAGGTTGAAGGTGTTTTCGATATCCCAAAGAGCCTCTGATAAGGTGATGGTCTCGCCGGTTCTCTCTTCGGGATGGGCTTTTACTGACTCGATCTGCCTTTTGAAGGTTCTGAGCTGCTCGATGGGATTTTTGGCTGGACTGCTACTACCTGCGTTCAGATTAGATCCAGTGGTTTTGTCCTTGCTGCAAGCGCCAAGGACGGCGACGGATAAACAAAGTGTCGCGGCTTTAAACAAAGAGTTTTTCATAATGTTGATTTTTTAATTAATTTGTTAAACGATATAGGGTTTAATCGTGAGCAAATATACAACATGAAAACCCATTTGTCAAGTATTTTTACTATATTAATTAAAAAAATAACAACTTTAAATCTAATTTGTTGTAAATTAAATAGTTTAATAATTATACATATACCTATTTAATTATTAATCCAAAGATCACAAGCTAAGCTTCAATTGGATCTCTTCCACTTTTTTCTGAAGATCTTGTACTGCCTTAACGAGTTGTTCCTCGCGGAGTCGGTTTTCCTGCTGCTCGGGCATCTCGGAACTGATGTAGTGCACAAAGCGCCATACTTCCTTGATGTCGGTAGCGGCCAGATTATAAGGCTTGTAAATCGGGTTGAGCGAGCTGAGGGTGAGCAAGCCTTCTTCTTCTATTTTATTCTCCACAATCTTAAAGACGATGCCGTCGTCGTTGGTGAGGATGATGTAAGGCTGGCCGGTGCGGATATAGGTCCAGTCGAGCACATATTCGCCGGTGATGTAAGAACCGTCAGGGATAGGCAGCATGGAATCGCCACTGATCTGGAAGGTACGGTATTTACGTTCGCGCGAGAGGAAAGGCATGGAGAAAGTGGGCAAAACCTTGATGTACTCAGGGTCGGCAAAGCCAGTGGTGTAGCCGGCTTTGGCCTTCTCGGTGACAAGTTCTATATTCTCTATGTTGTCAGCATTGACGGTGGTGGTCAGTACGCGTAGGTTGCTGCCTTTCAGATAAGGATCTAAGCCTCGTTCCAACTGTGAGATTTGCCCTTCGCTTAGCGTGCTGAGGTCGACCTTCACCAAGGTGTCGATGGCGATGTTGAAATACTTCGAAAAGGCTATTAAAGCCTCAATGTTGGGCTCGGCAACCTCGTTCTCATAGCCACTCAGGGTGGAGCGCTTCATGTTGAGGGCAAAAGCCACATCGTCCTGTGTGCGACTGCGGTGTTTCCTAAGGAATTTGATGTTGGAACTGAAATACATATCTCGGCAATGATTAAAAATTCGACGTATCAATTGACTAAAAACTCGTCAAAGATACGTCGAATTTCTGAATTGTCAAGAAAAACTTCTTATAATGTTCAGGCTATTTTATCAACCCGGCAATCAAGATGACTGCCACAGCCAAAGGAGCCAAATAACGGATGATGAAGAAGACAATGTGTTTTAGCGGTGACTTCCTCTGACCTCCATTGGTCACCTCGTCGAAGAATTCGGTCTTGCCCAAACGCCAACCCAAGAAGATGACAATCAACAGGCCTCCCACGGGCAGCAAAATGTTGGCGGTGAGGAAATCGAGGAAATCGTTAAACGCGAATCCATCGATCTTCAATGGCGTGTGATCCATAAGGCTCAACGATGCGAAAAGGCCGATAAAAAGCGTTGCGGCACTGGCAATCACCGTTGCCTTTTTGCGGCTCAAGTGCAGTTCCTCAGAGAGATAGGCCACCACCACTTCAAGCATCGCAATGGTGGAAGTCAGCCCAGCGATGGCGAGCAGTATGAAGAAGATGAGGCAAAACCAATAGCCACCTGCCATTTGGTTGAACAGCATGGGTAGCGTGCTGAACACCAAATCCATGCCTGCCTCGGGTTTGACGCCGAACGTGAACGCGGCAGGGAAGATGACCAAGCCGGCAAGAACAGCCACAAGAGTATCGGATATCATCACCGAGAAGGCGGTACTGGTCAAGTTGTCATCTTTCTTCACATACGAACCGTAGGTGATGAGCGCGCCCATACCGAGACTCAGTGAGAAGAAGCCTTGTCCCATGGCACCAATGAGCGTGTCGCCTGTAATCTTTGAGAAGTCGGGATGGAAAAGGAAGGACAATCCTTCTTTGGCACCAGGTAAGGTAATGGAGCGAATGGCAAGGACGACCAAAATTACCAGCAACATGGGCATCAGTATTTTGGAATACTTCTCAATGCCATTCTGCACCCCCTTGAAGACCACTAAACCCGTCAGGAAGATGAAGATGGCCTGCAACAGCACATTGAGCCAGCCCGTATTGTGGAAGGTTTTAAAGCTTTGTTCGATGACAGCCAGGTTCTCGCCTTTGAACGAATTGGTCGCCGCCTTGAAAATATACTCGAGTGTCCACCCTGCCACGACGGAATAGGAGGCGAAGATAAGCAAAGAGCTCAAGACACCCAAATAGCCTATGATAGGCCACTTGGAATGAGGCGCCAACTTCTTGAAAGCACCTACCGTATTGCTCTGCGAGCGACGCCCGATGACCAATTCGGTGAGCATCACCGGAATGCCCAAGAAAATGACAACGATTAAATATACTAACAGGAAAGCAGCACCTCCGTTCTCACCCAGTTCACAGGGGAAACGACAAATGTTTCCTAATCCGATGGCAGAGCCTGCAGCGGCAGCTATGACACCTAATTTTGAGCCGAAGCCGTCTCGGTTTTTAGTTTCTTCAGCCATATTGTTTCAGTTTTTGAGGTTTTATAATAATCTAATTTGTTTAATCGAAATAACCGAAACCGGCGATGGCCGTCAGCATTCGGTCTACATAATCCCACGAGGTGCTCGACCAGTGGAAGCCGAGGCGGTGCAGGACATTGCAGGTGTAGCGGTTGTCACGTTCGATGATAGCAGCCTTTTGTCCGTGGGTAACATCCTGATAGGCCAGAACGGCTGAGAGCAGTTTGGCCTTTTCAGGGTCTTTTCCAGCCTCATCTATGGCCTTGCTGAATTCGTCATTTTCAACAAATCGTATTTCTTTGCCCACCTTCGCCATAAGTTGGAGCACGTCGCCCAGCAGTTCTGTGTGGTTATTGAAGGGCTGGAAGACGGTGCATTCCTTTGGCGTCGCTGCGAGGGTCACCACAGCCTTGGCCGTCTGGTCGATAGGCGACATCTCGGTTAGCTCGTCATAGCTGTCGTAGGGGCAGCAGCCCAGCACGTGGAACACTCTAAGGCGTCCCATGTAGCTGTTGCTGTTGAAGTTAACTTGGAACTCACCGTCGTAGCTGCGTGGCGCGAGATTACCCACACGCATCACCTTAGCACTCAGTCCGTGATGGGCAACGGCATCGAGTACTAGACGCTCAGCCAGGAACTTGGAGTTGATATAACGGTTGTCGAGGAACTGTCCGAACCACAGCTTGCGCTCGTCGAGCTTGGGTACCTGCTCGCCGTCGTTATGGATAATCCATATCTCACCCACTGAAGTCGTAGAGATATGCACCAGTCGGGCACCAGTTTTCAGACAGAACTCCACGCAACGCTGTGCACCGCCTATATTCACGTCCTCGATGTCGGTTCCCTTGGAGAAGTGCTTCACGTTGGCAGCACAATTGAAGACGGTGTCGATATGGCTGGCAACATTGATTTCCTGTGTCACGTCGGCATTCACCACAAAGAGACGGGTGCCGAAGAGTTCCTTGAATGACTTCTCGAAATAGTAGAACAGCAGGTTCTTGAGACGATGCTCGGCAGAAGGCTGATCCTTGCCACGAACCATGCAAGTAATGGTTGTGGCATCGGAGTCGATAAGTTCGCGCAACACATGGATGCCAAGGTAGCCCGTGGCACCGGTAAGAAGGACGTTACCCAGCTGCTGGCGCTCACCCTTGAGGAAGGTCTCAATATTGTTCCGTTGCAGGATGGCGTCAATGCCGGAGTAGTCAAACTTGGTTATCGCATCATCGGAATCTTCAGTGGGAGCCTCGCCAGTCACGAACTGTGCCAACAGACGCGGCGTAGGATGAGAGAATACGTCGCCATAAATCACATGGTAGCCAGCCTTGTCACACTCGATAATCACCTTGGTCACCATGAGTGAAGTACC
>JAEEGJ010006570.1_pt1 | contig 34641 bp, 54 predicted proteins | sample 8958761 | NCBI WGS metagenome assembly JAEEGJ01 (sample SAMN16246546, study PRJNA631951) | gut metagenome | biome: gut microbiome; feature: rumen; material: RS-attached | host: Bos | place: Iran: Karaj | collected 2018-10
GTTGCAGATTACTCGCAGAAGATAGTCGGTGAGACTTTTACATGTTACAAAATGGAGAAACAATTGAAATGAGAAAAGCAAGTAGAGAAATGGATGCAGCCTTCGCATTGGAGGTATTGGATAAGGCGCCGTATGTCACCATCAGTTTCACACGACCAGATGGTAAGCCTTATGGTGTTCCCTTGTCGCTGGCTCGTACAAACGATAAGACGTTCTATTTCCATTGTGCCTTGGAGGGTGACAAACTGGACTGCATAGCCGCCAATCCGACAGTGGCTTTGTCGGCTGTAACCAAGTGCGCTCCGACTGTTGGCCCCAAGGATGGCAGTTTCACACTCCAGTATAAATCAGCAATGGCGGTTGGCAAGGCTGAGATGGTGACAGATAGAGACGAAAAGATAGAGGCTCTGAGAGCCATCTGCCAACGATTCCTACCCAAGCACATGGATGCTTTTGACGATGCTATCGCACGCAGTCTTGAACGAACAGCAGTTGTAAAGATCACCCTTACAGAGCCTCCTACAGGCAAGCGTAAACAGTATGACAAGGAAGGTGAAAAAATGAAATCGCAAAGAATGGAATGAACAGGATTGAGCGCGAGAAACAGACCGTCCAGAGGATGATAGAGCTATATTGCCATCATCATCTGAAGGTGGAAACCATGCCAGAAGAGTATCAACATCTGGCAGAGTTTGCATGTCGCCGTCTCGACCATTGCAAATATGGTGAAAACAAGACTGTATGCAAGAACTGTCCAACGCATTGCTATGCGTCAAAAGAGCGTGAACAGATTCGTGAAATCATGCGCTGGGCAGGCCCAAGAATGATTCTGTATTCTCCAAAAGATGCCATCGTTCACACATTCTATAACGTGAAGCATTGGCTGCAGTCGCTTTCGTTCAGGACGGGAGTCATCGTACTGCTATGCTGCATCCCCTTCTATATATTGTCCTTCGCCCAGATGCTATTACCTATCAGCGTTACGGCAAAAGGCATCCTTTGGACGGTGCTCTTCGGACTGGCAAAGACCTGTCAGTATGGAGGTCTGACCATTCTGGGCGTCGAAGGATATAAACGACTCAAGAATAAGTTCAAACGCAATAAACAACAAGCATGACAAATAGCTTCATCCGACTTGTCAGACTCTCTGAGGAGCATACCATCGCTTTCAAGGAAGAGATGCAAGAGGCCTTCGAGCACGGTTTCAAATCTCATTGTCATGAAAATATGGATGACGAAGACGATTCAAACCAATGGCAGATTTTACCTGATAAGGACTTCTATCAGTCATTAAAGACAGAAGGTGCCGAAGCATACGAGGCCGTCAGCGAGGATGGCCAGCGTGTAGGTGGTGCCATCATTACTGCTAATGGCACTATGGGAGAGTTAGCATTCCTCTATGTAAAGGTGGGTGTTCAGAGTAAAGGTATCGGCCAGTCCATCTGGAAAGCCATTGAAACGATGCATCCAGAGATAGAGGTGTGGGAAACCTGCACCCCGTATTTCGACCGCCGGAATATCCACTTCTACATCAACCGCTGCGGATTTCATGCCGTTGAGTTCTTCAATGAGCATCACCCTGATCCCAATATGCCGGAGCAGTTTGACCAGGAGGACGGTCTGTTTAAGTTTGAGAAAAGAATAATTTGATAATGAAAGAAGAATGTTTGATTTGCAAGGCGCCACTGGAGTATCTGGAAACGGATGAACTCATGGAGTGCGCGATATGCCACAAGAAAGAGAACAGCAAGACACGCTGCGTCAAGGGTCATTATGTCTGCAACGACTGCCACACCCGCGGGATGGATACCATTATCGGTCTCTGTCTTGCAGAAACATCCAAGAACCCCATCGAGATTATCCAAAAGATGATGCAGCTGCCTTTTTGCCACATGCACGGCCCTGAGCATCATGTGATGGTGGGGGCTGCTCTACTAACGGCCTATAAGAATGCGGTGAGTACCGGCATTCATGCTGGAGGTGAGATCGATTTGCCTGCTGCGCTGACGGAGATGATGAACCGTGGCAAGAGCGTACCAGGAGGAGCCTGCGGATTCTGGGGAGCTTGTGGTGCTGGCATCAGTTCCGGCATGTTCATTTCCATTATATCCAAGTCAACCCCATTGGCTAATGAGCCTTTTGCTCTCTCGCATCAGATGACAGCAAAATCTCTTGGTGAGATAGGAAGCATCGGTGGACCTCGCTGCTGCAAGCGCGACTCCTATCTGTCCATCCTCTCTGCTATAGATTTCGTCAAAGAGCATTTCGATGTGAAGATGGAGAAACCTAATATAGTCTGCGATTATTCCAGCAAGAACAACCAGTGCATCGGTAAACGCTGTCCGTTCTATAAGAGACCATTAGAGCTGTAATGACACTGACTTACATCTTCCATAGTGGTTTCGTGCTGGAAACAGAGAAGTCCATCCTGATATTCGACTACTGGTTGGACTTGAATGGTGTCGTGCCACCGTTCCTGAAGAAGGATAAGCCCGTCTATGTCTTCTCCAGCCATTTCCACGAAGACCACTTTAATAGTGTCATCTTCGAATGGAGAAAGCAGCGTGAGGGTATCACCTATATCCTTTCCAAAGACATCTACAAGCATCGCAGAGCCACGAAGGAGGATGCTGACGTATGGCTGGCCAAGGGTGGCGCATGGTCTGACGGCACTATCTCCGTTTGGGCATTAGGCAGTACAGACAGCGGTGTTTCGTGGATTGTAGAGATTGAGGGCAAACGTATCTTCCATGCAGGGGACTTGAATAACTGGTATGCACGATTCCTGCCTGAAGCCATGCCAGGTGAGACCATCTATAGCGAGGAGTTTGATGAAGAGATTAATCCGATAGCCCATGAAAAGCAGTACCTGGGCGAGCTGAAGGACATCCGCAAGATTACTGATATCTTCGATGTGGTGATGTTCCCTATTGACGGGCGCATTGGGAATGGCTATACCCTTGGAGGCCGTCAGTTCATCGAGCGATTCAAGATCGGTCTTTTTGTTCCCATGCACTTCGTAGCCAGTGGCTTCGAGTCTGCTTGGCGAATGAAGGAATTCACGGATGAAAGAGGTGTTCCTTTCTGGGAAATCAGCAAGGAAGGGGAAACAATTGAATTAAAGGAATAATACTATACCTTCCTGCGTCTTTTCTTTTTTCTCAGGAAGTTGATGGCCACCTTCAGACCAGTTTCGAGAGCCAGATTGTATGTCGGGCATTTGGCTGTCTCGCGCATCGTGCCGTCTTTACGGTTGATGATGACAGCATAGAACTTGCCAACCTCGTTGAAGAACACTTCACGATACACCAGCACATCCATTCTCTTTCGGCGGCCAATCCAAGCTTGTACCTCCTGAAGAGAGGGCGCAAGAAGAAGATCCTCTTGATATTCAGTTAAGTCACCATCGTTATAACAGAAAGGAGTCATATCGGAGAATCCCAGTTTTTTCAGGGATTCTGCCATGCTTACACTCACTATCGGCAGAACTGGTGACATCATCTGTTAATTATACTCCTTTATCTCGTTCAATAAGCAAAGCATCTTGAAGGCAGCATTTACGGGAGTGTCCTCCAGTATTGAATACAGGTTATGGGATTCTTCATCTGAATAACATATCTGATATTCTTCCCCAATCTTTTTCATTCCTAACGAATACATTTTACTCCCATTCTCGATCTCTGATGGAAGCAGTTCAAGAAGAGCCGTAAGCGACCAAGAAGGTGTTAAGGCATCAGGCTTTTTCTCCCTTGCCATATCCGTCAAGAAACGATCCACTGTCATTCTGTTCTCTCTGGCCTGTTCCCATGACAGCGAGTATAATGCCGGTTCATCCTTGCCACTTTCTATAGCTATCCAGCATTTGTCTGCCGTTGACGGTGAGATACCCAATTCCATCAATTCACGGCCTTGTCCTATAGTTGTGCAGTCTTTTATCATACTTCAACCTCATAAACTATCCTAAATATGGGTGCAAAAGTACTCAAAATTCCTCAGTTTTTCGTAATTTTGCCGTCAGAATTTAATTGCTTTATGTTATTATGGTATTCATTATTGTCTTGATTTTAACATTTGCAGCATCATTCTTGTTGACAAAGTTAATGAGAAAAACTAGTCCATCTTTTGATCAGGGATATATAGCATTGGAGCTTTTAGAGCATGTGGAGAACTTAAATAAAGGTTTGCCTAAAGACATTCAGAACGGTTTGAAATGGGAAAAAGTATACGTTACAAAGTTAAAGTTGGGGTGTCTGTTAAGGGCTGAACCTTTCGTCTATGATTCTGTAGATAAAAAGACAATAGAGAATTGGATCCGTCAAGAAGAAGAAGACCTTCGATTTATGGATTTCATCTGTAAATTGAATGGCTTTCAGCTGATAATAACTATTAGAAACAAAGCTAATTCTGAACCCAAGGATTTCGTCTTTTCCAAAGGCGATTTTGAATAGTGATATATTGCGGAAGAATGGAATGGACTTGCCTGAACTGGAACCAGCCCAGCATTGACTTCTACCTATCCCTCGGAGCCGTGCCTATGAATGAATGGAAGGTTTATCGGCCGGATGCTGCTGCTCTGGAACGACTGTCGTAGCGGCAAACATTGTCTATATCAGATTATCATAGCCCCGACCTGCATTTGCAAGTCGGGGCCTTTTGGTTTATATATGGAATGGCATAGGGTTATGCCACGAAGTGCATGATATGACGGGCTGATGTTACTTTGGCATCGTAGATGACAGTCAGCTCACGTGTACGCGGATTCCACTTTGTGTTCATTACGCCCTTCATGTGCTCTGCCTTTGCTACAACCTTCTTATGAGAGTCATGACGGCTTACCTTGAAAGTGCAGGTCTTTACGTCTGGACGATAATCATGCTTGTGAGCATCGAAGTGTGCGGTCTTTTTATCCACCTTCTTATCGAAGTGCGACACCTTCTTATTATTCACTGCAACGACCTTGTCCTTCTTGCCGTTGTGATTCTTATTACCTGCCATTGCCGGCATTGCAAATGTGATGGCCATCATCATGGCTGCGATCACCTTATTCATTGTCTTCTTCATAACTTTGTCTCCTATTCTTTAAATGGTTCGACATTTGTTTCTTGATCACGGTGCAAAGATAGGGTGATTTGATGAGGTTTGAAAGAGAAATGTCCTATTCTGCAAGGTCAAAACCCCTAAAATATCGTGGGGATTTCCCCTACCCAATCTTTAATAGTTATCAAAAAAGTGCCTGTTTTCAAGGATGTCAGCGTTATTTCGCCTAATTTTTTGTACCTTTGCACACGAAACAGAACATCGATAAGATATGACGCTAAAAGAGTTATTATCATCCGTAAGTCCCGAGGAATATACGGACTACCCACTCTACCGGAACTGTTGAAGGTAAAGCCTGAATATGGTTCCAGCAGACATATTGAGGTCAAGATGGTGAATGGAGAGGTCGAAATGACTTCCCAGAATTTTGATGAAACAGAGCAGTCCGAGTTCTGGAACGATATGACCAATCTGCATAAAGCAAAAATCATTAGATAGGAGGACATAAGACATGACTCACGATTACGACGATATTATCAATCTGCCACACTACGAGCCAAAGCATCACCCGAGGATGTCTATGTGGAACCGTGCAGCCCAGTTTGCACCCTTTGCTGCACTGACTGGCTATGATGCTGCCATTCAGGAATCAGGCCGTTTTACAGATGGCTGGGTAGGGTTGAGTGAATCCGGCAATGTAGAAATGAACCGCAAAATGGAATTGATTGTTTCCATGTTGCCAGAGCATCCTTCTGTGACCATCGAGTATTTCGTGCCAGACGGGCATAAGGATGGTGGCTCCTATCAGTCTTATACCGGTAATGTGAAACGCATCGATGAACTTGAAAAGTGCATCGAGTTTACAGACGGGAAGAGAGTCCCACTTGATGCTATAAGAGATATAAAGATCGATTGATCATTACTCAATCACCTCAATATAGAAACTGAACGGACGGAAGCCGTCATTGCAGCTGATCATCGCACTCATGGGATTCTCATACTTCGCCATCAAGTCAGGATAGACCGTCTGGCGTATGGCTGTGATTCGTACTTTGTTCATTCCATTCGTCCCCATTTCATTTCTTCACCCTGCTTGTCATACTGTTTACGCTTACCAGTAGGAGGTGCTGTAAGAGTTATCTTAACTACTGCCGTTCTTTCTAAACTACGCTGGATTGCATCATCAAAGGCATCCATATGTTTGGGGAGAAAACGCAGACATATTGCCCTCAGAGCCTCTATCTTCTCTTCTCTATCTGATACGATTTCTGCTTTTCCAACTGCCATCGCTGATTTATATTGGAGTGAAAAACTTCCGTCCTTTGGGCCAACGGTAGGAGTGCATCTGGTGACTGCCGACAATGCAACAATCGGGTTAGCTGTTATACAGTCCAGTTTTTCTCCTTCCATAGCACAATGGAAGTAGAAAGTCTTATCGTCTGTACGTACCAATGACAAGGGTACACCATAAGGGCTACCATCTGGTCGTGTAAAACTGACGGTGACATACGGAGCCTTATCCAGCACCTCAAAAGCGAAGGTGGCATCCATTTCTCTGCTTGATTTCCTCATATTCGTTTATTTTATCGGGTCTGAACAATAATCTCTACGGCCACAGTCCTTGCAGCATTTATGCTTGAGCTTGCGAAAAACTTGCCAATCCATACATTGTCGAACTGTTCGATGGCTGCTTCAAGCATCTCGGGGTCATCGGTCAGGATGCCTGCCTCGAAGTTACGCTTCTTTGGGGACTTCATGAGATAGTCCTTGATTTCCTTGGGTTCTCTGTTGAAGGCATAGCATAGTGATTCCAGCGTGTCAAACTCCTCGTCTCTTAAGAGCATGTTCTTGGACGAGCCAAGCGGCAAAGCCGAGCGGACGCTCGAAACCAGAATGGCAGGGTCTTTGGGTAGGTAATCCATATCAGTAATACATAAATTCACTTAAATCAGAGGGCAAAGATACTAATATTTGGGGGATTTTTGCTACTTTTGCACAGACATTTAACAATAGTTTATGATAGAAATAGGTTTGAAACATACAAGCGAGTTGACGGTTACGGATGCCGTTACTGCTGTAAAAGTCGGTTCTGGTGATATGCCAGTGCTGGCTACACCGATGATGATGGCGCTTATGGAGAATGCTGCTATGCTTGCTGTCAAAGATGAATTGCCAGAAGGTTGTACCACTGTCGGAGGTCATATCGAGTCTTCACACTTGAAGCCGTCGAAAATTGGTGATGTGGTCAAGGCAGAAGCCGAGGTAACAAAAGTAGATGGCAAGAAAATCGAGTTCAAGGTGAGTGCCTATTCAGGCGATGTACTTCTTGGCGAAGGTAAACACCTGAGATTCATCGTTGATAGAGGGAAATTCTTGCGTCCCGTTGGTAGCAAGCGACCATAGGTCGAGCGCATGTCAAAATTTCAATGACAATTAAGTGATGTGGTACAGCATATGCCAGCTCATGCCAAGTCCACACTGAGCGGTGTCAGCCTGACTATTCCCATTACAGACGGACGCTTGAATTTAGGCACTGGGCAGGGCATCTACTTCTGCGAGTACCGCAATTACGGTGGTTCCAGAGAGTTGGTAGTAACAATTATAGGCGAATAAGAATATGAATTATCCGCAACCTTATTGAGATTGCGGATTTTTTACTGTCCTGGAGCAGGAATCACCCCAAGTTGCATTAGGAGTGAGAACATATCAGGTAAGCCATGCTCACGGATAATCTTTCCGTCCTTGAATTCATAGATGTTCATGGCCGTTACACAGATTTTCTTGCCTGTGGCGGGCATGCCCATCAGTGGTTGCGTCTGTGTGCCTGTCATTGTGTAGCGCACCAGAATCTTGTCACCCTCGGAAATGGTTTCCTCTATCTTCCATTGAATATCAGGCATTGCGCCACGCATCATAGCCAGCACACCCATATACCCCTCAAAGCCCTTCATTGGCTCTGGTGAAGTAGGAGCGTAGAAGATAACGTCGTCACTAATAATCGGTTTGCCAATGGCAGCATCTCCTGTGTTGATAAACTGAAGGAATTGCTCAATAAGTTGTCTGTTTGTATTCATATCTTGGATTGTTATAAAATGAAAAAAATTAATTGTCCTTGAATCTCTCGCCTACGAAACCTTGTCCAACCTCGCCTGCAATGAGGTCGAAATGCTGGAATACGGGCGGTGTCGGAGATAAATCGTAATAGTCCATCTCAGCTATTGGCAGACAGAAATATTCCATCTGGTCATAGCTCGTATAAAGACGGGGCAGTACGGGATTGTTCTCGTATATCCATCGCTTTACATCATCCTCCACATTGAAGTTCACCATCCCTGAACATCTAACGGATATATTATCTGCGTAGGCCAGTATCTCAACATTGGGATTCTGGCGTAACTCCCGATAGACTGCCTTCTGTGCAGAAGTGGCAAAGTAGAGCACATGCCCTTCCTGCTTCATGATCTGGAAGATGCGCAACTTAGGAAGATTGCCCTCGCACGTTGCAAGGGCAATCTCTTTGTGGTCTTTCAGAAACTGAATTGCTTTGTCGAACATCTCGCTTACCATTTCAGTTCTTCCTGCAGGATGACACCATCAGTCATGGGACTGTCAGCCTCGGTGAAGGCATTGGCCTTGTACTGGATGCAGAGCATAGTCAGGTTCTCGCTGCCGGTGTTCTTCAGCGCACGCTTGCCATCAGGAGCGACGCGGATAATGGTGCCCTCGCTGACAGGGAAGATCTCACCATCCACCTGATACTGACCTTCGCCCTTCAGGATGATGTAAAGTTCTTCGTGAGTCTTGTGGGTGTGCAGGAAACCACTGTCCTGACCAGGAACGAGTGTCTGGAAACTCAGTTCGCTGCCAGTCGCACCTACTGCCTGACCTGCAAACACCTTGCCCTGAATGGTTACGTTGGGTCCCATGGGAAGCACGTGCTCGATTATCTCACTCATCTTACCTACGCTTACTGCGCTGAAGTTCTTACCACTCTTAATTGTTTCAATCTGTTTCATAATTCTTATTCGTTTAAAATGTTGTTTTTTCGTTTTGACGCTGCAAAGGTACGGCAAGTTTTTCATTCCCACAAGAAGGCACTTTTTGGTGAGATAGTTACCAAAAAGTAGGTTTTATAACTTTACAAAATCAAAATCAAACAAGATATAGCCAAAAGTCAAATAAATAAAGGAGTTTTGCCGATGTTGCCTATTATCAGGATGGGCAATATTTGATACTTTATTGACCCATTTTTTACTTTTATTTGTTACTATTTTGTGACTTTCCTTGGTGGATTCAAAAATAATATGTATCTTTGCAGCGGTAACAAATTCATTCTATTATGGCGAAGAAAAAAAAGGTAATCAAAGCAAAGGAGCCGATCCGAATGCGGATCAAGGAACTCAAGGGCGGGAATCGTAGCATCTATCTCGATACCTATCTGAATGGCAAGCATCATTATGAATTCCTGAAATTGTATCTCGTTCCTGAGGTGGATGAGACATCAAGAAAACAGAATGAGATCACTCTAAAATCTGCAAATGCAATAAAAGCGGATAGAATACTGAAACTAACTCAGGAGAAGGGTGGACTCAAGAAAAGTGGACTTCAGGGGAATAGACTTCTTTTTGATTGGATCGAGGAATTCAGGGATAGGGCAATAAAGAGAGGGGTTCGCACAACTGAATATATCGATTGCACCATAGCCCTGCTTACGAAATTCGGTTGCAAGGATCTTTTGATGAAGGATATCGATAAGCCTTTCTGCCTGAACTTTCTGAGATATGTCAAAGGGGAATATCGTAATCGATACGGCAGACCATTGAAGCCCATCACTCAGCTCAATTATATCCACTATATGAATAATATCCTGAATGAGGCGGTTCGGGCTGAGGTGATCGCAGAGAATCCATTCAACAAGATAGATGGAGAGGGAAAGATGCGGGTTCCTGAGAGTCCGAGGGAATTCCTCACCATCGATGAGGTTAAGAGGCTCATCGATACCCCTTGCGGTCGAGATGATGTGAAAATGGCTTATCTATTCTCCTGCTATTGCGGATTGAGAATCGGGGATATCGAGACCCTGAAATGGGGTGATATCATCCGTGATGGGGAACAATATCGCATTCAGATCGTGATGCAGAAAACAAGGGAGCCATTATATTTGCCTCTCTCCAAGCAGGCACTCAGATGGATGCCTGAGAGGGGTAAGGCTTCAGATGATGATAAGATATTCGGATCTTTACCCGTCAGGAACTGGGCGAATCTTGTCATCAAGAAATGGGCTAAGGATGCAGGGATCGCCAAGCATCTGAGCTATCACACCGCCCGCCATACATTCGCAACTTTGATGCTCACCTTAGGGGCTGATCTCTATACCACCTCGAAATTATTGGGTCATACAAAGGTGGCTACCACCGAGATCTATGCAAAGATCGTGAATTCCAAGAAAGATGAGGCTGTGAATTTGGTTGATAAGGTTTTCGATTGATGGAGGGATGGATATGAAGAAAGTAATGATCTCGCAGTTATGCAGATTCTATCATGGAGAAAAGGAATCCCCATACTTGGGAGATACCTCGATCTTGTGGAGTACCGAAAAATCCTTTGCCGATGCCATCATCAAGAATAATAAGAGGGTATCTTTCTCAGAATTCCACGATCATATAATCAAGGCTATCCGAAACAGACTCCCATCCGATAAGGAGAGGCTTTTGGCTCTCTATGATGGGAGATATACGGAGATAAATCAGGTGGTGGATAAGGTATGGGGTGAGGCTGATAAAGCCTCTCAGAAGCAACTATCCGAGATCTATGCGGCTATTTATGGGATGGATCCTGAGGGAAAGATGGAATTTATCGAGAAAGCAATGAATAACCTCAGGTTTGATGAGGATTCTTTTGCCCTGAAAGGATATGAGGATCAGAACCATTGGGGATATGAGGGGGTTAGCTGGGTTCTGAAAGAGGCAACGGCTGACTACTATTGGAGGAATCAGGATAGACTGGGCGATGATCTATCCGATTGGATCCTGAAAGATTCCCTCTCATTCTTTTTGGCTATGATGATGCGTGATGGATTGACAAAGTTCAGAATGGAGATCACTCATGGAGAGGCTGCACCCATTAAAACCGAGTTGAGTCCTGAGGTGTCGGAGTTCCTAAATCATAAAATTACCCAATATATGATAGAAGCCGCTATCGAAAAGGAATGGATGGTTAGGGTTGATAAGGTCTATCATTGGAATGATACTCTTCCTATTAGATATAGAGCATACTTCTTTGCTGAGATATATAAGGCTATCAATGAGTCGATTGAAAAACCAATTGAAAAAATACCATTCAGCATCTGCGCATCGATATTTGGTGGAAAAGCAAGGAGTTACTCAAATAATTATAGCTCCGCATCGGAAAATTATAAAACATTTACTGATCATAAAGGAATTCTTAGGGGGAATGAGATCTGTATTATAATTGATAAATTGATTTCTCAAGCGAAAGATCTCAATAAAGAGAATCTCCTATAATTATTATAGGCAACATTTATTAGATCATCTACTCTTATGGGGTAGATGTCTAATTTTTATATCTATATTTCTCCTTAATTTTGCACCAAGTTCAATCGACAAACGGATGTGCGCACTTCCTGATGTCACAAAATTAAGGAGTTATGATTCAGGAAATTATTTCGAGATTGGAAAGGATTGAGAGCCTCAGCACCTTGGCTGCTAAGAATGTTCTCAATATCGATGATGTTGCTATCCTCACGGGGATGAGTAAGGGATATATATATCAACTTACTCATAAAAGGATTATTCCCTTTTATAAGCCAACTGGAAAGCAGATGTATTTTGATCGTTCTGAGATTGAGGCTTGGATGAAACGTAATCGGTATGATACTGATGATGAAATTGTTACCGAAGCATTATCATTTAAGACAAAGAAAGGAGGCAAGATATGAGTCAGGTTAATGGTACATTTGCCGTATTGGTGGAGGATCTACCAAGGCAGCAGAAAAGATTGATGAAGATCCTGCAGAGGGGTGGTCATTATAGTGTTGCTGATATTTCTATTATGACTGGGCAATCTGATCCAAGAACGCATATCAGGCATCTAAGGAATAAGAATTTCCCCATCCTCGATGAGTGGTGTCGGAATGACTATGGTGATCGATTCAAACGCTATTTCTTACCTAAAGATTATATCAGGCAATGAGCAAGGGGACAGAATTCAATTTTTTAGCCGATTGGGTCAAGTTCGGGGATAGTCTTAGTGATTCTCAGGAACGATATGGCTTCTATATGGCTATTTCGAGATATGGGGTCTATGGTGAGGAACCAAAGAACCTGAAAGGGGCTGCATTGGATTATTTCAATACCAAGGTGCGCCCGAATATTGACAAGCAGCATGGGAGGGCGAATCATGGAAACAAAAGATAATATGGATTCATTCGTATTCTATGGTACATTTCTATCTCAGATAGGAAAGCTAAAGGATGAAGCAGCTCAACTTTTGGCAATCAGAGATATCGTCCGATATGGATGCTTTGGTGAGATGCCTGATTTCTATTATGATAGAGATGGTGGTATTGAAGCGATGTTTGAAGGTATTAAGATGCAAATTGATAATGCTAAATCAAAGCGACTAATCAATCAGAATAATGGTAGAAAGGGTGGAGCACCAAAAGGGAATCGGAATGCGGCAAAACAACCGAATTCAACCGAAAACAACCCAATTCAACCGAATTCAACCGAAAACAACCCTAATGATAATGTATATGATAATGATAAAGATAATGTAAATGGTAAGATAGGGCAAACCGCCAAGCGGTTCACCCCGCCATCTCTCGAAGATATTCAGGCTTATTGCTCTGAGATGGGATATTCTTTCGATCCTCAAAGATTCCTCGATTTCTATGAGAGTAAGGGATGGATGGTCGGTAAGACCAAAATGAAAGATTGGAAAGCAGCCCTCAGGGGATGGAATAGTCGGCAACCTGAATTTGAATTCAAGCCCCAGCAACCCCCATCCAAGGATGCAAGGCGGGGAACCGATGTATCAGCATCCTCAGGGAGCGAATATGAAGGAGATTTCTAAATAATAGCGATATGTATCAGATAGATGAGAATTATAAGGTTGATGTGGATAAGTTGATGAATCAACTATTGAACGGTAGGGTCAAAAAGGATCTGTTCAGGCTCCCATATACAAAGGCTCAGGTAGTTGATATGCTGACCGCATCAGTAATGGCAGAGATCAAGTATCGGCACGGATCTTTCAAAGATAGTGATGAGCTTAGATTTCAGATCAGCGATGCAGCAGATTGGCTCATAGATCAGGATAAGTTTGGTATCCTACTTTGTGGAAAATGCGGAAACGGCAAAACCACCCTTATGAGAGCCATCCGATCACTTATCAATTTCCTCGATGCCAAAAATGCCTATGGCGAATCGATATCTGTATCAATGATCGATGCAAGGGAGATCGCAAGGCTCAACAAGGATGATTATGAGCAATTCAGGAAAGTTCGGGAAAAACCGATGCTCGCTATCGATGATTTGGGAATTGAACCAGCAGAGGTCATGGATTATGGAAACATCCTGAATCCCGTCATTGATCTCATATCCTATCGCTATAATGAGCAGCTATTCACCATTGTTACCACCAATCTCAATCCAAAACAGATCCGAGATAAATATGGGGATAGAATTGCGGATAGGTTCAATGAGATGATGAAGAAAGTGATCTTTGAGAATGATTCATATCGTTCCAAATGAGAAAACGGCTCTCTCCTGCGATTTCAGGCACAAGGCTGAATAACTATCCACCTGATCCGAGAATCGCAGTCAGATCGCAAGGAAACGGGGTATCTGCGAATCTTTGAAGAATTGTTAAAGTGCGCAAAATGCGCAATCATATAAAAAGGGATTTATGAAAGAAGAAAACAAGAGAAAAAAGAAAGATGAGGCTCAGGATGAAGCATCGGAAAGAGCCAAACGGAATGAGGAATATGCGATGATGATAAATATCCTATTCTCCTATGCCGTCACCAATATTCTGAATCTCTACAAAACCATCCCTACACTCGAAAAGGGGTTTATGTATTCCTTTGATGGGGATAGCGTTGCAAGGCAGCGCAAAGTTAATGAGATCCTGAATGATCTGAAGTCTGCATCGGTAAGAACGATCAAGCGGGGGATTTATCAGGAATGGGATATTGCCAACAAAGAATGTGATGAGATCATTGCATCCGCTATGGGTCGGAAAACCCTCGATCTATCCACTTTCCATCGTTGGACGGATAGGAACCAATCAGCCCGTGATGCTTTTTTCAAACGGAGAGAAAGGGGGTTGAATCTCTCGGATCGTATATGGAAATCGGTTAAACAACTCAGAGAGGAAATGGAGATCGCAATGACTATATCTATTGAAGATGGAGATTCCGCATCATCAATGAGCCGAAAGATCAGGGAATATCTCAAAGACCCTGATTTGATGTTCAGGCGATTCAGATATAAGATTGGCGAAGAAGATGTCATCGATCCTGAGACGGGGGAAACCATCGGGAAAAAGCCCATCTATGGTTTGAAATGGAAAAAGAAGATCAGGGATGAGAAAACTGGAAAGATCCACTTTATTGATTACGATAGAGATTCCTATAAAACGGGGGTGGGAGTTTATAAATCATCGGCAAAGAATGCGATGAGGGTAGCCCGCACGGAAACCAATATAGCATATCGGATGGCAGATCATCATCGATGGCAGCAGATGGAATTCGTTATCGGACAGAGAATCCAAGTATCAAGGAGCCATAAAGAAGAAGATATCTGCGATAAGCTCCAAGGGGACTATCCAAAAGATTTCGTTTTCACGGGATGGCATCCTCAATGCTATTGCTATGCAACTCCTATCCTCATCAGTGTGGATGAGATGGCAAAAGTGAATGAGGCATTTCTGAAAGGCGAATCCTATGAGCCAAAAGAAAATCAGATCACCGAATATCCTAAAGGATTCAGGGAGTGGATTGCCGATAATGCCGATAAGATTGTAGATACCCGTAGGAGGGGAAAATCACCCTATTTTATCAAGGATAATCCAAAGATAATAAATAAAATAATTAAAAAATAAAATGCTACATGAAACAGAATGAAGATGGAACTCTCAGCTTTGGTGCTATGCTCGATCTATCAGGGGTCGATGAGGCTGCTGAAAAACTGAATGCCAAGATCGCATCAATCGGTGATAATGCCGAGAGTGCGAGTGCAAAGATCGATCAGGCATTCCAATCAATCCCTACGGTCAAGATCGATATCCTCTCCAATGTCGATGAGACCCTGAGCAAGATCGGTGAAGCATTTACCGAGATTGATAGGGTAATCGATACTAATAAAGCCGCCATCGCTGATCTCGAAAAGCAATATGATGAGCTGGGCGAAAAGATGTCTGAGGCTTATATGAAAGGAGATGATGATACCTATCGGAAACTCAATGCTGAGGCTCAGGCGATCAGGAACACGATCAGGCTCAGAAAGCAGCTCATATCAGAGACCGAGAAAGTTGCTGATTCCCTCTCTGCCTTTGAGCAGGAGGTGAAGAAAGAAGCCGAGGAAGTTTCCAAGGCTGAGGTGAAGCATTCCTCTCTCCGTCAGAGGCTTAGAGAGCTGAAGATGGAACTCATCGAAATGGAGGCATCAGGACAAAGGAACACCGATAAATATCGAGAGATGCAGGAGGAAGTCGGGCGGCTCACCGATGCTTGGGGGGATGCCACCGCTCAGGCTAATATCCTCGCCCACGATCAAAGGGGAATGCAGGGCATCATCTCAGGGCTTTCGGGATTGTCGGGAGCATTCTCGGCAGCTCAGGGAGTTATTGCCCTCTTTGGTGATGAGAATGAGGATTTACAACGGATAATGATGAGGGTGCAATCCGCTATGGCTATCACGATGGGATTGCAGCAGTTGCAACAGACCCTTGATAAAGATTCCGCTTTCCAATTAGTCACCCTGAACGGACTCAGGGAATGGTGGAATAAGATCCTTGCCATCGGTCGGGGTGAGATGGAGGCAGATACAGCCGCCACAATTGCCGATAATGCCGCAAAGGAATCATCCACGATCGCAACAGAGGCAAATGCAGCCGCTCAGAGGCTCAAAGCCTCAGCGACCTCAGGGGCAACGGCTGCAACGGGAGCCAATACCGCAGCCGATGTCGCAAATACGGGGGCTGCAGTAGCCTCAACGGGGGCAAATATCGGACTTGCAGGATCATTCAGGATGATTGGTGCAGCCATCAAATCCCTTATGGCATCTATCCCCATCCTTGGATGGATCGCTCTCGGAGTGACCGCCATATATGAGGCTTATTCCCATTTCTCGAAGAAAGCCGAGGAAGCCAAGAAAGCCATCAAAGAGCAGCAGGAGATGATGAAGAATGCCAATGAGACATTCGCAAAGGCTAAAGTGGGGATCGATGATGCGATCCGTTCCCTCGAAAAGTTCAATGGCACTCAGGATCAGGAAAAGAAGCTCATCAGCGATCTCAACTCGAAATATGGGCAGACCCTCGGATATCACAAATCCCGTGCTGAATGGCTCGAGATCCTGAAAACCAAGGGAGCCAATTATTGTCAGATGTTGATGATGGAGGCTCAGGCTCAGGCTATTCTAAATAAATACACCGAGGCTTATATCAATCTCCTTTCGGTCAAGAATAATGCTGAGAATGGAGAATACGATCATTGGTACAATACCAAGGCAGGGGATCAGATCGCCCGTCAGAAAGCCATTGATGAGGCTCAGGGAGAGGTTGATAAATGGGAGGCTCAATATAAGGAGTTGCAGCAGCAGATCCTCGATTTCAAATCTCAGAATGATTTCAATTTCCATATCGATCCGAATTCTGCCAAGGGCGGTAAGAATGGCAATGCCTTTGATCCCAAGAAATCAGCAGCCGAGATGAAAAAGATCATGGAGGCTTATCGGGATGAGGTCAAGAAATACATCAAGGATGCTAATGATGATATCACCGATGCGATCATCCAATCACAAGAGGATGGACTTACCAAGGAGATAAATATTTCCCGTCAGGCAACCGCAAGGCGCATCGAAGATTGGAAAGATAACCTCAGGAAACTCGCAGAGGTCAGAAAGGAGGCAGAGCATCAGATCTATATGCAGCAGAAAGGGGCTACCGAGGATGGTTGGCTCAATTCCGATGCGGGTAAGATGTCAACAGAGCAATATATGGAATCCCTGCTGAAAGACAAGAAGATCTCAGAGGAATTCTATCGGGGTCTGAGCCTGATCGTTGAGAATGGCGAGAGGGAGATTGCCGCCATCCGTCAGAACTATGCGGATTCCCTCATCGATGCCTATGGAACCACCCAGCAGAAGATGGAGAAACTTGAAAGGGAATGGGCGCAGAAGCTCAAATATATCCCCTCTGAATATTTGGATGAGGCTATCAAGCAGATGGAGGCATCTTTCGCCCAGTTGCAGAGTGATGATTTCAAAAAGGCTATCGATTGGGATGCTATCTTTGGAGATATGGGTAAACATTCAGCCGATGCCCTGAAACTCAATCTCGAAAGGATCAAGAAGTATTTCGAGGATAATAAATCATCTATGGATGCAACCGAGATCAGGAACTATCAGGAAGCCATTACCAAGATGGAGGATGAGATCGCATCCCGCAATCCATTCTCAGCCTTGCGGAAATCCATCGATGATATGGCATCAGCCAAAACGGAGCTTACCAATGCCCTCGCAGAGATGGCATCCGCTCAGAGAGAGGTCAATGAGGCTCAAACCGAGTTTAATGCGGCTCTCGAATATCATCGTGAGATCTTGGATCGGATCGATAACGGGGAACTTACCGCAGATTGTGAGGAATTGGCTGATGCAACCCGAAAGGAAACGGATGCCCGAAATAAACTTACTCAGGCAACGCAGAGGAATATTCAGGCGGAGAACAAGGTCGTTAATTCCCGAAATAAGCTCACCTCATCCTATAAGACATTTGCGACACATCTTAAATCAGTCGGAGGGGCTGTTACCGATGTCGGAGGCAAGGCAAAGGATCTCGCTCAGGTTTTCTCAGCAGATCTTGCAAATAGTATTGAGAAAGGGCTTGATTTTACTGATAAGATCCTCGATGCGACATCATCCGTAATCGATGCAGTCTCAGATGTCGGAAAGAGTGCAGCCCAAGGAATTGAGACAACCGTAGAGGCAACCGCTCAGGGGGCTACGGGTGCAGCGGCAGCAGGAGCCGCCGCCATCTCAACCATCGAGAAGGCATCCGTGATCCTCGCAGTCATTTCGGCAGCTCTCCAAGTGGCTACCGCCATCGCATCCCTTTTCAATGATGATGATGCGAAGCAGGAGGAAATCGAGAATCTGCAAAGGCGGATCGATCAGCTCCAATGGGAACTCGATAATCAGGATGCAGTCAGATTGCAGAATAAACTCGGTGATGCTATGGAGAGGGTTCGGAATGTATATATTCAGACCACCGCAGAGGTGATGAGGCTCCATGAGGTATCAAAGAGATATGGCAGCTTTTGGGGGCAGATGATCGGTCATATCCTCTATGACAATGAGGCTATCGAGAAATCTGTCATGAAGATTGCCGATGCCTATGCAAAGGTTGAATATACCGCAAACAAGGCTCTCGGTAGTGATAAGTATATGAACTCCCGCAAGCAGCTCGAAAACCTTGCGGAGCAGCAGATCCTCATCTATAAGCAGATCGAGGAAGAACAAGACAAAAAGGATGTCGATCAGGGTAAGATCGATGATTGGAAACGTGATATTCAGGAACTCGCAAATGAGATGGCTGATCTCATCAATGAGATGCTGGAGGAAATCATCGGTTCCACCGCTCAGGATCTTTCCTCAGAACTCGGAAAGGCATTCTTTGATGCAGCAGCTCAGGGTGAGGATGCGATGGAGGCTTGGCATCAGAAAGTGAATGATATCGTGAGGGATATTCTTCAAAGGATGCTCATCTCTCAGGTATTGGAGCCGAGGATCGGTCAGCTCTTTGATAAATACAAAAAGAGATGGTTCGATGATAAGGGTAATTTCCAAGGCATCGATGCGGTCAAGAATTCAGCATCACAATTTGCCTCTGATCTGAATCAGGCAGGAGAATTGATGAGGGAGATGTGGGATGGATTATCCGAGGATATGAAGCAATATTTTAGCCCTGAGGAAGTCGGCAGGGAGGCAGCTGCAAGGGGGATCGCCACCGCATCTCAGGATTCTGTCGATGAGAACAATGCCCGTCTGACAACCATTCAGGGGCATACCTATACCCTCGTTCAGGGAGTGAATGATCTGAATGATACCGCAAATGCGATCCTCGATAGAGTCACAAGCATAGATCGAACCACTCAGAATATGGATCGGACTATGGATGAGACGAAAAAGGTGGTTAAGAATCTCCAAAATGCAGTTGATGATATCAATATGAAAGGAATCAAACTCAAATAATTAAGCATTATGAAAGAAATCGTTGAGGCTCAAAAGAAATGGCGCAGGGCTAAGGTACTTGCATCCGCATCTTGCATCCGTCAGGGTAAGAGAGATGTGGCAGAGAAATTGAATGTATGCAATATGTTCAAGGGGACTGAATCGATGGAGGAAATGATCTCCCTGATGTTCTCAGCTCAGGGAGCCGAATTCCTTACCACGTATGGCTTTCCTGATATCGAGACATTCAGGATGTTCAAGAAATATCATCCTGAGAGATTCGGGGTCTATATCGATTGCGGGAAAATCAATCTCTCAGGGGTTCAGAGGGCTTTCTTGGTGGGGAATACCCAAGCCGAAATCAAATGCGATGAGACGGCTTTATATCGCATCATATTGATGCACGGGGCATCTGCTGAGATCGAGGCTTCAGGCTATTCGGTGGTGAAGATTGAGAAAGATGGTGTTTCCGAGGTGAAAGGCTCATTCTCAGGGATGGCTAAGAGGCTCTGAAATCATAGTCTTAAAAATGATGGTTTTGCAACCGATTCGATCTATCTGCGTGATAATCAGGGGAGAAATCAACCGAGTTGCATCACCGAGTAACAAAAAAGTAGCGATTTAGTGCAAATTCATGGGAAAATCGATAGTCAACAAGACCAATAAGAATGAGATCCGAGCGAATATCGAGGCTTTCAAGGGTCGGATAATCGATAGCCTGATCCAAAGGCTCTCATATATCGGTGAGGAATGTGTGAGGGTAGCCCGTCAGAGAGGCAATTATAATGATATCACGGGAAACCTGAGATCATCCATCGGATATACCATCCTACTCAATGGGAATGAGGTTATTCGGGGAGCCTCAGCGGATTATCGAAAGGTGACAAAATCGGATAAGAATGGAGTTGATGAGGGAAAGAAGCTCTTGGATAAGATCAAGGCTGACTATCCTCAGGGATTGGCTCTCATTGTCTGTGCTGGGATGAACTATGCAGCCTATGTCGAGAATATCCATCATCGTGATGTCCTGACCTCGGCTGAATTGGTGGCTGAATCCCTCGCTAATAAACTTCTAAAAGGAGAATATAAAAAGGTATAATCAAACTAAAAAATGAGAATTATGAAAGAAAAGAAAATGATCCCCATTTCAAGGGATGGCAATCGCATCGCAAGGATGTGTGCCGATTTGGAAACATTCTGTGGATTGATGAATGATCTGATCGCAAAGCTCAGAGATCATGGTATATTCGCAAAGGATTTTGAGGTGACGGATGAGATCGTAAAGGATTTGGCAATGCTTCATACTGATTCCATCAAGGCGAATCTAAAAGCCGCCTATGAATTGGAGGCTGCTGGCATTGCAATCCCCGTTAAGAGGCAGGAGTTCTTGGATTCCCTGCTTGATGCCTATCAGGTCATTGATAAGCTGATTGATGAAACGAGAGAGATCATCGATAGAAAAGGGGTAAAGCTCTATCTTTCGGGATATGATGATCTATGCCGATATATCTCAGATGAGAGAGTGAAATATATCTCCGTCAAGAAAGGAAAGGTCATCTATGATCGTAAGATGATCGAGGATGATAACACCATCTATGCCTCAGGTGACTATTTTCAGGATTTCATAAAAAGGGCTAAGGCTCTCCATCAGCAGATGGTGGATTTCGATAGAGAGGTCAGAATCCTCTCTGCTGCCAAGGGATCTATCATCTATGGTATCGGTGATGTGGATGCCTACAATGATAGTCTGATCACTACATCAGATGGAATGATTTACCTCGATTGGAATCAGCTCAGACATATCGAATTCGAGAATGCTGATGAGGCTCTGAAAAATGGGATCACCATCAATAACTCAAAGATCATGGGTGAGAGCATCATCAAGGAAATAGAGAGTTCAATCAATAAAAAAGAATAATCATGGGAATTTTGGACTATGCAATGAGCGAGGATGAGATGAAGCAGGATGCCGAATCTTTCGCCAATGGATTGCCCGATAGAGGCTATCAGATAGATGGAACCTTTCAGGAAGCCAATAAGGACTGGATCGATGCCATTCAGAATGTTGAGGCTGATGCCGCCAAGGATGCAGAGATATGGGCTAATAAGCTCCCTGATAAGAAATAATCCCCTGAGTGGGGATAACGGAACCCTCAGGCTCCTTTTGCCAAGGGGCTGAGGTACTGCGGAAACTCCGCAGGGTTTAATTACTCACAAAGTCGCAAGGATGGATGAGGTCAGCTATGCCCTTTACCCCTTTCCCTCAGGAGTGGGTAAGAGCTTGGAACGTCATTCGGAATCTTTCGGAATCTTTCGGTCGGGTCGATGGATGTAGATGCCATTCGACCCGATTTTTTGCGCTTTTTCGAGCCATTTTGAGCCTCATCGCAAATTTTAAGATTTTTTACATGGTCTTATTAAGCACCAAAATGCCCGAAATCGCCCTTTTTAGTGGGGTTTTGAGCGATTTTTTGCCCGAAAATTCCACTTTTGAGCCAAAAATAGACCAAAAAGCCCTTTTTCCTGATTCCTGATAAGCACCAAACCCGATGCTTATTAAGCACCGATGCCCATTTTCGGCATTTTTCGGGTGTTGGCGGCAATCAGAAAAAGCCCTATATTTGCAGCACAAAACCAAAATATTAAGAGTTATGACAATACAAGAATTTATCGAAAGAACGGGATTCGCACCCACCGAGAGTTACTATCATTCAGTAATCGAGCCTGAATATATGGCATCAAGTGAAAACGATAAGGATAAGTGGTGCAAGGCTTGGAAAAGGAATGGGGGCATTCAGAAAGCCTATGATGCGATCTGCAAGGATGCAGCCGATAGCCATCTCCGCCTGACTACCATCGAACCCCTTATGAAGAATCTCAGGAATGAGAAAAAGGAGCTGAGAGATGAGATCAAGATCCTGTGGGATGAGAATGAAGCCCTGAGGAATGATCGCAAGGATCGTATCGATGATCGCTCAAAGCTTATGTATTCCCTCATCGGTATCTCAGAGAGATATTCATCCTCAGAGTTGAGGGAACTCATCATCAAAGAGATCGGCTTCAAAGCCTATATCGCATACAAATTGGAGAATGATATGGCTATATGGCAGCTCGATAAGGATGCCATCATCGAGAATCTGAAATAAACCAAGTTTAATCAGGGGAGGGGCAACCCTCCCATCAAAAGAATATTGTTCAATTTCAAAAATTAAGGATTATGAAACAGATCACAGAGAATGAAGCATCAGCCATCCGCAATGCTTTGGTAAGAATGAATCTCAGCAACCTCGCTGATTGTGGCAACATCACAGATGAAATCACGGGAGCCTCATTTCGGGATTTCTTCGCAGATCTCCCATCGGTAGTGATGGAACTCTCCCAGCACGGAGATCGTTATCAGGCTTTCATCAAGTCCCTCGATGTGGTGAGCGGCATCCTGAATGCCATCACCGAGAAGAATCAGGTACTTATGGATGCAGGATATTTCTTTGAGTGCATCGATTCATCAAATCATAAATGATGAGGCTATGGCTAAGAATACGAAGAAAGACCGTAAGAACGGCTATAAGGATTTAGGAGAGCTGAGGGAATGGTTCATCGAGGATTGCGGACTAAGACCCTTTTGGGATGATTATTGTGAATCAGGCGAAGATCCTGATATCTCAGAGATCATCAAGAAAAAGGATCAGAGCATCAGCCTATGCAAGTCGGTAATATTCCATCTCCTTTCAGCAATGAGGGATCTCAATGAACTCAACGGGATATAATTTCAACGCAATTCAATCATCGGGGGTGCTCATCATCGGGCATCCCCTTAATCTTTCAGACTATGGTAACAGATAAGATCATCAAAGAGCCGATCCATATCAGGCAGAAGAAATTGGCAAATGGGAACCTGAGTTTATATCTCGATATCTATATCAATGGGATGCGATCTTATGAGTTCCTGAGGCTTTATATCATCCCTGAGAGGAACCGAGAGGACAAGGAGAGGAATCGGCAAACTATGCAACTTGCAAACTCCATTAAATCAAAGCGCATCATGGATATCCAAAATGGGGAATTCGGATTCAAATCGCTCTATAAGCTCGATACCCTTTTCTTTGAATACTTTCGGGCTATGTGCAATCGCAGGATCGGATCAGAGAGCCGAGGAAATTGGGGTAATTGGATTTCTTGTCTCCATCACCTGATGAAATATGCAGGGAATGAAAGGATCACTTTCGAGAGGATTACCCCTGAATGGGTGCAGGGGTTCAGGGATTACCTCGATCGGGATGCGATCGCTTGGGATCACGATTCCCGAAAAAGGGTTAAGGGTAAGCCTCTATCTGAAAATTCAAAGCAGAGCTATTTCAACAAACTCCGTGCTTGTCTCAATCAGGCATATGAGGATAGGATCATTCCTGAAAACCCATGCAGAGGGATTGATGGATTCAGGGGCGAGGAAACCACTCGGATGTATCTGACTATTGATGAGGTGAAGATCCTCGCTCAGACCGAATGCGAATACCCTCAGATCAAATCGGCATTCCTATTCTCCTGCCTGACGGGATTACGAAAAAGCGATATCCTCAGGCTCCGATGGGGTGACATTCATCATCAAGGGGAATTCACTCGGATAATATTCAGACAGAAGAAAACGGGGGGATTGGAGTATCTTGATATCAATCATCAGGCGGTGGAATTGATGGGAGATGAGGGAAAGCCCGAATCCCATATTTTTGCGGATCTGCTTACCACATCAGCCACTAATCGGGTCATTCAGGAATGGGTATCGAGTGCTGGCATTCATAAAAAGATCTCCTTTCATTGCGCCCGTCACTCCTTTGCAACGATGATGCTTGATTTGGGGACTGATATCTATACGGTCTCCAAGCTCTTAGGGCATCGGGAAATTGCAACCACTCAGATCTATGCTCGGGTACTTGATAAGAATAAGCAAAAAGCGGTGTCGGTTATTCCTCAGATCATCTAAATCGGGGGTTCTGAGGGGATTTCACTCTCAGGATGGGTAAATACCCACCTCAGGATGAGAAACGGGGTCAGGATCGCAGGAAATGCGCAAAATGCGCAAACCATGATGAGGTTATCGATTGTTAAAATGCCACTTTTGCCCCTCTCTAATAAAAAGGGCGAAAAATAAGGAGCTGTGAAGATGAAAATGCCGAAAATGCCGATTTTGCCGATCTATATAAAAAATGCGCACGATGGCAATTCCTGAGATCCATCCGATGATCCGTGATGGCGATCTGATCCATCAGGGATGAGGATCATTCCTGATCCTTAGAGCGATTCGGGCGATCTCTTAGAGAGATAGATTGATATCTTAGAGATACCAATTTTGGGGCTATTTTGGTACTCGTCACCCGATACCATATCATAACTGCGTGATATTCAATGGGTAACAATACCCGAAAACATTCCATGATGGAAAGTAAACAAAATCGTATAAATGCGAAAAAAACCCTTTATCTGCGAGGGATCTCAGGAAAAATGAGTATCTTTGCAGCAAGATTTGAAAGGAGGGCGGTTCCTGAGGCTCTTAGAGTCCTGATAGATTTCCCTCTTAGAGTTGGATAAATATTCATTATGGAGAGAAAAGATCTGTTACACCATTGCCGATATTACAAGGGAGAGAAAGATTCCCCATTCCCTCAGACCGATATTCGTTTTACGGCTTGGAGGATCGAATCATTATGGGTTAATCAGATGATTGCGGATTCGGATCATATCAATTTCTGTATAGAGGAATATATCCTCAGGGGAATGAATGATTTTCAGAAATTCGATGATACCCCAATAACCCTGAAAGCATTACTCATGAATAGATATTTCCAATATAGTGAAAGAGAGGATATTGATGCTTTCAAAGATTTCTATCTCAGATTATATAATTAGGGATATATGGTGACAGAGCAGAGCTTAATTCGGTTATGCCGATATTATAGGGGTGAGGATGATTGCCCTCAGGGTGTTTCCAAACTGATATGGGGATATGAAAAGGCTTGGGTGGAGTTTAATATCAGGGCATCGAAATCCGCCAGCGGATCAGATGCCGCCTATCTTAAATCCATCGAGAGGGAGTATAATGATTCAGGTCTGAAATATTTCGAGATCATGGATGATACCCCTGCAAGCCTGAAAGCACTCCTATTCAATCGGTTCTGCCATTGGGATAGCGGATCGATGCGTGAATGTGTAGAGCCATTCAAGAAATGGTATCTCAAATATTATATAGGGAACGGATCGGAGTCTGAAGCCTGAAATGATTATTGTTATGGAACGTCGATTCAACCAAAGCGAACTGAGATATATTTATGAATCCGCTAAGGGTCGGATGGATTGCCATCCTGATATTGCGGAGGAATATAAAAGGATGATAGAGCAGCATCCTTTCTATAAGAGCGAGACAGAGGTGATGCGAGCTGCAAAAGATCTGAGAATTAAGAGTAAATCCATCTGCCAAGTGTGGGCTAAGATTGGAAGGGATGAGGAATATTTCTATATTCAGGATCATTATATCGTAAGTGATGATATTCGGATCAGTATTGCAGCAGACTATATCGGGATGGCTCAAATCCTATATTTAGAATCCTGATGCCTGAGTGCAGATTTTCCCCTTAAAATTTGGCTATCTCGAAAGAAATCCTTAATTTTGAACCCGAAAGCCATCCATAAAGCCATAAATGAGTGCATTTGTTACCGCTTTGTTACTCGGCATGATAGATTGGGTGGCTTTCTTTCTGAAAATCAAGTAGTTACGAGAAGAAATGCACAAATAAGTAGGAATTGTGATGTTATCGGGCTTCTGTGAAGGTGACATTAACTTAGATTAACTAAGTGTAATTTGGAAATTCAGTAACTATTGGTTACCTTTGCGGCAAAATTAGAAGTTATGGCAGATATTAAAGCTGAGTATTTAGCCTGTCCTATCAGGCAAGTAGTGAGTCGTTTCGGTGACAAGTGGTCTATGTTGGTGCTCTATATGCTTCACACCAGCGAGACGGGTATATTGCGTTTTAATGAGATTCGTCGTCTGATGACGGACTGTTCCCAGAAGATGCTCTCGCAGACGCTGAAGAATCTGGAGCAGAGCCACCTGGTACATCGTGAGGTCTATCCGGAGGTTCCTCCCCGAGTGGAGTATTCCCTGACAGAGACTGGCAAATCACTCATGCCAGCACTCACAGCACTGATAGCCTGGGGCAAGGAGCATTTCAATGAAGTGGTAACAGATTAATATTTCGGCTATCAATGACGTTACGCGAACTCATACAATCAGTGGATTCTGAGCAATACAGTGAATCGCAGTTATATCAAAAGCTATGTAAGACAAAGCCTGAATACGGTTCAAACAGACGTATTCAGGTGAAGTTGGTTGATGGTGAAATAGCCATTACCAATGTTCATGTAGGATCATTGGGTGACATTGTAGCTTGTCCAATCGATGTGGATGCCGACCTTCAAGTGACAAAGATGCAGTTGTTGGATGCAATCCTCAAAGAAATGTCCCATGATGGATTCACAGAGATTGACGCTGATGACTTCTGGGATGACATGATGGACTTAAGAAAGGCAAAGAATATTAGATAAATCAGAATTTATGGATATAAAAAACAGGCCCAATCCGAATGAGGCATTTCCGAATCCTAAGATTCCGAGCCTCTGCTTCATCAAAAACGTGGTGAAGAATCCGCGTATTATCATAGGCGACTATACCTATTATGATGATGTAGATGGAGCGAATCAATTTGAGAAGCATGTCACTCATTTCTACGACTTCATCGGTGACCGACTGATTATAGGCAAGTTCTGCGCTATTGCCAAAGGTGTAGAGTTTGTGATGAATGGAGCCAATCACAGGATGGATGGTGTGACAACTTATCCGTTTTATGTCATTGGCGGTGACTGGGGGAATGCCATTTCTCCAGTGAAAGATGAATTGCCCCTAAAGGGCGATACTGTTGTGGGCAATGATGTTTGGATTGGCCAGCATGTAACCATTATGCCAGGCGTACATATTGGCGACGGAGCCATTATCGGTGCCAACTCGGTTGTGGCCTCAGACATTCCTCCTTACGCTGTTGCCGTTGGAAATCCCTGCCGGGTAGTTAGAATGCGTTTTAACGACGAATTCATCGCCTATCTGCTGGAACTTAAATGGTGGGATTGGGACATAGAGAAGATTGAGGCAAATTTTGAGGCTTTGTCTAGTGGTGATTTGTCATTAATCAGAAAGATTAAAGGCTAGTTTGAATAATAATGAAACACCTAAAAAACATAAAAGACATAGAGCAAACTGTAGCCGATAATCGTCTATGTCTGTTCTACATCAAGGCTCCTGATTGTGGAGTCTGCAATGTCATGCTTGATAAAGTGATGAGGTTGGCAGACCAGTTCCCGTCTTTGACTTCTTTCTATACAGACATCACAGAAGAGCCTTTAATTGTAGGCCAATTCTTGGTCTATTCGGGGCCTACTGTGTTACTGCTGATGAATGGTAAAGAGGTATATCGTGGATCTCAGTTCATTGACATGGAAGAACTGGAATACAACATTAACCGATTTCAAAAGCTCTCAGAACAATGAAAGACTTTGATTCCTTCTGGCGCACTCAGGATGAAATCAGAACGGTGGTCAATGCTGTTCTGGGAGAATGTATCTGGAACCTGAGCTTTAATGAGCGACGGATGGCCATTGAACTGGAGCTGACCACCTATTTGGAGGAAGATGAGGTTGACATGCTTATCAACCATTTTTCAATTCCTGCTGACTATGACGGTGTAGGCTCGAAAGGAACAAAGTTCGTGTTTTACATGTAAAAAGGGAACTCCCATTTCTGAGAATTCCCCGTGTCCTTTTTTGAAGGCATATATAGAGGCAAAACGGAATCCTTATCTGCGTCCGAAATGACCTGCATTGTTATGTCCATGGCGTGGTGTGTTGCTGGCCAAGGTATGGTTTGAAATACCGTGACGCTTGTCAACTTTCACAGGAGCCTTTGGGTGATGCGGAGCTGGGGCAGGATGGTGCACTGCTGGAGCATGGTGATGTACTGCGGGCTTGTGCATGTGAGCATAGTGTGAACCATGAACTCTGTTGTGACCACCACGGTAGCTCACGAACACCTTCGGATGTGCATTGTAGAAATGCCCTCTATTGTAGTGAGTGTACACTGCGAATGTCCAGCTGCCGGCCTTCCATGCTACAGGACGATAGAAGTGGGAAAGTGCCACATACTTGTCGTACTGCCAGCTATTCAGCACAAAGCGGAGGTCTGCGTTACGACGATCCCACCAGATGCCGAAGACATCACCGTGTCCGTTCAGACTCATCAGGTAGTCGAGATTGATCTCATAGACTGCCTCATACTGTGCAGCGGTGAGGTTGAGCTCGTAAGCCATCTTGTCAGAGAGGAAGAGGGCTTCGTTCTTTGCTGCGTTATAGCTCATTGCGTTGGCCGAGATAGTCATGACCATCATCACTGCCAGAATCATCATCTTCTTCATATCTTTATCTCCTATATTTTAGAGTTTGACATTTTGTTTCTTGTTCACGGTGCAAAGTACGGCATTTTTCGGCTGATTTGCAAAGGATAAATCCTAAAGTGGAGGGGTGAAACACCTAAACCTTAGTAGGATTTTCCCCTCCAGCATCCTTATTCTGCAAGAAAATTAGTAAATTTGCAGCCATAAAATTGTGGTATATGGAATTTAGAGAAATGAGACGCAAGCGCCAGCAGCTTGCAGAAGAAGAGAGCATTGCCATTTTGGAGAAAGCCACGACAGGAACACTGGCATTGCTGGGTGATAATGATTATCCGTATGCCGTTCCTATCAGCTATGTCTATCATGATGGGAAGCTATACTTCCATAGTGCTTTGACTGGCCATAAGGTTGATGCCATCCGCAAGTGCGATAAGGCATCTTTCTGTGTCATCGAGAAGGATGATGTTCAGCCGGAGAAGTACACCACCTTCTTCCGTAGCGTGATTGCTTTCGGCAGAATCCGCATTATCGAGGACGAGCACGAGAAGTTGGAAGTGGCCCGAATGCTCGGCAACCGCTACAATCCGAATCAGGACGAAGCTCTGCAGAAAGAGATTGAAAGCGGTCTGTCTCGTATGCTGGCCATCCGCTTTGACATCGAGCATCTGACAGGTAAAGAAGCAATAGAGTTAGTAAGACAGCATCAGAATTATGACTGATTCTGATTGCATCGCCACACTCTGACCTTGGTCAGAGAATCCCCAGATAGTCGAAAAACTTATCCGGCCAGTAGTTCATAATCAGCTCGTCTGGAAACTCAGTCTCTGCCAATAGCGGATAAAGACGCTCGTAGTCGGCTATCTGGAATGAGATATGGGCATCGCTGCCTAGAATGGTAGGAACCTCGTACTTCTTGCAAAGGCGCAGGATCTCCAGATTGTTATCCCTTGCCACCGTCTTATGGCGCTGTGGAGCCAGTGAATGATTGTTCACCTCCAACAGCGTATGCGCCTCCTTGGCTGCCAACACTAATGGCTCGAAATCGAGTTCGCAAGAGCCATCGCCCGGATGGCTGATGATGTGAATCTTCGGATTCCTGATGACATTCACCAGCCCTTGTGTATTCTCCTCTTTCGTGCCAGCCTGATACCATGCCGCATGAACGCCAGCTATGGCAATGTCAAGCCAGCCAATCTGTTCATCAGTCAGGTCAAGGCTTCCTTTCGTATCGAGGATATTGATCTCGCAGCCCATCAGCAACCGTACACCGTACATCTGACGAGGAACCACGAACATATTCTTGAAATACAGCGTCGGGCAAGTGCCTGGCACACTCGGCCCATGCTCAGTGATACCCAGCACTTCCAATCCCATGTCGGCAGCAGCCTTCGCCATTTCCTGCAAGCTACTGTATGCATGTCCTGATGCCACCGTATGCGTATGCGCATCTATTAATACCTCTCTCATACAACAATTATTTTATAAAATGCGGATAATCGGGCTCCCCAAGCTTCGACTCGTATGAAAAGCCCTCGTAACTGAAAGCACAGATATCTTCGGGCTTGTCAATGCGGTTCTCAATGATGAATTTGGTCATGGCACCACGGCATGTCTTGGCCCAGACAGCCTGCATTTTCAGGTCATTACCCTTTCGGACATAGAACAAAGGTTGAACAATTCGCACTTCCTTGCGGACGCGCTGCCAATCGAACAGGTGCTGGTATTCCTCCGTAGCAAGATGAATCAATACGCCGTCATCGGCCTTCACGGCATCAATCAGGATGTCTGTCAGACGGCTCTTCCAGAAACCGAACATATTCTGACCCTCTCCGCTCGGCAGTTCTACATGACCATCCATCCGATATGGGAGAATAGCATCCAAAGGCCGGAGCAGACCATAGAGAAATGAAGTAATCCATAACTTGCCTTGCGCAACATTAAGGTCATCGACTGTCAGAGACTCAGCCTTGAGATGCTTATAAGCCTGACCATGATAGGCAAGAATGGCTGGCAGCTTCGCGGCATCATCGAAGAAGCGCATATATCGCAATTTGTTCTGAGCGGCAATCTGCTGGCTGCAGCCCAGCATCTCGGCAATCGTCTCAGCAGAATACTGAGCCATCTCCCTTGCGAACCCCTCTGCCTCATTCTGAAAGCGGGGCATTGACAGGCTGATTTCAGGAATCGAATTCTGCCTGTCGTTCATTATCTTAGCGGAAGCGAGAATGATCTGCATTTTCTCAGTTCATCTTTGTCATGTGATACCCCATCCGCTTCAACTGCATAGCGACTCCCATCAGGTATAGATGGTGCAGGCAGGCGACGTAGCCGTTGAAAGCCTCCTTCGTACCAGGTTCGAGCCGCTGGTGCATCAGGGCATTATAGACCCGCGAGGCACATTCGCCCACAACTTTCTCCAGAACGGTATAGTCTATGCCCTGCAACAGCAACACCTCCTCGCGGATGTATTCATCCATCGAGTCGTAGCCCCGCTTGTCGCGCATATAGGCGTAGAGGTCTTCAATCTTCGAATAGATTTCCCACTCCGTGTCCCACATCTTCGCTACGACCATGCCGATATACATCATCCAGCCGAGTGAGGCCGACGGGTAGTCCTGAAACTCGCGGATGCCGTCAGGGACGTAGGCCTTGGCTATCTCCTCCCACTTCTCCTCCACGTCAGGACACTCCGGCATCCTTTCATCAACCTCCTTCATGCTCAGCAGGAACTGATGCAGGTCTTTTCTCAATTGCTCTTCAAAATTTTCCATATTCGTTATAGCATCTTTTCCAGTATCTCCACGGCCTTGGTAATGTCCTCCTGAAACCGTTTGTGGTCAAGGAGAAAATCAGCCCTGCCGCCACTGATGGCATCATACAGTTCCTGGCTCATGTCATTGGCATAGTCAGAAATGGCCAACTCTATGTCATCCTTCTGCCAGTCGAGCGTAGAATGAATATAGATGCGCTGCTTCTGATGCAGGAAACTGTAGGCGGTCTCGATACTATCTTTTGTTATCATCTTGTTACTGAGTCATATCCTATCGGGCGGAACTGCTTCTGCTTCTCGCTGTACACGAATCCGTAACCGAACAGGTAATTCTTTATCTCTTTCGGCTCTGTGCCGAAGTTATAGCACAACGATTCCAGAGTGTCAAACTCTTCGTCTCTCAGAAGCATGTTGACGCTCGAAACCAGTATGGCAGGATCTTTCGGCAGGTAGTCCATATCACAATTCTTATTAAATCAGAGGGCAAAGGTACTCATTTTCCCTTTATTATTCGTATCTTTGCATCCAACTTTACAAATTATTAAGATGGAATACAGAAAGATAGGCGATAACTACTATATCCGTATGGATCGAGGTGATGAGATTATCAGCAATCTCCTCTCAATATGCGAGAAAGAATCCATACCGTCAGCCGTTTTCTCTGGGATAGGTGGCTGTCAGAGTGCAGAGCTGCAGGTGTTCATCCCCGAAACTGGCAGTTTTGAAACTGAACGGCTGGAAGGAATGCTGGAACTGGTATCGCTCAACGGTAATGTTGTGAGAGACGATAACGGTCAGATCTTCCATCATACTCATGCCCTGTTTTCTTTCAAAAAAAGCAGCCAGCACGGAATGGCAGGAGGACACCTCAAAGCTACAACAGTACTCTATACTGCTGAGATTGAACTGCGTCCTACTATTGGTGGTGCTATCGGAAGAAAGTTTGACCCTGAGACCGGCACAGGATTTTGGAACTTTAAGGATTAAAAGCTATGGTACAGAACAATGAAAGATAGGATTCTGAGCCTGTTGAGAGCTATCAACAAAGGCATCTACGAGAAGGATACGGAACTTTCGCTCTCGCTGATGGCGGCACTGGCCGGTGATAGCGTGATATTGCTCGGCCCGCCGGGTGTGGCCAAGTCGATGGTGGCACGAAGGCTGAAGCTGGCATTCAAGGATGCACGGTCGTTCGAGTATCTGATGTCGCGTTTCAGCACACCCGACGAGATATTCGGCCCCGTGAGCATCAGCAAACTGAAGGATGCAGACAAATACGAGCGTAACACGGAGGGCTATCTGCCGACGGCTGACGTGGTGTTTCTCGACGAGATATGGAAGGCCGGACCTGCCATACAGAACACGCTGCTGACAGTCATCAACGAAAAGCTGTTCCGCAATGGCGACACTGAGGTTCATCTGCCCCTAAAACTGTTGTTGGCGGCCAGCAATGAGCTGCCTACACAGGGCGAGGGCTTGGAGGCGCTGTGGGATCGCTTCATCATCCGTATAGAGTGCGGCAACATCAAGGACGTGAAGAGCTTTAATGCCATGCTGCTCGACAATACTGCCGACGAGGACATTAAGGTGGCTGACGGGCTACAGATTACTGACGAGGAATACTGCCAGTGGAACAAGGCCATCGACACGGTGGCAGTCTCGGAGGAAGTGCTGCGCATCATCAACGTAATCCGCAAGTCGCTGGGCAGCGTCACCATCGCCCAGACCGACGAGCGACACAACGTCTATGTAAGCGACCGCCGGTGGAAGAAGATTGTCCGTCTGCTGCGCACGTCGGCCTTCGTCCACGACAGAACAGAGGTGACGGCTGACGACCTGCTGCCAGTCTATAACTGTCTGTGGCAGGAGCCGGAAGAGTGCGAGGGTATCAGGGCCATCGTCATCCGTGCCTTGTATAACGACCTGACGATGCAGTTCGCCAGCCTTCGGAAGAACCTGGAGAACGACATCCGTGTGAGTCGCCAGCACCGTGCCACGAACCGTGCCCGTCAGAATATGCAGCTCTTCGACACGAACAAGAAGATATACGACAACTATTACTATCACCTACTCGACCACGACACGGGTAACACCTACGTCCTGGTGGCCGACTACCAGAACATGAGGCAGGCGAGCCGCGAGAATGCGGGGCAAGCGGGTATCATCTACAAAGACCCGAACAATCCGCAGCGTAGCATTATCAGAACGTATGACGGCAGCGACATGCCACGGGGTGCCAGCTCGGTCTATCTGACGCGCGACGAGGAGTGCATCTATATCAACGGTGTACGGTTCTATATCGAGACGCTCGGACGCGGGGAACAGCAGACGCTACCGACCAAGAAAGGCAGCGTATCAGGGCGTGACTTCTATGAGGAGCTGGAGCAACTAAGCACGCAGATCCGCCAACGGACTGACGCTATTCACGGCAATATCTTCGTGTCGGAGGCCGATAAGAAGGAGGTGGACGAGTTCGTCAAGAACCTGTTCACGGAGATTGCCCATACCAGACAGGACATGGAGAAGCTGGAGGATTGATAGTTGCTTATGGATGTGGCGAGGTTTTCACCGACTGACTATTTGACGATGCTCGAACGCTTTGTCACCAATGGCGACGTGTTCGAGTTTGAGACCAATGTGCAGATGGACTTCCCTCGCGCCATCAACTACGACCCGATCCTCCTGTATCTCCAGCGGCTGATGAAAGACCCGCTCATCCAATCGCGTGTGCTGGGTAGCCGATTGGCAGGGAAGGTGTTTTACGAGGTTGTCGGACGATTCGTGCTCGAATGTCTGCATGACCAGAAGTTCATCAACCAGATGGCCATCGGCGAGCAGACGCAGATGGAGAAGATGATGGAGTGGTCGA